>Ga0116169_1000478_pt1 | contig 41965 bp, 40 predicted proteins | sample AD_UKC130_MetaG_FD_89796 | JGI IMG/M metagenome (GOLD analysis project Ga0116169, IMG submission 89796) | Active sludge microbial communities of municipal wastewater-treating anaerobic digesters from Canada - AD_UKC130_MetaG | ecosystem: Engineered > Bioreactor > Anaerobic > Digestate | place...
GACACCACAACCAGGCTTCACCCGTACACCTTTTTGCATAGCTGCCACCTTTCAGCATGCCACTTGAAGGACGATTGCGTATTCCCCGCAGTGCGATGTCGCGAAAGATTCTCAGGGAGATTGGTTCCCATGGAGAACTTCACTCTTGACCCCGGCGAGACGGCTGCATCACGCCATTGCGTCGAGCGCCACATCCACTAGCGCTGCACCCACCCGTTCAGAGCCATGGGAGCAACCGAAGTCAGACCCCACATCTGCGCTGCAGGCCTACGAAGCGCTCAGGCCCGTCGAGGATGGACACACCGTAAAGGTCGGCGGGCGAACTCCTAGCCGTGCTGCGGGTAGGAGTCCGGATCGGTAGTGAACTCCGGATGACCTGAGGTTGCCAACCGCCGCTCGACTACCCCGGTGACATGGACATCGAGTCGGTCTAGCAGCACCGGATGCGCACCAGCAACTACGGCCGAGATAAACCGGCCGAGAACAAACGGCGCGGTCGCTGCAACCAGCCCAACATCTGACGCACCGACTCGTACGCCCATCTTCTTCGTCGCGTTGCGGTCGCCACCGTTTATCCCAAGCACGAAGACTGTGCTCCAAGCTTTCTCGACCCGATCTGCCGCGCGATCGAACCAGGTCTGATCCGCACGCAGGTACGCATCCATCGTCGAGGTGACCAGTTCTCGGCAACTGTCATCGAAATCGTCACGCAGGCAGGCCGCACGGGCGTAGAAAACGTCGATAATTCCGCGCGGCGTATCCGGCAGCAGTTCGGCCGGAACACCAAGTAGGAAGTTGCGGTAGTGGGTGAACGCGAGCATGGCTTTTTCGCGCTCGTTGAACTCGTTGCGGCCGCGACGCAAGGCCAGCACCGAGAGGATGTACACGTTGATCAGGCCGGCCGGCATCTGATCAACTTGTGGAACTGGCATCCCGTAGACGCTGGTGTCCCACACGTCCGAACGAACCAGCGCGTTGTACCGAACCACCGAGTGCATGAGCCTGACCATCGCGGCGGACTGGAAGCCAACCCCATGGCGCTGCAACGCCCCCGGCAAGGTCGTCACCGAGAAGAAACTCGTCGTGTCATTGACGCGGTGGGCGGCCCGAGTGCCCGATAGCGCACCCGTAATCGTCATCGGCAACGCCGAATAACTGTTCAGGAAAGTGGCAATGAACGCGCCTCGGATGATGAACGGAGATAAGTAGGCTGCGCTGACTCGTGCGTGTTTCGCACCCAATTCGACGTAGTCCAGATCGACCCAGTCAGGGGTCGCTTCCATGTCGGCGATGAAGGCCCGCAGCTCTTCGGGCGCATCCGGGACGGCGTCGACCCCTTCTCGGCACGCCTGTTTGAGCATCTCGACTAGGCCACGCACGCCGAATTTCGGCAAGAGCGCCGCGTAAGAATCTGCGACCACGTCACCGAGCATCGTGGCGGTGCGCATCAGTTCCACCAGTGACTCGTTAGCCAAATACGGTTCCCGGCGGGCAACCCAATGAGGTAGCGCAGATTTGACGCTCGGATCGGTAGTGAACCGGTACGGGGTTTGCTCGAAGTCGATCCGGGCGTAGATGTCCGGGCGCAGCACCTGCTGGCGCGCCACTTGCTCGGCAAGCCCGAGATAGTGAACTGTCACTCGACATCCTAATTTTCGGGTGGAACTTTTTCCGATTCCTAGATTTTGTACGCAAGGACCACCGTACGAGACGAGTAGTCCACGTCACATCGCATTGGGGACTAAATCCAACGACAATTTGGTTGAATGTTTCATGACTTCAACTGCAACGACGACGCCTTTCGTGCTTGACGAGGCTGCCTTGAACCTGCTTTTTCGTGAAGCTAGGACGGCGAACTCCTTCACCGACGAAGCCGTCTCGGCCGACCAAGTCCGGGAAATTTTCGAGCTGACGAAGTTCGGCCCGACGATGATGAACAGTCAGCCGATGCGCTTGCTCCTGGTCGAACAGGGCGAAGGACGCGACCGACTGGTGAGTCACATGGGTGGCAACAACGCAGCCAAGACGGCCACCGCTCCGATGGTTGCGGTCGTTGCCTCCGACGTCGACTTCCACGACCTACTCGGCGAACATTTCCCACATGCGCCGAATGCTCGCGAGATGTTCGCCGGCGATGACACCAACCGCGCACAGATTGCCCGTTTCAATACCGCGCTTCAGGCCGCCTACTTCATCATCGGTATTCGGGCCGCCGGTTTGGCCGCTGGCCCGATGACTGGGTTCGACGCCGCTGGCCTAGATGAGGAATTTTTCGCTGGCACGAGTTGGCGTTCGCAGCTAGTCATCAACATCGGCAAGCCCGGCCCCGAGGCGTGGTTCGACCGCCTGCCACGGATCAGCAGCGACGCGGCCGTTCGAGTCGTCTGATCGGCCCGATTTCAAATGCAGTGCCACGGTGCGATAACCTGATCGTCGCTTGTTTACAAGCGGTGGCCAGGTAGCTCAGTTGGTACGAGCGACCGCCTGAAAAGCGGTAGGTCGCCGGTTCGATCCCGGCCCTGGCCACAAATATCAGACCCAGTCCGAAGCGCAGCTAGGGCTGGGTTTGTTATTTGTGCAGCGTCTGTTATTTGTGCAGCGTCTGTTATTTGTGCAGCCGACTCAGGGCCGGTTCTTGGCCAGCAGTAGTACTCCACCAAGACCGATCATCATCGCGCCGCCGGTGCGCTGAACTGCGATCAGGTTCCTTGGTGACCTCGCGAACCATTGGCGCGCCGAGGCCGCAGCAAGCACCCAAACCGAATCTGAAACTAGGCCGATCACCAAGAAGATGAGTCCCAGCAGGATCATTTGAAATGCCACATTTCCCGCGGAGACGGAGACGAACTGCGGCAGCACCGCCACGAAGAAGACGATCGTCTTTGGGTTGGTGAGTCCTACAGTCGCACCTTGGAGGATCGTTCGACGATAGGTCGAGCCCGACGCGGTCAGGTGCTCGGATGGTTGCGCTTTCTTGCCGGCCGACCGGATCGCCTGAACGCCTAGAAACACTAGGTAGCAGGCGCCGACGATCTTGATTGCGGTAAACAGCACGAGCGAGTTCGCCACCACAGCGCCCAAGCCGAAGGCGACCGCCAATACCACCGGCACCGAGCCGAGCGCGTTTCCTACGACGCTCAGAAGTCCCACCCGGCGCCCGTGCGACAGTGAGCGGCCAACCACGAATAGGACGCTTGGCCCAGGAATGATGATCAGCGCGAACGACGCGAGTGCGAACGCGAGCAGCATGTTGTTGCTTGGCACGTTCGCACTCTACGTCGCTTAGTGGATTACGACAGGGGGTTTGCCCTGATCGTCGAGCAGGTGCGACTCCTCGTGCTTCTTCGGCAAGAAGGCACTCGCCACCAAAGCCACGACGCACAGGCAGGCCGCTACTAGGAAGCTCGCCGCAAATGCATCGGCTAGGTCGCCCTTGAGTATTGACTCAAACTGTGCACCGAGCGACTTCATGACTTCAACCGCCCAAGGCGCAGGCGCAGTTCCGGCCTTTTCGGCCTCAGCCAAGGCACCGGCGGCATTGACTGCCTTGCTGTTGCCCATTTGATTGGTCAGCACCACGGAGATGATCGCGACACCCGCGCTGCTGGCTACCTGCTGGGTGATGTTCAGCAGGGTCGAGCCGCGGGCCACTTCGTGCGACTGGAGGGTGCGCAGCGCCGAGGTCATCAACGGCATCATGGTCAAACCCATGCCTAGACCCATCACGAACAGCACCGGAGCGAAGAATGTCCAGTATTCAGTCTCGGGTGTGACCGTAGTGAGGGCGAACATGCCGCCGGTGATCAAAATGATGCCGAACGGGACGATCCGCCCGACCGGGAACTTGTCCGCCAGCAGACCAGCGATCGGCATGGTGATCATCGCGCCCAAGCCCTGAACTGCAATGTAGAGTCCGGCCTTTAGCGGCGTCGCGCCCTCTACCTGCTGGAAGTAGGTCGGCACGAGAAGTAGTCCGCCAAAGAAAGCGGCCGCGAACAGAAACATCGTGAGGGTGGCGATTGAAAGGTTGTAGTTCTTGAAAAGCCGCAGGTCCAGTAGTGGGTGCTTGGGCTTGAAGCTGTAGAACACGAAGCCGAGGACCAAAAGCCCGCCAACCAACATAGTTGCCCAAACCTTTGGCTCGCTCATTCCGCCAGCTTCGGGGATCGAGGACACGCCGTAGAGGAACAGCGCCAGACCTGGGCTCATCATTGCCATGCCGATGAAGTCGAAACTTTCACTTGGCTGTGGCTTGTCGCCAGGCAAAACGAAGAACGCGTAGACAAGAGCACCAAGGCCTAGCGGCAGGTTGATTAGGAAGATCCAGTGCCACGACGCATTGTCGATGAGGTAGCCACCGAGGATCGGGCCCATGATCGGACCGAGCAGCATCGGCACGCCCAAGATCGCCATTAGTCGGCCCATTCGTTCTGGACCGGCGGCCTTCGTCATGATCGTCATGCCGAGTGGCATCAGCATGCCGCCGCCCAAGCCTTGGATGACTCGGAACGAGATCAGCGATTCGATGCTCCAGGCGGCGGCGCACAGCACTGAGCCTGCCGTGAACAACGCGAGCGCGACCATGTAGAGCCGTTTTGTGCCGAACCGGTCTGCGGCCCAACCGGTCACTGGGATTACTGCGGCCAGCGCCAGCGTGTAGGCGGTGACCGTCCAGGCGACGGTCGAGTAGTGCTCGACGTTCAGTTCGGTTTGGAACGTCGGCAACGCGACGTTGACCACGGTGATGTCGAGGATCGACATGATTGATCCGAGCACGACAACGCCAGCGATTTTTAGAACGCTCGCGTCAATCTTGTCGGAGTACTCCGGCAGCGGTGCCGGGGTGCTTTCAGCCATTTGGGTTTTCCTTCTGATGCTTAGGTAGTTGGCACGACAGTGGCGCCAGTGCTTCGGCGATGAGGTCGCATTCTTCGGTGGAGAGGTCTTGCAGTAGGGACCGCACCGCATCGCGCTTTGCTTCGTGGTGCGCCCAAGCAAGTTGCCTGCCTTTTTCGGTGAGGGCAACGAGCTTTACTCGTCGATCTGCGTCGTCTTCGGTCCGTGAGGCGAGCCCGAGTTTGACTAATTGGTCGACATTTCGGCCTGCGCTTGCGGCCGAGATTCTGATCCGCTCAGCAATTTCGCTGATTGGCAGTGGTGCTTCGCTGATGCCAAGCATGAACAGCATCCGAGCTTGGGAGAAAGAAAGATTCACCTCGAGGAACACCTCGTAGGCTTCTGACTCGGCCGAAGCGAAGACGCGACCCATCAATCCTTCGATGGCGTCAAGAGCTCGGTCAACAGGCACTCGAAGATACTAACGCTTGCGCAACTATTGCGCAATTGCGGGCTATCTGCGAGTGCTGGTCAAAGCACTGGTATTCCTGCCGTAAGATTGGGCGAGTGCCCACACGCTCAGATCTGCGAAATGTCGCCATCGTCGCCCACGTTGACCACGGCAAGACCACTCTCGTCGACGCCATGCTTCAGCAGCAAGGCGCATACGCCGAACATCAGGCTGTTACCGAACGAGTAATGGATTCGGGTGACCTCGAACGCGAAAAGGGCATCACGATCCTCGCGAAGAACACCGCCGTCCACTACTCCGGACCCGGCACCGAGGACATCGACGGCAAGACCGTCACGATCAACATCATCGACACCCCCGGCCACGCCGACTTCGGCGGGGAGGTCGAGCGCGGTTTGTCGATGGTCGACGCGGTCGTCCTACTCGTTGACGCCTCCGAGGGCCCGCTGCCGCAGACGAGGTTCGTCCTGCGCAAGGCGCTCACCGCGAAAATGCCGGTCATCTTGGTGGTAAACAAGGTCGACCGGCCCGATGCTCGCATCAGCGAGGTTGTCGAAGAGACCTACGACTTGTTCATGGACTTGCTGCCTGACGACGCCGACGAGAACGCCCTGGACTTCCCGGTCGTCTACGCCTCAGCCAAGGCTGGCCGAGCCTCGCTCGAGCAGCCTGCCGACGGCGGCCTGCCAGACAACGACAACCTGATTCCACTGTTCCAGACGATCATGGAGCACGTGCCGGCCCCCGAGTTCACCGAGGGCGCGCCATTGCAGGCTCACGTCACCAACCTTGACTCCTCGCCGTTCTTGGGCCGCTTGGCCCTCGTCCGAGTAAAAGAAGGAATCCTCAAGAAGGGCCAGACGGTCACTTGGATCAAGCGCGACGGCTCGAGCCAAAACGTCAAGGTCACCGAACTGTTGGTCACCGAAGCCCTCGAGCGCAAGCCCGGCGAGTCCGCTGGCCCCGGTGACATTGTCGCCATCGCCGGCATCAGCGACATCATGATTGGCGAGACGCTCGCCGATCCAGAGAACCCGATTGCACTGCCGCTGATCCACGTCGACGAGCCGGCCATCTCGATGACTATTGGCACCAACACCTCGCCGCTGGCCGGTCGCGAAAAGGGCACGAAGGTCACCGCGCGCCTAGTCAAGGACCGCCTCGACAGTGAACTGATCGGCAACGTCTCGATCAGGGTTCTGCCAACCGATCGCCCGGACGCCTGGGAAGTTCAGGGCCGTGGCGAACTGGCCTTGGCCATCTTGGTTGAGCAGATGCGTCGTGAAGGCTACGAACTGACCGTCGGTAAGCCGCAGGTTGTTACCAAGCAGGTCGACGGCAAGACCCACGAGCCGACCGAACGCCTCACCATCGACACCCCCGAGGAATACCTCGGCACGATCACTCAGTTACTGGCCGTCCGCAAGGGCCGGATGGAACAGATGATCAACCACGGCACCGGCTGGGTCCGGATGGAGTTCTTGGTCCCGTCTCGCGGCTTGATCGGTTTCCGCACCGAGTTCCTCACCGAAACCCGCGGCACCGGCATCGCCCACCACGTTTTCGACGGCTACGAGCCTTGGTTCGGCGAAATCTCGACCCGCCCGTCCGGCTCGCTGGTGGCCGACCGCGCTGGCGCGGTCACCTCGTTCGCGATGACCAACCTGCAAGAGCGCGGCACCTTGTTCGTTGATCCGGCCACCGAGGTTTACGAAGGCATGATCGTTGGCGAAAACTCCCGTGATGACGACATGGACGTCAACATCACCAAGGAGAAGAAGCAGACCAACATCCGCTCGGCCACCTCGGACAACTTCGAGAAGGTCATCCCGCCGCGCAAGCTGAGCCTTGAGCAGTCGCTCGAGTTCTGCCGCGAGGACGAGTGCGTCGAGGTCACCCCGACGGCCGTTCGCATCCGCAAGGTGAACCTCGACCAGGGCGAGCGCGCTCGCTTGGCCCGCGGCCGCAAGTAGTTCAACCCACAAAGGCCGGTGTCGCATGCGACACCGGCCTTTGTGCTGCCCCGCGGGCGAATGCCAGCGAAGACACGAGACTTCCGCGTCCGGTATCGAGTATTGCGTGGCACATGAGCGGCGTTTCGTCGCACGAGCGCCGCATTCACCGCGCTCAGTAGTCCGAGCCGCGCAACTGCGCCAGGTAGGTCAACGCCGCCAAAGTGCCCAGTAACGAGAGCAACCCCAATGGCTGCTGGAAGTAGAGCAAATCCGCGGCGACGCTCACCGACAAGATCACCAGCCAGACCTTTTTCTGCAGCGTGTCCGCCATTTCGAAGTCGTATGGCTTTCGGCCGATGCAATCGATTAGGGCAAAAATCTTGGCAGCAAATAGCGGCCACCAAAGCACCGGCAACAACATTGACATGTCAGAACACTACGACGGGCACCACTTGCGCGTGGTGCCCGTCGTACTTCTGTGTTCGGTTTAGCAAATCAGGCGTCGGTTGCCTTCTTCGCCGGAGCGGCCTTCTTCGCTGCAGTCTTAGCCGGAGCGGCCTTCTTCGCTGCAGTCTTAGCCGGAGCGGCCTTCTTCGCTGCAGTCTTAGCCGGCGCAGCCTTCTTCGCTGCAGTCTTAGCCGGCGCAGCCTTCTTCGCTGCAGTCTTAGCCGGCGCAGCCTTCTTCGCTGCAGTCTTAGCCGGCGCAGCCTTCTTGGCAGCGGCCTTAGCCGGCGCCTTCTTAGCCGGAGCGGCCTTCTTCGCGGCAGCGTTAGCCGGCGCCTTCTTCGTCGTCTTGGTGGCTTCGCGGATCTTCGCGGAGTTAGCGAACGATGCCGCCGCCGCAGTTGCCGCACCTGCCGCCTCTTCAACAGCCTCGCTGGCCTTGCCGGTCAGGTCCTCAGCCTTGGCGGTGAGTTCGTCGATGATCTCATCGGCCTTGTCCTTAAGGTCGTCAACCAAGCTGTCGGCCTTTTCCTTGAAGTCGTCAACGGCCGACTTGAGGTTGTCGACCTTGACGTCTTCAACCTTGCCGCGAAGCTCCGAGACGAATCCCTCGGCGCGAGCAGCGAACTCTTCAGCGGCGACCTTGACGTCGTCAACAGTCAGGCCCTTGGCCAGCGTGACGAGATCGTCGCTCTTCTTAACCAAGTCCGAGTAGGCGGCCGTGGCCGAGCCAAGAGCGGTCTGGGTCAAATCCTCGGCCTTTTTCTGCAGGCCAGCAACATCGAAGCTCTTCACGGATGCCGGAAGGGCCAAGATGTCGTCCAAAAGTGACTTAAGTTGGGCGTTGATGGTGTCGGTGATGCTCATGATTTCTCCTCAGGGTCAGCGGTTTCGACAAACGAACGGTAGATATCCCGCAGCGCCGCCTTCTGACGTGCGGTCAACCGCGGGTCGCGGTCAATGGCGTCCTCTACGACCGGCATTCCACCTGAGTCGACATCTAAGATGCCGGCTCGAACGTAGAGCGACTCGGCCGAGATTCGAAGTGCTTTGGCGATCTGCTGAAGCACTTCTGCGGACGGTTTGCGCAAGCCCCGCTCGATCTGACTGAGGTACGGGTTCGAGACATCCGCAAGGTCAGCCAACTGTCGCAATGACATATGCGCTTGGGTCCGTTGTTCACGCAGGTAGTCGCCCAGTGTTCCCACTGCGGCCGGCATGCCCAACTTTCCCATGCCTCAAGTGTGCTTGCAATAGTTAGCATTTGCAAGCAGGTGTGACGCAGTAGACATGTCTCAACCGCGTACTACTTAGCGAGACGATTCAACGACTCGGCTTTGATTGCCTTAGTTACCGGGTAGTATTTCGCCGTGACCAGTCCCCGCAAATCTTGGCGCCTGCTCGGCGCTGGACTTGTGCTGACTACCTGCGCCGGCGTGATGGCCGTAACTACCGATCGCGAGGGTCGCGGACCGGTTGTTGCCTTAGCCGGAGTTGAAACCCCGTACTTGAAAATCAAGTCGGTGGGAGTTACCGCGCAGGAAGTCTCCCTAGCTTGGGTGGGCAACGGGAAAAAGTATCGAGTTACCCTCGGCGACGACCTTGAATCGCCGGCTGAAACCATCATTACCACCGGCCCAAGCGCAGTGATCGCCGCGCCAACGGCAGCTGACCCCAAAGGGCGCGTGAACTTCCGAGTCGAGGCGCTCGACGACCAGTCCGCAGAGGTCAAGGTCGAAGGCTCATTGAATTTGCTGCCGGCCACCCCGGAGAAACCTAAAGTCAAGGCCGTTGTCGCCGACGGGGCCGTCGTGCATTGGCCGGCCGCCGAATACGCCACCACCTATGACATCGCAGTATCAAATAGCAAAGAAGAACTTCCGGCCCAAGCGCAACGCTTGACTGTTAGCGGCACCTCATTTGCAACTGACCAACTCAAACCCGACTCGACTTATTGGGTTCGAGTTCGCGCCGTTGGCGAGGCGGGGGTCAGCGAGTTCGGTCCGGCCACCAAAATCACGACGCCTCCGGCCGCCACCCAGGTGACAGTCGGGTCTTGGAACATTTGTTCAGAAGCATGCTCCGGTTTCGGCGGACGAGTAGGCGGCCAGGCCGCTCAAGTCCATGCCTCCGGCGTCGACGTAATGACCCTCCAGGAGGCCGGCGGCAAGCGTGTCGGCGGCACCACAAAGAGCGCTTTCAGTGGCGGCCCCTTGGGGCTTGTGCCCGCCGAAGGCGGCGGAAACTCCCGCTACATCTTCTACTCATCGAAGAAATACAACCAATTAGCCGGCGGGCGCTGGCCAATTGGCAACGGCCGCTGGGCAGCGTGGGCGCGGCTTCAAGACAAAGAAACCGAGCAGACTTTCGTAGTCCTGAGCGTCCACCTACTGACCGGCAACAACAAGAACGGCCCGCGCGCTTCCCAGATGCGTACCCTGCTCAGTCGCCTAGCCTCGGTGAATTCCGTCAAGGATCCAGTGGTGATGGCCGGTGATTTCAACTCTGGCACTCATCGTCGCGCTGACACCGTCGGCCCGATCGTTCGCGGAGCCGACTACCGCGACACTGTTGAGGTCGCCTCGGACAAGACGAACGCCCAGGTGAACACCGGCAGCCGTAAGGGCAATAGGGCGATCATGTCCGCAGACCACGTCGACCACATCTATGTATCCGAGCAGTGGTCAGTCCCGAGTTGGCGCCAATGGGCGAACCTTTCGGGAACCACTTACGTCGGCAAGTGGCTTTCGGACCACAATATGATCGGCGCGACGGTCATACTGAAACCCAAAACCGACGAAAAGACAGCAATTTCTGAGGTCGTCGAGGTGCCAGTCTCGATCGCCACCTCGGCCGTCTCTTCAACGGAATCTTGAGTCCCGCCCGGGTCCAGCTATCAAGATTTAGGTGACGGATGTGACTATTGAGCAGTAGGCTACCGTCCATGCGCCTACGCCTATTGGCCACTTCCCTAGTCGCCGTCGTAACCACAGCTCTGTTCGCCGCGCCTGCTGAGGCAGCAGCAAAGCCAGCCAAAGTCGGCCTCGTTTCCATCGTTGGAACGTCAACCTATGTTTCTGGTGGCCGCAACTACGCCAAGGCAACAATCGCTTGGCCCAAAGCCCGCAAAGCGACCAAATACCAGGTTTTCGTATCCAGCACTGCCGCCGGAGTGTTGAAGGCCCGCAAACCGGCCACGACCGTACGCGGCACTTCGGCCACAATTTCGAAACTGTCACGGAACCGACAGGTCTGGTTCCAAGTCCGCGCCGTGAATCGCTCCCGACCTGGCCCGCGCTCGGCAAGGGTCGCTCGGATAACGCCACTGGACTCTCCGCAACTCCCCGCGGCCACCTCGCCAGTGATTTCGATGATGACCTACAACGTCTGCAGCAACGCGTGCAGCAGCTGGACAACTCGGATGCCCCTAGTTGTGGCCCAGATCAACCGACTGCAACCTGATGTTCTGGCCGTCCAGGAAGCATCGCAGTGGAAAAATGCCGAGATTCCAGGCTACCTCGAGACCGCCGGCGGGAAAGACAATCGGATTTTCTATCGAGAGTCGGTTTTTGAGCAGGTAACGCAGGAGTTGGCACCGGAGCAAACCTCCGATGAATGCCCAACCACGATCAACCTGCAGACGAACGAAGAAGAAGTCATCGACCCGTGCGTCTTGCCGGTCGACGGGACGCTGTCCTACTCCCGAGCCAAGCAGGTTCCGTGGGCATTGCTCCGCCATAAGGCAAGCGGCCAAGTAGTCCTGTTCCTGGCTTTCCATTTGTTGGTTGACGACGGAAAATCGAGAGCAGCCGATCGAGCTGCGCAGACCCAGTCGAACTTAAATACCCTCGACGCTCAACTCAACTGGTGGGGATTGGAGAAGCAATCAATCCCGACCGCCCTGATCGGTGATTTCAACACGAACCGCAGCCGCGCAGGAAATAGCCAACTCGATGCCGTGATGCAGCAAAATGGCTTCTACGACTCATACGAACAGGCTCGACTGCTAATCAACCAGCATTTCAACAGCGCCAATCCCTCATGGGCGACATTGCCCAAGATCGGTGTCACTTGGGGCGACCACGTCGACAAGATCTGGGTCCGACCGACGAAGACGCGGGTGCACCTGTGGATGAACGCCGGCGAAATGGCTGGTGGCCGCTGGAAGGCACCGCTTCCAACAGATCACCATCCAGTGCTAATTAGGGCCCAGCTTTCCTAAATTCTCGGGCCCCAATCCGGCATCACTTCTTGTGGCGTGGTTTGCGGTCTGGTTTCGACGACTTCGGCGCCGCGGACTTCGCCGACTTGGGCTTTCCTGAACTGGGCTTTCCTGAACTGGACTTGCCTGAACTGGACTTGCCATAGCTTGGCTTGGCCGAACGAGACCTCGAGTCCGTCGACCTGTCCGACCGCTTCGGCCCGCTCGGACGACTTCCGCCGGGGCGACCACCATCGGAGCGAATTTCGATTAGCTTGCCCGAGATTCTGGTCTGGGCAAGGTGCTCGAAGACCTCGTCGGGCAAGTCCGCCGGCAAATCGACCAAGGTGTGGTCGACGCCGATGGTGATTTTGCCGAAGTCAGAGCGCTTGAGCCCGCCTTCGTTGGCCAACGCACCAACAACCATCGCCGGGCGGATCTTGTGCCGGCGACCGACTGCGAGCCGGTAGGTGGCCATCGACTCATCGCCCTGATGGGAGTTGCGCTCGCGCGGTTCGCGGGGCTCACGGCGCGGCCGCTCGCTGGCCGGCGGGTCGGGCTGCAGGAAGAACGCCTTGTCGTCTTGGCTCATCGCCGCAAGTGCAGCCGCGACCTCAGTCATGTCGACTTCGTGCTCGGCGGCGTACTGCTCCACGAGCGACCGGTACAACTCGACCTGCGGATCTGCCATCGCAGTTGTGATTGACGCCGCAAACCGGTCCTTGCGGCGGCTGTTCACCTCGTCTGGTGTGGGCACCGACATTTGTTCGATATCGCGGCCCGAAACCCGCGACAGCGACTCCAGCATGCGCCGCTCCCGCGGGGTGACGAACACGATCGCGTCGCCGGCGCGGCCGGCGCGGCCGGTGCGGCCAATTCGGTGAACGTAGGCCTCCGGGTCGTGCGGAATGTCGTAGTTCACCACATGGGTGATCCGCTCGACGTCCAAGCCGCGCGCGGCCACATCGGTGGCCACCACAATGTCGATCTTGCCGCTCTTGAGTGCAGAGACGGTGCGCTCGCGTTGCGTCTGAGCCAGATCGCCGTTGAGGGCAGCGACCGAATACCCACGTGCTCGCAACTTTTCGGCGAGGTCTTCGGTGCCCTGCTTGGTGCGCACGAAGATGATCATCGCGTCGCCCTGCTCAACCTCGAGCACCCGTGTTAGCGCATCGAGTTTGTTGTGGTGCGAAACCGGCATCCAACGCTGGCGAACAGTCGTGGTCGTCCTAGTTGCCTGAGGTGTCGAGATATCGGCCGGATCGTGCAGGTACCGCTTGGCGAGTCGGCGGATTGTCCCGGGCATCGTCGCCGAGAACAGCGCCACCTGCTTGTATTCGGGGGTGTCGGCGAGGATGCGTTCGACGTCCTCGGCGAAGCCCATGTTGAGCATCTCGTCGGCTTCATCCAAGACGAGCATTTCTAGACTCGACAGATCGAGTGAGCCGCGATCGAGGTGGTCGATGATTCGACCTGGCGTGCCGACCACGACCTGGGCGCCGCGCTTCAAACCAGTCAACTGCGCGCCATAATTCTGGCCACCATAAACCGGCAACACCATCAACTTCGTGCCCGCGGCATAACGACTGATCGCTTCGCTGACCTGCAGTGCCAATTCACGAGTGGGCGCAAGCACCAGCGCCTGGACCGCCCGCACGGACGGATCGAGTCGCTGAACCATCGGCAGCGCAAACGCAGCGGTCTTGCCGGTGCCCGTTTGGGCCAAACCGACGACATCGCGGCCGTTTAGCAATGCAGGGATCGCTTGAGCCTGAATTGGGCTGGGAGTTTCGTAGCCAAGGCCACGAACAACGTCGGCGAGGGATGGGTCCAAGCCAAGGGTGTCGAAGGTGGCTGCTTGGCCGGTAGGTGTTTCAGTCATCACAAGTTCATTCCGGCCCGCACATGCAGGCCTGCTTCAGGATCGACCAAGACCTCTTGGGCTGCGGCAACGCCGTCGGCCAAGAGGGTCTGGTCCACCGGGGTTGACCGCTTGACGAGCGCAAGGGCAATGGGTCCAAATTCGTGGTGGCGAGCCGAACTGCCAATCGTACCGACGACTTTGTCGCCGAGCAGAATCTCAGTTCCGTGAACTGGCAGGTGATCGGCCGAACCATCCAAATGCAGCAGCACCAATCGCCGTGGTGGTCTGCCTAGGTTGTGTACTCGCGCGACCGTTTCCTGGCCGCGGTAACAGCCTTTGTCTAGGTGAACTGCTCGTCCGAGCAGTCCGACCTCGTTCGGGATCGTGCGGTCGTCGGTGTCTAGTCCAAAACGCGGCCGACCCGCGGCGATCCGCAAAGCCTCCCAAGCGAACAAGCCGACCGGGGTTTCGGCTACGACAGTCAAGTCAGTGACCAACTCGGTCGCTAGTTCGCCAGACGCATCGACCCGACCAATCACGTACTTGTCTACAACGGGCACGACTTCGACCCGGGACATGAAACGCATCCGGTCCAAGAACTCGATCAAAGCCGCCGCGGCACCGGGTTCGGCGTGTGCCCAAAAAGTCTCGGTGTCGGCATCGTCGAAGCCAGTGAATTCGTGTTCGATTCGCCCCTGCGGAGTCAGAATCAACGCCTCGATCCAAACCCCCGGAACGAGTCCCTCAAAATACTGCGAGGTCAGCGAATGCAACCAAGTGAGCCGGTCTGGGCCGGTTATGCGAAAAACATCTCGATGCGAGAGGTCGACAAAACCCTCGCCAGAAATCAGGAGCTTCTGCTCAGCGGCGAAGGTAGAACCGTAATGCGCCGCGACGCCAGCATCCGGTGCGTCAGCTTCTACCGCACCCGAAAGCGCCAACAATGGGCTAGACACGATCTAGCTTCCCCCAAGGTGGGACTGCAGTGGCTGGCCGACCGCGGCCATATCGAAGGCGTACATCAGCGACCCTTCAACCAGGCCATACATTCGCTGCCCGGCGGTGTACTCCTTTGACGTGACCGTCCGGGCGACTACGTCCGTCGACAGCGTCATCTTGGCGCCTTCGATCTCGCCGTGCCAGATCTCGGCGTAGCCGGTCGGATGAGCCATCACCAGTTCGAGTTTGCCTTCGCCAGCGGGTCGCAGAAAGCCAGTTTCCATCGCACCGGGTCGAATCCGTTCGCCGTTCTCCTCGGTGACCCACGAGCGGCTGAAGTAATGCAAGAACGGGCGGCCATCGTGCGCGAAGACGACGTCCTGCTCAAAAGCGAAGGGGTCAATCGTCGGATAGTCACCGTGTCCGTTGCCGTGCCAAGCCCCCAACAGCCAGGCAACCGGCATCAAGTCAGGGTGGAGATCGCTTGGAATTTCAAAGGCCATATCCCTATGCTATCGGCGGCTGACTAGGCTCGGCGTATGCGAGCGGTCGTCCAGCGGGTAACTTCGGCTCAAGTTCGGGTAGCGCGACGATGCGTCGGCGAGATAAAGGGCCCCGGATTGGTGATTTTGCTTGGCATCACTCATGCCGACACCGCCGACGATGTCGACCGGCTTGCGACCAAGATCACCCAACTTCGGATCATGGCCGACGAGCAATCAGTAACGCAATGCGGTGGTTCGGTACTCGTGGTCAGTCAGTTCACCCTTTATGGGGACACGCGAAAAGGACGCCGCCCGTCGTGGACGAAAGCCGCCCCCGGCGCGATCGCCGAGCCGCTCTACCGCCAGTTCTGCGCGGCGGTGGCTTCGGCTGGTGTCCCAGTCGCCACCGGGGAGTTCGGGGCTCAGATGGAAGTTGAGTTGGTCGGCGACGGCCCTGTGACCCTCATCATTGATTCAGAGTCACAATTCTGAATGCAGTCTCAGAAATGCCGGTCATAATAGGACGGTTGCCCTGAACTGACCGAGGAGACTTACCTGTGAGTGACGCTGACGACCAGGCCCGCCAGCCCGGTGCCCGCGCTGCGAATCGTGCTTCGTTCCGCCAGCGCCACCCGCTGGTTATTTGGTCAGTAGTCTTGGCGCTTTTGCTGCCGCTAATCGGTGGCGCCGCCTACGCCTGGGATCTGAAACGGAACCTCGACGACATCGATACCGTAAAGGTCAAGACGCCAAAAGCAGTACCCGATCCCGACGAGGGTCGGGCGATCAACGTCCTACTGCTCGGTTCAGACAAAGGCGAGGCCCAAAAGGGCCAGTCGAAAAACACGTCAATCTCTGAGGACGCAGCCGCTAAGGATTGGCCGAGCGGCAAATACCGCAGCGATACCTTGATGGTCGTTCATATTCCGGCCGATCGGTCTCGGGTCTACCTGGTCTCGATCCCACGCGATTCGTTCGTACCGATCTACGACCAAGAAAACAACACCACCCATTCAGAAAAGATCAACGCGGCATTCAGCGCAGGCGGACCCGCCGCAGCGATGAATACGGTTACGCAGCTCACCGGACTGCAGATCGACCACCTAGCGATCATTGACTGGAAAGGGTTCAAAGACCTGTCCACCGCCGTTGGCGGCGTCGAGGTAACGATTCCGCAGTCTTTCTACGATCCCAAGCAGAAAATCCGCTGGGAGGCTGGCACCCAGACGCTTGAGGGCAAGAAAGCGCTGGCCTACGTTCGGACGCGCTACGGGCTAATCGGCGGCGACTTCGACCGCATCAAGCGCCAACAAAACTTCATTCGTTCGCTAATGAAAAAGATGCTCAGCAGTGGCGTTACCGCCAACCCAGCCAAACTCTCCAAGACCGTGAGCGCACTGACCAAGAACCTCACCGTTGACGAGCAGTGGTCAGGAACTTCGATGGCGAAGTTGGCGATGTCCCTGCGCAAGGTCGAGACCAAGGACGTAACCTTCATGACCGCGCCCGTCCAAGGCACGGACACGGATCCGACTTACGGAAGCATCGTCGTACTCCAGCAAGACAAACTCAACGAGTTGTTCACCGCCATGAAGAATGACGAAATGGCCAAGTACCTAGAGAAACATCCCGACGACGTCCTTCCCGACCAAGTCTCCTAAAGCCACTTCGCTACGTATCCTTGTGGCTGTGACGACCGTCCTGACCTATGGCACCTTCGACTTGTTTCACGTCGGCCACCTTCGCCTACTCGAGCGGTTGCGCGAGCGCGGCGACCGCTTGATCGTCGGCGTCTCGACCGACAACTTCAACACCGGCAAGGGCAAACAGACCGTTGTCCCCTACGCCGACCGAGCCGCAATCGTGGGCGCAATCAAGGGCGTCGACCTAGTGATTCCCGAGGAAACTTGGGAACAAAAGCGCAACGACATCCTCGAGCACAACGTGGATCTATTTGTCATGGGCGACGACTGGGCCGGAAAGTTCGACGACCTGCAAGACCTGTGCACCGTGGAGTATCTACCTCGAACCGTTGGCGTCTCAACGAGCGGGCTAAAGGATATCCTGCGGGTTCTTGATCCGGCACACATTGAAGAAATGCAATCTGCCCTCAGTGTGGTCTCGAGCCTGCTGGACCACTACCGCGACCTGACCTAGCCTCAATAGAAATAGCAACGGCCGGGCCCAAGAATCATCTTGGGCCCGGCCGTTTTTGCACTCAGATGGCGACGGCTACCTCGGCCACCGATCCCTTAGCGGCGCTCACTGGGGAGTCGACCACTTCGGCACGCGGCGCCAGCGTCCGCAACGTCCAGTCGCCGGGAGCGGCGAAGAAACGGAACTGTCCGGTCGCCGAAGTCGGGACCTCGGCGGTGAACTCGCCATTGCGATCGAGCAAACGCACGTAGGCGTTGCCCACCGGCTGGTTGTCACGGGTGACGATGCCTTGGATGACGGCCTGGTTGGCTACGTCGACACCTTCGAGGCTCGGGCCTCCCTGGATTGCTCCACACATGTCAGGCCTCCCCTGGCTCATCGCCGAGCGCGACAGGAACGCCGCGCAGGGAGCCGTACTCGCTCCACGAACCGTCGTAGTTCTTGACGTTCTTGTAGCCGAGGATTTCGCTGAGAACGAACCAGGTGTGCGAGCTGCGCTCGCCGATGCGGCAAAGGGCGATGGTGTCCTTTTCCTGGTCGAGGCCGACCTCGGCGTAAAGCTTGGTCAGGTCAGCGTCGGACTTGAAGGTGCCGTCGTCGTTCGCGGCCTTGCTCCATGGGACATTGCCCGCGGTCGGAATGTGACCGCCGATTTGGGCTGCTTCCTGGGGAACGTGAGCCGGCGCGAGCAAGCGGCCGGCGAACTCGTCGGGGCTGCGCACGTCGATCAGGTTCTGCACACCAATGGCAGCAATCACTTCGTCGCGGAACGCACGGATGTCGTTGTTGGGCTCCTGGGCGACGTAGGTGGTCGCGGCGCGGGTGGGGACCTCGTCGGTCAACTCGCGGCTGTCCAGTTCCCACTTCTTGCGACCACCGTCGAGCAGGCGAACGTCCTTGTGGCCGTAGTACGTCAGGTACCAGTAGGCGTAGGCGGCGAACCAGTTGTTGTTGCCGCCGTAGAACACGACAGTGTCGTCGTTGCTGACGCCACGCTCGCTCAGTAGCGCCTCGAAGGCGGCCTTGCCGACGAAGTCGTGACGGACGCCGTCTTGCAGGTCCTTCTTCCAGTCAAGCTTGATCGCGCCGGGGATGTGGCCCTTGTCGTACGCCTCGACATCTTCGTCGACCTCGATAAGCACGATCGACGGATCGTCTAGGTGCTCTTCAACCCAGTCAGCGGTGACTAGTGAATTTTCGCGACTCATTTTTCTTCCTCTTTTTCGGGTTTGGTGATGATTGTGGGTTCGCTCAGGCCAGTTGTTTGGCTAGGCGACGGGTGGTCAGGTACATCTCGCAGCCGAGGCAAAAGCCGGTGGTGGCGTTGAGCAGGGCGGCAGCGAAAGCGAATGCCACCGCAATTAGGCCAACTGTCGTTGCCCCGACCGCGAATGCGATCAGGCCAGTGGCCGCAAACACGAAACCGACGAGTTGAGCGAACCGCGGCGGACGCGAATCCTCGGTCTCAGTTGGAGCGCCGATCCGCGGACGGATGAAGGTGCGGAACAGCCAAGACCACGGCGACGCTTGCAAGGAAATGAAGGCGCCGAGCGCGAACAACAGCGTCTGCAACGACAGCAAGGCGATTTGCAAGTTAGCCGGCGCGACCAGCACCAGCGCCAAGGTGGCAGCAGTGGCCGAGGCGACGAAGCGCAGGCCGCGCGGGTCTACCGAGGTGATTTCGGGCATGGTGAAAAACTCCAAAACAGGAGGGGGCTGACGGGTTTACGGGCAAAGAAAGTCAGCAAGCCGGACACAGCGCCGAACGCGTGCGGCAGTTATCGACCGCGAGGCGTCGGGTTAGGTGTGTCGTGAACATGACGAAAGACTAAAGGCAAAGGCCCGAGAAATCCCCTTTTCGTCTCACTTTTTGAGACGTACGTCCAAATACTAAGATGACGAATCTATTTCTCCTGCAATTACAGCATCGAGTGCTGCCAGCACTTGCTCCTTGGTTGGCGCTCCCGAAGCGCGACTAGCGATTCTTCCGCGCTCGTCAAGGATCAATACCGTCGGCGTGCGCAGGATGTCTAGCTTTCGAACGAGGTCGAGATTTGATTCCGCGTCTATCTCAACCGTGGCTATCCCCGGCACCAACTCAACGACTTGAGCCAAGACGATTTTGGTGGCTCGGCACGGCGCGCAAAAAGAACTCGAGAACTGGACCAGCGTCGCTCGCTCACCCAGGTCCGCACCCAAGTCACCTGCACTAAGCAGGTCGTCCTCAGCACTCGAATCAGCACTAGCGAATCGCCCATTTTTGAAGTGCAGGAACAAGGCGACAACCGCCGCGATCGCGATCGCGATTCCGAGGGTGATCAAGCCCGGCATCTGCCGTCCTCTCGCTCAAATGAAAGATGTCACCCGTGTGACGTCCCCCTCACAAGTGTGACGCATTTGGTTATCTGCCGGACACATGACGTAGGGTTGAGCATGCGATGAGGCTTCGATGAACATTTGTTCATCGGGGCCTTTACGTGTTTTAGGAGGCCCTACACGATGTCCCATCTGCTGCTGCTCACCAAGAGCACCCAGTCATCGGTTGAAGTCCTGCCGGCGCTTGCGCTGCTCGGACACAACATCAAAGTGCTGCCCGCCGAAGCCAGCGCCCTGCTCGACGCGCCACCGTGTGACGCAGTCCTAGTCGACGGCCGCCAAGACTTAGCGCAGGTCCGCAGCCTGACCCGAGTCCTTCGCACCACCGGGATCGAATGCCCGTTGATCTTGATCCTCACCGAAGGCGGGCTAAGCGTTGCCGCCGCCGACTGGGGAATGGACGACGTCATCTTGACTACCGCCGGCCCGGCAGAGTTCGAGGCTCGACTGCGACTGGGCATCGGCCGAATCTCGGCGAATGACCCCGCGGGCGAAGACGGCCACCTGATCACTTCCAGCGGTTTAGTTGTTGACGACGTCACCTACACCGCCAAGCTTGAGGGTCGCCCGCTGGACCTGACGTTCAAGGAATTCGAACTGCTCAAGTTCCTCGCCCAGCACCCCGGCCGAGTGTTTACCCGGGCCCAGTTGCTGCAAGAAGTCTGGGGTTACGACTATTTCGGCGGCACTCGGACCGTGGACGTTCACGTCCGACGGCTGCGCGCAAAACTAGGCACTGAGAATGAAAACCTGATCGGCACCGTACGAAACGTCGGCTACCGGTTCGTGGCAAAACGCGAGCCCTCTGAAGACGACGACAAAAAGCCCGCACCTGCTCGCCCGACGGCAACGAACCGGGCCTAATCATTCTCGCTGGTTAGAGCGTGGCGATTAGTTCTTCCAGATAGGTGGCGGTGTCCTGCCAGCCCTCGACTGCGTGGCACGGCACGCCGAGCGCCAACACTGGGTAGTCATTTCCGTCTGGGTCGAGCCGGTCGCCGATGAACAACATGTCGGCCAGGTCGATCCCGGTGTGCTCGACGAGTTTCTTCATCCCGTAGGCCTTGTCGATCCCGCGGTGGGTGATGTCGACCGAAGTCGAACCACCAGAGCGCACTTCTAGGTCCGGCAACTTGGCCGCCACCGCTTCGCGCAAAGCCGACTTCTTCGAACCGTCCGGGTCCCAAGCCGTCTTGGCGTCGATTGGCGCCTGCTGGCCTAGCGCCGAGAACGTGATTTGTGAGCCACGGTCCTCGAGGATGTCGCCCCACGTCTTTGACTCCCACAACCCGAGTTCGCGGGCCTGGCTCTCCACCGCGGCCAGCGCCCGATCACGTTCGTCAGCGGTGAGTTTGTGCGCGTAGACCGTGACTACGTCGTCGCCGTGGAGTCGGTAGTACTGCGTCCCGCAAGTCGGCAACAAATGAATCTGGTCAAAAACCTCGACGGCCTCGCGCGGCAACTGGTCGACAATCTGGGTGGTGAACTGGCCCAACTGGCCGCCAGAAATCACCGCCACTTGGACTTTCTCGGCCAAGCGCACCAGCAGATCGGCGATCACCGCCGGGATCGGCTGCTTCGACGGCGCGAGAGTGTCATCGAGGTCGAATGCGACAAGTTGAGGAGTTGGCACGTCGAGGAGTCTACTGTTGAGTCCATGCGTCGACTGCACAACATGACTCAGGCGTACGACTGGGGCTCCACGAGTGACATCCCTCGATTCCTCGGTCGTTCGGGCACCGGTGAACCGGTGGCCGAGATGTGGCTGGGCACCCACCCACTCGCACCCTCGCAAGTTGAAACACCCGACGGGCTGCGGCCGCTGTCGGATGTGGCCGGTGAGATTCCGTTCATGTTGAAGATCCTCGCGGCCGAACAGCCGCTGTCGATCCAAGTGCACCCGAGCGAGGCCGAGGCCCGCGAGGGGTTCGCGCGAGAGGAAGCCGCCGGCGTTCCGCTGGATTCGCCTCAACGGGTTTTCAAAGACCCTCATCACAAGCCAGAGATGGTTTACGCCCTGAGCACGTTCGATTCGCTGGTTGGCTTTCGCCCGACCGCCGAAATTTTGCGAGTGTTCTCTCAGCTGGATTCCCCGACGGTGAACGCCGCCTCTTCGACGCTGCGCGCAAAACCTGGCTTCAAGGGCATCGTTCGAGTCCTAGAGAACCTGTTGTTGGCTCCCCCGCCGGCGACCGAAATCGCCGACATCGTCATTCAGTGCAAGGCACTGGTCCACGACGGCGTCGACATCAAGCGCGCATACTCGACGGCGGCAATGATCGCCCGTCATCACCCCGGCGACGTCGGCATCGTTGTGTCGCTGCTGCTGAACCGGTTTACCCTCCAGCCAGGCGAAGCGATCTTCTTGGGCACCGGCATCATCCACGCCCACCTGTCTGGCCTGTGCCTCGAAGCGATGGCCAACTCCGACAACGTGTTGCGCGCTGGCCTCACCCGCAAGGCGCTGGACGTCGACGGGTTGATTCGTAGCCTCGGCGCTGGCATGGCACGGGTGGCGCGGGTCGAGGCCGGTTACCCCTCGTTCTCCACCGAGCTTTACAGTCCGGCAGTCGACGAGTTCGCACTGGCGGTCACCCAAGTTTCGCCAGCGGATCCGGTAGGAGTGGACCTGATTCGCGCCGAGCACTCGATCATCATGTGCATCGGCGGTTCGGTGGCATTGACCAGCGCAGCGGGCGAGACGTTCAACCTCAGTCGCGGCGATGCGGTCTACACCGACGACGGCGATACGAACCTGACGCTGCTTGGCACCGGCGAAGTCGCGCAGATTTATCTGCCCGGCCCGAACACGCCCGAATCCGAACTCAGCGACCTGGTCGGCCACCGTCCGGTGCGCGCGCTCGACTGAGTCAAAGCAGGTCGGACCGGCCGTTCTCGGCCAGTTTCTGGACTACTTCCTTGACCTGTTGGGACTTTGCCAGATCAAGCACCAGCACCGCATCGTCGGTCTGCACGACGGCAACGTTGCGCAGCCCCAAGACGGCGATCTGAACGCCTTCGTCTCCTCGCGCCACCCCGTCGGCGTCGACCCAGACGACTCCCGGGGTCGAGCCGAGATCGGCGATCGCCGCGAAGTCACCGAGGTCGTCCCAACCGAAGGTTGCCGGCACGACGGCCATTCCGCCAGCTGCTGCCACCGGTTCGGCGACCGCGTGATCGATGGCGATCTTGGTCAGTTCGGGCCAGAGTCGTTCGAGTTCGGCGACGAAGCCAGCGGTCCCCCAAGCTTGGGCGATCTGGCGCAGTTGGGCGGCCAGATCCGGTTGGTACTGAGCGAGCGAATCGAGCAGCACCGAGGCGCGCACCACAAACATGCCCGCGTTCCAGAGGTGTTTTCCGCCAGCCAAGTACTCGCGTGCGGTTTCTTCGTTCGGCTTCTCGACGAAACTATCGACTTTGAGGGCAGTTTCTTGGCCGGCCAGAGCCTCACCGGAGGCGATGTAGCCAAAAGCAGTCGAGGGCTCGGTTGGGGTCACGCCGATCGTCACGACGTAACCAGCCTCGGCGACCGATATTGCTTCTCGCACCGCAGCGGCGAAATTTTGCGGATCGGGAATCCGGTGGTCGGCGGCGAATGAGCCGACGATCGCGTCGGGGTCGTCTCGTTCGATGATTGCTGCGGCCAACCCGATCGCGGGCATCGAATCTCGCGGGCCAGGCTCGAGCAGCAGGTTGACCAACTCGGGCAGTTGCGCGGCGATTCCTTGAGCGTGGGCCGCACCCGAAACGACGTGAATCCGCTCCGGTGAAGTCAGCGGCAACATCCGGTCCCAAGTCTGCTGAATCAGCGTTCGGCCCGACCCGTCGAGGTCGAGTAGGAACTTGGGGTGAGCGCGGCGCGAAAGCGGCCAAAGTCGCGTGCCGGCGCCGCCGGCGGGAATGATTGCGTGGAAGGCGGACACGCGCGCCACCATACTTGACCTTGTGGCCCGACTGAATGCAAGCGAACTTATTGACCTCGTCCTCGATCCTGGCACTTGGGAGTCGTGGGACGAACCCGTCGACTACTCGGTCCAGTCCGAGCCGTATCGCACCGAATTGGTTGCTGCCGCCGCTCGGGCCGGAACGGACGAGTCGATCATCACCGGCCGCGCGTTGGTGCGAGGGCGGCCGGTCGCGGTGGTGGTCAACGAGTTCGGCTTCCTCGCCGGCTCGATCGGCAAAGTTTCGGCCGAACGAATCGTTGCTGCAGTCAGGCGAGCCACCAGCGAAGGAATCCCGATCCTGGCTACGACTGCTTCGGGAGGCACACGCATGCAAGAAGGCACTGCGGCGTTCGTGCGGATGATCGACATTTCGCGCGCCCTGATGGACCACCGGAAGGCCGGACTGCCGTATTTGGTTTACCTGCGCCATCCGACCACCGGCGGCGTATTCGCCTCTTGGGGTTCGCTCGGGCACGTGACGATCGCCGAACCGGGCGCCCTAGTCGGATTCCTTGGCCCGAAGGTCTACGAACTGCTCAACGGCAAGCCGTTCCCGCCGGGCATCCAAACGTCCGACAACCTCGCGAACCGCGGCATCATCGACGCGGTTGCGTTGCCCGAGGAACTGCCGTCGATGGTCGATCGGGCCCTGGAGATCCTGATCGATCCACCCATTGAATCCACGCGCGAACGCCGCCCGGAGGCAACGATTCAAGTGACCGAAACCTGGGAGTCGGTGCTACTGACGCGAACGCCCGATCGGCCAGGGGTGCGAGAGGTGCTGCGCTGGGGCACCGACGGGATCATCCGTCTCCAAGGAACCGAGGACGGTGAGCGCGATGCGGCGATGATCGTGGCGCTCGCGCGAATCGACGGTGAGCCGTGCGTCGTGATCGGTCAGGATCGGGCCAGCCAGAGTCGGGTCAAGCCGATGGGTCCGGCGGCGTTGCGTGAGGCTCGCCGAGGGATGCGGCTAGCAAATGAGTTGGGGCTCCCGCTGGTTTCGTTCATCGACACCCCCGGCGCGGAGTTGTCGCCAGAGGCCGAGCAGGGCGCAATCGCCGGCGAAATCGCCAGGTGCATCAGTTCGATGTCCACGATGCTAGTGCCATCAGTTTCGGTGCTGCTTGGCCAAGGTTGCGGTGGCGGGGCGCTCGCGCTTTTGCCGGCCTCGACGGTGATCGCTACCGAGCACTCTTGGCTTTCGCCGCTGCCGCCGGAAGGCGCTAGCGCGATCGTGCACGGCGATGTCGACCATGCTGCCCAAATGGCTGCCGCCCAACGCATCAGCGCCTTTGACCTGAAGGAAGCAGGCGCAGTACAGCACATCATTGCCGAGCCGACTGGTGATGACCCCGAGGCCTTTTCGCGCGCGGTCGCCGCCGAAGTGGCCCACCAGTTACGCGCCCTGCAGGGGCGCTGATGAACCTCATCGAACTGGCGCACCTAGCCCACGTGGCCGACGGAGTGAGCCCGTTCAATGAGGCGTCGCTGATCGCGTTGACCGATGGCGCGAGCCTGCGAGTCGACCTGTTGAGCGAGTTTGGTGGCGCGGTTGCCGTTGGCGATGCTCCGGTCGAATTTGCGATTGCCCCGAGCCACCGCCGCCAAGGTCACGGGGCCTCACTGCTGGCGCAGTTGCTGGCCGCCGGCGAGACCCGTTTTTGGGCCCACGGCGATCTGCCCGCAGCAGTGTCATTGGCCGCGGCGGCCGGTTTGGTGGCCGAGCGAGTGCTGCTGCGATTGTCCTCCACAAATTCGGTGGTGCCTGATTTCGGGGTGGCCGAAGGCCTAACGATTCGCACCTTCGACGACGGTGACGCCGAAGAATTGGTGGCGTTGAACGCGCGTGCTTTTGCCAATCACCCCGAACAGGGTCAAATGACGCTGGCTGATTTCAATCGGCGACGGGCCGAGCCGTGGTTCGATCCGGCCGGGGTGTTCATTGCGGTGCGCGATGGCCAGATGGTCGGCTTTCACTGGACCAAGGTCGAGGGCCAAACCGGTGAAGTCTATGTAGTCGGCGTGGACCCGTCCGCTCACGGCGGCGGCATCGGCACGGCCTTGACGGCCGCCGGCCTGCGCTATCTCTGGGGCCGAGGCGTGGCCGAAGTGGATTTGTATGTCGAAGGCGACAACGTACCGGCGCTCAAGGTCTATCGAAATCTAGGTTTTGGCGAGAGGGCCCGAGACGTGCTTTACGTCGTGAGTTGAGCTATCTGGCAAATACGATGCCGAACTTCCTTAACATCTGTAACATCAATCACATCTGCATCAACAGATGGCGTTCTCCCCTATCCGGCGAACGAGAGGAAGGTCGATGGAGCAATCGCACGCAGTCCGGCTCCCGAGCGAGCCGGCTAAAGAGGCCAGTCTGGCCGCCCCACTGGCTACTACCCCTGCGGCCGCCCCGCAATTTCGCCACGCGATGACTTGGTTCGTCCTGCTTTCGATTCCGCTCTGGGCGCTGATTATTGGCGGCGGCTACCTAGCCTTCCAAGCGTTCAACTAAAACTGCCGTTCACCTGTTCTTTACCTTTGCGTGGCAAAGTAAAGACATGGAGACCACTGAAGTGACGGTCCCCGAATCGTTTGCCACCTCACCTGACGAGTTCGATGTGGACCCCCCTTACGATTTGGGCCTAGTCGACTTGGCCGAAGACCGGTTCCTCGATCGCGAGCTTTCTTGGCTCGCCTTCAACGCGCGTGTTTTGGAACTGGCAGCCGACCCGTCCCAACCACTCCTTGAGCGAATCCGCTTCATGGCGATTTTCGGCAGCAACCTCGACGAATTCTTCATGGTGCGCATTGCCGGCTTGAAGCGTCGAATCGCCGCCGGCGTAGCTGTGCCGTCAGCCAGCGGAATGAAACCGCGAGACGTGCTCAATACGAGCCTGCGAGCCAGCCACGAGCTAATGGAGGAGCAGTCCCGACTGCTCCGCGGAACACTAATCCCGAGCTTGGCTGCCGAAGGGATCGACATCCTGCGCTGGGAGGAGCTAACCGCTGCCGAACGTAGCCAAGCCACCGAGTTCTTCGGCAAACGCGTCTTCCCAGTGCTGACTCCGCTGGCCGTCGACCCGGCCCACCCGTTCCCATACATCTCGGGGCTGTCGCTAAACATCGCGCTAGTTATTCGAAACCCAAAAACCGGCAAGGACCACTTCGCCCGAGTCAAGGTCCCCGACGTAATTAGCCGATGGATCCAAACGGCCGAAGGCAGATACGTCGCCCTCGAAGATGTCATCTCGGCAAACCTAAACAGCTTGTTTCCGGGGATGGAAATCATCGACCACCACATCTTCCGGGTGACCCGCAACGAAGACTTAGAAGTCGAAGAAGACGACGCCGAAAACCTACTCAAGGCGCTCGAGCAAGAGCTGCTGCGGCGCCGTTTCGGGCCGCCCGTTCGCCTCGAGGTCGACGAATCAATGTCTGCGGACGTCTTGGATCTACTTGTCGGCGAACTCGGCATCAGCGACGAAGAAGTATTCCGGCTCACCGGCCCACTTGATCTGCGCAGCCTAAACGAGATAGCCGACATCGATCGGCCCGAACTGAAGTTCAATCCGTTCGTCCCCGGAACGCACGAGCACCTTGCCGAGGTCGAAAGCGCCAGCCCCGTCGATGTGTTCACTGCCCTTCGCCGCCGTGACGTGCTTGTTCACCATCCGTACGACTCATTCGCCACGAGCGTGCAACGCTTCATCGAACAGGCCGCCGCCGATCCACAGGTGCTGGCGATCAAACAGACCCTCTACCGAACTTCCGGCGATTCGCCGATCATCGATTCACTGGTCGATGCTGCCCGGGCCGGTAAACAGGTACTTGTTTTGGTGGAAATTAAGGCCCGCTTCGACGAGCAGGCCAACATCCGTTGGGCCCGCAAGTTGGAGCGCGCTGGCTGCCATGTCGTCTACGGCTTAGTTGGGCTAAAGACGCACTGCAAACTCGCCCTCGTCATCCGTGACGAACCTGACGGATTGCGGCGCTACGCCCATATCGGCACCGGCAACTACAACCCCAAGACTGCTAGAAACTACGAGGACTTCGGACTGCTGACGGCAAACCCGACGATCACGCACGACTTGACCGAGTTGTTCAACAGCCTGTCCGGCTTCGCGATCACCAGCGACTACGACTCGCTCATGGTCGCCCCGCGTGAGTTGCGTGCTGGCCTGATCTCGCGGATAGATCGCGAAATCACCCACCACCAAGCCGGTCGACCAGCGAAAATCTCGTTCAAGGTGAACTCACTCGTTGACGAAGGGATCATCGACAAGCTATACGAGGCCTCGTGTGCCGGAGTCGACGTCGATTTAGTGGTCCGCGGGATCTGCTCGCTACGTCCGGGCGTTCCAGGCTTGTCTGAGCGGATTCGAGTCCGCAGCCTGTTGGGGCGATTCCTCGAGCACAGCCGGGTATTTCGCTTCGCGAACGGCGACGATCCCGAGGTATGGATCGGCTCTGCCGACATGATGCACCGCAATCTTGACCGTCGGGTCGAGGTGCTAGTTAAGATTCCGGCCGCGGCCCATGTTGCTCAACTGAGCGAACTGCTCGAAACAATGGCGGCCGACACCACCGCGTCTTGGCACTTAGGGCCGGACGGAACCTGGGTTCGCCACGGCGGGGAAAACATGCAAGAACTACTAATCGCGCGCGCGCGTGCGCGTCGATCCCGAGACTGAGAGCGCAAACTGGACTCATGGCGAGCAAAGTCATCACCGCTGCAGGCGGAATCGTGTGGCGCAAGGTTAAGCCGACCGGGGCACTCGAAGTCCTGCTGGTTCACCGACCAGGCTACGACGATTGGACCTTCCCCAAAGGCAAGTCGGACCCCGGCGAGATCCTGCCAGTGACTGCCGTACGCGAAATCTACGAAGAGACCGGTTACCGTGTTCGACTCTCGCACCCGCTTCCCGAGGTGAACTACCGGGTAAAAGGCGGTGAAAAGCGGGTGTCGTACTGGCTGGCTCGGACAACCGACGACCAGTGCGACTTCCGACCGAATCGCGAAGTGGATCGAGTCAAGTGGTTCCCGGCTCAGGAGGCTCGACGCAAGTTGACCTACGACCATGACCGGATGCTGCTGGAGCGCTTCGAGGACCTCGTGGCAATGAAGCGGCACAAGTCCCGCACGCTTATCGTGCTGCGGCACGGCAAGGCCATTTCGCGAGCCGATTTCAAGGGCCAGGACCGAGATCGCCCTTTGGCCGCGGTCGGCGCCGATCAGGCTAAGGAACTCGTAAAACTCCTGTCCACTTATGGAACTCGCCGGGTAATCAGCAGTGATACTGCCCGCACGGTAAGCACCGTTGAACCATTCCTAGCCAGCACCGGCGAACTGCTTGAGCTCGACGACCGCCTTGGCGAAGGTGCCTCCGGGTCTCAAGTCGACCGCGTCATTGAGTCCGCACTCAGTCGCAAACGCCCGACGGTGATCTGTTCGCATCGGCCCGTTCTTGCCGATATCTTCGGTTCGCTCGGGGTCGACCCGGTCGTGCTCAACCCCGGACAAGCGCTAGTGGTTCACCACCGCTCAGGTCGGGTTCTGTCCACCGAATTGGTGTAACTTAGGCCACTTTTGAGCATTTCGGCTACCACCATTCGCCGAGCGTTCACCTCCCGTTCATCCACTCCGCAACTTAGATACACCTGCGATTCCTAACTTGGACAACGACCGGCCAATCGGCCGCAGTTCGAAACTCCCAGAGAGGGATCACTCGTGAACCGCAAGTCCATCCGTACCCTGGCTGCCTCCGGTGCGGCCGCCACCCTGCTCTTCGGCCTCGCCGCCTGTGGCGCTGGCAACGAAGGCGACGATTCGGGCGAGGGCTCGCTGACTGGCACCCTCAACGGCGCCGGCGCCTCCTCACAAGAGGCCGCTGTTGCCGCTTGGAAGAAGGGCTTCCAGACCGCCAACTCGGCCGTCACCGTCAACTACGACCCCGCCGGTTCGGGCGCAGGCCGCGAGCAGTTCATCGCCGGCGGTGTTGCTTTCGCTGGCTCGGACTCCTACCTCGACGAAGACGAGATCGCAGCAGCCAAGAAGCGCTGCTCCAGCGACATCGTCGCGGTGCCGACCTACGTCAGCCCGATTGCCGTCATCTTCAACGTTCCCGGTGTCAAGGAACTGAAGCTCGACGCCGCCACGATCGGCTCGATCTTCGAAGGCAAGATCACCAACTGGGACGACAAAGCCATCGCGGACCTCAACGAAGGCGCGAAACTGCCTGACTCGAAGATCACGCCGGTGCACCGTGCCGACGACTCAGGTACGACCAAGAACTTCACCGACTACCTGAGCGCCACCTCCGGCGGCACGTGGTCCGGCGGCGTTGTTGAGACGTGGCCAGTCAAGGGCGGCGAAGCAGCCACCGGAACCTCCGGTGTCGTTTCTGCCGTCAAGGGCGGCGAAGGCACCATCGGTTACGCCGACGCCAGCCAGGCCGGCGACTTGTCCACCGTCTCGGTCAAGGTCGGCGACGAGTTCGTCGCACCGACCGAAGAAGCCGCAGCCAAGGTCCTCGACACTGCCGAGCAGGTTCCCGGCCGGTCCGAGACCGACCTGTCCCTGCAGATCGACCGCAAGACCACGGAGGCTGGCGTTTACCCGGTCGTCTTGGTCTCGTACCAGATCGCCTGCCAGAAGTACGAAGACGCCGCACAGGGCGAACTCGTAAAGGGCTGGTTGACCTACGTCGCCAGCGAAGAAGGCCAGAAGGCTTCGCAGGAAGCGGCCGGTTCGGCGCCGCTCTCGGCCGACTTCTCCAAGAAGGTTCAGGCCGCGATCGACACGATCAGCTGACACCTTTGGTCCGGCCGAGTGGCGCAACCCCTCGGCCGGGTCATGGGTAGCAGTTGCCGATGCAACGCAAATCCTGAACTTCGAAAGTCTGAATCACAACCGGAAGGGCTCCTCGTGAGCAGCAACACTGAGCTAGAGCCAGCAGCCAAGGCGCCACCGCAGCGCCCGGGCGACCGCGTATTTCGTGGGCTCTCCCTAGGCGCAGCAATCGCCATCTTGGCAACTCTGGCTGGCGTAGCGATCTTCTTGACTGCCGAAGGCATACCCGGAATCACCGCCTCACCTGACGAGGTCAAGAGCGGCGAATCGTTCTTGCCGTATGTCACCCCGCTGGTATTTGGCACGCTTTGGGCGGCTTTTTTGGCGCTGCTGATCGCGGCGCCCGTCGCGATCGGCGTGGCGCTGTTCATCAGCCACTACGCGCCGGCGAAGCTTGCTCAGCCAATCGGCTATGTAATCGACTTGTTGGCTGCGGTGCCCAGCGTGGTTTACGGAGCCTGGGGCATGGTGACCTTGGCCGGCGCGGTTCGTCCCCTCTACGAGTGGCTCGAAGCGAACCTCGGTTTCATTCCGTTGTTTGCCGGTCCTGCCTCCGCCACCGGTCGCACCATCCTTACCGCCGCACTCGTCTTGGCGGTGATGATCCTGCCGATTATGACCGCGATCTGCCGCGAGATTTTCCTGCAAACGCCTCGGCTGCACGAAGAGGCGGCGCTGGCCCTTGGTGCGACCCGCTGGGAAATGACTCGGCTCGCGGTATTCCCCTACGCCCGCTCGGGCATCGTCTCGGCGGCAATGCTGGCTCTGGGCCGCGCACTGGGCGAGACGATGGCAGTGGCGATGGTCCTGTCAGCTTCGGGCGTGGTCACCCTCAACCTGATCAGCTCGACGAACCCGTCCACGATTGCCGCCAACATTGCCCTGAGTTTCGCTGAGGCGAGCGGCAAGACGGTCAACGTGTTGATCGCCACCGGTTTGGTGCTGTTCGTGATCACCTTCGTCGTGAACTTCGCGGCCCGGGCGATCGTGAACCGCCGCAAGGAATTCGACGGAGCGAACTGATGACCACGACCCTCAAGCCCTCGCCCCAAGGCGACCTGTCGGCTGATCTGCGCGGTGCCCAGCTGCCTTCTTGGGCGCCCAAAGCGATCGCCGCTCTTGCCGGCGTAGTCGCCGTGGCTGGCTGGTTCACTGGCCTTGGACCAGTTCGCGGAATAATCCTCGCGTGGCTGATCGCCGCCTGTCTGCCCCTCTGGTCCGTCATGATCGAAGGAAAGCGAAAGGCCACCGACCGGCTCGTCACGTTGCTAGTCGTTTCGGCATTCGGCCTAGCAGTTATCCCGCTGGTCAGCATCTTGGCGTCAGTGATCGGCAAAGGCGCTCAGGCGCTGTCGGCGGAGTTCTTCACCTATTCGATGCGAAATGTCGTCGGCGAGGGCGGCGGCATCTACCACGCGCTTGTCGGCACGCTACTAATCACTTCGGCCGCAGCCGTGATCTCGGTGCCAATCGGTCTGTTCACTGCGATCTATTTGATCGAATACGGCGAGGACGGCCGACTGGCGAGTTCGATCCGATTCCTCGTCGACGTAATGACCGGCATCCCGTCAATCGTGGCCGGCCTTTTCGCCTATGCCCTCTTCGTGATCTTCTTCGGCGAAGGAGTCCGAATGGGCATCGGTGGTTCGGTGGCCCTTTCGGTCCTGATGATCCCGGTGGTAGTGCGTTCTTGCGAAGAGATGCTCAAACTCGTGCCTAACGAACTTCGCGAAGCCTCCTACGCTCTGGGTGTGCCAAAGTGGCGCACCATCAGCAAGGTCGTGCTGCCCACGGCACTCGCTGGCATCGTCACCGGCATCACCTTGGCGATCGCCCGAGTGATTGGCGAGACCGCACCTCTGCTCATCATCGCCGGCATGACCGACTCGGTGAACTTCAACCTGTCCGAGGGCCGAATGGCCACCTTGCCGGTGTTCACCTACTCCTCACTCATGCAACCCGGTGTCCCGCCAGAACCCAGCATCGAACGCGCCTGGGGCGCGGCCTTGGTCCTGTTGATCATCGTGATGGTGCTGAACCTGCTCGCCCGACTTGTCTCCCACTACTTCTCGCCCAAGGGCGAGCGCTGAATAGCAAAGGAACCAACCAAATGGCAAAGAGCATCGAGGTCTCGGACCTGAACATCTACTACGGCGAATTCCTCGCCGTCGAAGGTGTCAACATCTCGATCCCCGCTCGCGCGGTAACCGCATTCATCGGCCCGTCCGGCTGCGGCAAGTCCACCTTCCTGCGCTCACTGAACCGGATGCACGAGGTCATCAAGGGCGCGCACGTCAACGGCAAGGTGCTGGTTGACGGCGAGGATCTGTACGCCCCGGATATGGACCCGGTGAACGTCCGCCGCAAGATAGGCATGGTCTTCCAACGGCCGAACCCGTTCCCGACGATGTCGATCGCCGAGAACGTCTTGGCCGGTCAGCGCCTCAACAGCAAGCGGATGAAGAAGTCCGAAGCCGACGACATCGTCGAGCGTTCACTGCGCCAAGCCGGATTGTGGGCCGAGGTGAAGGACCGTCTCGAACGGCCCGGCTCGGGACTCTCCGGTGGCCAACAGCAACGCCTCTGCATCGCGCGCGCCGTGGCCGTTGAGCCCGAAGTTCTGCTGATGGATGAGCCGTGCTCGGCGCTCGACCCGATTTCGACCTCGGTGATCGAGGACCTGATCCACGAACTCAAAAACGACTACACCATCGTGATCGTCACCCACAACATGCAGCAGGCGGCGCGCGTCTCGGACCAGACGGCGTTCTTCAACCTTGCTGGTGTGGGACAGCCGGGCAAGCTGGTCGAGCTTGGTCCGACCGAGAAGATGTTCTCCAACCCCGAAGACCCGGCAACCGAGGCTTACATTCAGGGTCGATTCGGCTGAACCGGCGATCGAGGCTCAGGGCAGGAAGAGCCGCGCTAGGTAATAGAAGCCCGCGGCAACAACGGCGGCAGCTGGCATCGTGATGACCCAAGCCACCACGATGTTCTTGGCCACTCCCCAGCGAACCGCCGAGAACCGCTTGGTGGCGCCTGCGCCCATAATCGCGGTGGTAATTGTGTGCGTCGTCGACACTGGCGCGTGCAGGCCAATGGCCATCACGTAGAGCACGGTAGCCGCCGTTGCCTCGGCCGCAAAACCCTTCGGCGGGTCCAACTCGATGATCCGCCGACCGAGCGTACGCATGATTCGCCAACCGCCAGAGTAGGTGCCGGCCGCGATCGCGCTGGCCGAGGCGACGATTACCCACATTGGGATGTCGTTAGTGGTCTGGAAGCCGCCCGCGATCAACGCGAGCACGATGATGCCCATCGTCTTTTGGGCGTCCTGCAGACCGTGACCCAACGACATACCGGCGGCCGAAACCGTTTGCGCCCACCGGAATCCTCGGTTCACCCGCGACGGCATCGCCTTTCGAAATAGCCACATAATGGCGGTCATCACGATGAACGCACCCAGAAAGCCCAACAGCGGCGAAAGCACCATCGGAATGGCGACCTTGTTTATCAGCACTTCCCAGCTGACTTGGGTGGCCGAGGCGACACCAGCGCCGACAATTCCACCGATCAGGGCATGCGACGAGGATGACGGTATCCCGAAATACCAAGTGATCATGTTCCAAGTGATTGCGCCCACCAGCGCAGAAAGCACGATGGTTAGTGCGTGGGCCGACCCATCCTCGGCAGCCTGTTCGACACCGGGAATGATGTCTTGAATTGTCTTGGCAACAGCGACGCCCATCCACGCGCCGACAAAGTTAAGTACTGCGGCCATCGCCAAGGCTGCCCTTGGCGTCAACGCCCGGGTCGACACCGAGGTGGCGATGGCGTTCGCAGCGTCGTGAAAACCGTTCGTGTAGTCAAATACCAGGGCGATCACGACAACCGTGATCACCATGATGGTGATCTGATCCACTCAGGACTCCTTGACCGCGATCTGTTCGATCGTGTTGGCGACCGATTCGAGCGCATCGATGGCGTGTTCGACAGCCTCGACGATGTCTTTTAGCTTGAGCACCTGCATCGCCTTGTAGTTGCCGTCAAACAAGTCAGCCAAGATTCGGCGGTGGTTCTTGTCGCCTTCGTTCTCGAGACGATTTATCTCAATCCAGAATTCCTCAAGATCCTTCATAGTGCGCAGTCGCGGCATCGCTTCGGCCGTGAGCTTGCAGGCGCGCTGCAGCACGTCGACTTGGGCGGCAAACACTTCAGGGAACTCAGTTACGCCATACAGGAAAGTGCTGTCGACGACCTCTTCCATGAAGTCCATGACGTCATCGAGGCTGCTTGCCAGCGCGTAGATATCTTCACGGTCAAACGGGGTTATGAACGTACTGTTCACCAGCTGGATGATTTCGTGTGTGGTGTCGTCTGCCGCGTTTTCAGCTTCGTGCATTGCACTTGCCAAAGCGGCCTTATCGGACTCTGGATCGAGCAGCCTGGTGACTAGGTCGGCACCAACAACTAGATGATTTGCCGCCTCAGCAAAGAGGTCGTAAAAGCTGGTCTGTACTGGGCGGATTCGGATACGCACTCGCGGACTCCCTTAGGAAAATGGGCGCAACGTGTCAATGCTAGATGCACAAGGCGGCTAGTGGCGAACCGAGGGGGATAACTAGCGACTACAGACCGAGCAGGCCGTCTATTTCGCTCTGCGAAAGTGGCTCATCATTGCTCGTCGCGGCGATCATCAAGCGCGAGGTCAGCTCGATTTCGGCCAGCGCGTCGTCGTCGCGCAGCCGGTCGTCGAGCGGCTCGCTCACTGGATCGCCGCAAAAATGGAATGCCACATGACGAGAGTACGCAACCGGGAGCAGTCACATCGACCCAGAAGCCGAAACAGCCCGTAAGGACTATTGAATCAGTCAGTTTCGGGCCCTCAGCCGACCCATACACGGGCATTTCGGAACATCCGCAGCCACGGGCTCTCAGCCGAGATGTCTGCGTTGGTCCACGAAAGTTGAACATTTCGTTGCACTCGCTCCGGGTGCGGCATCATCGCGGTGAACCGGCCATCGACCGTCGTCACGGCAGTCAAGCCATCGGGCGAGCCGTTCGGGTTGGCCGGGTAGGTCGATGCGATCTGCCCGTTTACGTCGACGAATCGAGCGGCCGCCTTGACCGCTATTTCGTCGCCGCGAGTCGAGAAGTCGGCAAACCCTTCACCGTGAGCCACCGCGATCGGGATCAGCGAGCCGTCCATCTGGTCGAACATGATCGACGGCGAATCCAGCACCTGCACGAGGGACAATCTGGCCTCGTACTGTTCGGACACGTTTCGAGTGAACCGTGGCCAAGCCTCGGCGCCTGGAATGATGTCCGCCAGTGCCGCGAACATCTGGCAGCCGTTGCAGATACCGATGCCGAAAGTGTCGGTACGGGCAAAGAAACTGCTGAACGCATCGGTCAACTTCGGGTTGAACAAAACCGACCGCGCCCAGCCTTCACCGGCGCCGAGGGTGTCGCCGTAGGAGAAGCCGCCGGCCGCAGCCAAACCAACCGCATCGGCCAAATCGAACCGGCCTGACTGCAGGTCGGTCATATGCACGTCGTAGGTGTCGAACCCAGCACGATCGAAGGCGAACGCGGTCTCTACGTGAGAGTTGACGCCCTGTTCGCGCAAGATCGCGACCTTCGGACGAGCGGTGCCGATCAACGCCGGCGCCGAAATGTTTTCAGTCGGGTCGAAGGTGGTTTGAAGCGTGAGAATCGGGTCGATCGACCCGATCGCTTGGTGCTCCGAATCGGCCGACGCCGGGTTGTCGCGAAGCCGGGCGATCCGCCAAGAAACCTCATCCCAGGCTTTGGCCAAGTCGGCTAGGGACTCGTCGAGTCCAAGGCCGGCGACCGTGATCCGCCGGTTGCTGTTCGTCGAACCCACCTTGCGCGAACTCTCGCCCAACCCGTGTTCAGCCAAAATGCTCAACGTTCGTTCGGCCTGCGCGGGCGCCACGGCGATCACCGCGCCAAGTTCCTCGGCAAAGAGTGCACCCAAGTCGACGTCGTGCACATCCACGCCGACGCCACCGGCGAAAGCCATTTCGCAAATGGTCGCCCACAGGCCGCCATCAGAGCGATCGTGGTAGGCCAACAACAGGCCTTCAGCACGCAACTGGTTGATTGCCGAAACGAGTGAAACCAGCTGTGCCGGGTCGTCTAGGTCGGGCACAACGCCGCCGAACTGGCTGCTGACTTGAGCCAAGATCGAGCCACCCAAGCGGTTCTTTCCGGCACCCAAATCTAGGAGCAGCAGTTCACTGTCTGCCGGCAACTGCGGAGTCACCGTCGTGCGCACATCGTCAAGCGAGGCAAAAGCAGTCACGACCAAGGAGACCGGTGACGTGACTTGCTTTTCCTCGCCAGCCTCGTCGGTCCAACGGGTACGCATCGACAGTGAGTCTTTGCCGACCGGAACCGAAATACCAAGGGCCGGGCACAACTCCATCGCCACTGCGGTCACGGTGTCATAAAGGTCAGCGTCTTCGCCATCCTCACCGCACGCGGCCATCCAGTTGCAGGACAGTTTCACGCGAGGCAGATCGATGGGGGCAGCCAGCACGTTGGTGATGGCCTCACCGACGGCCATCCGGCCAGAAGCGGCCGCGTCGATCGCCGCGAGTGGGGTCCGTTCGCCGCTGGCCATCGCCTGTCCGGCGAAGCCAATGAAGTCGCTCAAGGTCACGGCGACATCGGCCACCGGCACCTGCCACGGGCCAACGAGTTGGTCGCGGTGGGTCAGGCCCCCGACGGTTCGGTCTCCGATGGTGATCAAGAAGCGTTTAGAGGCGACCGTCGGGTGGCGCAGCACCGAATACGCGGCCGCGCTAATGTCGATGCCGGCGCTCTGAAATGGAGCGGCTTCGCGCTTGACCCGGGTGACGTCGCGCACCATTTTCGGCGGCTTGCCCAGCAGCACGTCCATCGGCATGTCGATCGGCGCTTGCTCAGTGTCACCGCCGCTCAGACGCAGTTGGCCGTCATCTTGGGCGGTGCCGACCACGGCGTAGGGGCAGCGCTCACGTTCACAAAGCGCCGCGAACAGTTCGAGGGATTCGGGCGCGATCGCTAGGACGTAGCGCTCCTGGCTCTCGTTGCACCAAATCTCCTTTGGCGCCATCCCCGATTCCTCCAACGGAACCGCATCGAGGTCAAAGGACGCACCCAACCCGGCGTCGTTCACCAGTTCGGGGAAGGCGTTGGAGAGTCCACCGGCACCCACGTCGTGGATGGACAGCAATGGGTTCTGTTCGCCAAGTGACCAGCAGTGGTTGATGACCTCTTGGGCGCGGCGCTCGATCTCGGGGTTGCCGCGCTGAACCGAGTCGAAATCGAGTTCGGCGGCGTTGGCACCGGCCGCCTTCGAGGACGCCGCGCTGCCGCCCATCCCGATTCGCATACCCGGGCCGCCCAACTGGACAAGCAAACTGCCGGCGGGGAAGTCGATTTTTTCGGTCATTTCGGCGCTGATCGTGCCCAGCCCGCCGGCGCTCATGATGGGTTTGTGATAGCCGCGACGGACGCCGTCGACGGTCTGCTCGTAGACCCGGAAGAAGCCGCCAAGTCCCGGCCGACCGAACTCGTTGTTGAACGCGGCCGCACCGATCGGGCCGTCGATCATGATGTCGAGCGCGCTGGCGATGTGGTCGGGCTTGCCGTACTGCTCGACTTCCCAAGGCTCGTCGGTGTCCGGCAGGTTGAGGTTCGACACCACGAAACCGGTCAACCCGGCCTTCGGCGCCGAGCCGCGCCCGGTAGCACCTTCGTCTCGAATTTCGCCGCCGGCGCCAGTGGCCGCTCCCGGGTGGGGCGAGATTGCCGTCGGATGGTTGTGGGTCTCGACCTTCATCAAGACGTGAACTTCGTCGGCGCGCCCGGCGTAGCGACTGGGACCCTCGGCGGCTTCGGGCAGCCACCTGGTGGTCGGGCCGCCGGCCATCACCGAGGCGTTGTCCTTGTAGGCGACGATCGTTCCGGCGCCGGCGACCGCCTCGGTATGGCGGATCATGGCGAACAAGGACCGGTCCTGCGGCTCGCCGTCGACGATGAACTCGGCGTTAAAAATCTTGTGTCGACAGTGTTCGGAGTTCGCTTGCGCGAACATCATCAACTCTACGTCGGTGGGGTTTCGGCCCAGCTCGGTGAACGCGTCCACCAGGTAGTCGATTTCGTCTGGCGAAAGAGCCAACCCGAAGTCACGGTCAGCCTGCTCAAGCGCACTTCTGCCCTGACCCAACAGGTCGATGGTCGCCATTGGTTCGGCAACTCGCTCGTCAAACAGCGCGGCGGCGCCGGCCGAATCGAACAGCGCGGTTTCGGTCATCCGGTCGTGCAGAACGTCAGCGCAGGCTTCGCGCTGGGTGGGCGTCAACTCGACCCCAGAAAGGGTGAACTCGGTGACTCGTTCCACCCGGCGGATGTCGATCGCACAGTTGTGCACAATGTCGGTCGCTTTGCTCGACCACGGCGAAATGGTGCCGAGTCGGGGTGCGCAAACGATCACTTGGCCGGTCGCGTCATCGTGGGCCGGCTCACCGTAGGTGAGGATCTTGGTTAGCGCCTCTTTGGTGTCTTCAGCCAGCGGACCATCGCTAGCGACCCAATGCACGAATCGCGCACTCACGCCAGTGAGTTCAGGAACCTGCGCTTGGAGGCGGGCAAGTAGCGCCTGTGCCCGGAAGGCAGAGAGCGCGTTGCCGCCGGGAATTACCGTGAGTTCGACGTCGCCAGACACAGGCCAAGACTACCGACCTAGAACTCTTGACCACTCGGCCACGTCAACGCGGCCAGCAACACGCAGAGTTGACGTTTGCGCGACCGGCCAACGCGCCTAGGGTCAAGACATGACCGAACCGGCAGTGCAGATCAGCGCGCTGGAAGTTTCGCGCGGATCAAAAGCGGTAATCGACAGACTGGACCTTCGACTCGAACCGGGTTCGGTGACCGGGCTGCTCGGGCCTAGTGGCTGCGGCAAAACCACGCTAATTCGCGCGATTGCTGGCGTGCAAAAGATTGCCGGCGGCAGTGTCACCGTGCTGGGTTCACCAGCAGGGTCACCGCAGAACCGCCATCGGGTTGCCTATGTGACGCAAGCTAGTTCGGTTTACCCGGATCTGACCGTCACTCAAAATCTCGAATATTTCGCCTCGCTCTATCGTCGGGATTCGACCGCGGTCAACGAGGCGCTGGAGACGGTCGACCTGCACGATGACGGCCATCAGCTAACCGGCAGCCTCTCTGGCGGTCAACGGGCTCGGGTGTCGTTGGCTGCCGCGCTCTTGGCTAAACCGGCGCTCTATTTGCTCGATGAGCCGACGGTCGGTTTGGACCCGGTGCTGCGCCGCGATTTATGGGCGCTGTTTGGCCGGCTTGCCGCTTCTGGGGCGGCGCTTCTAATTTCCAGTCACGTCATGGACGAGGCGGATCGCTGCGACCGGGTACTGCTCATGCGGGCGGGCCAACTGATCGCTGACGCCAGCCCGGCGGGCCTGCGGGAGCAAACCCACACCGACACCATCGAGCAGGCGTTCTTGGCCCTGGCCGAGCAGGAGACCCGATGACTGCCACGTTCTCTACCGCCAAGCGGGTCTTGCAGCAGCTTCTGCACGATCGGCGCAGCCTGGCGATGGCACTGTTTTTGCCGTCGGTCTTGCTGGCGCTTTTTGGTTACGTTTTTCATGCCCAGCCTGAGGTGTTCTCACGGATCGGCCCACAAATGTTGGGGCTGTTTCCGTTCATCCTGATGTTCTTGCTCACGAGCGTGACGATGGTTCGTGAACGGATTTCCGGGACCCTCGAACGGCTACTGACGACTCCGTTGCGTCGTGGCGAACTGATTGGCGGCTACGCCCTCGCCTTTGGGATCTTGGCCATTGGCCAGTCGCTGATCAGCACCGCGGTGGCAACCTGGGGTTTCGACTTGGGGATCGACCGACCAGGCGAGGCGCTCGTGTTCGCACTTCTCGGTTCGGTGGTCGGCACTTCGCTGGGGTTGCTGGCCTCGGCGTTTTCAGAAACCGAGTTCCAATCGGCGCAGTTCATGCCGCTGGTGATCATCCCGCAGATTCTGGTGTGTGGCCTGCTCGTGCCAGTCGACCAGATGCCCGAGCCCTTGCAGTGGCTGGCGGTCGCGATGCCGCTGACTTATTCGACTGAAGCGTTTAGTTCGCTGGCCGCCGGGGAGCCGGCCAGCGAACGTGTTGGCGAACTTCTGGTGCTGATTGGCTTCGCGATCGGCTCGGTCGCGCTTGCCGCGATGACGCTTCGCCGCCGCACCAGCTAGTTCATTTCCACTCCCTTGGCCCGGGGCGCACGCCGCCTCCGTAGGCTCAGTGGCTATGGCGATCGTGCTTTCTTTGCTGTCGGCGTTGGCCTACGGCATTTCGGACTTCCTCGGCGGGATTTTCGCCAAACGCTCGAACGCATGGTCGGTGGCCACCGTCGGTCAGGCCTCGGCAACCGTTTGCGCGAGCGTGGCGGCTTTCTTCGTCGCTGGCTCGCCAACTGGACCAGACTTCGTCGCCGGCGCAATCGCCGGAATGGGCTCAGGACTTGGGGCGGCTTTCCTCTATCGCGGACTGGCCAACGCCAAAATGTCAATCGTCGCGCCCATCTCTGCCGTCGGTTCGGCCCTACTGCCGGTTTGCTTTGGTCTAATTTCTGGAGAACGACCTTCACCGACGGTGATCGCCGGGATCGTGCTGGCATTTGGTGCCATCGCGCTAATCAGTTTGGTTAAGGACGCCGACCCTGCCCACCGCGGCGGCGTGCTGGACGGCCTACTCGCCGGCATCGGCTTTGGCGTGCTGTTCATCGCATTGGGTCAGATCTCTGACGACGCTGGCCTGAGTCCGCTGGTCTTGATGTATTTCACTTCGACGATGGCAGTGATCGTCGTTGCCGCCGTCAGTCGCGCCGGATTCGTCCCACGCGCTAGGTCCGACTGGTCGGCAGCCTGGCTTGGACCGATCGGCGTGGCGGCAGTAATCGCGTTCTATTACGCGACTAAACACGGGCTGCTTTCGGTGACTTCGGTGATCACCGCCCTGTACCCGGCCTCGACGGTTTTGTTGGCAGCCGTCCTGTTGCACGAGCGAGTGACCAAATGGCAGGGGGTCGGACTGGCCTTGGCAGCCGTGGCGGTCTCGTTGGTGGCGCTCGGCTGAGCGTGGGGCTGATGTTGAAAATGTAAACAAGTGTTGAACTTGTGTTGTAACTCACAGTTCGAAGTGATATTTTTCAGCGGTCCCTCCTATTCCCGTCGACACTGTCGGCGGGCTCCCGTTGAAAGGTGTCCTCCGTGACCCGTCCCACCTTGAAATCTCGTCGAGTCGCCTTCGGCCTCTCGGCAACCCTCGTAGCCGGTGCGCTTGGCGCGGCTACTCTCGCAAATGCTGGCACCGCGACCGCCGCTGGCTCACAGACTGTGACCAAGAC
>Ga0116169_1000479_pt1 | contig 41929 bp, 45 predicted proteins | sample AD_UKC130_MetaG_FD_89796 | JGI IMG/M metagenome (GOLD analysis project Ga0116169, IMG submission 89796) | Active sludge microbial communities of municipal wastewater-treating anaerobic digesters from Canada - AD_UKC130_MetaG | ecosystem: Engineered > Bioreactor > Anaerobic > Digestate | place...
GTCTCTTCATGAAAACTATCTGCAAGGCAAAAGAAGGTGCCTTCAAATTTGAAGACACCTCTCTTTACATTCGGTTTATTTACTCTTGGGTTTATCTCTACCCCAACAATTGACATAGAGCCATAAAAGCTGCCGCGAGGGGTTTTACCGGCTTGCGCCTGTTTCAGATCACCTGATTACTCCTCATCGTAATCGAATCCGACGTCAAAATCGAGGTCTGCGCCGTCTTCCTGGAGGAAGGCGACTATCTCATCAAGCTTGTCCTCGTCAACGGGGACGAACTCCTCGGTGTCACCGTCGGTCACGACCTTCATGATGATCAGCTCGACCTCTTCGTCGCATCCGCATTCGCCATCATGCTCATGGTCATGGGCACACTGCTCTGCGTCAGCAAGCAGGGCGTATTCTTCTCCTTCATACTCAAAGTAATCCAAAACCTCTAATGTAATCTCCTGACCGTTTTCGTCAGTGAAAATCAACAGATCTCTGTCATCGTCCATTGGAATGTCCTTCCTTTCATGATTAATAGCTCTATTGTATCTTATCTTTTCTCCCATTACAATGATTTACTCAAAAAAATGTGATATTATTAATACAACGAGCTATTCATACAAGGTGAGAAGGGGCCTTTGGACGGGCTTCTCCCTGTAGCAGGGATGGGGATAGACTATGTCCTGGGTGCGCCTGACGATGATCTTCTCAAGGGTGAAACCCTGATGCTTGCTGTCTCTGCAGTAAAAGCATTTGACGACATCGCCGTTTTTCAGGTCAAAGCGCTTGGGCTTGCTCTCATTTGGCGCATATGATTTCACAAGATAAAACTTGCGCGCAAAATCCGGACCGAGCTGGTCAAGCTCAGACTTCAATGAAAACTGGCAGATATAGACCCGCATGCTGCCGACCTTGCGGTACAAGTGCTTTACTGCGACATGATCGTACAGGACTCTCCTGTATTCCTCGTATATGTTAACCCATCTCACAACAGGTCACCCCTTGAATGGTATAATTGCTGAATACGTGATATTTTTATTATTGCCCGCGTATTTCCTTTTATTTCCCTTTGTGTTTTTTTGTTGAATATCGTAAAAAGATGATGTAATGGGTCTTTTGCTCATGACCTGAAGAAAAGGAGGACTGGTAATGAAAAAGCTGTATCGTTCCGACAGGCAAAAGGTCTTTGCCGGAGTATGCGGAGGCCTGGCCGAATACTTTGATGTGGATGTTTCGATCATCCGCCTCATCTGGCTGCTTTTGTTCCTGTTCTGGGGCACGGGGCTTTTGGCATACATCGTGGCTGCCCTGGTGATACCCAGGAACCCCTATCCCTTTGAGCCGGTAGAAGAGGGCGGGGGCATGATGGCCAGGAACAATGCGGTCATCCTAATAGGCATCGTACTTATCTTGCTCGGGGCTCTGGCCCTGTTCAACGTTATCGTGCCGGGCTTCCTCAAAAAGTTTTTCTTCCCCGGCCTGCTCATCCTGTCAGGCCTTCTGATCATCGTTTCATCCATCAGGGACCGCCGGTAGGCTCCGGGCTGCCTGGAAGGCATATTGTTCTTTCATTTAAGATGAGCATCTGACAAATTGATACGCTTTGAATGAACAAATACAAAGCAAATGAAAAGCACCGGTCAAGTTGGACCGGTGCTTTATATTTACATGCTTATATGCTATGGCTTAAGGGATCCGTAAACCTACTGCTACCATTGCCAGCCCTTGAACAGGTTTATGCTCCTGTTCTTCTGGAAGTGCCGCAGCTGGTTCTGCAGCCAGGGCATCAGGTAGTGGTCAACGCCCAGTACTCTGCCGCCGCCCGCAAACATCGCAAAGGAGGCCCAGATATACCACCAGTCATACAGGCCGGTGCTTAGCAGGAAGTTGATGTTCAGGCCTATTGAAACGATGGATGCCAGGAAGGTGAACAGTCCGAGCAGGAAGGCAACCGCGAGCAGGATCTCGGTCACGACGATTATCTGCTGGAAGATCATCTTGTTGGGCAGGACCACGTTTTCAATGACCCACTTGTACCAATCCGGAGTATACTGTCCCAGCAGGGGGACCCCGCCGCCGGCAGCGCCTGAAGCTGCTCCGGTAGCTCCGGAGGTAGCTCCGCTGGACTCTGCTGCTTCAAGTACGAGCATCGGCTTTGTCCACCAGCCGGACTCTATCTTGCCAAGGCCGGACATCAGCCACTTGTAGCCGAGGTAGATCCTCAAGGGGAACAGCCAGAACCTGAAGCTGCGCTCTCTTGCATGGCTGATGACGGACTCGAGGAAGAAGCCGTACTTTCTCTCTGTGTGGAACAGCTGGTGATTCAGGTATTCCCAGCACAGCTCCAGACCGCCTATGCCAAAGAGGTAGTGCATGTTCACAAAATGCTTCATCACGATCGCCAGGAAGCCGGACAGCCTCGGCACGCCCTTAAGCTCGGCCACGCCGTAGAGGGATCCGATCGAAACCATGACACCGTGGAGGTTGGATTTCAGCTTGTGCTTTTCCTTGCCGAGTATCTCGGCTGCGATGTTGGCCGCTGCGACCTCACCGGACTGCAGGGCAGTCTCTACGAGGGGTGGCAGAACCTCGCCGTTTTCTTCAACAAACTCCATGTTGTCGCCCACTGCATAGACGTAGTCGTATTCGACTGTCTGGCAGAACTGGTTGACGACTATGCGGTTGCGCTTGCCGACTGTGACGCCCAGCTCCTTGACGAAGCCGTTGGTCTGGATACCGCCGGTCCAGATCAGGATCCTGGTAGCGATAGTGGTCCCGTCCTTCAGAGTGAAAGACCGGTCTGTAACCTCGGTGATAGGAGAATTCACGCGGATCTCGACACCGCGCTTTTCCATGTACCTGACAGCCTTTTTGATGGATTTCTCCGTCAGGGTCGGCAGGATCGTCGGCAGAGCCTCTACCACGATCAGCCTGACCTCGTGGCGGGCAACATTGTACTGACGGCACAGGGTCTTTGTCCATTCCATGAGCTCGCCCATGGTCTCGATGCCTGTAAAGCCGCCGCCGCCTACTGCAAAGGTCAGGAGCTCTTTACGCTTGTCCTCGTCCTCTTCCTTGGAAGCAAGCTTGAACATATTCTCCACATGATCGTGGATTTTTTTGGCATCCTCCAGGGACCACAGAGTGAATGCGTTCTCCTGGATGCCGGGGATACCGAAGTATGCGGGCTCGCTGCCCACACCGGTGATAAGGTAGTCGAATGCGTATTCAGCTTTATCGGAATACAGCTTTTTCTCCTTCAGATCAGCCTTTATGATCTTGTCCTGCACGAATTTGACCTTGGTATACTGAAGCACGTGCTCGATGGATACCTGAACGCCGCTGGGGCCTACCCTGTGTCCGGCTACTTCATGAAGCTCGGTAAGGAGTGTGTGGTAGTTGTTCTGGTCGATGAGCAGGATTTCAACATCATTTTGCTTTTTCAGTTTCTTGTGCAGGGTCTTTGCAGCTTCCAGGCCAGCGTACCCGGCACCTAGAATAATGATGCGCCTCATATAAAACCTCCTGTAATTTGATTTTGGCAGCCACCTGATCAATAGCTGTATAAATGCTATATATTTAACAAAAACATATAAATAATACAATAACTAAGCGGTATAGCTGTCCGCTGATATTTTATCAGTGCAGGGCGTAATTTGCAATGGTATTTGTGATGATTTAGACGTTATTTATCGAATGACCCTGATCTGCGTCAACTCTTTAACAAGTCCTTCACAATGCCGGGTCGATATGATAATATATTAGGGAAATTCGGGCCCAAAGGAGCTGTCTTAGGAATGTCATTCCACATCAAGCCAGGTGATGTGCTGGTATATTGTTTCGTTTTACTGCTGGTAGGCGGCAGCTTTTTTGGCCTTTGGAGCATGGGCGCCGGAGCTGACCGGGTCCGGATCAGGATCGAGCTGGACGGGGAGCTTGTCGGCACCTACGACTTTCCGGATGATGACGGGGTGACCGAGGTAAAGGTCGACGCAGGGGCCGGGCGATACAACCTGGTCACGATCACGAAGACCGGGGTCTACATCCGGGAGGCGAACTGTCCCGATCAGTTGTGTGTAAAATGGGGAAAGATATTAAGGCCGGGTCAGACCCTTATTTGCCTGCCACACAGGGTGGTCGTAAGCATAACTGGGGAGGAAGACGATACTTTGGACGGTATTTCGTCTTAAGACTGGTGGGCAAAGCATGAGCAAAACGAAAAAAATGGTATATGTGGCCCTGATAATATCCCAGGCGCTGGTACTGCACTATATAGAGAACCTCCTGCCCCCGCTGCCTGCCGGCGCAAGGCTGGGGCTTGCCAATATAATGACCCTGATCACCCTCAATATCTTCGGGTTTAAGGAAGCGCTGACTGTGACTGTCATAAGGTCGACCCTGGGCCCGCTTCTCGGCGGGAGCCCCACGGCAGTCATCTACAGTATGTCCGGCGGACTATTGAGCTGCCTTGTGATGTCGGCCATCCATTACTATGCCCCCGGACATTTCAGCCTGTTGGGGATAAGCACTGCGGGCGCGGTCTTCCACAACATCGGGCAGCTTCTTGCAGCATCGATAGTTTACGGGACAGCCGGGATCATATTCACCTACATGCCTGTATTGCAGTTTTTTGCGGTATTGACGGGTAATTTTACAGGGCTGGCTGCAAAGTATATATTGAAATATTTGAAAACCAATCCACTTGGATAACTAATCGGGGAGAGTGACCTGTTTTTATGCTGATATGGAAAAGGCATGTTGATATATACGATGAGCTGGCTCTGGTCGATACATGCATCAGGAGCAGCCTGAAGTCCAACCTGCATATCCTGAACGATACGCTGAGCGATCTTCTGGCCACCGGGGGCAAAAGGCTGAGGCCTGCCCTGGTCCTGCTATCGGCCCAGTTCGGCAGGTATGACAGGGACAAGCTGGTGCCGTTGGCTTCGGCCATTGAGATAATGCATATGGCAACGCTTGTCCATGATGATGTCATTGACGATGCAAGGCTGAGAAGGGGACGCCCGACGACCCGCAGCCGTTTCGGCAACAATGTGGCGGTCTTTACGGGTGATTTTTTATTTACGAAAGCCTTTACCCTGATCACCCAAAGCACCACGCCTGAAAACATGCACCTTCTGGCTCTTGCGATCAAGGCTATCTGCGAGGGCGAGATCGAGCAGTATGAATCCCGGTTCAGATCAAGTGTGTCCATCAGGCATTACCTGAAGCGGATAGCGAGAAAGACGGCCATCCTCTTTGAGCTGAGCAGCTATGTGGGCGCAGTGGAGGCAGGCTGCAGCAAGCAGACCTCCAGGCTGCTTCGCAAGCTTGGCTTTGATTTCGGCATGGCCTTTCAGATAACCGATGACATCCTGGACTTTACCGGCCAGCAGGCTGTGGTGGGCAAGCCCCTGTGCAGTGATTTCAGGCAAGGCGTCTATACCCTGCCGGTCATCTATACCGCAAGGGATCCCAGGTACAGCGAACAGATGCGTGCCTACATGGTGAAGGACGACCTTACCGAGGAGGATATAGCCGGTGTCGGACGGCTCGTGGAGCAAAGCGGCGGGCTTGAATACGCAAAAAACCTTGCCATGACCTATGTGGGCAGGTGCAGGTCCTACCTGGACCAGCTCCCGGACAAGCCTGCAAAGGGCGCGCTCAGCGAGCTCCTGGAGGAATTGGTCGAAAGAAAATATTGATTCAAAATTCTTCTTTACAAAGTCCGGGGGATTGGCTATAATAATATTTGTCTTTGAAAACCTACGGGGGTATAGCTCAGTTGGCTAGAGCGCTTGACTGGCAGTCAAGAGGTCAGGGGTTCAAGTCCCCTTATCTCCACCAAATAACCGCTTGAACCGGTATCGGCAATCAGGCGGTTTTTTATTAATTTTTTATAGAAAATTCATACAAATTTCATATAATTTTGTCCCTATACCGTTATATAATGTATTTATACTTTAAATCTTTAAATGCACAAATGCACTTGGTTTGAAAATAAGCGTCTTTCAGCGGAGGTAAGGGGTTGATAAAGTGGAAGGATTGCTCAGCAAGCTTGAGCAGATCGATCGAAGATCGGAGCTTAGCGAAAATGAGATAAATACATACAGGCGTATTTTCCTGGCAGGGATCCTGCTGGCATTTGCCCTGGCAGCCTTCATTACGGCCAGCCAATCCCGCATCACCTTCATCGGGATATTCGCCTTGTCTTTATTAGCCTATTCCGCAGTCGTTTACATCCTGTCATCCAAAAATGATTTTGTGCGCAAAAGGATCGATTACTTCCTGTACAGCGCATTCTTCTACATTACCGCCTTTAGCGCCCATGTTTGGTTCGTGAATGATTTCGACGAGCTGGAATCCCTGTTTTACCAGCTTGTCGTCTTTTATATAATCATCTCCTTCAACAGTGTCCGAGGCCTTATAGCATACCTGCTCTTCACTCTTGCCATAACGCTGACCGGGCTCGTCTTCTCATTCCGGTACGACGAGGAGCTCAACGCGGTCCTGATACTGATAGTCCTGGTCACATATACGGCAATAGCCCTGTTCAACCTGTACAACAGGCTCAAGTACCACCAAAGACTGCTGAGCAGCTATGAGGATTACCAGTACCTCCTGGATTCCCTGCCGGAGTCAATAATCGTGCAGCAGGATATGAAGATCGTGTATGTGAACCCGGCGACAGTCAGGATGCTGAATAAAAACAGCAAGGAGGACCTCATAGGAAAGCCGCTTCTGAGCCTTGTCGACCCAAGCGAACGTGATGAGCTTGAAAAGATACTGGGCAATTGGACCGGGGACAAGCAGGGGATATTTGAGCGTTCGTTGAAGCTGGCTGACGGCAGTACGCTGGAGATAGAGTTTTCAGTCGCCTCATCGACCTTCAGGGGAAGCCCTGTCGTCCTTGTTATGAGCAAGGATATATCAAAACGCAAATCCATGGAAAAAGCCCTGGCCGAAGCGGAGTACAAATACAGGAGCCTGGTGGAGGGCTCACTGTCAGGCGTATACATCTACCAAAACGGTTCGATCATCTATGTGAACCCATATATCACGGATCTGTTCGGTTACGGCCTGCATGAGATCAACAGGACAGGCATGTCGAACATCTGCCATCCGGAGGACAGGCGCCTGCTGCAGGACATGATCAGGAGGCTTGAATCCGGCCTGTCCGACTTTGAGTCCGAAGAGCTCAGGATATTGACCAGGGACGGCAATATGCTCTACATCCAGGTCAAGGCTGCCAACAGCACCTTCAACGACAAGCCTGCGATCATAGGTACTGTGATCGACATAACCGAGCGCAAGATGTCAGAGGAAAAGATAGGCTATCTGGCCTACCACGACAGCCTGACCGGCCTTCCGAACAGGTATTTCATCAAGGGCTATATCGACAAGGTTATCGAGGAATGCAAAATAAGCGGGTCGACCTTCAGCATCATGTTCATCGACCTGGACCGGTTCAAAACCATAAATGACACCATGGGCCATGACTACGGGGACGAGCTTTTGAAGCTGGTAGCCGAAAGAATGAAAAAGTGCGTGCGCAAGGGGGATGTCATTGCCCGCTATGGCGGAGATGAGTTTGTGATCGTGCTTCGCAAGGTAACAAATGATGATATAAAGAAGGTCGCGGGCAGGATCCTGGAGGACACCGGCAAGCCCTTCGTGCTTGACGGGGCTGAGATATATGTCACGCCCAGCATTGGGATAAGCTCATATCCCAAGGACGGAGATGACGCCAATACCCTCATCAGGTATGCGGATACGGCCATGTACCTGGCCAAGGGCCAGGGCAAGAACACCTACAGGTTTTTCGTCTCAGACCCGCCCGTGGGGCTTTTTGGCAGGCACGGCTGAACCTTGAGGCTTAAGGCCTCCTCAAATACCAGGATATTGACATATAACACATAGGTGCCGGCAGGCATATCATGGTATAAGGTTCAATATCTTTGAGGAGGTCTGAAGAATGGCATATTACAACAGCTACTACTATACTCCCTGTACAAACTGTGGCAACACCTACCAGCCATATTCCCCGTCATACTCATATATGGGAGAGCCGCCCATTGTATCGCCTGAGCCGCCCTACCATTATCCGCCCGGACATAAACCCTATCCACCAAAGCCGGAGCCCTATCCGCCGAAACCCTATCCGCCCAAGCCCGTCTGCCCTGAGGTGATGAATGACTACTATACCTATCCTCAAAACCTCATTCCGGCCCTTGAGCTGATATGCGAAGCAGTTGCTGATGAGCGGCAGGATGAAATGTTCTATGAATATATGATCAAGCTCGCTCCGACCAAGGAGGAAAAGGAAATGATAGCCGGCATCCGGGACGATGAGCGCAAGCACAACAACCTGTTCAGGCACATATATTGCGAGCTTACCGGTGAAGTGCTGCCGGCAGCAACGGACGGAGAGCAGAAGCGGCCCAAAACATACTGTGAGGGTATCAAAGAGGCATTCATGGGCGAGCTGGCTACTGCACAAAAATATCGCAGGATACTGTATGCGATGCAGGACCGCCGTCATATAAACATGCTGGTGGAGATCATCACTGATGAGCAGAAGCATGCAGCCAAATGGGACCATCTCTTTGTGGTGAACTGCTGCTTTGATTGCCGCCAGGACCACAAGAAAAAATGTGACATTTAACTGATCTGCCACCGCCATCTCACAAGCATCGGGATGGCGGTTTTTCCTGCCTTGAAACAGGCGGCCTTCGTCCCATGATTGCGGCAGGGGAAAGGGGTCAGGAAATAGTTTCAGAAATACACCCATTCATTGTCTCCACATATACTGTAATATAGGGAGCACGCTAAAGCAGTATATATCCGGTACGTTCACCGATTTACCGATAGTGTGGCAGCATGGCTCCGTATCTTACCATATTAAAGGAGGTATAGGTGATGAGTTTCTTCAACAAGGACGATGACAGCCTCTTGTTCTTTTTCCTGCTCCTCGTCATCTTCTTCTGCAACTGCGGTTTGTTCAGGGATGGCAGCGAATTGCTGTTCTTCTTCCTGATCCTCGTCATCCTGTTTAGCGGGGACAGAGTCATCCGCGGCTTCGGTGCAGAGGCATAAGCTTGACACTTAAGCCGATAAAAGAGGGAGTCACGTAAAGTGGCTTCCTCTTTTTATGATCAAACTTCCGCTGGATTCATATTTTCAAATAGTATAGAATAATATACAGGTAGAACAAGCTAAGGATCGGAGAGAAGGCTATGAAGGTACTGTTTTTGTCTGTGAATGCCGGAAACGGGCATAACCAGACGGCAAGAGCAGTAATGGAATGCTTGGAAGAGAAGCACATCGAATGCAGGATGATCGACACATTTGAATACATAAACCCTGTCATCAGCGAATCCATCAACAAGGGTTACCTTATATCCACAAAGCTGACTCCCGGATTCTACGGCAAGCTGTATCGCCTGGCGGAAAAGCTGGATAAAAGCGACGCAAAGCTCAAGCTCAGCAAACGCACGAACCTCATCTGGGGCAAAAAGCTCAAGGGCTTTATCGAAGGCTACAACCCTGATGTGGTGGTCTGCAGCCATCCCTTTGCCGCCCAGGTGGTGACCTATATGGAGCGTGGGGGTCATAACTTCCTGACCATAGGGATAGTCACCGATTTTACTATCCACCCCTTCTGGGGAGACACAAGGCTCGACTATTATGTGATCGCAAATGAGCTCCTTATGCATCAGGCTGAGATGAAGGGCCTTGACCCCAAACAGCTCCTGCCTACAGGCATACCCATCATGAAAAAGTTTGCTTCCCGTATACCGGCACAAGAGGCCCGGGCCGCCCTTGGCATAGAGGACAAAAGCACGGTGCTGGTCATGAGCGGCAGCATGGGCTATGGCAATATAGTTAAGATCATAGAGAAGCTGGACGAGATGGATCTGGACTTTCAGATCCTGTCCGTCTGCGGCCGGAACAAGGCAATAAAAAAACGGATAGACAATCTTGAAATGCGTAAAAAGATCTATAACTACGGCTTTGTGAACAATGTTGAGCTGATGATGGACGCCGCAGACTGCATCCTGACAAAGCCGGGCGGGCTCACGGTGTCCGAATGCCTGGCCAAGGGCATCCCGATGGTGATGGTCAATCCGATACCAGGCCAGGAGGACCGCAACGTAGAGTTTCTCCTGAACAACGGCGTCGCCATGAAGGAATCCAAGACCTTTACCGTTGATATGGCCGTGCATCAGATACTCACCGACCATGAGAACACCATGCGGATGAAGGAGAGGATAAGCAGCCTTGCGCGCCCCCATGCAGCCCAGGCCCTGTGCGATTTCATCCTGAGCCGGGAAGGGCTTGTGGAGGCGGCCAACGCTACGACCTCGGAAACCCACTCATAAGTCATACAAGTTACACCATATCATCCCGGCGAGCCCGGGATTTTTTCATGCTCCGGCCATTCCGCGCCTGCTCTCGGGCAAAATGTCAACAGGCATGTATAAAAGCATTGACAGAAAAAACATAAGGCGCATATAATATAAGTGAACATATGAACAATCGTTCATATGTAATGGAGGATGGAGGAAGGAAGATGTCTGATAGGGATATAGATACCTGTGATCTTCAGTGCATACATGAGGAGACGGTGAACAAGGTAAGAAAAGCCTTGTTGTCCGAAGAGACCATAATGGACCTGCAGAATCTCTACAAGGTCCTGGGGGATGGGACACGGCTTTCCATTATGAACGCCTTGTCCCTGGCCGAGATGTGCGTGTGTGATGTGGCAGCCGCCCTTGGAATGAGCCAGTCGGCGGTCTCCCACCAGCTCAGGGTGCTCAAGGCCGCACGCCTTGTCAAGTATCGCAGGGAAGGGAAGCAGGTATACTATTCGCTCGACGATGACCATATAACCCAGCTGCTCGCCGTCGGGCTGGAGCACGTAAGACATCAGTAGGAGGAGCCTATGCTTAAGATCGATACAAGCGAAAAGAAGCTGACAATGAAAGAACCGGGTTGTGCCTGCGCGCATGCCCATACCCATGATCACCATGAAGAAGAGGAGAGGGAGGCCTTCTTCAGCCTGGACAGGATCCTCCTCATCGCAGGCATGGTCATTTTCATAGGGGCACTGGTCATCCAGCAGGATGTGGCAAAGCTTATCCTGTTTCTGGCCGCATACCTCCTGATCGGCGGAGAGGTGCTCCTCAGTGCCGTAAGGAACATCATCAGGGGGCGGATATTCGATGAAAATTTCCTGATGAGCCTTGCCACGATAGGGGCTATCGCCATCGGTGAATACCCGGAGGCAGTGTCGGTGATGCTGTTTTACCGCATAGGCGAAGAATTTCAGGATGCTGCGGTAAACCATTCAAGGCGGTCCATCAGGTCCCTGCTCAACATAAAGCCCGACAGGGCCAACCTGCTCACGGACGGCCGCATCATCACGGTGCACCCGGAAGAGCTAAAGGCCGGCGATACCATAATCGTAAAGCCCGGTGAGCGCGTGCCTGTCGACGGCATCGTGCTTGAGGGCAGGTCAGAGCTGGATGTATCGGCCCTGACAGGGGAATCCCTGCCAAAGAGTGTACTGCCTGGCAGCGAGGTATTGAGCGGGTCCATAAATGCTGCCGGTACCCTGACCCTGAGGGTGCAGAAGGCCTTTGCCGAATCGACCGTATCCAGGATCCTGGAGCTTGTTGAGAATGCCTCCGGCAAAAAGGCGCCTGTTGAGCAGTTCATAACCAGGTTCGCAAGGGTCTATACCCCCATAGTCGTAGCCGCGGCTGCGGTGATCGCCTTCGTGCCGCCCCTGGTAGTATCCGGTGCGGTATTCTCAGACTGGTTGTATCGCGGACTCATATTCCTCGTCATATCCTGCCCCTGCGCCCTGGTCATATCAATACCCTTAAGCTTTTTCGGCGGCATAGGGGGCGCTTCCCGCAAGGGCATACTGGTAAAGGGAGGGGGCAGCCTGGAAGCCCTGAAGGATGTCGATACCGTTGTGTTCGACAAGACCGGCACCATCACCAGGGGAGATTTCAAGGTGTCCAGGATAATGCCCGCCAATGGCATCGGAGAAGCGGAGCTTTTAGAGCTGGCAGCCCATGCCGAGTATCACTCGAACCACCCGATCGCAAGGTCCATACTGACAGCCTACGGCAAGGAGATCTCCAGAGATGCGGTAAGCTCCCATGAGGAACTGACCGGCATGGGTATAAGGGCAGTGGTCAGGGGCAGCAGCGTGCTGGCCGGCAATACAAGGCTTATGATAAGTGAGAATGTAAGGCCTGCCTGGGATGCAGTACCGGCCGGACAGCAGGGCATTGCTCCACACGAAGCCGGGGATGACCTGACCCGCAGGATGTGGGACGATACGATAACCGAGCTGTCGGCCGCAGACGCAGCCGATGATACGATGGTCCATGTGGCCCGGGACGGGGTCTACTGCGGATACCTGGAGATCGCAGACGATCTGAAGGTGGGAGTGGATTCTGCGGTAAAGGAACTGAAGGCCCTGGGCGTAAACCGTACAGTAATCCTGTCAGGAGACCGGGAAAGGACTGTGGCCAATGCGGCGCAAAAGGCAGGCATCAGCGAGTACTATCCTGAGCTCCTGCCCCATCAGAAGGTCGAACGGATCGAAGAGATAATGAAGGGCAAGAGGAAAGGCAAGACAGCCTTTGTAGGTGACGGGATCAACGATGCCCCTGTGCTTGCCAGGGCAGATGTGGGCATAGCAATGGGGGCCATTGGCTCCGATTCGGCGATAGAGGCTGCGGATGTCGTTCTGATGACCGATGAACTGTCAAAGGTGGCCGAGGCCATAACCATCGCAAGGAAGACAAACAAGATCGTAGTTCAGAACATCTCCATGGCCCTTGCCATAAAGATCCTGGTGCTGCTTTTAGGCAGCGCCGGCCTGGCCGGCATGTGGGAGGCCGTTTTTGCAGACGTGGGCGCAGCCCTGCTGGCAGTGTTCAACTCCATGCGGGTGCTCAAATAGCGGAAGCTGCTCCCATCAGCCAAAGCTGTCCCAAAGCAAGCGCATTTTAGCTGACAAGAAAGCCTCTGCAAGTAACAACGGCATTATATAGCTCATAATATACAGCAGGATATATCCTGCTGTATTTTTTAAGCTGATTTTCCTTGCTGCATCTGTGTATCCTGTGCTGTATTCGGTAAACTGCTCATCCTAGACTGCATATGATACTAGATAGGAGGCTGGCCATATGCATGATCATCATATTTATCAAAACCGGAGGGTGCTCCGCCTTTGGTCACGGGGGCCGGATGTGGCCTATGTGCAGACCGCGCTGACCGGGGCGGGCTATAACGTGGGGCCCATAGACGGAATATACGGCCCCAGGACCATGCAGGCAGTCATCGATTTCCAATTGGACAACGGCCTGGTGCCCGACGGCATAGTAGGCCCGATGACCTGGGCCGCGATAGATGAGATCTACCCGTAGATCTCTGCTTTCATAGAGAGATCTGCTATCAGCGCTGATATGCTTGAGCCTGTATAACAGCAGGCTCTGTTTTTTGTATTATAGAAAAGCATATAAATATATGGTATTATTACATAAAATGGTTGGGAAGCGATCGAGGAGGTTGCACAAGCATAGGATGTGGCAGCATATCTCATGAAGGGATGGTGCGGGGATGAGAATAAGGAAACCTACTGATTTCAGGTATCTGCTTTGTACATTTTTATTGCTGCTGCCGGTAATGATCATACTATCATTTTTCAGCGCAGATACATATTCGATCATCAGGAACACCACGAGCCATCTGGGGGCACAGGGCGCACCCAATGCATGGATCATGAACATGACCTTTATCCTTGTCGGGATCTCATGCATACTGGAGGCCTGGCTCCATTTGAGGAGGTACTGGTTCCTGCTTTTATTGCTATGCATTTTCGGGCTGAACCTTGTCCTGGTAGGTATATTCAGCCATGCGCCAATAGTTGAAGGTGCCGTGTATGATGCCCTGGAGGACCGGCTGCATTCGATCTTCGCATCGATCGCGGGCTTTTCGTTCACTGCTTTTGCGATCTCATCAGCCTTTATTGAAAAAACGACAAGGCATCGGGCGGCAGATATGTCCGTCGGCCTTACCGCTGCGCTCCTGTCCTTGCTGATGGCATGTCTGCCGGATTACGCGGGACTATGGCAAAGAGTGCTCTTTACAGTCTCATTTATCTGGCTTATCCTGCTGCTTGAAAGAACAAGAGCTGCAGCATAGCTCATCATTGAAAAAGGCTGCCCATCAGGGCAGCCTTTCTTTACAGGACTGACAGCTATAGAGTCTGCACATATTCGCCTATTTTCCGGTCCATGGTCCTTATGTGATTGGTGATCCAGTCAACGACAAACTTGTTGGCATTGATTATGACCAAAGCGTTGCCGCCGGACTTTTCATACTCGCTTTTCAGCCTGGCGAGCTCATTGATAAAGTGCGCATGCGCCCTCTTTTGAGCCTCTATCTGAGGGTAGCCGATTTCCTCCATATAGGCTTCTTCATCACCAAAGTGCTGCTTTGTATATTCATCAAGGAAATCAAACATGGTGCTTATGTATTCCTTTGCTCTCCGTTCTTTTCCGGCCTCGAAAAGCTGATTGGCTCTTTCAAACAATATTTTGTGCTGGTCATCGATAAGCGAAACACCGACTGACAGGTTAGGAGTCCATTCTATCGGCATACAAACCCTCCTTATATACTGACTTGATATATAGATTTTATAGGTTTTGACATATATATTCAATAGCTTTTTGGAAAATATCGCTTTATGTCGGCAGTTTTCATGATTTTGCTTGCAAGCCCCTACGGCATCTAATAGAATTAACATGATCATAAGCAAGGATTTTGTCAGATGGTCATGTAAATGGAAGAGCGGAGATGAATATACATATGAATATCCTGATCGCAGACGATGAAAATGACATCCGGAACCTAGTCAAATTAAGCCTTGAGGAAAACGGGTTCACCGTCCTTACGGCGCAAAACGGGAAGGAAGCCTGGGAGATATTTTCATCCCGGGATGTACACCTAGCCATCCTTGATGTGATGATGCCCATAATGGATGGATTCAACCTCCTGCGCAAGATCCGGGAATGCAGCACTATCCCGGTCATCTTCCTGACCGCAAGGGCGGATGACATGGACAAGGTGCTGGGACTGGGGCTCGGGGCGGACGATTATCTCGTGAAACCCTTTTCCATTGCCGAGCTGATAGCCCGTGTAGGCGCACAGCTGCGACGGAGCAATGAGTATCAGTCACCAAAGGAAAGCTCCGGTGCATGCATCACCTATGGAGACCTGGCCATAGACAAGGAGAAATGCTGCGCCTTCAAGGGTGGAAAACCGATCGAGCTGGGTGCAAAGGAGTACAAGCTCCTCCTGCATTTTATGGAGCACCCGGAGAAGGTTTTCACAAAGCGGCAGCTTTACCAGGCAGTATGGGACGAGGACTACTACTTCGACGACAATACCATAATGGTGCATATCAGCCGGATCAGGAACCGGATCGAGGATGACCCGCAGGACCAGAAGTACCTGAAAACCATTCGCGGCATAGGCTACAAGCTCCATTATACCGGTAACGGCCATGAGAAGTAAGCTTTCCAACCAGTTCCTAAGAAATTTCCTGATGATTTTCCTGCTGACGATACTGGATACGGTATTGGCTTTTGTGCTCCTCTCCTTTGCCAGCGGGCTGATAGCGGGATCTCTGGCTAAAAACCGGTATCCTGCCAGTGCCATCGTCAGAGATGATTACAATGAGATCGACGCTACTGCCGTCGTTGAAAACGGCGGAGGGGTGCAGGTGGTGGACAGGGACTACCGTGTCGTTTATTCCAGAGGCCTTGACACCATCGGAAAGGACAGGCTGACGGTTGAAGAGTTCACGGCTTTACTGACGGAAAGCAAGGATAAACCCTACCATTACGATATCCTCTATCATCCCGAGGGCGGGTTCTGGCTGATCGTCACCTTTCCTACCTCTATCCGGCTGGACTTTGCCCTGGTATACAACAAGGCGGCAGCAGCCGGTGATTATGCCCGGGCGGGAGGGGCGATCGCCCTTGTCGTCCTTATCTACCTTTCGGTCCTTGCTCTGTTCGCTTTTATCTATTCGAGGATCACGGCAGCGAGCATAACCGTTCCCTTGCGCAAGCTCTGTGACGGTACAAGGCTCCTGCGGGAAGGGGATTATTCGGTCAGGGTGGATCTGCGCCTCAGGAATGAGTTTGCAGAGCTTCAGAACACCTTCAACGACATGGCAGCCAGGATCGAGCATGAGATCTCCATGCGCAAAAGGTCCGAGGAGGACAGGCGGCGGCTGATCCTTGACATCTCCCATGACCTTAAAAACCCCATGTCCAGCATACAGGGCTATGCCGAGCTGCTCATCAGGAATCCGGGCATACCGGAGCAGGAGCGGGATGAATACCTGGAGACCATCCAAAGCAACAGCAAAAGGGCCAACCGGCTGCTTACCGAGCTGTTTGAGCTATCGCAGCTGGACAGCCCGGAGTTCTCCTTGAAGCTTGTAAAGACAGATATCTGCGAGTTTCTCCGGCAACTATGCGGTGAGCTCGTGCCGCTGCTGGAGCGGGAAGGCTTCAGATATGAATTCGATATCCCTGAGGACAGTGTTTTTGTGATGCTGGATCCCGACAGATTCAACCGGATCATTCAAAATCTGGCAAGCAATGCGATGCGCTACAATCCCAGAGGGACACAGGCCACGGTAAGCCTTGCGGTGCAGGATGACCAGGTCCTTATCGATTTCAGTGATGACGGGGTCGGGATACCGGACGAGCTTGCAGACACGATATTCAACCCCTTCGTCCGGGCGGATGATTCACGCAACTCAAGGACCGGCGGCAGCGGATTGGGGCTTTCCATAGCGAAGAAGATCGCAAAGGCGCACGGAGGCGATCTGGTGCTCCTCTCAGGCAGCAGCCGGGGCAGCACCTTCAGGATCACGATACCCACGATTTAAGATAGATTTAAGATACACATCAGCTGTATGAAAGGTTCGATCGCTACTATAGAGATGAGCCTGGAATTCAGCTGATTTTTTTATTGGAGGAGATGATCATATGAAGCTTATGCCTTATGGTAAGATGCTGCTGTTGACAGCCGCCATCCTGGCGCTCCTTACCTGCTGTGCGCCAAGGGGCAGCATAGTGATCCTCGAGGATCCGAGTGGTACACGAGCCATAATGGACTTTTGCGGATGGAGCTTAAAAAACAAGTGCGAGCTTTCACTTGACAAGGGCGATGTGCTGCAAGTGGAGGTCAACTGCAAATACGGGGATATCGCACTTGACATAAGCGGCAGAAAGGGCAGTGAGCCCTATATGGGGAGGAAACTGAAGTCAACCACCTTTACAGTTACGGTGTCTGAAACGGATACATATGCGATCCTGATCGCCGGTAAAAATGCGACCGGCAAGGTCCTGGTAAAAGCGCTGCCGGGTAAAGGGAATTGACGGGGCCATAAGCTGGCTGGGTTTAAAAGGACAAACACAGGAAGTTGGACAAGGCTTGCGGCCATTTTTGCTGCAGCCACCATCAGCCTGTCCGTACAGGTCATATTGATACACCTTGCTTCTTCACTTTTCATGATGTTCGGCTTGTACTGATCATCCAGGATTGCATGCTATGCAAACAGGTTCCCAACGAATCAAGGCAGATCTAAGGCTTATGTCAGTTGTATGAAAGGTCCTGCTGATATGCTGATTGTGGACCTGAAATACAGCCTGACCCAATCAGGAGGTGATGAACGATGAAGTATGGACCGACTCATCTGGAGATATTTTTGACAAGGCTGGCATTCTTCTTCTGCAGCAGATCCGTCTACAAAGCCTTTGCCGACCGCCTGCCCCTGACAGGCGGGGAGAAGGTGCTTGATTTCGGGTGCGGCATGGGAACGGTCGCGTACTATGCAGCCAAAAGGCTGCACCGGGGGCACCTGACATGCCTGGATATCTCCGAGCGCTGGCTGGATGCCTGTCGCAGGACCCTGCGGAAGTATGGGAATGTCGATTATCTGCTGGCAGGTTCACCTGCGCTCGCAAAGGAAATCTATGATGTCGTCTACTGCCACTTTGTTTTGCATGACATCACGGATGATGAGCTGGAGAGGGTCATCCCGGCGCTGGCGGGAGCCCTCAGGCCAGGCGGTGTGCTAGCATTTCGCGAGCCGCTCTGTGATACTGATAAAGTAAGCCTGATAAAAGACCTGGCAGAACGAAGCGGATTGTTTACCAGGGACAACCGCATAACCGATATACCGATGATGGGGAATGCCCTGGAATGCCTATACATCAAGAAATAAAGGAGGTTTAACCTTGATCTGGATAGTATTGTTTTTCATATTGATCGTCCTGGCAGTCGTTACGTTTGTCACACTCCTGGTCCGGACGGCGCATTGTGCCCTCATCGGCAGGAAAAAAAGGATCACCCCAAAGCATCTTGTTCGTCTGAAAAGGTCAATGATACTCTTTGCAGTCGCCATGATACTGAACGCAGGCTTGATCACCTTGTCCCAGCTTACCGCTTCCACGCCGCCCATCGTCGATGAAAAGGGCAATAGGCCTGAAAACAGCATAGCAGAGCTTATAAGGCTGGACCTGAATGGCAGGAAGCAGTGGATCAGTATAAGGGGCTGGGATAGAACCGCGCCTGTCCTGCTCTTTCTGGCTGGTGGCCCGGGAGGCACCCAGATGGCTGCGGTGCGGCATGAGCTGGCGGAGCTGGAGAAGCATTTTGTCGTGGTCAACTGGGATCAGCCCGGCTCCGGCAAGTCCTATAATGCCGAGAGGATCAAAAATATAACGGCCCGGACCTATATCCAGGATGGCCACTCCCTGACGGAGTATTTGAAGGAGCGCTTTTCCCAGGAAAAGATCTACCTGATAGGCGAATCCTGGGGCAGTGCCCTGGGGATCTTTCTGGTTGATGAGTACCCGGAGTCCTATCACGCATTCATCGGAACGGGGCAAATGGTAGACTTTGCCGAAACTGAGCGGCTCGACTACGCAAAGGCCATGGAGATCGCCATGTCCAGGGGAGATACCGGCCTTGTACAAGGACTCGAAGCCAATGGCATGCCGCCCTACTACGGAAAGGATGTGACCTGGAAAAGCGTAGTGTACCTAAATTATCTAAGCGCATACATGGCTGCCGACCCCAGGATCCAAAACCCCGGCTACAATACTCTTAGGGATATCGGGTCTTCCGAGTATGGGCTGCTGGACAAGATCAACTTTTTCCGTGGCATCATCAATACCTATAACCATGTGTACCAACAGCTGTATGACATCGATATGAGAAGGGATCATGCGAAGCTGGACGTGCCCGTGTATTTCTTCCTGGGCCGGCATGACATCAATGCACCTACAGTGCTGGCCGAGGAATATGCGCAGGTACTGGAAGCACCCGTCAGAGAGATCGTATGGTTCGAGCATTCCGGCCACAGCCCATGGATAAACGAGAGAGAGAAATTCATAGATGAGCTGCTTGCACGCTTTCTGCAAAATGAAAAAGATAATAAGGAGGAGTAAAAATGCATCCGATCATTTTTCTACCGATGTTCATGGGCGTGCTTATATTTGTTGCACATTTCTTTGGACCGAAGGGCAGCATCGAGATCCTAAAGGACCCTGACGGCACAAGCTATCCCTCAACAAAGGTCATGTGCTGCAGATCGGGGTCGTCCATAAAAACGGGAAAATAGACCTTACTGTCACCAATGCTATATGAAGACCATTTGCATTCTGTTGAATTATGCTTTACTCCGGAGATTAAAGTTGCACCTGATAATGAATACGCACCCTTGGATCGAAAATGGATACGATGACCTCCACTATTTATGGTGCCTGTCCAGCCAGGCTTACTTCTGAATATAAAGGAAGACGATTCGAAGGACCTGAAATGGGGATGACAGGCCTGATTTACAAGGATGAGGATATGTTCAGTTTTATCTGTTTCCGTACGATAGTTATGAAGATGGTATAATATCGCTTGATGAAAGCGGGAAAGTAAAGGTGACAGTAATAAACCTTTACATAAATATACGGAGCATAAAGTAACCCCCGGAAGATTCAGCGGTAGCTATATAAATATTATACGACCTGGAAGATGTAAAACTTAAGGTAGTCAGTCTCCGGGACGTTCCACAGGATGGGATGGTCCGGGGCCTGCTGGCGGGCTTCGATCTGCCTCAATGATACGGCTGCATCCATTGCTGCTTCGGCCAGCACCTTGCGGAACAGGTCGTCCGTCATGAAGTGGCTGCAGCTGCAGGTGGCCAGGTATCCGCCCCGGGGGAGGAGCTTCATGGCCTTCAGGTTTATCTCCTTGTACCCCCGGGCCGCAGAGCGGACCGTATCGCGGGATTTGGTAAAGGCAGGCGGGTCAAGGATGATAAAGTCATAGTCCCGGCATTTCTTGTCTGCCAGATCCGTCAGCAGGTCAAACACGTCCTCGCACAGGAAATCCATTCTCCCGTCCAGCCCGTTGCGCATGGCGTTTGCTTTTGCCATGTCAATGGCCGATTGTGAGATATCCACGCAGGTGACATGGTCCGCCCCGCCCAAAGCCGCATTCAGGCCAAAGGAGCCGGTATGGGTGAAGCAGTCCAGTACCCGCTTGCCCCTGGCGATCCGGGCCACGGCTGCCCGGTTGTACTTCTGGTCCAGGAAAAAGCCGGTTTTCTGCCCGTTTTCAACATCCACCAGATATCTTACGCCGTTTTCGTTTATTTCTGTTATGGCTGACTCCGGCACAGGCAGGGGATCGGACCGGTACCAGCCCTTATACTCCGGCAGGCCTTCCCGTCCGCGCAAGGCCAGGTCGTTGCGTTCATAGATGCCGGTGATAGTCTCGCCCAGGCCGGCAAGCACCTTCAATAGGGCGCGGTATACCGTATCCTTGACAAGCTCCATGCCCAGGCAGGCGATCTGCACTGACAGGATGCTGCCATAGCGGTCTACTGTCAGCCCGGGCATCTGGTCGGCTTCACCGTGGATCAGGCGGCAGCAGGCGAAGTCTCCGCCCGGCATGACAGTCTTGCGGTATAACACGGCATACTCCACACGGCGGCGCCAAAAGCGGTCGTCGAATACATCGTTGGCGTTGCGGGAGATGAGACGGACTGTGATCTTGCTGGCGCTGTTGAAAAAGCCCGTGCCCATGAAGGCATTGCCGGCAAACACATCCACCAGGCCGCCATTTTGGGGCACGCCCTCTATATTGCGGATCTCTTCCCCGTATATCCATGGGTGTCCTTTTCTTACACTGCGCTCCGCCTTGGGGGATATCATGACTTTCGGATACTGCCGCTGCTGTTTCACCTGCGTCACCTTTCCTGAATGGATCTTTTCATGGGCTTGATTATACAACATTTTTACGCCGCCTACAACGAGGCATCATATAGTCCCGCTTATGACGATAGGGAAAAACTTATTGACAAACATGCCACCAAACAATACAATTTATGCGGATGAACAAAGGCGTTCATCATGCCGTGCTTTTTACATGGTATGATGAGCGCTTTCGTTTTTTGTGGAAGCCATTGGATAGCGAACATAATCGTACAGATTTTAGCAAATATAGGCTTGGAAGGCTTGGGTCTTGCAGCTATCAAACAAACAAGTTTAAGGGAAAATATGAAGACGAAGCAGCGCAAAGAAAGTATTGGAGGAGGACAGGCATGCGCAACAGATACGAAAACCCGCTCTGCGAAAGATATGCAAGCAGGAGGATGCAGGAGATATTCTCCCCCGACAGGAAGTTTTCCACCTGGAGGAAGCTGTGGGTCGCCCTGGCTGAGAGCCAGAAGGAGCTGGGCCTTGATATCTCGGACCGGCAGATCGAGGCCATGAAGGACCATATATATGACATCAACTACGATGTTGCGGAAGAGCGTGAACAAGAGGTCCGCCACGATGTTATGGCCCATATCTATGCCTACGGGGTCCAGTGCCCGGAGGCCAGGCCGATCATCCATCTGGGCGCGACTTCAAGCTATGTGGGGGACAACACTGATCTCATTTTGATGAGGGAGGCCCTTTTACTGATAAGAGAGTCCCTTGCCGGAGTCATCTTGGCCCTTGCCCGCTTCGCACTGAAATACAAATCGCTTCCCATGCTTGCATACACACATTTTCAGCCTGCACAGCCCACCACTCTCGGCAAGCGTGCGGCCATGTGGCTGCAGGACCTGGTCAGCGATATGGAAACCCTTGAGCTTGTCATGCCCCAGATCAAGCTGCTTGGCTGCCGGGGCGCGACCGGTACTGCCGCCAGTTTCCTTGAGCTCTTTGACGGGGATAGCGAAAAAGTGGCCCGCCTTGAAAGGCTGATCGCGCAGAAGCTGGGCTTTGATACTGTATTTGATGTCAGCGGGCAGACCTATCCCCGCAAGCTTGACTACAATGTGCTGTCATGCCTGTCCGGCATAGCACAGAGCGCATGGAAGTTTTCCAATGACATCCGCCTTATGTCGCACCTGAAAGAGGTGGATGAGCCCTTCGAAGAGAAGCAGGTCGGGTCCTCCGCTATGGCTTACAAGCGGAACCCCATGCGGAGCGAGCGCATCTCCTCCCTGTCAAGGCATGTGATCTCTCTGGCCCAGGGGGCGGCCATGACCGCTTCCACCCAGTGGCTTGAGCGCACCCTTGACGATTCGGCGGCACGCCGCATCTACATACCGGAGGCCTTCCTTGCCGTAGACGGCATACTATCTCTGTACAGGAATGTGATAGGCAATATGAAGGTTTATCCGGCAATGATGAATAAGCATCTGGAAGATGAGCTGCCCTTCCTGGCGACCGAGAACATCCTGATGCACTGCGTCAAAAAGGGCGGCGACAGACAGGTGCTGCATGAGGCCATCAGGGAGATCGCAGTATCTGCCGCCAGGGACATAAAGGAGACCGGGGCGAAGAACGATCTCATCGAACGGATCCTGAAAGACGGCAGGTTCGGTATGACCCGGGCTGAAATGGAAGGCCTGTTGAGTGCAGATAGGTTCACCGGGATGGCAGAGCGGCAGGCAGAAGAATATGCCAATAAGATCCTGGACCGCTTTGGGGGAGAAAGGACAAGCGAAGAAGCTGAGATCAATGTATAAGGAGCTGAGTAAACATGCTTACGGCAATAGTCGGAATAAACTGGGGTGATGAGGGCAAGGGAAGGATGGTGGACCTGCTTGCTTCCCAGTATGATATAGTGGTGAGGTATCAGGGCGGCAACAACGCCGGGCATACGGTGGTGAACGACAAGGGTAAATTCATCCTCAACCTGCTCCCCTCGGGGATCCTGCATCAGGGTACCGTGAACGTCATGGGCCCTGGCATGGTGATAGACATAGAGCACCTTTGCAGGGAGATAAACAGTTTTGTCGAAAAAGGGGTAGAGATCGGTCCGGAAAATCTGAAAATCAGCCACGGAGCCACGATCTGCTTCCCCTACCATGTACGCCAGGACATCCTTGAGGAAGAACGGCTGGGGGACAGAAAATACGGGTCCACCAGGCGCGGCATCGCACCTGTGTATGCCGACAAATACATGAAAAAGGGCATGCGCATGGGCGATCTGCTCTATCCTGGCACCCTGAGAGACAAGCTCGAAAATATCGTGGAGTGGAAAAATCTGCTCATCCACAGGGGCTATACGGACAGAAGCATCGATACCGATGATATGCTCAGGTGGCTTAAGACCTACGGCGAGCCTCTCCTGCCCTTTATCTGCGATGTTTCGGAATACCTTGACAAGGCGGCCGGAGAAGGCAAAAACATACTGTTCGAGGCCCAGCTTGGGGCCCTGAGGGATATAGATTACGGGATCTATCCCTACACGACCTCATCCACCACCCTTGCCTCCTTTGCGACCACCGGTGCAGGCATACCGGGTGCAAGGCCGGACAAGGTCATAGGGATAATGAAGGCATACTCCAGCTGCGTCGGTGAAGGCCCCTTCGTAGCAGAGCTGTTCGGTGAAGAAGGCAGCAGGCTCCGGGAAGCAGGAGGGGAGTACGGGGCTGCGACCGGAAGGCCGCGCAGGGTGGGCGCCTTCGACGTCCCCGCGTCACGCTACGGCATAAAGGTCCAGGGTGCAAATGAGATCGCGCTAACGAAGCTGGATGTGCTATCATATATGGAGAAAATACCTGTCTGTGTAGCCTATGAGATCGACGGGGAAAGGACGGACCGTTTCCCGACAGGGGACAGGCTGCTCAAGGCAAGGCCCGTGTTTGAGCGTGTGGACGGCTGGCAATGCGATATATCTTCCTGCCGCAAAAAGGAGGACCTGCCCCCTGCAGCCGCCGCCTATATCAGGCTCATCGAAGAGATGACGGAGTGCAGGATCCGCTATGTATCGGTGGGGGCACAGCGGGACGCATACATCGAAATGGATTGAGAGGAAAACAAATGAACAACGAACTGGTATTGATACTGGACTTTGGCGGACAGTACAATCAGCTGATCGCCAGGAGAGTAAGGGAGCTTAATGTATATTGCGAGGTCGTGCCATATACCATCCCAGTAAGGGAGGTAAGGGAGCGAGCCCCCAAGGGGATCATCTTTACCGGCGGGCCTGCCAGCGTATATACAGATAAAGCGCCAAGATGCGATGAGGAGATCTTCACTCTGGGCATACCGATCCTGGGTATCTGCTATGGGGGCCAGCTTATGGCCGAAGCCCTTGGCGGCAGGGTCAACAGGTCCAAAAGCGGGGAATACGGCAAGACAGCCCTCAGGGTAAACGGAGCATCCCCCTTGTTCAAGGGGCTGGCGCAGGATTCCGTCTGCTGGATGAGCCACAGGGACTACATAGAGAGGGTACCTGAGGGCTTTGTGACCACAGCTTCCACCAATGGCTGCCCCGTAGCAGCGATGGAGGATGAGGACCACAGGCTCTTTGCGGTCCAGTTCCATCCTGAGGTGGAGCACACTGAAATGGGGAGGGAGATCCTCAGGAACTTTCTCTATGGGATATGCCACTGCACCGGAAGCTGGACGATGAGGTCCTTTATAGAAAAGGAGATCCAGGCCATCCGTGAAAAGGTTGGGGACAAAAAGGTCCTGTGCGCCCTGTCCGGGGGTGTGGATTCTTCTGTGGCGGCTGTGCTGGTGCACAAGGCCATAGGCAGCAATCTGACCTGCATCTTTGTGGATCACGGGCTGTTGAGGAAAAACGAGGGCGACTGGGTCGAAGACCTTTTCAGAAACAAGTTCAACATGAATTTCATCAGGATAAACGCAGGCGAGCGCTTTCTTGGCAGGCTCAAGGGAGTCGAAGACCCGGAAAGGAAGCGGAAGCTCATAGGAGAGGAGTTCATCCGGGTATTTGAAGAAGAGGCCGGGAAAATAGGCGAAACAGACTTTCTGGTCCAGGGGACCCTGTATCCGGACATCATCGAAAGCGGTACAGATACCGCTGCGGTCATAAAGAGCCATCACAACGTCGGCGGCCTGCCCGAGGACATGCAGTTTGAGCTGATCGAGCCTTTGAGATACCTGTTCAAGGACGAGGTTAGGGCGGTAGGGTCAGAGCTGGGCCTGCCTGACGAGATCGTATGGCGGCAGCCCTTCCCGGGGCCGGGCCTGGCAGTCAGGGTACTGGGCGAGGTAACGGCAGAAAAGCTTGAAATCGTCAGGGAAGCGGACGCCATCGTTCGTGAGGAGGTCAGGAAGGCTGGGCTGGAACGCAGCATCTGGCAGTATTTCGCAGCCCTGCTGAACATCAGGAGTGTCGGAGTCATGGGGGATGAAAGGACCTATGCCAACACAGTCGCCATCCGCGCCGTGACCAGCTCTGATGCGATGACTGCCGACTGGGCCAGGATACCCTATGAGATCCTGGACAGGATCTCCGTAAGGATCGTCAATGAGGTAAAAGGCGTCAACCGCGTCCTGTATGATATCACCTCCAAGCCGCCGGCGACTATCGAGTGGGAATAAACGAGTTCGGGCCGGAAACCCATCCGCGACGAGGGTTTTCGGCTTTTTCTATTTTAAACATGCATTTCACCTGGTTGATTACCCGATAGAGTTGACATGTTTGATATGTTATAATTTATTAATGATAGCAAATCAAGCATAAGTATGTTGATTCCTGTAAATCAAACGGCAACCATTGAGCACTTCGTATGGAACGGGGAATGGAGGGGATCGATTGAACAAAACTACAAGGGGACATGAGGCGAATGCACTTCCCGCATTGAAGGCCAAAAGAGAGCTAAGACGCGGTGTTCTCATGCTTATAGCAGCCCTGATCATATCATTGATGTTCATAATTCTTGGTATTGTTCTACGGAAACACTCAGCCGGCGCATATGATCAAACATTAGATATACTGCTTGCTGTAGCTTGTGTTGTATCGGTCCTGCTGCTCCCGATAAACATACTAATGAAGAACAAGTATACCGCTAAGTGGAATGTTATGAAATTATCGGATCTGCAGCAATATTTCCTTTCTCATCGGGAGGATGCAGGAAAGACGTCAGCGCTTAAAATGAAGGGATGAAATATATATTGATGCTGACGACTAAGTGATAGGTGTATATGATCAAAAGCGGGAATGTATGGACTTATAGAGATGCGTTTTGAAGGGGAAATATATATGATGATAGAGAAAGTCACCATAGAGGATGCGTCCGAGCTGCTTTCCATATACGAGCCCTATGTCCGGGATACTGCCATAACCTTTGAATACGATGTGCCGACCCTGGAGGAATTCCGCAGCAGGATAATAAGCATTTCTTCGAAATATCCCTACATAAAGGCCGTAGAAAACGGCGAGATACTGGGCTATGCATATGCTCATGCCTTCAAGGACCGCAGGGCCTATGACTGGTCAGTGGAAACGACAGTATATGTAAGGCAGGGCAGGCATGGAAGGGGCATAGGCAGGCTGCTATATAACAAGCTGGAAAAATCGCTCAAGGGCATGGGGATCCTGAATATGAATGCCTGCATAGCTGTTCCGGAGAAGGAGGACAAGCACCTCACGGATGACAGCTATCGCTTTCATCTGAAAATGGGGTTCACTGTTGCAGGCAGATTTCACAACGTAGGATACAAATTCAACACCTGGTATGACATCGTTTGGATGGAAAAGCTGATCGGCGAGCATGATGAAAATCCGCCGGCTGTGCGATTCGGGCAATGGTCCATAGTGAGTGATGCTTGTTCCACTTGACTTATGACCCGGTCCTGAGGGATGATAATTAAAGGAGGGTGTATGAATGAAAAGGCTAGTTATGGCCGTATTGCTTGCATGCTTGCTGCTTAGCTCAGCCTGCAGTACCGGCAACCAGCAGAATTCCAATGATCCCGGCCAAACCAGCGGTCCGTCAGATGACCCTGGTTCCAAGGGAGTAGTGATAATAGACCCTTCCGACCTGTTTTCCGGCCGGGACCTTGAAGTGGGATATGATGAAACCACAAGCGCAGCGATCAAGCTGAATGGGAATACTGCAGCCAGCGGTTCCAATGCAGTAAAAGTATCCGGCAGCACCGTGGCCATCACTGACGAAGGCACCTATATCCTATCCGGCACGCTGAATGACGGGATGATCATCGTAGATGCGGATAAAGCAGACAAGGTCCGGCTTGTGCTGAATAATGTCAAAATAAACAGCAAGACTTCAGCACCCATATATATCCGGCAGGCGGACAAGGTGTTCATAACCTTAGCTCCGGATTCTGCCAACACCCTTTCAAATGGCGGTACCTTTGCCCAAACGGATGAGAACAGCATCGATGCGGTCATTTTCTCCAAGGATGACCTGACCCTGAACGGTTCCGGCACATTGATTATCAACTCACCGGCGGGACACGGGATCGTTTCCAAGGATGAGCTGAAGCTAACCGGCGGGACCTATGAAATAAAGGCAGCTTCCCATGGCCTGGAAGGCAAGGATAACGTCTGCATAGGAAATGCTAAATTAAGCATCACCTCGGGCATGGACGGGATCCATGCTGAAAACCCGGATGATTCTACACTTGGCTTCATATATATCCAAAGCGGCACCTTTAACATTACTTCCGAGGGGGACGGGATCGCAGCCTCTGCCAAGATGCAGATCGATGGCGGTACCTTCCATATCGTATCTGGCGGCGGCAGCGCAAATGCGGCAAAGAGCAATGCCAGCAGCAAGGGCATAAAGGCAAGTGGCGAGCTTGTCATCAATGACGGCAGCTTTACCGTAGACTCGGCAGATGACGCGGTCCATTCCAATGCCTCGATTACCATAACTGGCGGGACCATTGAGATCGCAACGGGGGATGACGGCTTCCATGCGGATGATACGCTCACTATCTTGTCCGGGACCGTCAAGGTCACCGAAAGCTATGAAGGCCTGGAAGGGCTCCACGTGAAGGTCTCCGGGGGCGACCTTACCTTGTATGCCGGCGATGACGGCATCAACGCCGCAGGCGGTACCGATCAGAGCGGCTTTGGCGGCAGGGACAGGTTTGGAGGCAGGGGAGACGGCGCAGGTTCAAAAGGCAGCATAGAGATTTCCGGTGGGAAACTCTATATCAACGCCAGAGGAGACGGCATTGACGCCAATGGGACGCTGACCATATCAGGCGGTTATACTGTTGTATGCGGCCCTATCAAGGGCGATACGGCCACCCTGGATTATGATGTCAGCGGAGTGATAACAGGCGGCACCTTCATAGGCACCGGCGCGTCCCGCAGGGCTATGAGCTTCAGCGATTCTGAGCAGGGCGTCATCTCAGTCCGGATTGCAAGCCAGCCCGCAGGAACTGCCATAACCCTGTCAGACTCCAAGGGGAATAAAATCATTTCGGACTATAAGCCTGAGCTTGAGTTTGAGATCGTGATCCTCAGCAGCCCCGATATAGTCAAGGGGGAGACTTATACGCTCAACGTCGGCTCTAAAAGCGATGAAGTAACAGCAAAATAAACAGTGTTATAGTTGTCGTCAAAGAGTACTTCTACCTGCAGTACAGCACCGCTGTTCGCCAGGTTGTGTGTAAAGCTGGATTTGATCCAGATCGGGAAGCTGTATTCAGTGTCCGTTTCCAATGATAATTGGTCGGTGACTACACATTACTCATGGTTACAGATAGCCCCTTTGTATTCATAAAGTATGGAATATTTATTTACAGGTAGATATTAGGTTATTGCTGCAGGATAGTCAAGCCAGAATTGGATAAAAATCTTTGCTGCATGGACAAGCACCATGAGTGTTTGGTAGTATATTGACATAAGTAGCCATTGATGTTCAACGAGGTGAAAAGCATGGAGTTTACCATTAAAACAACCAAGGATCAGCAGTTTATAAATATAACCAGCTATGTGAGAAGGGCAGTTAGTGACAGCGGAGTCAAGGGCGGCATCGTAACAGTCTTTGTACCGCATACCACAGCCGGTGTTACAATAAACGAAAACGCCGACAGTGATGTGGTCGCGGACATACTGTCTGGGCTGAACAAGGCATTTCCCGTACATGGTAGCTATCTGCACTTTGAGGGCAATTCTCATGCCCATATAAAAGCATCCCTCATGGGCTCATCATGCACCGTAATCATAGAAAATGGCGCCCTGAAGCTAGGCACCTGGCAGGGTATATATTTCTGTGAGTTCGATGGCCCAAGGAACCGTAAGGTATACATTAAAATCTTAAGTGACAGCTAATAGCTTGATTGCTTTCTTGACAAGATCCATCCTGGAAAGTATCCTCTGGAACAGATGATCGACCAGGGTTATCGCTGTCATAGCTTCGACAACTACTACCGCCCTCGGTACTATAACCGGATCGTGCCGCCCCTTTATCTCTACTGTTACATTTTCACCCTGCTTGCTGACCGTCTGCTGAGGGACCTGGATTGAGGAGGTCGGCTTTATAGCCGCCCTGAACACAATGGGGAAACCCTCGCTGATGCCTCCTGTTATCCCGCCGGAATTGTTCTGGAGCTTGTACAATCTGCCCGTGTCGTCGTACCTAAACCCATCGTTGTTTTCTGAACCTTTAATATTTGCGGCGGCAAAACCGCTGCCAAACTCGATGCCCTTGACTGCCCCTATGGACATGATGGCCTTGCTTAGGGCTGCATCCAGCTTTTCAAACACGGGCTCGCCCACCCCCGCTGGGAGTCCCGTGATCCTGCACTCGATGACGCCGCCTGCGGAATCCCCTGCAGAGCGCAGCTCATCGATCAGCCTTGCTGCCCGTTCATAGGCCTTCCTGTCGGGCATGGCAAGGCTGTTTTTATATATCTCGCCCTTGTCGAAACAGGCCCTGTCTATCTCTATACCGCTTATCGAAAGGGTATAAGCCAGGACTTCTACGCCAAGCTCGCTTAAAATCTTCTTGGCAACAGCTCCGGCTGCGACCCTGGCCGCCGTCTCACGCCCGGAAGCCCTTCCACCACCGCGCCAATCCCTGAAGCCGTACTTTTGATCATATGTATAATCAGCATGCCCCGGCCTGTATATATCGGCTATGTCGCTATAGTCGCCAGAGTGTTGATCCTTGTTGTATATGATCATAGATATAGGCGTACCCGTGGTTTTCCCATCAAATACCCCTGAGAGTATCTCTACCCTGTCGGCCTCGCTGCGGGGTGTGGCATATGGGGACTGCCCGGGCCTTCTTCTGTCCAGTTCGGCCTGGATATCCGACTCACTGAGGGACAGGCCTGCAGGACAGCCATCCACGACCACGCCCAAAGCCTTCCCATGGGACTCGCCCCAGGTGGCTACCGTGAAGTTTTTGCCGATGACGGATCCGGACATGCAAATTCCTCCATTTCGTATGCTTTACCCGATTTTATCATTACCCTATACCCCTGACAAGGTGTTTTTCGGTTCTCAGAAGTTATATAAGGAAACTACTCTACCAGATTATTCTGGCTAATATGAATCTAGTTGAGTTTTATTGAAGAAATATAGTGGAAGGTCTTAGAGCCTGTTAATGCAGCTTAGGAATAAGCGTCTCACTGTTCGAGCGTTAGCGAGTTTGAGGCGCTCCGTAGCAAATTTTACAGGCTCTTAGACCTGGAACGTAAATTTCTGAAATATAACTCAACTACCTTTTAGACCTGAAATATAAATTTCTATAATATAACTCAATTATGTTGCTTAAAGATAGAAAAAAGGATATACTATGATATATCAAACACTGTAATGATAAAGGCGGAAGGTACGAGTTGATCATAGGTATAGGGCTTGACCTCATAGAAGTGGCAAGGGTCAGAAAAGCGCTGGAAAACCGCCGCTTTCTGGCCAGAGTCTATTCACCTGAAGAGCAGCAATATCTTGTAAAGCACAATCTGAATGCCATGAGCGCTGCGGGCATGTTTGCCGCAAAGGAGGCCGTGGCAAAGGCCCTCGGCTCTGGCTTGGGCCGGATATCCTGGACCGAGATAGAGGTGCTGAGGGAAGAGAGCGGCAGACCCTATGTGCGCCTTACGGGCAACGCCAGGCAGAGGCTTATGGACATAGGCGGTATATCGGTACACATATCCATCACCCACATCAAGGAATATGCAGCAGCTCAGGCGGTCATCGAAGGCTGACGATCTTGAAAATCCGGGAGGAAACCGTATGCTGGCAGTAACGCCCCGGCAGATGAGGGAGATTGACCAAAGGGCCATAAATGAATACAATATCCCCGGCATCGTGCTTATGGAAAATGCAGCCCTTGGGGCTGTCCGCTATATAACCGATAACTATACCCTAAAGCCAAACGACCGGATAACGATTGCCGCAGGCACGGGCAACAACGGGGGAGACGGCTTTGCGGCAGCAAGGCACCTTATGCTCCTGGGCTATGATGTAACTACCCTGGTCGTAGGCGATGGCACGCCCAGGGGTGATGCGAAAGCCAATCTTGAAATCCTTGAAAACCTGCGCGGGGAAATACTTTGTATAAAAGGTGAAAAGGACCTTTCTGCTGCAAAAACGGTGATCGACAGTTCAGCCCTCATAGTGGACGCCCTTTTCGGCACAGGCCTGGACAGGCCCCTGGCCGGGGTATTTGAAGGCATGGTAAAAATCATAAATCAATCAGGCATCCCGGTCGTTTCGCTGGACATCCCGTCGGGCATTAACGGCGAAAACGGCCATGTGATGGGCACGGCAGTGAGGGCTGACGCAACGGTGACCTTCGGCTATGCAAAATGTGGCCACCTGCTGTATCCCGGTAGAAGCTACACCGGCAAGCTGAAAATAGCCCCCATCAGCCTTCCCAGGGACAGCGGGGAGGCCGTCGGCGCCAATACCTTTTTCCTGACTGACAGGGAAGCCGCCTGCATGCTCAAGGACAGGCCGAGGGACGGCCACAAGGGGACCTTTGGTAAGGTGGCGGTAATAGCCGGCTCAACCGGCCTGACAGGCGCGGCCTGGCTGGCTTCAACGGCAGCCGCCCGCTCGGGCGCAGGCCTGGTCACCTTGGGTATACCGGCCTCGCTGAACCCCATCCTGGCATCGAAGCTCACGGAGGTCATGACCGCGCCTCTTGAGGACGAGGGCACGGGTCATTTGACCCTGTCCGGCCTTTCGGATATAATAGATCTGGTGAAGGATAAGGATGTCCTGGCCATAGGGCCGGGCCTTGGCAAAAGCGAAGAAGTTTTTGAAATATTAAGGAATATTTTTGCTAAAATCAATATATCCATAGTAATAGATGCAGATGGCCTAAATCATATATCAAAGGATATTAGCCTGCTCAAGGCGCACAAAGCGCCTGTGGTCCTGACCCCTCACCCTGGTGAGATGGCCCGCCTGACGGGCAGGCCCGTATCGGACATAACAGAGGACCCCGTAGGTACGGCAAGGTCCTTTGCGGCAGAGACCGGGGCCATAGTGCTGCTGAAAAGCGCCGCCACAGTCGTTGCCGACCCATCCGGCAGGGTGTATATAAACACAACCGGCAACAGCGGCATGGCCAAGGGCGGGAGCGGCGACGCGCTGACCGGGATGGTCGCAGCCCTCATGGCTCAGGGGTACAGCCCCTTTGATGCGGCGGTACTCGGCTCCTATATACATGGCAAGGCAGGAGACCTGGCTGCCGGTGCCCTGGGAGAGGTGGGCATGGTGGCGGGCGATCTTGTGAGCAGGATCCCGGACGCATTCAAAATGCTCCATGAGCTCAAAGCAAAAACCCTTTAAGGTTCGATATAGTTTTGTGAACACATATTTCTAGGAGGTGCCTCCGTGGCTGAATTAAAAAAGATTTTGGTAAGCTTGCCCGACAGTTTGCTCAGAGAGGTGGATGAGATCGTAGCCATCGAAAAGAAAAACCGCAGCCAATTTATAAGGGAAGCCATGAAACTTTATATAAGGGAAAGGCATAGAATAGAGATTAGAGAGAAGATGAAGAAAGGTTATGAGGAGATGGCTCGAATAAACGCTGAGCTTACAGAGGAGGGTTTCAACTCAGACATGAAGACCCTGGAGGTTTATGAGGCCATTCTATCGGAGTGTGAATAGTGATGATTAGACGGGGAGAGATCTACTATGCCGACCTAAGTCCTGTGGTAGGCTCAGAGCAGGGTGGAGTAAGGCCCGTACTTATCGTGCAAAACGATATCGGCAACAAGTACAGCCCGACGGTCATCGTAGCAGCGATAACCTCGCAGATCAACAAGGGGAAGCTGCCCACCCACGTTGAGATAAATGCTTCTGATTATGGCCTGCCAAAGGATTCGGTCATCCTTCTGGAGCAGATAAGGACCATAGATAAAAAGAGGCTGAAAGAGAAGATCGGGTTTTTGTCACCTGAAATAATGAAGCAAGCCGACGAAGCCCTTCAGATCAGCTTTGGGCTGATAGACATCTAGGTAAACGGGATTATAAGTTAGCGCTTATGATCCTTTTTTTACGTTGCGGAGGTCAAACGAATGAACGATAAGACACGTATGATAACACTTGTTAAGGACTATGCCATGATAGCCCTGGGCTGTCTGATCACGGCGCTTGCCTTCAACCTCTTCTTCGTACCCCACCAGATAGCTCCCGGGGGCCTGAGCGGCATAGGCACGGTGCTTTATCATGTCTTTGGTTTTCCTGTGGGTGTGACGACCCTTGCACTCAATATACCTCTTTTTTTATTCGGCGTTAAGCAGATTGGCCGTGAGTTCGGAGCCAAGACTCTCGTGGCCACTCTGCTTTTATCCTTTTTCATCGACTTTGTGCAGGTCCCCCCTCTGACGGACGACAGCCTGCTGGCCAGCATATACGGCGGCGTCCTGATGGGCATCGGCCTCGGCATTATCTTCCGCAGGGATGCCACCACCGGGGGCACCGACCTTATGGCAAAGCTCATACATAGATATTTCCCCATCATCAGCATGGCCTGGGTCATGTTTGCCGTTGACTTTATGGTGGTAGTGACCGCAGCGATCGTCTTCGGACCCAATGAGGCCCTGTATGCGATAGTCGCCCTCGCCCTCAGCGCCAGGGTCATAGACCTGGTGCAGGAAGGCCTCAATACGGCCAAGGCAGCCCTTATCATATCCGACAAGTCAAAGGACATCGCCGACCGGATACTGCATGACATGGACCGGGGCGTGACCCTGCTCCAGGGGAAGGGGGCCTATACGGGAAATGACAAAAACGTGATCCTCTGCGTCGTCAACAGGACCGAGATCACCCACCTGAAGGAGCTCATAAACGAAATCGACCGCAAGGCCTTTGTGCTCGTGGCGGATGTCCGCGAGGTACTGGGAGAGGGCTTTTAGTCCCTGTATTTTTCCACCAGCTCTTTGACCCACACCCTGTGGGGCCCTTCGATAATGGCAAAGGGCTCGCTGTTCCCTTCAGTATCCGGAAACAGCATGATCCTCGGCCCCTTTCTGGACTGGTTTTCCCATACATGGGCATGAAGCAGCACATATTCGATGTACCCTTCCTTGTAGACGATTATCGTGACCTCGCCCCAGGGCTTTGGCTTGATATCTGCAAAATGCCCGTCCTCGAAAATGGGCACCTTTATCGGGGCCGTCAGGCCGTCCTGGCCGGTGAAAAAGCGCTGGTCGAGCTCGGGGATCACCACCTCGGCATCAGCTATGGGATCCTCTGTGAAGCCGTCGACCACCTCCGGCTGGATGTAGCCGAAGCCAAGGGGAGTCTTGTCCTGCCCCGCCTCAAGGGAGTCGAAAAGCTCAAGTTGCTTGCTCACATACCTGTAGAAGGTGATATAGCCTCCGAAGTAAGCGGCGATTATCACCGCCGTTATGATGAGAACGGAAAACAAAGAGTTTTTCTGCTGCTTCAAGACCGGACACCTCCTGTACATCATATTCCGAAACCCGGCAAATAATACAGTTGATTTCAACTTCCCACCTTGACAAATACGAAAGCTTAGTGGTAGTTTATAGAAAACTCTATTCAGGAGGCATATTTGATGGAACTTAACGTATTGAAAAGTGACAGGCTGGAAGCTGTGATCTGCCCCGGTATCGGGGGTTCGATACATTCGCTTAAGTATAACAAAAATGGCAAGTGGCTCGACGTGATGCGCCCGACACCCCGGGAGGCAGTCGACAACAGGGATTCCGGTGCCTTCGCATCCTTTCACCTGATGCCCTATTCCAACAGGATAGAAAACGGCAAGCTTGTCTACAAGGGCAGGGAATACACCCTGAGGACCAACGCGGAAGGGCATGCGATCCACGGGGATGTGCATGACAGGCCGTGGAAGGTCCTGTCCGCTACCGAGTCGGAGTTGCTTTTAAGCTTTGATTCCAGGGACTTTGACGACATAAACTGGCCCTTCCCCTTTTCGGGCAAGATGGGCTTTGGAGTCAAGGAAAACATGTTCACCATGTTCTTTTCGATCAAGAATGAGTGGGATGAGCCTGTGCCCGCAGGCCTTGGCACCCACCCCTATTTCGTTAAAAGGCTGACCGATGCAGACAGAGAAGTGCTGGTGACGCTGCCCCAGAAGGGCCTCTACCCGGGCAGTACCCCGATCCCCACGGGCACCTGGGTCGATCTGCCGCCCGAGCTGGACTTTACAAAGGAAAGGGCCCTGGATGACAACCAGTTTATAGACAACTGCTTCAGGGCAAAGCAGGGCACCACGATCATCAAATGGCCCGGCACAGGCGTCAGGCTGACCATGGATGCAAGCTCCTGCTTTGAACACCTGGTGTTCTATACCCCTCTTAACAAGGACTTCTTTGCCGTAGAGCCCGTTACAAACTGCAACAACGGCTTCAACATGGCTGAGCGAGGGATCAGGGATACGGGGACAGTCATTCTGAACCCTGGAGAAAAATTGTATGGTACGGTTTTGATAATTATAGAGGGATAGGCTTAGGTCCTATTTGAATTAAATAAGCCGTATATAACCGCAGCACTATGGTCTGGTACCAGCTGCGGTTTTTAATTTATCAAAAAACACCAATTTTTTTGCACAAGGCTAAAAAGTGACATGTCAGCAACATTTCAAAGGCATATATTGTAGGCATTCATCTAAAATAATACTATATGTATAATTTTATTGACAAATGTTGTTATCATATGTATAATAAAGTAAAAAAGAGTATGGTAAATTGCTTAGGGGGTATTCTGAAATGCAGAAGGAGAGTCTGAAAGCAAGCATTTTAAAGCTGCAGCACCGGCTAAACGACATGACTGTAGAGAACAGCAATCTTTCCAGCAACGATATAGTGGAATTGAGCAGCAATCTTGATCACCTGATAGTCCAGTACCTCAACCTTGAATATCAAGAAAAAATAAAAAATCTGACGGAAGTAGGCGAAAAATAACCCGTATATTTATTGCGAATCAAAAATGTGTATGTTATAATTCAAATAAATACATAAATATGGCAGCTTTTTGGGGGTACTGGCATTGGAACTGGAACTCAGGAACATTGTAGAAATCATCCTTAAACGCATATGGATCATCGTCGCTATTACATTGGCAGCAGCAATAGTCGGATTAACTATAAGCGTTTTTTTTATTGATGATGTTTATTCAGCATCAACAACTCTCATAGTCAGGGAAAAGCGCAAGAGCGGTGAAGAATATCAGCTCAGCGACCTCAACCTGGCCCGCAATCTCGTTGACACCTACAGCGTCATAATAAAGAGCAACAGGGTGCTGGAAAAGGTGCTTGACGAGGTAGGGTCGGATATTACCACCAATGAGCTGCGCTCCAAAATATCAGTTCAATCCGAAGGGAACACGGAGATCATAAGGATCACGGTAGAGGACCTTAGCCCCGAGACTGCGAAGAATATAGCCAACTCTACCGCCCGGGTTTTTATGAATGAGATAGTGCGGCTCCTGGAGATGGACAATGTCCAGGTGATAGATGAGGCAAGGGCGTCTTTCACACCGGTGAAGCCAAAGGTAGGCATGAATACAGCCATCTCCTTCATACTGGGCCTGATGGTCAGCCTGGGGCTTGCATTCGTACTGGAGTACTTTGACAATACGATCAAGGAACCCGAGGATGTAGAGAAATATCTTGACCTTCCGGTCATAGGAGTAATACCCATCATCGAATAGAGGTGCACACATGGCTAACTCATCCAAACTCATAGCAAACCATTCAGCGAAATCTGTCGCAGCCGAAGCGTACAAGACGCTTAGGACCAACATACAGTATTCCAGCCCGGACAAAAGCCTGAAGGTCATCCTCGTTACGAGCTTCGCCCAGTCTGAAGGGAAAAGCACGACTGCCGCAAACCTGGCCATAACCCTGGCCCAGTCTGACAAGAGGGTGTTGCTTGTAGACTGTGACCTGCGCAAGCCGTCATTGCACAGGGTGTTTGGCATCATAAACGCCAAGGGCGTCACCAACGTCCTGGTGCAGAATGTGGACTACCATGAGATCAGCAATATGGTTGAGATAGAAAACCTGGAGGTCCTGACCAGCGGGCCGAAGCCACCCAATCCATCGGAGCTGCTTGGTTCAGCCAAAATGGAATCGTTCATAAGCTCTGTGGCCGCGGAGTATGACATGGTCATCCTCGATGCACCTCCCGTACTGCCGGTCACCGATGCCGTCGTGCTGGCCCGCCTGGCCGATGGCGTGATCTTTGTAGTCAATTATGGCAAGACGACCCATGAAATGGGTGTGGAGGCAAAGGCAAGGCTGGAGAAGGTAAATGCCAAAATACTGGGCGTTGTGATCAACAATACGCCCATCAGAAGGTCCGGCCGGTACGAGTATTACTATTATTACGAAGACAGTGACATCAGAAGGCAGCAAGCGCGGGCTCAGAGATAAAAGAATCATATGATACGGAGTGTGCTGAATCAGATGATAGATCTGCACTGCCACATACTGCCGGGTGTGGATTATGACGGTCCACGATCTGTGGACGAATCCGCTGAAATGCTAAGGATCGCAGCATCCGAAGGCATAAGGGCCATAGCAGCGACACACCATTTCAATGCAGAGGAAAATACGCCTGAGTCATATTTGAGCGATCTGCAAAATGGTCTTGAAAGGTTGCAGCCTGCTTTGGTAGAGCTGGAACTCGACATACACATCCTTAGCGGGGCTGAGGTATATATCAGCCCTGTTTTGCTAAGTACAGACGGTCTCGATAAGCTTTGCATAAACAAAAGCAGATACCTTTTGATAGAGCTTCCCATGCTGGATATCCCTCAATACACCGAAGAGGTCATCTATAGCCTGAGGCTTAAGGATATGGTGCCGATTATTGCACACCCTGAGCGCAACCGAAGGATAGCAAAAAATCCGGAGCTGCTCAGTTCCTTGATCAAGCTGGGTGCCTTAAGCCAGGTGAATACTGGCAGCATAACGGGACTAATAGGCAGAGAGGCCCAAAGGTGCGCCAAATATTTGTTCAGTGAAAATCTGGCGCATTTTGTCTCAAGCGATGCACATAATACCCGTAAACGGGTCCCTCATATCAAAAATGCTGCAAAGCTGCTTTCCAGGTGGGTAGGCAAAGCTGCTGCAGAAAGGATTTTATACGATAATCCGGATGCGGTAGTAAAAGATGTATTCATAGAATAAAATAGCTAAAATATTAAAAAATAACAAACTTGCTGACTGCATAACAAAAATGGTCTTGCATAGATTATAATATTTTAGAACATTAAAGTGTAAAAATGTATAAAATGTTGGCCGAACAAATATCATGGCTGAAGGTTTTGCTGTTTCGGCGCAAGGCTTTCGCCATGATTGCTATACATTTGAGGCATGCTCGCATTCTGGGGTGGGGGCAATGGCGAAGCTATGCCTATATGTTTTGGTTGTGAAGGGGCGTAGATATAGATGAGATCTAAGGGTAGAAACGGGTTAACATACAAGATAATTGAAGAAGTTATATGCATCTTTTTTGTATTCCTGGGCTTGTATCTTGCCAACAAGCTGGTGCTCAAGGTCTGGCCTGGCGCAGGTGAGATAAGGTCATATAAGGAGTTGGCTCCGTACATATTTGTGGTATCAATCGTGTTTTTCTATTTTTATGATATCGTATCCCTGGGAAAGTCAACTCTCTTCGAGAGTGCTTTGAGCGTTGGCCTTTCGTTGATGCTTATTGATTTTGCAATCATATTGATCCTATGGATAATGGAAGGCTATTTCTCTCTAGCTTCCTACGTGCTGGGCTATATATTGCAATTCACATTGATATATATACTAAAGCTTATAGTGATAGGCCTTATCCGCCACTGCAGAAAGCCTAAGGACGTAATGGTCATCGCATCCAGGGAAGAATCGAGTGAGATCATCAAGAACATACTAAAGGACAGAAGCAAAGATAATATCAAATATATTTGCTATGATTTATTAGATGAAGTATATGATCTGATAGATAAAGTTGATAACGTATACATAGGGAATAATATAAGTCAGGCAGATAAAACCAGTATAATGGAGTATTGTCTCGAAAGAAGCAAAACAGTTATGGTATTGCCCGGCTTTTACGAAATAAACCTGTTGAACTCCCAACCATGGCAGATCAGTGATTATTTCGTTTTGAAGGTCGATGAGCTAGGATTGACATCAGAGCAAAGGTTTATTAAAAGAGCCATGGACATCGTATTGTCTTTTTTGATTCTGCTTATTATGTCACCTGTATTGCTGGTCGTTGCACTGGCTATCAAACTATATGACGGAGGCCCGGTGTTTTATAAGCAGGAAAGGGTTACTGAAGGTAACAAAACTTTCGTTCTGCTCAAGTTCAGATCTATGATAGTAGATGCTGAAAAGCTTACCGGCCCTGTATTGGCAACTGAAAGCGATCCAAGGATCACGCCGATAGGGAGACTCCTTAGAGCCGCAAGGCTGGACGAGTTCCCGCAATTTATAAATGTGCTGAAAGGTGACATGAGTATAGTGGGGCCCAGGCCTGAGAGGCCATTCTTTGTAAATCAGTTCAATAAGGAGATTGAGGTATACAAATACAGGACATACGTCAAGGCAGGTATAACAGGCCTGGCACAGGTAGCGGGCAGATATGCCACAGACCCGGAAACAAAGGCTAAATATGATTTGTACTATATTAAGAATTACTCATTTTTATTGGATTTAAAAATCATATTTAACACGGTAAAGGTTGTGTTTATTAAAGAGAGGTCGCAGGGGATCGCTGAAGATAAGGATATTGAGATAGTGGTTGAAAATATCAACGAAGCTTATGAAGAGGCTAGTGCGGCAAAAAGCTAGCTATATAATGAAGCAGGAAAATTGTTGTTATATAATAGAATGTGGAATATCAACTAGGTTTGGCTATTATATTGTATGTGAGGTAGAGATAACAAGATGAAAGTAGCATATTGTACAGGTTTTTGGTGTACCAATATAGGAAATGGCTTTTTCAGTATGGGTGTAGAATATGCTCTAAAAAGAGTTCTCGGTGAAAAGAATGTTACAGTTATTTCTGACCTTCAGACGTATACTACAAGTTATGGCAAACGCTTATATATTGATGTTAATCAGTTTATTTATATTCATCATCTAGATGTAGATTATATAGTCTTGGCAGGTCCAGTCCTTTCAAAGTATTTTCTTAGGTTGTGGAAGGATGTTTTACTAAAACTTAAAGAGAGAAATATCGGATATATTTTACTTAGTGTTGGAACTATGAAAATGGATGACAATTCGCTTAATGAGATCAAAGCCTTTTTTAGTGAATGTCCTCCTTATGCGTTTTCATCACGAGATGAGACTGTATTCAATGAATTTGCGAAATATGCGAAATTTTCGTATAGTGGTATATGCTTCTCATTTTTCATCCCAGACATATATTCACCAGCATCAATGAAAAATCTGTCTCCTTATATTATACTAAACTTCGATAAAATATGTGAGCCTGAGATTTGGATTGAAGATGGATGTAATAGAGCAAGTTCGTTGTCATTTGATTTTGAAGGGAGTACATTTAAGATTGCATTCCCGAAAATTATTACAACAGTTATGTCTAAAACTGATCGTTTTACTGATGCATTGATTTATGCTTTGAGTTTACTACCTGCACCTAGAAGATTAGACAAGATGGGAAAATACAATATAATTCGTACTGATCATCGTTTTCACCCACATTTTAGAAAGAAAATATATCGCTTAAAGAATTCTTATGTTGCAGACATACCGTATGGATACTTAAATTTGTACGCAAATTCAGAACTTACGCTTTCAGATCGAGTGCATGCTTGTGCTGTAACACTAGCCTTTGGTCACAGCGCTATGTTATTTTCGAGAACAAATCGAGTAGGTTTACTTGAACGTGTTGGCGCAAATGAAATTTGTGAAAAGCCTGTTATGCTTAATATGGAAAAGCTCAAAGAAGAGAAAATGCATCAACTGCAATGGTTATCCAAAATTTTCGGAGGAATGAAGTAATGAAGATTTTACTGTTTATGTCTAGTGGTTTTGATGCTTTTAGTCCTTCATTACATCTATACAATGCACTTATTGAAGATTTGTTGAATGCTGGACATCAGGTACATTTGATAGAAA
>Ga0116169_1000483_pt1 | contig 41642 bp, 40 predicted proteins | sample AD_UKC130_MetaG_FD_89796 | JGI IMG/M metagenome (GOLD analysis project Ga0116169, IMG submission 89796) | Active sludge microbial communities of municipal wastewater-treating anaerobic digesters from Canada - AD_UKC130_MetaG | ecosystem: Engineered > Bioreactor > Anaerobic > Digestate | place...
CCCATGGAAATTTATCTAGCTCAAAGGATTGCAGCCTGACCAAAGAAAAAGAAGGTTCAAATGGAATTATCTGGTTCACTAAGAAAAGAAAAATATTTGTCTTGACAAGGGGTACATCTTAGGTTCACTTCTTTGTGTCCACCCTCCCTGTAGGCTCGGTTAGCAAATCATTGTGGCCTACATACCATAGGCTTTAGCTAGATACCTTCATTGCTTCATTTAGCTTAATAGCGTTTTTCCTATTGTTGATCCAAACTTTAAATAGCTACTAATTCCTCCTAAAAAATAGAGATATTTTATCTGCCGCCTACAAACCTAACCTCACCACCATAATAATTCCAATAAATCGTCTATTTTCCTACCATTACAAATAGAACTTTTTCTCCTTTTCTGCAAATACTGTCAAATCCCAGCATAAACAGGCGCAAAAAGCCACTGTCCTTTACAGGCAGTGGCTTTTTGCGATCATAACATATAACAATTATTCAATGAACTTGCGGGATCTCTCCCATGCAACGCACCAAATTAAACTCCTGTCTCCCTATCCAATCACTTAAACTCAATCGCCTTAAACGGACACCTCTCCAGACACTTACCACACTTGACACACTTCTCCTGGTCAATGAGGTAAGGCTTCTTGGGCTCGCCAGAGATGGCGTCCTCCGGGCAGTTTCGGGCGCACAGGCCGCAACCCCGACAAAGTTCGGCAAGGATCTTGTAATGCATCAACGCACGGCAGACACCAGCCGGGCACCTCTTCTCCCGGATGTGCGCCTCATACTCATGGCGGAAATGCTTAATCGTGCTCAATACCGGATTCGGCGCCGATTGGCCCAAGCCGCACAGGGAGGTCATCTTAATGTGCCTGCCCAGCTCTTCCAAAGCTTCAATGTCGCCTTCCCTGCCCTCACCTTCGGTGATCCTGGTCAGGATCTCCAACATCCGCTTCGTCCCAATCCGGCAGGGTGTGCACTTGCCGCAGGACTCTTCCTGGGTAAAGTCCAGGAAGAACCGGGCTACGTCCACCATACAGGTGTCCTCATCCATCACAATCAGACCGCCGGAGCCCATCATGGAGCCTGCCGCCACCAGAGCATCATACTCCATCGGCATATCCAGGTGCTCCTCCGTCAAGCAACCGCCCGAAGGACCACCGGTCTGGGCCGCCTTAAACCGCTTCCCGTTGGGAATGCCGCCGCCGATCTTGAAGATAATGTCCCGCAAGGGCGTACCCATGGGCACTTCTACCAGACCGGTGTTGTTGATCTTACCGGCCACGGCAAAAACCTTCGTCCCCTTGCTCTTCTCCGTCCCAATGGACGCGAACCAATCGGCGCCGTTTAAAATAATGGGTGCAATGTTCGCATAGGTCTCCACGTTATTGTTCAGGGTCGGCTTGCCCCACAGACCTTTCACCGCCGGGAAGGGCGGACGAGGACGGGGCTCGCCGCGCTTGCCCTCGATGGAGGCAAACATGGCCGTCTCCTCACCACAGACAAAGGCGCCGGCGCCCACCCGGATCTCCAGGTCAAAGCTGAAATCAGTCCCAAAGATATTCTTGCCCAGTAACCCATACTGCCGGGCTTGCCCAATGGCAATGCTCAACTTCTCCACAGCCAGCGGATACTCCGCCCGGACATAGATGAAGCCTTGATTGGCCCCAACAGTATAACCGGCAATGGCCATGGCCTCAATAATCGAATGGGGGTCGCCCTCCAGGATGCTCCGGTCCATGAAGGCCCCCGGGTCACCCTCGTCAGCGTTACAAACCACATACTTCTGATCACTGTCAACCCTCTTGGTAAATTCCCATTTCAGACCCGTCGGGAACCCGGCGCCGCCGCGGCCGCGCAGGCCTGACCGCTTCAGTTCATCGATGACTTGATCCGGCGTCATCTCCGTCAAAACCTTACCCAAGGCCGCGTAACCATCCCGGGCAATGTATTCCTCAATAACCTCCGGATTGATCACACCTACATTGCGCAGGGCAATCCGTACCTGTTGGTTAAAGAAATCAATATTCTCAAATTCCTTCACTTGCTGAGCAGTGCCAGGATCACGGAAGAGCAACCGCTCCACCGGACGCCCTTTCAGCAAATGCTCTGTGACAATCTCCTTGACATCCTCCGGTTTTACCTTCTGGTAGAAGACCCCCTCCGGGTAAACCACAAGAATGGGGCCAAGATCACAGGTACCGATACAACCGGTAACCACAACCTTCACTTCATTATCCAGGCCTTGCGCCTTGAGCTCATCCACCAATGCATTTTGGACCGCCTTACAACCGGAAGAAAGACAGCCGGCCCCACCACAAACCAGGACATGGGCGCGGTATAATTCCATCTTCATCTCCACCTTCCATTGTCACATCGTAGTCCTTTCCGTAAAACCCGCAAGGAGCATCTCACCGCTTGGGCAAAGCATCTTTGGTCTGCAACTCCGCCAATCCTTCCGCAATATCCTTCCGCAACACCGCCAGGACCGAGGGATCGTTAAGCGGTACATCTCCCAAGACCTTGCGGACCTCCGCCGTATCAAAACTGTACTCCCGCTCGTCCACCCGGTGACTGTAAGAAAAGTCCAGCTCCGGGTTGCTCGCCACCAGGGTGATCATGGTCGCCGCCATATCCCCCAGGGGCGCCCGGTCCCAATGGGACCTTTGAAACACTGCCGTCACCTTTGTGCCCCGGCCAGGCGTGGATGTCACCTTAAACTCACCGGCGCAGCGCTCCGTCGCGGCCTTCAGCAGGGAAAGCCCCAGGCCCACCCGGCGCGTGGTCCGGGTCGTAAAAAAAGGGTCAATGGCCTTTGTCACCTGTTCGACGGTCATGCCCTTGCCGTTGTCCTCCACCGACAGCGTAAAGCGGTCAGCTGCCGTATCCTCGACAATGCTGATCCCAATCCGATCAGCTTCCGCCCGGATGGAGTTTTGGACAATATCCAAAATATGCAAGGATAATTCTTTCATCGGCGACCTCACTTTGTGGATTTCTTCACAAAGTTAAGCAAAAATTTAACCTTTGTATTTAGCGATGATCTCGGGGATCTTGTCCGCGGTCAACCGACCGTACACATCATCACCAATGGTCATGACCGGCGCCAGGCCGCAGGCCCCTACGCAACGGGTAATCACCAAGGAAAACAAACCGTCATCCGTCGTATCATTGGCGCCAATGCCCAGCTCGTTTTGGAGGGCTTCCAACACCCCGGGCGCACCCTTAACGTAACATGCTGTGCCCATACAAACGCCGATGGTGTGTTTGCCCCGGGGTTTGAGGGTAAACAGGGAATAGAAGGTGATAACACCATAAACCTCGCTCAACGGAATATTAAGCCCCTCCGCCACCCGGATCTGGACTTCCTTCGGCAAATAACCGTAGAGCATCTGAGCTTGATGGAGGACTGGTATCAATGCCCCCGGCTTGCCGCGGTACTTGGCAATAATCTCGTCCAACTGTTGCAGTTTAGCGTCATTTTCCGGGCAGCCCACAGAGGAACAGGCATGACAACTCTCCGCCATTTACTAGAATCCCCCAATCCTGTTTTGTTTTTGTTGCTGATCAATATAATTACAGGTAAAACAACTACCTGTCCAAACCCACATCATACAAGATTTCCATTAAGTCTGTATACACCCACGTTCCAGATTATCACTTTTTGATAGCCCATGCAACCATTGGCCGATTTTTTTATTTGTAAATTTCCTGTTAAACTTGTATCTCCCTTCCCTCGCGCCGGAAAAAGGCCGCTACCAACTCATCCCAGACCGGCGCTTCCAATAGCAGCGCCGCACAACCCCGGCCCAGCTCCGCCAGGCAATGGGCATCGGAAGCCTGTACCAACTGGTAACCGGGGAACTGCTCTTGCCCCAACGTCCCATCGGTCCGGTAGGAGATCTCCAGCGTCGGCACAGGCAGGTTGGGCGGGACAAAGCCCAACTGGCTCCGGATGCTGTAAGAGTTGCGGTCCACATGGGCCGGGTAACACAAGCCTTGGAAGGACGCCACCAAAGGATAAACTTCATCCACCCCCAGATCCGTGGAGTTCAGCAGCATCCGGGGCTCCACACCGATAGTCTTTCCTTGCCTGGTCACAATGGTCTGCTCCCCAAAGAGCCGCTCCCGGTTGGGCAGATCCGGCAAGTGCTTCCTAAGCTCGTCGCCAAAATCCATAGCCGCTTCCAGCGACGCAAACAAACAGACCAGATGGATCTCCTCTCTGGTCTGCAATTCCACTCCCGGCACCACCCAGAGCCCCCGGGGCACATCCGTGCAGAAGGAGGGTAGGTTGGCCACGGTGTTGTGATCGGTGATGGCCAAAACATCCAAACCAAGCTCCAGGGCACGGGCAAAAACCCCCGGTGGATCCATCTCCCGTTCGGCGCAGGGGGACAGGGCCGAATGAATATGCAAATCCGCCGTATACCCCTGCAGGCTCATGCCCGGCCTGCTCCTGTCAGGAGCTGATAGATCCGGCCCGCCGTTTCATAGGTGGAAAGGGCCGTCTTCAGCAAGATAATGCCTTCCTCCTCAGCCTTGGCCTTGGTTTGCTCCTCCGGCTCATGGCCGGCGGTGAAAATAATCGCCGCCAGGTTCAACAAAACAGCCACTGCCACCACATTGGGATGGGTCTGGATGGTCAACCAGACCTCGCCCTCTTTGGCCCGGCCCATCACATCACTGAGCAGATCCGAGACATAGGCCCCAGCCACCTCTTTTTCGGCCAGCCCTTGCTCCCCGCAGACCGCTACCGCTTCAATTCCCGTCACCAATTCACTCAGCTTCAAGATCCGTCTTCCTCCTTTATTCAATCCTCTTTCAAAGCCTGCGGTCGTTTCTTGGCCAACAGCAGCAGCTCCTGCGCCAGGGTGTTGATCTGTTCCCTGAGGATAAAGACGCAGTCGGCCCGTTGGGCCCGGCCCAGCACGATATCCTCTGCCAGCGACCGGCAGGTGGGCGCGCCACAGGAACCGCAGTCCATGCCCGGAAGCTCGGCCAGGATCTCCTCCAGTTCGCCCATCTTGCGAATGGCATCCGCCAAATTATTATCTAGTTGCAAGACTGCCTTGGGCCGGAGTTCTTCCTTCTGCGTCAATTTCCCAGCTGCATATAACCGCTTTCCTTCCTCCACCACCGCATCGGGAATCCGGCTGTCATCCAATTTCTCCGCCAATTTCCGGATCTTCACCCGGGCCACAAAACGGTTCTCCACCGTCAAGGCCCCGCCCACACACCCGTTTGGGCAGGCCAAGGCCTCTATGTAATCTACATCCGTTAGATGTTCCAACTCAATCTCTTCCAGGAGTTCCAGCACGTTGTGAATTCCATCCACCGCCAGAACATTCTCCTGGGCCAGGGCAATATTCTCGCCGCCTGTCCGCGCCCAGCCCACCCCCACACCGGTGGTGGTGGACCCGCCGTCAGAACAGTCCTCGTCAATATGGGCCATGGCCTGTTGGAGCCGACCGTATACGGAAGAAATAGGAATTACCCCGTTAATCAACGGCACCTGGCCCGTATCGGTCTTCACCTCCGTAATCTTAGCCGGACACGGGGCCAGGAAAAACAACCCCACTTCCTCCGGACGCAAGCTCCGCTCACGGCAAACCTTCTCCCTGGCCAGCCTGGCCGCAGTGATATAGGGTGCTTCCACCGGGATCAAGTGGGGAATCAAGGTGGGATACTTCATCTGAATCAACCGGACCACCACCGGACAAGCCGAGGAGATCATGGGTTTGGGCAGTCTGTCCAGATCCTTCAGATACTCCCGGATGGCCACGGTGGTCAGTTCCGCTGCAGCCGCCACCTCAGCCACCTCATGAAAGCCCAGACGAATCAGGGCTTTATTCAGATCTTTCGGCGTCAATTCCCGCCGGAATTGTGCATACAAACTGGGAGCCGGCAAGGCAACACGGTAAGGAAAGGAAATAGCCTGGTCCAGATCGTCCCCGATGGCCCGTTTGGCGTGGTTTTCACAGATGCGGATACATTCACCGCAATCAATGCAGCGCTCGGTTAGAATAAAAGCTCTGCCGTTACGGACCCGGATGGCCTCCGTGGGGCAGCGCTTAATACAATTGGTGCAACCTTTGCACTTGTCTTCATCAAGGATCACCGAATGGTAACGGGGTTCCATGGAGTTCACTCCTTTCGGCCACCAGCAAAGCAGATGACACTCGTGGTCCAGGCATACCTAATTTTTCCCTGTCTTAAACCGCAGCGTCACCGTGGTCCCCTTCCCTACCTCTGTATCAATCAGCATCTCACTGGCACAACGTTTCATATTGGCCATACCCATGCCGGCGCCAAAGCCCATCTCCCGGGCCAAATCCGAAGCGGTGGAGTAGCCCTCCTGCATGGCCAGTTCCACATCGGGAATCCCCGGGCCCCGGTCTTGGGCGATCACTTCAACCATATCCGTATCCAACTTGAGGATCATCTCCCCGCCGCCGGCATGAATCACCAGATTCATCTCGGCTTCATATGCCGCAATGCAAACCCGGCGGATCAGCTCCGCATCCTCCCCCACCTGCCGGAGGATGTTCTTAATTTTACTGGAAGCCTCCCCAGCCGCACTAAAGTCCTCGCCGGCCACGGGAAAGCGCTGGATCATCTTTGCCTCAGCCATCGGCGTTCACCCATTCGCTGCGCGGGCGCTGCAACCCGGCAAGCCTGCAGTGTACAACAAGCCACAAGTCTCATAAAGCGGCAATTTGGTGCTGAGCATCGGCAAGCCCCGCTCCCTGGCCATGGCAATAACATCCTCCGACGGGCGTTTGCCGCGGACAAAGACCAGGCCTACCAGATCGATCATCTCCGCCGTCCGGATGACCTGGGGATTGGTTAATCCGGTCAATAGCAAAGTTTTCTCCTTGGTAAAAGCCAACACATCGCTCATCAGGTCGGCACCGCAGACCGACAGAGCATGGGTCGTAGCCAGTTTTTCCTCGCCCGATAAGACCTCTGCTTGCAACAGTTCCTTCACTTGCGCCAGATTCAATGTGAATTCCTCCCCGCTTTTTGTCCCCGCGCTAGATGATTGCTGCCTCACAACAACCCTTACTCATGTCGACCAAGGTAAACACATGATTCGTCCGGTTTAACCGGCTTACCATATAAAAATACGACAATTCATCGGGTTTATCCTTCCTCCCGACAAATTGCCGTCAAACCGCAGCTTAATGACCTTGACTCATTCCTGTTGGACAAAGGCCGTATAGCCGCCCTTTACCAACTCGCTCTTTAGCCGGTCGGCATTGGCCTGACTGCTGAAGGCGCCGACTTGGACGGTAAAGGGAGCGCTGGTACTCACATAGATGGGATAACCAGCCGTCTCCAGCTGGCTGGCGGACTTCAGCGCCAATTCCCGTGATGAAAAAGGCCCGACTTTAACCTTGTAACGCACGGAGGAAGCCGAACCCGTGGCAGGCCCCGCCATCCTGGGCTCCTGACCCGACCGGGTGGCAGTGTCGCCCGTATCATCCACTGTCAAAGGATAGTCCAGGCTCCCATCCACCGGCGCCTGGACGGCTGCGCCCGGTTGTTCCTTGACCCAATCCTCAAAAAGATACCCGAAAATCACACCGAGGGAGATGGCCAAAAAGGCAAAAAACACCAGTCCAGCGGCCCGGCTCAACAACCCTGTAATGGCTTTGACTTTTGTTCGATCCATATACATCCCTCCTCTCCCAATTTGGGAAATCTCTCCCTAAATTGTACGAGACGGGCGGGAAAATATGCCTGGATCTTCAAGTCAAATTCCAAAAACTACAACAGGCAAGCGTATGGAAGGAAAAACGCCGGCGATCAAACCACCATTTCCGTCTCAACCGGGGCATCCGACTCCCGGCGGATGTCCGCCCCTACTGCCTGCAATTTTTGCTCCATTGCTTCATAACCACGATCAAGGTAGGCGACGCCTTCCAGGATGGTCTCGCCCTCAGCGGCCAAGCCCGCCACCACCAGCGAGGCCCCTGCCCGTAGATCGGGAGCGATCACCGAGGCCCCCGTAAGCCGGGGTACCCCCTTGACAATGGCGCTCCGGCCTTCCACCCGGATATTGGCGCCCATCCGGATCAACTCGTCCACATACCGAAAGCGGCTGCCAAAGACGTTCTCCGTGAGAACGCTGGTACCGTCAGCCAGGGACAACACCGCGGCAATCTGGGGCTGCAGATCCGTGGGAAAGCCGGGGTAAGGCAGCACCGTCACATCAACCGCCGACAGCCGCCTGCCAACCCGGATGCGCAAGCGTTCCTCCGCAGTGACAATCTCCGCCCCCGCCTCCCGGAGTTTGGCCGTTAACGACTCCAAATGCTCGGGGATGACCTCCTCCAACTCCAGGTCGCCGCCGGTGATCGCCGCTGCCAACATGTAAGTGCCGGCCTCAATCCGATCGGGGATCACCGTATACTCAATGGGCTTCGGTTGCAACCGGGAAACACCCTCAATCCGGATCATATCCGTGCCTGCGCCGCGAATCCGTGCGCCCAACCGGTTGTAGAAATTCTGCTCCTCAATAATCTCCGGTTCTTTGGCGGCATTCCGGATCACCGTGGTTCCTTCGGCCAGAATGGCGGCAGCCATGATATTCTCCGTTGCGCCGACACTGGGAAAATCCAAATGGATCTCCGCTCCGCGCAGCTTGGGAGCCTGCACATAGACATAGCCGTGCTCCTCCACCACCTCGGCGCCCAGGGCTTGAAAACCTTTTAAATGCAGATCAATCGGGCGTTGCCCGATAACACAGCCACCCGGTTGGAACAGTTTCACCTGTCCCAAGCGTGTCAACAGCGGGCCCATTACCTGTACCGACGCCCGCATCTCCCGGACTAATTCATCCGGAGCTGAATAGTGGATGCCTTGACGGGGGTCCAGCCGGAGGGTTGACCGATCATCCCAAGTCACTTCCACCCCCAAGGATTGCAAGACTTTGACCATGATCTCCACATCCCGGATTCGGGGGACGTTTTGAATGATCGTCACATCACTGGCCAAAAGGGAAGCAGCCATCAGTTTGAGGACAGCATTTTTAGCGCCGCTAATACGAATCTGCCCCGTAAGGCGGTGGCCGCCGATGACGCGGAGCCGTTCCACCGGGAAGTCACCTCCGTAAGAAACCATGAATAATCCGGTCCGTCAAAGACTGGTCCGGGTTTGCCGAGAAATACCGGGAATGAAGCATAGCTTGGGATATTGGAACAATAGATCATATGTCTTTGCAACTATTTCCGTGACTTATGGCTTGTCCCCAGGGCCAGGACCTCGGCGGCAAGATCCGTTGCCGCCTCCGGCCGGCTCAGACCCCGGCTGGCGGCGGCCATCGCCGCCCTCAGTTCTGGCGAGGCCATGAGCTTATCCACCTGCTCAGTCAAGATATCCCCGTTAAACTGGCTATCCGGGACCACCCAGGCAGCACCGGCATCTGCCAGGACCTTTGCGTTCCATGTCTGGTGGTCGCCGGTGGCATAGGGATAGGGCACCAGAATGGCCGGTAGACCTTGGCGCGTAATCTCCGCCAGGGAGATGGCCCCGGCCCTGCTTATCACCCAATCGGCCACCGCAAAGGCATCGGGCATATTGTGGAGATAAGGCCAAATCCGGACAGCTTCCCTGTTATCAACAGCAACTTTCTGCCATTCTTCCATGATCCGTCCGTGGTCCGCCGCACCCGTCACCCAGATTACTTGCAACTCCCGGTGGCGCAACAAACGGGGCAAACTGTCCAGCAGGGCTTGGTTGATGCTGCGCGCGCCTTGGCTGGCACCGAAGACCAGCATCGTGGGGCGGGCAGGGGAAACTTGCAGGCGCTTTGCCGCTTCCTGCCGGGGAACAAGGCCAATTTCCCGCCGGATGGGATTGCCCACCGTCTTCACCTTGGCCTTGGGGAAAAACCGGCCTGCCGCCTCATACCCCAAACAAACCCGCTTGACAAAACGCCCCAAAATGCGGTTGGTCATCCCGGGAAAGGCGTTTTGCTCATGGATCAACGTAGGATAACCCAGCAGGGCGGCGGACAAAACCACGGGACCGCAGACATAGCCGCCGGTACCTACCACAACATCAGGATTAAACGTTTTTAGAAGCTTAAAAGTTTCCAACATCCCGCGCCCAGCCCGGAAAAGGGCAAGCAACATCTTCCAGGACAACCGGCGGGGAATGCCGGACAGGGTCAATGTGTGCAGGGGAAAACCCGTCCGCGGCACCACATCGGCCTCCAAACCCCGGGCAGTGCCTACAAATAATATATCATGGGACGGGTCCAATTCTTTCAAGGTTTGCGCCAGGGTTATTCCGGGGTAAACATGCCCGCCTGTACCGCCCCCGGCAATCATAATCCGCATCGACCAGGTCACCTTCTCCCTCTACTTCTTAAGCGGGAACAACACCCTCCGCCGTCTCTTGGCTCCGGGAAATATTCAACAAAACACCCATGGACACCAGGGTAATCCACAAAGAAGTCCCGCCGGAACTGATCAAGGGCAGGGTAATTCCGGTAGCCGGGATGGTCACTGTCACCACGGCAATATTAATCACCGCTTGCAGTACTAAATAGGAGGTGATTCCCACCGCCAAAAAACAACCGTATTTGTCCGGGGCATGTAAAGCCGCCCGGTAACCCCGCCAGGTCAAGAAGAGAAAAAGCCCCAAGATGGTCAGGGTGCCGAGCAGACCCAGTTCCTCGCCGATGATGGCAAAGATATAGTCGGTATGGGCCTCCGGAAGGTAGAAGTATTTCAGCCTGCTCCGGCCAAGCCCCATCCCGAACAGGCCACCCGAGCCCAGCGCCATGAGGGATTGAATGGACTGCCATCCTGCTCCGCTGGGGTCGGCGTAGGGATCCAAAAAGGAGGTTAAGCGACGTAAGCGGTAGGGTTCGCTAATCACCAGCGGGACAACCGCCAGCACTACGCATAAAAACAGTGGGACAATATGGGCCATGCGGACGCCCGCCGCAAAAATCATGGCGCCAAAAATGGCCAAGAGGGCGATGGTGGTGCCCAGATCCGGTTCCAACATAATTAGCCCGGCGATAATACCCGTAAAAATCAGGGGTACTAACAAGCCGGCAGTAAAGTTTCGGACATCACGGCCAAGCTTCGCCAGATAATCGGCAAGGAAAAAGATGAGTGACAGCTTGGCGAGTTCCGAGGGTTGAAACTGAATAAAGCCCAAATGAATCCAGCGTTTGGCTCCGGAAATATCCCTCCCCACCAATAGTACCGCCGCCAAACTGGCGATGGTAATAATGCTAAGGGGGATGGTCAAGCGGCGAAGGCGGTGATAGTCAACACGCATCGCCACAAACATAAGCAAAACGCCGGTTATTGCATAAAACAGTTGTTTGCGGCCGTAATACAACGGATCTGCGCCTCCGGTGATCTTCAACGACTCGGGGGTTCCAGCGCTCCCCACAGCAATGACACCGATGACTAGCAAAATCAAAACCGCACAGAGAATCAGCAGATCCGGAGGGTGACGCCGCATTTTGGCCATGAGAGGACCTCCTTAACCCAAAAAGTATCCGGCCACCCCTAAAATTGCCAGGAGAATACCGGCAATCCAAAAGCGAAAAACCACCTTGCTCTCCATCCAGCCACCAAGTTCAAAGTGGTGGTGCAAGGGGCTCATCCGAAAAACCCGCCGTCCCGTTAACCGAAAAGCGGCCACCTGGATCATCACCGACAGCGTCTCTGCCACAAAGACGCCACCGATGATTCCCAAGTACAAAGGGGTCTTCGATAGTAACGCCACACCGGCCAGGGCGGCGCCCAGGGCCAAGGAGCCTGTATCGCCCATAAATACTTGGGCCGGCGGGCTGTTAAACCAGGCAAAACCAATACAAGCGCCGGCAACGGCGAAACTGAAAATCCCCAGTTGGGACTGGCCCGTCTGGATCGCCAGGATGCCCATGGCCGCAGCGGCGATGACCGTGTTACCCGCCGCCAGGCCATCCAGGCCGTCGGTAAGATTCACCGCATTGGAGGCGCCCACCGTAATAAAGAGGACGGTCAAAAAGACAATGATGGGTTGGACCATAGGAATGCTCAGATCGCTGAAGGGCACCAAGATGGATTCCATCACCCCGGCGTGGACCACATAAATCCCCAGCAACCCGGCAAATAACACCTGCGCCAACAGCTTATGCCGGGCCTTTAAGCCCAATGACTTTTTTCTGATGATGATCAGCAGGTCGTCCAGGAAGCCGATGCCGCCATAGGCCAAGGTAATAAAGACCACCCACAACAAGGGCAGCCCCCATTGCCGCCCGGCGCCGGCCACCACCCCCACCACAATCCCCAGCAGGATCAAGATCCCGCCCATGGTCGGGGTTCCCGCCTTTTTCAAGTGGGATGCGGGTCCCTCCTCCCGGATGCTCTGGCCGAACTTCAGGCGGTGCAACATCCTGATGGTTGCGGGCCCCAAAACAATCACCGTCAAGAAGCTGAACAGGCCCGCCAATAACAGCCGCCAACCCAAAACACTCATGCCTCATCTCTCCCTAAAAGCGCCTGCACGACCCGTTCCATCCGCATGCCCCGGGAGCCCTTCACCAAAATCAGATCCTCCGGGGCTACTTCCGGCAGGAGGTCAGCCAATAATGCTTCCATCTCAAGATAATGCCTGCTTGCCAGGCCAAGTTCACCGGCGGCGGCAGCCATTTCCCGCGACAGCGGCCCAAAGGCATAGAGCTGATCCACCCGGTGGCGGGCTAACATCCGGCCCACCTCCGCATGGGCCTGGTGGGCAATCTCCCCCAGTTCCAGCATGTCGCCAAGCACTGCAATGCGCCGGCCGTTACCATCCAAACCATCCATCGCTTCCAGTGCTGCCTCCACCGCCGGCGGGCTGGAATTATATGTGTCATCCAAGATCCGCAGCCCCGACGGGGCAGTCTTCAAGCGCAAACGGCCCTCCACCATTGTCAACCGGGCCAAACCCTCCGCCACCTTCTCCGGGCTGATCCCCAAAGCCAACCCGGCCAAGGCAGCAGCTAAAGCATTCGCCGCATTGTAACGCCCATAAGCCGGCAAAAACAGGGAAAATCTTCCCCAGGCCCCGTCCACTACCAGCTGCTGGCCGTCGTTTTTGGGCTCACGCTCCACCAAATATAGATCAGTGGGTTTCTCCAGGCTGAAGCGGTAGGCCCGGGCCCGGGAACGGCGATCCATGGCCGTAACCCAAGGATCGTCCCCGTTTAAGACCAAAATGCCGTCATCAGGCAGGGCCTCGGCCAACTCCCCTTTGGCCTGGGCGATGGCCGCCTGGGAACCCAATAGTTCCATATGGGTTACACCCACGTTGGTAATAATCCCTATTGTGGGCTGGGCAATGGCCGCCAAAGATCTAATCTGTCCCGGCCCGCGCATGCCCATCTCCACCACACAGGCCTGGGTGGACTGATCCATGCCCAATAAAGTCATGGGTAAACCAACTTCGTTATTAAAATTTTTCTCCGTCTTCACCGTCCGCCAGACACTGCCTATAACCGCAGCCGTCATCTCTTTAGTGCTTGTCTTGCCGTTACTACCGGTGATGGCAATCACCGGTATAGAGAAACGCTGCCGGTGGTAGCGGGCCAAACTCCCCAAGGCGGACAGGGTGTCCGTCACCAACACTGCCGGGACGCCTGGAGGCAGGTGCTCCGCCTGCGCTACAATTAGCACAGAAGCGCCTTTTTGGGACGCTTCGGCCAAAAAGGTGTGGCCATCAAAGTTTTCTCCACGCAGGGCCAAAAAGGCTTGGCCCGGCTCCAGCTTCCGGCTGTCCGTGCAGATGCCGGTAACCAGTGTATCAAAGGCGCCACTGGTTACCAAGCTGCCGCCGGTGGCAACCAAAATTTCTTCCAGTTTAAAGTCGGCCATGGCGTCGGTCCTCCAGTGCTTCCGCAGCCACTTTCATATCATCAAAGGGAATGGTGCGGTCGGCTAGTATTTGATAATTTTCATGCCCTTTACCGGCAATCACCAGGAGATCACCGCTCTGCGCCCAAGCCACGGCCTGCCGGATGGCCTCGCGCCGGTCGCTGATCCGCACAAAAGGAGCACCGGAGGAAAGCCCAGCTTCAATCTCATCCAGGATGGCCTCGGGTGGTTCGGACCGGGGATTGTCGGAGGTCAGCCAGATAAAGTCGGCATACTCCTCGGCAATCCTGCCCATGATCGGCCGTTTGGTTCTGTCCCGGTCACCGCCGCAACCGAAGACCACTCCCAGCCGCTTGGGGTGCAAAGTCTTAGCTGCCTTAAGAACATTCTCCAAACCATCGGGAGTATGGGCATAATCGATGATCACGCCAAACTCCCGGGAACCCGGCACCAGTTGAAAACGACCGGGTACACCGGTGACGGCTTGAATCCCCCGGATCACTGTGGCCAAATCAATCCCGGTGGCCATGCCCACGCCGATGGCTCCCAGGGCATTCATCAGATTGAATTCTCCGGCTAAGTTGAGGGCTAAGTCTGCTTGGCCCAAGGGTGTCACCACCCGGCAGTTGGTCCCGGTGGGCATAAAGTGGACATCCACAGGATAGATCTGAGCCCCATCGGTCCGGCCAAAGGTGACCCGGTGAGCAACGGTCCGCTCCAGGATAAAGCCGGCATGGGGATCATCCTGGTTGACCACGGCCCAAGCGGAAGGGGCCAGCTGCGCAAAGAAACTGGCCTTGACCCGCAGGTATTCGTCGAAGGTCTTGTGGAAATCCAGATGATCTTGGGTGATGTTGGTAAAAAGACCGGTGACAAAGGTTAAACCGGCGATCCGGTCTAAGGCAATGGCATGGGAGGAAACCTCCATCACCACATACTCCACTTGTTCTCGGACCATTTCGGCCAGGACCCGCTGGAGTTCCAAGGGACCGGGCGTGGTGTTGGTCGTCGGCAGGGAGCGGTCGCCAATGAGGTTTTGGATGGTGCCGATCAAGCCTGTGCGGTAACCGGCGCATTCCAGGATGGACTTAATCAAGTAAGATGAGGTAGTCTTCCCGTTGGTCCCGGTAATACCAATCAATTGCAGTTTACGGGCGGGGTAGTCGAAAAAGACCTGGGCCACTTGGGCCAAAACCTTATCCGTCTCCTCCGCTACCACCAGGGTAACATTCTCCGTCTCCAGCCCCCGGGTTTCCTGGACCAGGGCGGCCACAGCCCCTTTGGCAAAAGCCTCCCGCAGAAAATCGTGGCCGTCCACGTGGGCGCCTGGCAAAGCAACAAAAAGGGCCCCCGGAGTAACTTGGCGGGAATCATGGACCACATCCCTGATCTCGATCTCCTGGGGACCATACAATCCCTTGACGGGCAACCCGGCAATCAACTCTGTAAGCTGCATCCGCATCCCTTCCAATCGCATCCGCAAAAAATCCGCGCGGTAAGAAATACTAAGGTAAGCCCGGAAAAAATGCCTTCCGGGCCCCTAGCTATTCTTCCCGCCAATTACCATCTTATCCATCTTCCCCCGCTGCCCGGGCAAAGCGCACCCGTACCCGGGTGCCCGGAGCCACTTTACTGCCGGCCTTGGGTTCCTGCCCCACCGCCCGGCCTTCTCCTTCCGGAACCAACTCCAGTTCCAGGCCGGTCAGGACCTTTCGCACCTGCTCGGGGGTAAGTCCGATGACATCCGGAACAACCAGTAAAGAATCCCGGTAATTATTATACTTCGCATTCTGATCAAAGTAAAGCAAGACGGTGGTACCAGGGGCAAGCAACGCCCCGCCCCGGGGCTGCTGGTCCACAACGGTCGGTCCCTCGCCGATGAGCCGGGGGACCAACCCTGCCTGCTTCAGCCTTTTACTGGCTTCTTCCCTGGAAAGATGCAACAAATTCGGGGCTTCTTGCAAGGCCTCGGGGACCTGGGTCTCGCCGGATTCCAGTTCAAACTTGGGCGGTTCACCAAGATAGCGCAGGACATCCCGGACCACTTCTCCAAAGGCCGGCGCCGCAATCACCCCGCCATATCGGCTGGAGCCAGTAGGTTCATCCAGAACAATCAGACCGGCAATACGCGGTTTATCCGCCGGCGCAAAACCGATGAACGAAGCGATCCGCCCTTGGCCGTAATTGCCTTGGCTGGCCTTTTGGGCCGTCCCGGTTTTGCCAGCCACCCGGTAACCTTGCACATCCGCCCGGTTACCGGAACCGTTCTCTACCACCGAGCGCAGGATGAGCGTCAATTCCTTGGCAGTCTGCTCCGAAATGACTTGCCTTTTTACTTTCCGGCCGAAGGCCTTGACCACCCGGCCTTGGTTGTCCCGGATCTCCTTCACCAGGTGGGGCTCCAACAGGTAGCCGCCGTTGGCAATGGCCGAGAAGGCCGTCACCAATTGGATGGGCGTGACCGAGATCCCCTGGCCGAAACCGGTGGTGGCCAACTCCACATTTTTTATCCGCTCCGAAGCTTGGAGAATGCCTTTGGCCTCCCCCGGGAAATCCACCCCGGTGGTCTCCCCAAAACCAAAGGCCCGAATATACTTGTAAAGGGTATCCTTGCCCAGGCGCAGGGCCAGCTTGGCAAAGACCGGGTTGCAGGAGTTCTCCGTGGCCTCAACAAAGGTCTGGTCGCCATGGCCCCCCGGCCGCCAACAGCGGAGCCGCCGGTCATCAACAAGGATAAAGCCGGGATCGTGGAACCTGGTGTCCTTATCCACAATTCCCTCCTCCAAAGAGGCAGCGGCAGTCACTACTTTAAAGGTGGAGCCGGGTTCGTAGGTATCGGTCACAGCCCAGTTCTTGCGGTGACCCACGGGAAATTGGTTATAGTGGTTGGGATCAAACTTCGGGTAGTTAGCCATGGCCAAGATCTCCCCGTTCATCGGGTCCATCAAGACCAGGCAACCCCGGAGGGCGCCGTTTTCACGGACCGCCCTTTCCAACTCCCGCTCGGCAATATGCTGGATATACTCATCGATTGTCAAGACCAAGGTCATGCCGTCCTGCGGGGGAATATAACGCTTTTCCCCCATGGGAATGGGCAAGCCGCGGGAGTCAAACTCCGCCTGTTCACTGCCAGGCACTCCCCGCAAACAACTGTCATATTGCAGCTCCAGCCCCTCCAGACCCCGGTTGTCGATGCCGGAGATCCCCAGCACATGGGCAGCCAAATCGCCATGGGGATAAAAACGCTGGGCCTTTTGCACGACCTCCACCCCGGGCAGAGCCACTTGGCGCACCTTCTGCGCCTCCTCCTCGGTGGCCTTGCGTTTAATCCAGACAAAGGCCGTCTTTTTAGCCAGCAGCTTCTCGAGCTTCTCCCGGTCCATTCCAAGTAAAGGAGCTAACTTTTCTGCCGTGGCTTTTGGGTCTTTAACCTGGGGAGGCTGGGCATAAATGCAGTCTGCGTCGTAGCTTAAAGCCAGCGGGCGTTTATTCCGGTCCAGGATCCATCCCCGCTTGGCTTCAATGGGCACTTCCCGCAGGCGCTGGTCCTCGGCGTCCTTTAGAAGTTTCCCGGATTTGATCACTTGTAAATAAAAAAGGCGACCGGAGAGCACGCCAAGCAAACCCAAAACAATCAGGAGTAACCAAGCTGTGCGCACCCTTGTCGTTCGCTGCGAAATGGACCCCACGGATTTCCCCCCTGTATTCAGCCATCTATCATCAATGATCAGCTTCACCGTCGGGAGTGAAAAATCCTTTAGTAACTGCTGTTAGCTTCCGCTTTGACCCGTCCGATCCCTTGCAGCCAGGCCACAAAACGCTCCGACAAGCCGGGACGGGGTTGCGGGCGGATAGAAGCCAGCACCAGTTTGGCATTGGCCGTCTCATCCTCCGCCTTCGGCGTTTCAATCTCCTCTAAAACCGGCATATAGGCAATTTCGTGGGCTTTGGGCCGCCGCATGCCAAACCGTTCCTCCGCCGCTTGTTCAATGCTCCGTTCGGAGCTCAAGTCGGCGATCTCCATGGCTTGAATGTTAATCTTTCTTTCCAACTCCGCAATGGCCCGATCATACTTGGTCAAGTCATAACGGGCTTTGGCGACGTAGGCTTGGAGAATGATGTTGGCGCCAAGCACAAGCAGGAGAATAACCAGGGACACCGCCACTTTTCCCTGGCGGCAAGGAAACCCTTGGTCGGGTCGGCGGCGCCAGATACGACGCACCTTCATTTGTTGTTGTCCTACCATTCTTTGCCCAATCATTCCTGCTGCATTCATCATATTCACCCTCCCCGTCGCCTAGAAGTGCATCAACTGTTAATTCAAACCTCTATCGTTTACGAACCGCTCGAAGTTTGGCGCTGCGCGCCCTGGGATTCTCCGCCAACTCCTCTTTTGACGGGAGAAGCGGCTTCCGGGTAATAAGTTCAACCTTACTTTCCTTGCCGCCGCATTGGCAGACCGGCCATTCCTTGGGACAGGTGCAATCCCGCGCCCAATCCCGAAATCGCTCCTTCACAATCCGGTCTTCCAAGGAATGAAAGGTGATCACCGCCAGTCGCCCGCCCGGGCGTAACACCTTCAAAGCTGCATCCAATCCCTGGGATAAGGCATCCAGTTCTTCATTGACGGCAATCCGCAAAGCCTGAAAGGTGCGGCGGGCCGGATGCGGCCCCTCCCGGCGCGCCCCGGCCGGTACTGCGGCTTTGATAATCTGCACCAGTTGGCCGGTGGTGGTGATGGAACCTTTCTGCCGTTCCTTAACAATAAATTCAGCGATCCTGGCCGCCCACCGCTCCTCCCCGTACTCCCGGATAATCCTGGTCAGTTCCTCCTGGGAAAGCTCCCGCACCAGATCCGCCGCAGTCCGGCGCAGTGACCGGTCCATCCGCATATCCAAGGGAGCATCCGTCCGGTAGGTAAAACCCCGTTCTTCCTCATCCAGTTGGTGGGAGGATACCCCGATATCCATCAAAACCACATCGACTTGAGGGATCTCCGCCAGGCTCAGTAACAAGTCCAGGCGGCGAAAGTTACCCCGGAGCAACTTTACCCGGCAAGGCGCTCCTGTTAGCGCCTCCTCCGCGGCAGCCAGGGCCATTTCATCCTGGTCCAAGCCGATGAGCATTCCATCGCTACCTGCGCATTCCGCCAACCGGCGGGCATGGCCCCCGCCGCCCACAGTGGCATCCACACAAATCTCCCCCGGCTGCACCGCTAAAACGGCAAGGACTTCATTTAAAAGAACGGGTTGATGTGCAAACACTCTTATGCCGCCCTCACTTTAAATCCCCAAGCCCACGACTTTCTCCGCCAGGGCTTCGTAGGATTCTTCCGCCCGTTTAGCATACTCTTCCCAAACCTCTTTACTCCATATCTCAATCCGGGTGGAGACCCCAAGGGTATAGACTTCTTTTTGGATCTGGGCATGTTCCCGGAGATTGGTGGGAATCACAACCCTACCTTGCTTGTCCGTCTCAGTTTCAACAGCTCCTGAGAAAAACATCCGAACAAAGGCCCGGGTATCCGCTTGGGTGGTGGGAAGTTCCTTCATCTTTTGCTCCAAAACCCGCCACTCTTCCATGGGATAAACAAACAGGCAGCGGTCGAGACCCCGGGTGATCACAAAGGTCTCACCAAGACCTTCGCGCAGTTTGGCGGGGATGATGATCCGGCCCTTTTCGTCCAGGGTATGCTGGTATTCGCCCATGAACATGCCGTCTCACCTACCGTTCACCATTCTCAACCACTTACCTCCACTTTGCTCCCCTTTATCTCCATAATGCCTTATTTCCCTGGATTTGTCAAGACTTTTCCCAAAAGATGAAAGGGCAAATCCGGGCCGTTTCCGGTCCAATCCCTTGCTGTGCTGTAATTACAATAAATGCCAAGTTAACCCGGGACTTCTCCCAAGCCCGGCGGGCCGTATTTGTTTTTGCCCCTTATCCCCGGTACGTTGTCATCAATAACAATACCGCAAGAAATCCCGGTACAAAGCAGCAACAAGCCATGCCGTCCGGCGCCAGGAGAATTGCCCCGCCCGATTCAGCGCCAGTCGCCGCAGATCCGCCGCTTTTTGCGGCTGATTAACCACCTCCGCAATGGCTTGGGCCAAGGAGATGGGGTCTGACGCGGTCCGGAGGGCGCCGTCGCCCACCACCTCCGGCAAGGAGGAACTGTCGGAAGTAATGGTGGGTGTACCACAGGCCATGGCCTCCAGGGGCGGAAGGCCAAAACCTTCGTAAAGCGAGGGGTAGACAAAGGCCGACGCCGCATTATAAAAATAGGGCAACATCCGGGTGGGAACAAAGCCAGGAAAACGTACCCACCGGTCCAGGCGGAGGGAGGAGACCAGCTTGCGGCAGTCGGGGTAGGAGCCCTTGCCTGGTTTACCGATGATCACCAGCTCATGGGGACAGACCAAATCCAGGCGCACCCGGGCGTAGGCGCGGATGAGGGCAGTCAAATTTTTGCGTGGACTAAACCCCCCGATATAAAGGATGAAGGGGCTGTCAAGCCCGTAGACCTCCCGTAAAGCAGCACGCACCGCCTGTTGGCCCATGGGCCGGTAAATGGGATCCGGCGCCTCGGGAATGACCAGGATTTTTTGGGGATCAAGATCAAAGGTGCGTTCCAGATCCAGCCGGGTGTGGTTGGAAACGGCGATAATCCGGGCCGCCCGCTCCACCACATAGGGCATCTGCTCGGTAAAGATCTTCAAATACTCTTTGCTGCAGGTCTCCGGCATGATGTAAGGAATTAAATCATGAATGGTGACCACCAGCCCCGCCCCGGCGGGAGGCTTCCCACCCAAGCCGTTGTTGGGCAGGTGCAGGAGGGAAACCCCCCGTTCGCAGACGGGCTTCTCCATCAATGCCGCCCAAAATCTGGGCTCCTTCTCCAGGGTATTGGCGAGCCGGATCAGATCCTTTCTCAATTGGGCCGAACCAATACGGCGATGGGGGCGCCAGTAGTAAATCTCCTCACCCAAGTCCAAACCGGACCGGAGGAACTGCAACAACAACTGCCGGGAGTACGTGCCAAGCCCCGTCCCCGGGTAAAGATAGGCCGCTCTTGCGTCGAAGAGTATCGTCATCATCTCGACTCCTCTTCCTGAATCTCCAGGGCAAGGCGGTAATTGCCTGTCCATAAGGCCCAGGCGGCCCGGGGCGTTCGGACAGCCTCGGCCATTGCGCGGTAGCGCTGCAAGCATTGCCGGAGGCCGGGCGGCCCGATCCCCAAGTGCAGGGCCTCCGGAAAATAGGCAGCCAAAAAACGCCGGCAATCCTCCCGCCACAAGGCCGCTCGCGGCACCGCCGCCACCGTCCGCCGTTGCCGGATGGCAGCAATCACCTGGGCCGGATCGTTTTGTTCCGCAAAAATATAAGTACAGCCCAAACCCAGCTCTTTCCCATGATCGCTGTCATGGTAGTCGGAACCGCCAATGACCGCCGGCTGATGGATCTGCCACTTCCCCAAATAAACCCGGAACATCTCGGCCCAGGCCTCCATGTATTTAGTCTTGACCGCCGTATTCAACAGTTCTACTCCGTCCAAAACCCCCCGGCTGAGCCAGATCTCGATGGTGGCCACACTCTCCGGACGGCGAATGATGGTCCAGGGGTGAGCCAAGATCAATGCTCCCCCCTTCTCGTGCAAGTCCGCCGCCCACTCGGGTACCTGGCCCACCTTGGGCATGGGACGGGGAATGTGTTGGCCCAGGGCCACCAGATGCCACCGGTGACCCAGGGAAAACTCGGTTCCCGGTAAGATCACGACGCCGGTCGCTCCGCCGGTATAAGGCTCCCGGTCGTGGTCGGTGAGGGCCAAAAAGTCCAGGCCCGTCCCGGCCCCTTGGTATCCCAACTCCTCCGGTTGCCGACTGCCGTCGGAACGCCGGCTGTGCACATGCAAATCACCTAAGTATGGGCGCAACCCTCCCACCCGCCACCGGCGGCTTCGCATCTTCGCTCATCCCCTTCCCTGCGCGGCCCGGAAGAGCTCCGCCAGCATGCGGTCCCACAGCCCGGGAGGGGGAACCTTCCGTTTAAACCGCTGCAACCAATAGCCTTCGGAATATGACAGCCGCTCAATAAAATACTGCCGGCCAAGGATCCAATAGTGTTCAGGAAAACTGCAAAGCGCCGCCAAAACTTCGGCATCTTCCGGCAAGAGTGTTCCCAGTTCCTTGGCCCATTTAAAATAAGTAGAAATAAACCGCAGATCGCCGCCGTCCAGATCCAGAAAGCGGCGCAACAGATCGGCCAGGTCTTGCAGGGGTAGATCACCGCAGAGATATTCCAAGTCCAAGATGGTCAACCCACCACCGGGGCGCAGGAGCAGATTATGATGGGCCCAGTCGCCGTGGCAAATCCGACCTTCCGCCGCCGCCAGCGCCGCCAGTTGTTGATAGGGACCATCAAGCAGCCTGGCCAAGGCCCGGGATCCCTGGGCATAGTAGTAATCCCAAGCTTCCAAATAAACCCGGCTGAAGGCAGTACCGGCCGCCCGGGCCAAGCGCCGGCAGCGTTCCAACTCCAATAGACGTCCTTCCCACAACTCTTGTCTCCGTTGGCAAACCCGTAAGGATTTGGGCACTGTCCTGCTCCGCGCCGCCTGCCGCCATAAAGCCACTGCCTGCAGGGCCCGCCGGCGGTCACTCCAGCGCAGGTAATCCAAACAGGCTCCCTGTACCCACTCCAGGCATAGATATCTGGTTCCCCAGAAAAACAAAAATTTTTCTCCGCCGGTCGTTGCCACCAACCGCGGCAGCAATCCCGGACAGTCCCCGGCCACCGTCTGGTGCAACTCCACAGTTAAAAGCAGGGAAGAAATCCCTAAACGAAAGGGCTTAAGTGCATAGCTGCGTCCAAAAACGTCGGTGATCCGGTAAATGCTGCGTATTGCCCGGCATTCCCGCAAGAATATCCCAAAGGCTTTAGCTACCTCCTCTATTGGCCCCCAAGCCGCCTTCAACAACATTTCCCCGCCAAAGCCCCCATCAGGACCAGTAACAGCCCCACCAGGATCAATACATCCAGGGCATTGGGAAAGATCAAACACTTCAAGAGGACGATGGCCGTCAAAGCCAGTAACACGGTGCGACAAATCCTTTTAATGTAGTAAAGAGGATCCACACGCATCCCTCCCGGTTCCCTTCATTGTATGATACTCGGGGGAAAAGTGCGATTATCCTAAGGTCAAGCCCAAAAAGGCCTTGTGGAACATAGGATAAAGAAAAAAGCGAACCGTTGGAGGCGTTATGGCAATTTATCCACCAATTTCGCTTTTGGAAAAAACCTATGCTTTACGCATCAGCCGGATCACACCCATGGGAAAACACTTGTTGGTCAAGGCAGAACAGCCGCGCCGGCTCTTCCTCCTCAAAGCCCTGGATGTGCAGAGGGCCAAACATGCCGGGGAGGCCCTCCGCCATCTGGCCCGCTGCGGCTTGCAGCCTTCCCCCATGTGGCAATTGCCTTTAACCGGTCAGGACGGCCTCCTGTGGCACTCCCGCTGCTGGGTCCTCATCCCCTGGCAGCACGGTACTACGGCACCCGTCTTTACCAAAAGCGGGTTTCCCCGGTTGCTCCAGCTGTTAAACCAGGTCCACGAGTTTGGCCGCTCTGCCACCGTCGGCCGGCTTTATGACCACGGTCAACACGTGGCGAAAGGATTGGTTGATTTAGAGCAGGTTTTTGGCGCCGGATCCGCCACCGGTTTCTCCCGGCTTTACCGGAAGAACCTCCCCCACTACCTTGACCAGGCCAAAACCGCCCTTAAAATACTGAAGCAGAGAACTCCGGTCACAGATAAAACCACCCTCTGTCATGGCGACCCCGCTCCCAAAAATACGCTGGTCCTTGGTGACGGGCGGTGGATCTTGATTGACTGGGACATGATCGTCCGGGCCCACCGCTGGTGGGAACTGGCCCACGCCATCGGCCGGTTTAGCATGGTAAATTCCTGGAAGACCTGGCCCATCTGGGACCATTTGGACCGCGCCCTGCCCCGGACAGAACTTACCAGCCAGGAAAAGATGGCCCTCTGGGCTTCGCTGGTGTTTCCTCAGGCGTTTTGGCGCCTCGGCTACCAGTATTACCGGGAAAAGCTGCCCCGCCCGGAGAGTTGGTACCTTGACCGCCTCAACAGGATCCTGCGCTGTGAGCGCCAGCGACAGGTCTCACTGCATTTATGGCTTCGGGAATTATGTTAGCCAGAGGAGGAGTCAGGATGGACCGGCCCCATCATATTTCCCTCAGGGAGTTGCTGCAATCTTGGAATCTTCATGTCAAAAGCATCGAGCCCATTAAGGATGTGTATAAAGTCCGGACCGATCAAGGAGTTAAAAGTCTCAAAGGCTCACCCATGTCCACGGCGGCAATGCGCTTTATCCATAGCGCTTTAAAGCACCTCCACAGCCAGGGGTTCAACCGGGTCTTGCGGGCTATTCCCACTTCCGACGGTCAAGACTTCATCGTGGCAGAAGGGCTGGTTTATTCCCTCTATGACTGGATTGACGGTCGACGGCCCGACTTTCGGAAATCCCACGAATTACAAGATGCCGTCAAAACAATGGCCGCCATGCACCAAGCCGGACTTGGCTTCCAGCCTCCCACCGGCGCATCTCCCCGCAAACGTTGGGGACGTTTGGACGAATCCCATAAAAAACACCGCCAGGACTTGGCGGACTTCTCCGATTACGCCAAGGCCAAGCGGTATCTAAGCCGGTTTGACCGGGAATTCTTAAAACACCTCACAGATTACTTGCAGTTGGCCGACCAAGCCATCGCCGCTTTGAATGTGGAGGAGTACAGCCAAATTGTCCAGGAAGCAAAGCAAAAGGGCTGTATCTGCCATGGTGACGTGGCGGAACGCAACTTCGTCCTAAGCCCCGACGGGGTAATGAACCTTATTGACCTGGACAGTTGCAGGTTGGACCTGCCCGTCATGGATCTGGTAAAACTGACCCGCCGGGTGTTAAAGAAGGTCAACTGGGACCCGGCGGTGGCCAAAACAATCATCACCGCCTACCAGGAGGCCTTTCCATTAAGCGAAGCGGAGATCCGGATCTTCGGGGCCGTGATCTCCTTCCCCCAGAAATTCTGGCGGATCGCCGACCGGTATTACCACAAAAAGAAATTCTTCTCCGAAGAAAAAGCCTACAACAAATTGCGTAAAGTCACCAAACAGAAGAAAGGATTCCTGGGTTTTCTGGCGTGTTACAACAAAGAAGCGCCGGATTGGTGGAGGTCATCCCCTTGAGTACGCCCCATTTACACCTAGAATTACCGGAGATCCTGGCCCTGTTGAAAGAGTTTAAGCTAAAACCGCTGCAAGTCCGGGCCATCCGCAAGGTATATAAAGTTACTACGCCTCATGGGGTGTTTGCCCTCAAGCCCACCAACTTAAGCGAAGAGGAACTTGTGTTTATTCAAGGGGTCCTTTTACACCTGGCAAAGAAGGGCTTTCCTGCCCTGCCCTTCTGCACCATCCATTCCGGCCAACCCTTCATGACCATGGGCAATACCCGCTTTTTATTGATGCCCTGGTTTGACGGGGCAGAAGCAAACTTCCAGCATTTGAACGAACTGAACACCGGCGTTAAACTCCTGGCCCGCCTCCACCGAATCTCCGAAGGCTTTCCCACAGCCCGGGCGCCCGGGGACCGGGTTTACTGGGGTAAATGGCCCCGGATCTGGAGCCGTCGCCTTAACCAGTTGGTGTACTTTAAGGGCCTGTCCGGGCTGGGGCGGGAAGCCTTTGACCGGATCTATGCCCGCCATGCCCCATACTTCCTGAAACAAGCCAGCCGTGCGTTATCTGCCCTGGAAGCCTCCCCCTACCTCCGGCTTGTTGTCGAAGAAAGGCAAAGATCCTACCTTTGCCATCATGACTTTTCCGCCCGCAACCTGCTGCTGGCGGATGACCGCTGTTGCCTTGTGGATTTTGATTACTGCCTGTGCGACCTCCGCTTGCATGACTTGGCCAACCTAATGCTCCGCCTGTTGCGCCAAGACAAATGGCAGTACACCCGGGCCCGGTTTGCCCTTTTGGTTTATCACCGCCAATACCCATTGACTGCCAGCCACCTGCAGGTGTTGCACGCCTTTTTCCAATGGCCCCAGGACTTCTGGCAGGTGGGCCTCCAATATTATGTGGAACGCCTGGCTTGGCCAGCCAAGCGTTTCCTCAAAAGCTTGAAAAGAAAAGTGCAGGATGAGCCCAATCGCCAAAATTTCCTGGCCCGCTTCCCGCAGGAGAACGGGATCTGCCGTTTCACCCTTGTGGAGGGTCCGGCATCCATAACGCCCTTTGCCTGTGCTTTCCCGGAAAATTAAAAAAACCTGCCCACTTGGAGCAGGTTTGCTACGGTTGTCGTTTTTGGTTGCTGCTTTAGAAACGATAGGTTAACCCAAGGGACCAGGCGCTTAAGGTAACATCAGCATCGGCGGAAGCTACCGGGTGATAGAAACCATAGTTTAAATTGGTATAAACTATATTCCCGATCAACTTCTCCGTGAAGATGATGTTACAGTTCACCCGGAAAATTGTGGAATCAACATCCTTATCTTTTATTGTTCCCAATTTGTGGGACCCATCCAGGGAATAGCCCAGGGAAGCCGTCATACCAAATCTCTTGGAAAAGAATTGTGTGTACTCCGCGACAAACAAGAGATTGTCCAACTCGGTGGTATCGGTTTTAATGTTTAAGCTCCCCAGCATCAAGTCGACCTTGGAGGCGTAGGCGTCAATCACCCGGTAGCCCCCCTGGAGATACAACAGTTCATAATCGTCGAGGCCAATCTCCCCATCATGATACTCCGCCGAAAACTTCCATCTGGCATACGAGACGCCGCCTTTAAGGACAGTACCGGATAAATCCTTTTTTGTCTTGGACCCCGGGATTTCCACTACACTTTCACCATCAACAATGGTGTTGTAATTTATGTAGGAATGCAAGTCATCCGCAGCAACCGTCCGGGTGGAAAAGACAAACCCAACAAATAACAAGAACATCAGGCAAAGAATGGTTTTCAACAATATTCCTCCTTTATATAAAAAAATCCGGTGTTATTATATCATACAGTTACAAATGTGTAAAATAGGATTTAAACCCCCTGTTGAAAAACATTTTTTACCAGATAAAACATGCTGCATATAGAGGTGATAAAAATAATAAAACCTCTCTTTTTGAGAGGTCTTGGATCAATTAGATTAATCTTTTTCAGGCTTGAACCTCATCTTCCATCAGAACTGCTTTGCGGGAAAGGTTGATCCGGCCCAATTTGTCAATCTCCGTAACTTTCACGAGGATCTCATCACCCACACTGACCACATCTTCCACTTTGGCCACCCGTTCCTTGGCCAATTGCGAGATATGAACCAGGCCCTCCTTACCGGGCAGGATCTCCACAAACGCCCCGAAGCTGGTAAGCCGCATCACTTTACCAAGATAGGTCTGGCCAACCTCCACATCGCTGGTGAGCCGTTTGATAATCTCCATCGCCCGCATACCGGCGGCTTTGTCCACCGCGGCAATGAAGACCCGGCCGTCATCTTCAATGTCGATCTCCACGCCGGTCTCCTCGGTGATCTTCCGGATCATCTTACCGCCAGGCCCGATGACATCGCGGATCCGGTCCGGATCAATCTCCATGGTCAGCATCCGCGGGGCATAGGGCGAGAGCTCCGAACGGGGCGCAGCAATGGTCTGGGTTATTAGATCCAGGATAAAGAGGCGACCCCTGCGGGCTTGCTCCAGAGCCTCGGCCAAAATCTTCCGGTCAATCCCGTCGATCTTGATGTCCATTTGGATGGCGGTAATGCCGTCTCTGGTCCCTGCCACCTTAAAGTCCATATCACCCAGGTGGTCTTCCACTCCTTGAATATCCGTCAGAATGGTATAGTCATCACCGTATTTCATCAGACCCATGGCAATACCGGCCACGGGCTTTTTAATCGACACGCCCGCATCCATCAGCGCCAGGGTACTGCCGCAGACACTGGCCTGGGAGGAAGAACCGTTGGACTCCAGAACCTCCGAAACCAAGCGGATGGTGTAGGGAAATTCCTTCTCATCGGGGATCACGGGCAACAGGGCGCGTTCGGCCAAAGCCCCATGGCCAATCTCCCGCCGTCCCGGGCTGCGGACCGGTCGAACCTCGCCAACGCTGTACCCCGGGAAATTGTAGTGATGTATGTAGCGTTTGGTTTCAACATCACCAATACCGTCGATGATCTGCTCTTCACTGATGCGTCCCAAGGTCAGGGCAGTCAAAACTTGAGTCTGGCCCCGGGTGAACAGGCCACTGCCATGAACCCGCGGCAGGATGCCAACCTCGCAGGAAATGGGACGAATCTCATCCAGGGCCCGGCCGTCGGGGCGAATCTTTTCAATGGAGATCATCTTCCGGACTTCTAAATATTCGATATCGTCCAGGATCATTGAGATGGCCTTCTCATCATACTCTTCGCCCAGTTCTTCGGCAAAATGCAGTTTGGCTTCTTCCTTGACCTGGTCCACATCGGCCTGGCGTTGCAGTTTGTCGGCATTCTTCAAGGCCATAACCATTTTTTCCTGGCAGAATTCCTTCACCCGTTCCACCAATGCCGGATCCGGTCGGAAGAGGGTGACTTCCATCTTGGGTTTACCGATTTCCCGCTGGATTCCCTCGATAAACTCCACAATTCTTTGGATCTCCCGGTGGCCGAAGAGAATGGCCTCCAGCATGTCCTCCTCAGAAACCTCTTTGGCGCCGGCCTCCACCATCATGATGGCATCCTTGGTCCCGGCCACGATGACATCCATATCACTGTCCTGGCTCTGGGCCTGGGTGGGGTTGATGACAAACTCCCCATTGACGCGGCCCACATGGACACCAGCCACCGGGCCGTTAAACGGAATCTCCGAGATGGACAAGGCAATCGATGCGCCAATCATGGCCGTGGTGTCCGACGGATTGTCGGGGTCCACGGATAATACGGTGGCAACCACCTGAACGTCATTGCGAAAACCCTCCGGGAATAAGGGGCGAATCGACCGGTCAATGGTTCTCGCTGCCAAAATGGCGCTCTCCGGCGGCCGTCCCTCCCGGCGTAAAAAGCTTCCCGGAATCTTGCCAACGGCATAAAGGCGTTCTTCATAATCCACCAATAAGGGGAAGAAATCGATACCTTCCCGTGGTTGGGCGGAGACAACCGCAATCACTAAAACGGCGGTATCACCATACTTTAGGAAGACAGAACCATTGGCCTGTTTGGCCATTTTCCCCGTCTCCACGATTAGGGGACGTCCCCCCAAGGTTGTTTGCCATGTATGCATTCCCTGACTATTCCTCCTTTACCGAACCGGAAACCTTTTCTCGTTCGGAGATAGTATTTCCTATTGACAGAAAGAAAAGCGGTTGACCCGCTTTTCTTACTTACTTACGCAGACCCAGACGTTCAATAATGCTTCTGTACCGCTGAATATCGTTTTTAGCCAGATAATTGAGCAAACCGCGGCGTTGACCGACCATCTTCAACAAACCGCGCCGGGAATGATGGTCTTTCTTATGGACCTTCAAGTGCTCAGTCAGGTCGTTGATGCGTTTGGTCAGAATGGCAATTTGCACTTCCGGAGAACCCGTGTCTCCTTCGTGCAATTGAAACTGGCTGATAATTTCCGCTTTCATTTCAGGAATAAGCACCTGTCTTCACCTCCTTATAAAAACGTTCGCAAACCACTCGCCGCGTAGACCGTCGGAGCTTCGGTCAACCCAGCAGAGGGCGGCAGAGAGCATAATCTGGATGGATTTCCATTGCCCTCCCCCAAGACAGTTTACATTTTATCATAGAATAATTTGTGTGTAAACATCTTTCCTTATTATTCAACTTCCCGGAAATAATGGCCCCTGGTCATCCGGCGCCCACTGATTTGGTGGGCAGTCTCCAGCAATTCTTCTTTGTCCATGGCGCCGGCCAGGGCAGCCTGATAAAGCCGGAGCGTCTCCGCCACCTCCCGGGGGGAACGTTCCCGCAGTTCCAACCGGAGGATCAACTTTTGCCCTTGCAAAGCCGCCAGGTCGCCGACCAAAACCAGATCAACGCTGTTTAGGATGTGGGCGCGGCAAAACTGGTCGGTCCAGACGGGAAACAGGTAACCCTTCCGGTCCTTCAGCCAATACTCCCCTTGCCGGCAGGGGCCAGGGCAACTATTTCCCTGCTTCTGCCCGGTCCAAACGCCAACCGGGCAAAACTGGGAAATCATTAATTCCAGGGCGCCATGAACCACCAATTCCAGATCCAGGGAGTCAAAAGCAGCCAATTCCCAGATCGCCCTTGCCTGCTGCATGGTGAGTTCGGGGGAAAGGGTCACCCCCGCCAAACCCTGCTTGGCCATCAACCAGACAGCAGCAGGGTTAAAGAGGTTAAAGGTATGGTTGGCGTATAACGGCAGGCTGGTCTCGGTACGGGCAAGCGCCAACTGGCCCGGATGGCCCAAGAGTAATCCCCCTGCTCCCAGGCTTTCGGCTTGACGACAGTAGTTTTGCAGCCACTCCCGGTCCCGGGGCCGGCTAATCCGGGGCAGGGCAAAAACGGGTAGGACATCCTTTTTACGGCAGGCTTCAGCGGCGGCTGATAACTGGGGCCCATCCCAGCGGACTTTCGGTTGCCATGCTTCCCCGCCAAAGATCACCCGGGCGGCACCGGCTTCCGCCGCCGCTGCCGCCGCCTCCGGGGAACCCACAAAAACCGCCAGGGCTGCTTGCCCCCGGCGCTGGCCGGTCTTGCCAAGCAATTGAAAAGCCTGTTTCAGCTTAACGGGAGGGCGTTTTGCCGGAACGATCCGGGCCTGCTCCAACTTAACTGCCGCCTCCCGCCGCAATTGGTTTAATAGGCTGAGGGGAACCATGGGGTCCCCACTAATCTCCGCCTGCACTTCAGCCAGATAAAACGGGGTCTCTCCCAAACGCGCCAATTGATTGGCGAGGGCTTCATGGGAGACCGGGTGTTTAACCGCCGGCTGCAGCGGTTCATTTCCTTCGGCCCGGGCAAGATGTCCATCGTTATCCCGCAGCTCCAAGACCAGGGGTTGACCACAGACGGCAAGGACCCGGGCATAGCAGGCTACCTTCCCGTCCGTGGACGCCGGTTTGCTCCGTAAACGAACGGAAGAGGTGCGAAAGACCCGGTCGTTGGGGTAGACTTGGAAGTTTACGGGCAAGCTGACGGACTCACCGGCTTGTCCTTCTTTGACCGGCCTGCCACCAAGCCGCAGATCCTCCGCCACTATCCCCCGGTGACCGCCATGGGTCACCCAAAACTCCAAACCGTCTCCGGTCAAAAGCTCTGTCTGGAGTTGCAGCACCGCCCGCTTGGACTTGGGATCATACCTGACGACCCGGCCGATAAATTGTCCCCGGTTGCTGGGCCGTCCCGGACTCATACCCTCCCGGTCCAGATCATGGTGGAAATAACCGGAGGTGAGGCCCCGGTTAAAGACGGCCGTCAGGTCCTCCATCTCTTGGGAATTGACCTGATAATGCTCGGGATCAGCCAAGTAGCGATCGACGGCTTGGCGGTAAACCCGCACCACCGTGCCGACATACTCCGGGCTTTTCATCCGGCCTTCGATCTTTAAGGAACATACACCGGCCTCGTGTAATTTAGGGAGATCCGCCAGCAAACAGAGGTCCTTCGGGGAGAGCAAGTGATCACCCAAGGGAGACGGCAGCGCTTTCCCGTCTTGCCACAGCTCATAGGTCAAACGGCAAGGTTGGGCGCATTTCCCCCGGTTGCCGCTCCGCCCGCCAACCAGACTGGAGAATAAACACCCGCCGGAGTAGGCGACACAGAGGGCCCCATGGACAAAGACCTCCAGCTCGGCATGGCATTCGACAGCAATTTGCTTAATCTCTTCATAACTGAGTTCCCGGGCCAAGACCACCCGGCTAACGCCCAAATCCTCCAAAAATTGCACACCGCCGGCATCATGGACGGTCATTTGTGTGCTGGCATGCACCGGCAGATCGGGCATACCGGTCTGGATCTGGCCGAGCAACCCTAAATCCTGCACAATCACGGCATCGGCCCCAATCCCCCTGAGGAAAACGGCGTATTGCAAAGCCTCAGCCATCTCTGCCGGTGCGATTAAGGTGTTAAATGTGATGTAAGCCCGGCGCCCCCGCGCATGCAGATAATCCACGGCCTTTTCCAGTTCCTGCCGGTCAAAATTCTCCGCATAATGACGGGCATTGAAGAAGCTGCCGCCAAAATATACCGCATCGGCCCCGGCATTAACCGCCGCTTTCAGCGCTTCCCAGCCGCCGGCCGGCGCAAGAACCTCCATTCCTACCCCACACTTCCTTTTAGTTGGTGTTTCATCCTTGTCGCTAGCATTTCATATACAAAAACAATCAATTATTCCATTGGGACTTGAAGTACCCGCAGGATCCGGGGGAGAATATCCGTCAAACACCGGACAGTGGTGAATTCTGCCGCTGCAGCGCCCCAGGCAATGGTAGGCACCGGGTTCAGGGTGTGGGCCTTCCGGTCCAGGGCTTCAAAGTTCCCGTGGTCACTGGTCACCACCAGCAAAGTTTCCGCCGGTTCCAACCCAGCCAGCAGTTCTTGGAAGAATAACCCGAAATCCTCAAGAATCTGCCTGGCCCAACTTTTATTCTGTTTGTGACCACACCGGTCAGTCTGGAAATATTCGAAGAGGGTAAAGTCATTCGCGTTGATGATTGTTGCCAGATCCCGGCCTGCTTGTACCGGAGAGATTGTCTCCGGCACAATCCCCCGTTCCACGAGCCCTTTTCTGGTCAGGTCCTGGTAGACTGCCTGGCCTGCCAAAAGCTTGTCCACCAGACGCAGGGGTTGATCGCCGGCCTGGGCCGCAACGGTGGTCGCAGAAGCACGCACCCTACCTTCCTGCACCGCCCGGAGATATTCGGTGGTAAAGGCGTTGGCAAACACCGCCCGTTTCCCTGTCCCGGCCAGCCGGGCAAAAATCCCCTTCTCCTGCAGGATCCGGCGCAAGGCGGCAGTGGGAAAACCGTTAACATGATGACCCACTGCTTTTTGGGCATTGACCCCGGTAAAAAGGGAGGTTTGTCCGGTGGCGCTCTGGGGCAGTCCCTCCACACCCAGGCAGGCATCGGTTGGCACCACCACCAGGCCGGGAGCCATTCTTCCAGCGCCGATTCCTTGACGTGTCAAAGGTTGTCCCAGCCAGCTATGGAAAAAAGACCCGTCCCAGGCCAGGGGATTGATCTCCGGGTCAGCTTCGCCAAGGCCAAAGCCGTCGATAAAAACAAGTGCTACCCGCACAATTACTCTCCTCTCTCCAACAAACGGCGTAGCGCTTGTAGTTCATGCCGGATTTCCGCCAACTGCAACTGCAGTTCTTTTTCCTTCGGCAGGATGGAATCTCTCAGAATTACACTCACTTCGCCGTTGGATTCTAAAAAAGCCTTTTCCACCCGGTGAATTCCGGTTACGCCCTGTTTGCGCAGTTCCTGGCGGAGGTCGTTGACGGAAATGTTCTCGCGGCGCAGGTTATCTTTGATCACATAGCCCGACCGGATCAACATGGTCGGCGAACCCTCAATCAGCCGGGCCAAGCGGGGATAACGGAAGACCAGCAGTGATATTAAAACCTCCATACCGCCCAAAATGCCCAAAAAAAACAGGCCTTGTCCCAAAGTTACCCGGTTTTCCAGCCCGACAAGGATAATCACGTCACCGATACCGGCCATAACTACAAAATCAAAGAGACTCAAATCACCAAGGGCGCGTTTGCCGACCAACCGGACCATCACCAGAGCGCCGATGTAGATCAAAATTGGTTTTACGACCGGCGATAACCAAGACAAAACCAAGCATCTCCCCTCCCCGGGCCTATTATGCCCGTAAGAAGCAGGGAGCTATCGGGATCTACCACACACGGGGCAGGGTTTTTCCGGCACCGCTTTCCTGGGATTGGCCCAGACCTTGCAGTCAGTGCCATCCTTCTCCGTGTAAGGGCAACGGTTATAGATCAGGTGGTAGCCTTGGAAGGTCTGGCAGCCGTCGCTTACCCTGCCGCATTTGGCGCAAGTAAAATGGGGATAAGAGATGATACCCTTCTTCTGCAGGCCATCATATTTTACCCGTCCGCCGCAGTCGATACAAACCGCTCCATCCAACTCCCGGTAATTAAAGCGACGCAGCTGGAGGCCATCGGGAGTAACCATCAACCGGGGCACATCCGCCGGCAGCGCCCACTCTTGCAGGAAAAAGAAGGCCGGTGTCAGCCGCAGGATATCCTGGGCTAAAAAGGAACGGCGCACCGGTTCGCGGGTGAACCGCCAAGGAAGGGTCACCATGATCATGAAAATAAAGATCAATACGACCAAGGCCTTAATGATGCCGAATCCGGCGCCGGCCAATTGATCGGTAATGGTAACCGCTTCGGCCTTATCCATTCGCTCCCAGCGCCTGGCAAAATGCCCGCAGACGAGGGAAATAACCACTGCCGCCAAGATAAAACCCACCACATTGGCCAGGTTGCGGGAAATATGCAATAGTTTGGCCAAATATTCCCCCAACGGATGGAAAAAATAAAAAGCCCCTGCGACAGCCAGGATTGTTCCCAGCAAATCGAAGACTTGCCCGACCAATCCTTTGCGAAAGCCCCGAAAGGCCATATACCCCAGAACACCCACAACTACCCAGTCTAAAAAGGTCATCGCTACTCCCCCTACTTAGCCTCCTTAATCAACTGCAGTAGTTCCTCATGTTCTTGCCGGAGTTTGTAATATTCATCCGCCACCTGCAATGCAGCCAGGATGGCCAACTGCACCTTCGACAATTTGCCCCCGCCTGTGGCTTTGTTGATTTCTTCGATCTTTTCATTGAGATACCGGCCGATGTTTTCTATGTATTCTACAGTGTCATTACCTGTTACAATGTAGTCTTCACCCATTACATTAAGGGTAACCCGGTTCAAACCCAAAGCATTGCCGCCATCTCCCATTGCTTACCCACCTTATTGTTCTTTTTATGTTACCGGCAAATTTCTACCTACAATTATTATTCAAGGACAAAAAAACTCCTGCCGCTTGCCGGCAGAATTCCTAAAACAGTCAATCGCCGGCTATAGAATAATGGCGCTGAAAAGATAGGGTTCACCAAGGAGGACCAATTGTAAGAGAATGAAAACCGCCCAGTTCTCCCAGGACAGCGGTGTACGGGTGCAATTGATCAACATTTGGCGGTAATCAAGCCAAAACCGGATATAACCGGGGTTATACACCCCCTCGTCCCCCGCTTGCACCCTTAATACCCGGTCGGCAGCATGTTCCAGCTCCATCTCCACCAAATACAATTCACCTTCAATCTTCTTGCGCACTTGATAATGGAGGAACAACAAGGGGCCAAGGAAGGCGCTGGCCACCAACATACTGCAAATACGGGAATAGAAGGGCCAATCAAAGAGATAACTGCGGGACAAGGCGTATAAGCCCAAAAGTAACAGCACAGTCAGGGCAAAAATCACCTTTAACAAGACCTGGACCGCCCGCCTGAGAAAACGGGCCCTCTCGGCCCGGCGCACCGGCCAACCGCCTCCCTTCCGACCCAAAAAAGCCACCCAACCCATGGCGGCAAAGAGAGGCTCCAGTCCCAAGGCGACGATGTAGCCATTAAGTATCCCATCCAAAATGTGCAAACCCAGGCGGAACTCCTCAACCTCCTGGGCGGCGCCCAAGGATAATCCCGCCAAAGCCAAGGGACAAACCAGGATTAACAGCGCTCGAACCGTACCACTCTGAAAAAAGGGCAGCAAGCCCCGGCGGATCCAAACGGCAACAGCCAGCAACAACAGGCGGACGAAACAGTCCAAGTACAGCTTCTCCTGGGATAGACAAGGATAATAAAGGGCGCTAATGATAAGTGGCTGGCAAATGGCCAAAAGCACCCACAGCCACCGTTCGCCCCTACGTTTTCCCATACAAAAACCTCCCTCCGGTCGGTAAAACCTATGAGGGAGGTTGCGGGTTTAGAACAAGCCGGCCCTAGCGGATCTCTGCCCCAAATTCCTGTTTCAGTACAGTTATAATCTGTTCCATCAAGGCATTAACCTCGTCTTCCTGCAGGGTCCGGTCGGCTGCCCGGAACTTTAACCCAAAGGCCAAGCTACGGTGGCCAGCGGGAATATTTTCTCCGGTATAGAGGTCAAAGAGGAAGACCTCCTCCAAAAGTTCGGCGCCAATCCGGGCAATGGTCGCCTGAATTTGAGCAGCTTTAACCTCTTCGGGCGCCAAGACGGCCAAGTCACGGGCAATCCCCGGATATTTCGGCAACGGCTGATAGGTGATCTCTGTTTTACCCAGGGCGGGGACAAGCTCCTCCAGATTCAGTTCCCAGAGAACCACCGGTTCGACCAGGTCATATTCCTGGGCTACCTTCGGATGGATCTCGCCAACATACCCCACCAATTTTTTATCAATGGTCACCTGGGCCGTCCGGCCGGGATGAAGCAAAGGATGGTATCCTTTGCTGAAACCAACCTTGTCGACGCGCAAAACCCCAAAAAGTTGTTCCAGCAGCCCTTTGCCGTCATAAAAGTCCACTTTCCGGGCGGGTTGGTTCCAGCCTGGCTCGGAAGCACGCCCCATCAAGCCGCCGGCCAAATGTAACGGCTCAGCGGGGAGTTCTCCGTTGGCCTGGGGCAGATAGACCCGGGCCTGCTCAAAGAAGGCCACATCATTCTGGCGGCGTTTGGCATTGTACTCCAAAGTCTGCAGCATACCCGCCAATAAAGTAGTACGCATCATCGAGCCTTCTTCGCTCAAAGGCACCCACATCCGAACCGTGTTACGCAGTGGATCGTCGGCGGCAAGACCCATGCGTTCAAAGGCGGACTCACCGTGAAAGCTATAAGTGATAATCTCCGTCAGGCCAAAACCGGTGAGGGTCTCCCGGATGGTCTTCTCCATCATTTGCCGGAGGTTTCGCCTGCCCACCACCTTCGAGGCGGGAACAGTCACCGGGATCCGGTCATACCCGTACAAGCGGGCAACTTCTTCCGCCAGATCAGCCTCGTTCTCCAGATCCGGCCGGCGGGTAGGGATTTCCACCCTAAGCTGGTCTGCAGTTTCCTGCGTTACCTCCAGGTTTAAGGCTTTCAGGTAGTTTTGCATCTCGCCAGGGGCAAGCTCTGTCCCGAGCAAGCGGTTAATCCGACCGGCACTTGCCGTTATAATCCTGGGTGCAATGGGTTGGGGGTAATGATCAATTACACCACGGGCCACCCGGCCAGCCGATAAAACCTCAACCAAGTGGGCCAAGCGGTCTAAAGCCAGTACCGTACCGGAAGGGTCGATCCCGCCCTTGCCAAAGCGGAGGGCCGCCTCGGTCCTCATGGCCAAGGCATTGGCGGTTCGGCGGACGCTGACCGGCGCAAAGTACGCCGATTCCAAAAAGATCTGCCTGGTCTGGGCGGTTACCTCGCTCACTCCCCCACCCATCACACCGGCAATACACTGTGCTTCCTTGGCATCGGCAATGACCAGTTGCTCCGGATTTAACTCCCTTTCCACCCCGTCCAGAGTTTGCATCTTTTCGTTGGCATACCCTCTCCTGACCACAATCTCCCGACCGGCGAGGCGCTCCAGATCAAAGGCATGCAGCGGTTGGTTCAGCTCCAACATCACATAGTTGGTCAAGTCAACGATATTATTGATGGGCCGCAGCCCAGCCGCCAAAAGCCGCCGTTTTAGCCAGAGGGGCGAGTCTTCAATCTTCAAATCCGTCAGCACCCGGCCGGCGTACCGCGGGCACAGGTCGGGAGCCAGGACTTTCACCGTGACCATCTCGTTGATATCCACGGGATTTTCCTCTTTCACGGAAAACTCGGGTAATTTCACAGGCAAACCGGTGACAGCCGCCACCTCATAGGCCACACCCAACATACCGTAGCAATCCGCCCGATTGGCCGTCAGCTCCAGCACCAGTACCTCGTCGTCCAGGCCAAGCACCTTGGCAACATCCCCACCCACCGGACTGTCGCCGGGAAGCAACATGATGCCGGTGGACTCCTTCGCTAGGCCCAATTCCGTTTCGGAGCACAGCATCCCCTGGGATGTAACGCCTTTAAAAGTAACGGGTTCAATCTTCGTCCCATTTAGCAGTACAGCGCCGGTTTGCGCCAGCGGAACCCGATCCCCGACTTTAATGTTATGCGCTGCGGTAATGACCGTGAGTTCACCTGTACCTACGCCCATCCGGCAAACCTGCAAGTTATCTGCTTGCGGATGTGGTTTTACCTCCAATACCTCGGCCACAATAATACCTGCATAACGCTGGGCCATCTTCTCCACATATTCCACAGCGATGCCGGCCATGGTCAAGCGATCAGCCAATTCTTCGGCGTTAAGCGGGGTTGCCACATACTCCCGCAACCATTCCATCGAAACACGCATATCCGCATCCCCCTATCCAATCATCCTGCCTGATGATCAAAACTGCCGTAAAAACCGGATGTCATTCTCATAAAACAGCCGGATATCAGTGATGCCGTATTTTAAAATGGCAATCCGTTCAATGCCCATGCCAAAGGCGAAACCTGTGTACTTAGCAGGATCATACTTGGACATGGCCAAGACCTTGGGATTGACCGAGCCAGCGCCCAGGATCTCCAGCCAGCCGGTGCCTTTGCAGATCCGGCAACCCTTGCCGCCACAGCCGCAGGAGACATCCACCTCGGCGCTGGGTTCGGTGAACGGGAAGTAACTGGGGCGAAAACGCACCTTGCGGTCCTCACCAAAGATCTTCTGGGCAAAGATGGTCAGCACACCCTTTAAATCACCGAAACTAATATTCTCGTCAACTACCAGCCCTTCAATCTGGTGAAACATGGGTGAATGGGTGGCGTCCAGGGCATCCCGACGGTAAACCCGTCCGGGAGCAATAATCCGGATGGGCTTTGGATACTGTGCTTCCATCGTCCGGACCTGTACCGGGGAGGTATGGGTCCGCAACAAAACCTTTTCGTTGATATATAAGGAATCCTGCATCTCCCTGGCCGGGTGCTCCGGCGGGAGATTAAGGGCTTCAAAGTTGTAGTAGTCCAACTCCACTTCGGGGCCTTCGGCGATGCTGAAACCCATGCCTAAAAACACTTCGCAAATCTCTTCCGCCACTGCCCTTAGCGGATGGATATGGCCCCGTCTTGGCCGCCGTCCCGGCAACTCTACATCCAACCGCTCGGCCGCGAGCTTCCTTTGCTGTTCTTCCTCAGCAAGCTGTCGTCCCTTATCTTCCAAAGCTGCTTCCAACTGGGTACGGGCCTTGTTCACCAACTCGCCCATAATCGGGCGTTCCTCCGGCGCCAAACTGCCCAGGCTACGCAGAACACCGGTGAGGGTGCCTTTTTTACCCAGGACGTTCACACGAATCTGGTTAAGTTCAGCCAATGACCCGGCCTTGGCAATGGCCGCCAAGGCTTCGTCAGTAATGGAATGAACTTGTTCCTTCATATTCAATCCCCCTTGCACCAAAGAGTACAAAAAGAAGAAACCTTCCGTTCCCTGTAGGGACGAAAGGTTTCTCAACTTCCGCGGTACCACCCTGATTGCTAAAAAGCCACTTTAAGTACGGGAGATCACTCTCCGATACCCACCCCCTTTTAACGGAGGGGACCCGGCACAGCCTACTGGAACTTCAGCCTGCAACTCCGGAGCGAACTTTCGGTTGGACTCCCGGGAGACGGTTTCAGTCACGCCGCCCCTCCCTGCACCGTTCTGTACTCAACCTACTTCTCTCCATCATCGTCTTTAAGCCTATGAAATTGGACAAGGAAACTAGACCAGTTGAGTGTTGATTAACTCGCGGTAAAGCAAGTATGCTGTGACCGATCCAGTGACCTCGAAGATCTTCCAAAAGAACTCGGCGGACAGGAACATCAAACCCTCTCCTTTCGAGGCTTAACGGTCGAACTCCAGGCCTTATTTCCAGCCCTTATTATATCACACCTCTGTGCGGTTTACAAGCCCCGGCCGCTTTAGGCAGATCCCCGTAAGTCCTGACAAATCAGGCCTTTCCATTATTTTATCGGTGTTTTATGGTTCAAGCGAAGTCCACGTAACCGAAGGTATCCAGAGATTGCTTCCATCCCTATAAGCGAAAGCCCCAAAATCTCCCGGGCGTGGGCCAAAAACTCATTTGCCTCTGCTTGTCCACAGTGTTTATACAGACGCCATGCCCGCAGCAAAGTATTATTAAATACTATCCTCCGATATTTAATAGGACTTATCCTTTTCTCCACATCCAAGGTATCTGGCCGTCCTGGATCCCATTTAGCCAAAACATGAAGATCATAATAGTATGTTTTCTTGCGGTTGAGGGAAATACTGTCTTTAGATACAAAGACGGCTGTCAAATGTTGTCTAACCTGCACTACCTTATAATAGTAGGCTATACGGACCCAAAGATCCACGTCTTCAGCTGCTGGCAATTTTTCATCAAAAAGGCCCACCTTCTCCAGGGCCTCTCGCCGGAGCAGGACCGTTGAAGTATGACATGTGGTTTGTTTCAAAAAATGAAAAAACGAAACGGCTCGGGCCACCGGTCTTTTTACAACCTGTTCATCATAGTCATAACAATTTTTATATCTTCTACTTCCGATCATTCCCAAGCCGGGATTTTTCTCAATAATCTGCACTTGCGCCCGGAGTTTATCGGGTAACCAAATATCATCAGAGTCCAACAATGCCACCCATTCTCCAGTAGAGTGAGCTATTCCCCGGTTCCTGGCAGCACTTGGCACCTGATTGGCTTGGGTCAGAACCGTAACCTGGGGATAGTTTTCTCTGATATAATCAACAGTGCCGTCTGTGGAACCATCATCCACAACAATAATCTCTTTAGGTTGGTAAGTTTGCTTCAGAACAGAATCCAAAGCTCGTCCAATGCTTTTTACACGATTGTAGACGGGAATAATCACAGAAACCGAACCCAATTCAATCTTCCACTCCTTTTCGGTCAAACAATATATGATAGAGCAGTAAACCCGGAATAATTCTTGACCAATTCACATAAATGCCTTTATCCCCTGTTTTCTACAATGCATTAATACTAATTATTTATAAATATTCATTTTTAGTCAAGCCGAAATATCTTTCCCTAGCCCAATATTTTTCTAACCTCCTGTACTGCCAACCAAGTTTTACTTGCATATTCAGGCATGTAATTGAGCAGACGTTTTTTGATTTCATCTTTTGCTTCATTTAATTGCGCAAAGGCCATGATCAGTTGTTTTTCATCGTGAGGACTGACATTCAGCCCTACGGTATTGCCATCATCCCAATTTGCCGGCAGCGGGAGTTCCTCCTATGGGGAATGTACCGATTAATTGCGGGAATGTTCGCTGTCAAATCTTCTTTTACACGCATAGAAGCAACATTGAGGATCAGTTGATCCGGAAATTCTTTACGGAGAATGGCGGCAGTACTCCTGATAATCGCCTCACAACCCCGATTTGCACTGCCAGTATGGGCATATAAAAGTATTCTGTAACTCAAATTTTTCACCAATTTTTCATATTTCCTTCATTCAGGCGTTTAATATCTCCACCTTGTCCGGTTGCTATTAATAGACACAGAATAAAAGGTTAAAGGAAATCAGAGTAACTCAAAAAACCGCCAGAACACAAAAAAGAAGCTCTAGGCTATGGACCTAAAGCTTCTGGTGAAAAATAGCTCCTGGCAACGACCTACTCTCCCAGCCGGTCGCCCGACAAGTACCATCGGC
>Ga0116169_1000487_pt1 | contig 41545 bp, 31 predicted proteins | sample AD_UKC130_MetaG_FD_89796 | JGI IMG/M metagenome (GOLD analysis project Ga0116169, IMG submission 89796) | Active sludge microbial communities of municipal wastewater-treating anaerobic digesters from Canada - AD_UKC130_MetaG | ecosystem: Engineered > Bioreactor > Anaerobic > Digestate | place...
ACTCGCACGCACGGTTAATACGCCTAGCCATTTAACGCCTTCACTATAACCGCTCCCTTGGATATTGAAACCGTCCAAAGTTACATACTCATTATCGACGTTGATACGTCCATCATTTGTGAACTTCAAGAATGTCTCCGATTCACCTCCTCCCTCAAGAGTTGTACTTGCCTTGGGTTTGATGATCCCGGTACAGTTATATGTACCATTGTACAAGTGGACAATTCCACCTGGTGACAGGGCGTTAAGTGCAGTTTGAATTTCCTGATTGTCATTGACTCCGTCGCATACATAGTTGGCTGATGCCTTGTCGGCTGCACTGCTGTTACTTGCCGCAATCCACAATATTTGTGTTGCACGGGTTTTCACTGCCGTTATAGTATCTTGGTTTTCGAGAATTTGCTCTGTATAGTTTGTGCATGAAGATACAAAGCAATAACAAGTACAAATAAGGCATCCAATTAGAATCTTTTTAATGGTTCTCATCTTTTGTCAGTTTTTAAATAATTAAATGAAACAAATATGTTAATTAGTCTCTCACACAACGAACTGATAAGCCGATCTCTTTGGGAATATTGTTCCTGTTTACATACCATTGGTCCCGATAGACGGCCCGGCGCCAGGCTTCAGTGGTGCTGATCTCGGTAGCAGTCCACCAGTAACCTGCGTTGCCAAGGTCAAAGAATGCCCCTCCTATATTACGATTGCCACCCGGAAGAGCTGTAAAACCGACCTGGTTACTTGCTCCGGTGTTAGGGCTGTTCCATAGTCCTGTCCCTTCTTGAACAGTTCCTGTTGCTTTCAACTTGGCTCCGGCTCCACCTTCACCTCCCAAATAATTGGTTAATTGTGTCCACTCTGCATCACTAGGTAGGTGCCAACCCGAAGGACAAGCATCAATGGCCGCGGGCCAGTTGTACAACACACCGTAGGTTTTATAGTTGTCGGTGGCTTTTGCTGCTGGCACATCGGTGCCATTGTAACCGTAAACATAATAGTAAGGGTCAGTATTGGAATATGTTGCGCGATCTACCACACTGGGCAAATACTTGAGGTTTTCGGACATCCACACCTGATCGCCTATGGTTACAAAGCTATATACATTACCATCACGGTTGTCGGTGAAAGCACTCATAGCATCGAATACCTTTACCGTACAGGTGGCTGTTTTACCGCCATCATCGGTGGTTGCGGTGATTGTTGCACTGCCAGCTTTAACAGCGGTTACTTTACCGTCAGAGTCAACAGTGGCAATGGTATCATCGCTTGATTTCCACGTGACTTTTTTGTTGGTCGCATTTACGGGAGCAATTATGGCAATCAGGGTTCCGCTGTTGCCTTCAACTAACGACATAGATGTTTTATCCAGTGAAACCCCGGTTACGGTAGTGATTTTTGCTTTAACTGTTACGTTACAGTTTGCTGTTTTGTTGCTATCATCGATAGTTACGGTAATTGTTGCACTGCCGGCATTATGAGCAGTTACTTTACCATCGCCTCCAATAGTAACAACAGTATTATCACTTGATTCCCACGTGATTTTTTTATTGGTTGCATTTACGGGGACAACTGTGACTATTAAGGTTTCGCTATCACCTTCATCCAACGTTAAAGAAGTCTTATCCAATGAGATCCCGGTTACGGCAACGGATTTTGATTCAACAGTTACGTTACAGTTTGCTGTTTTGTTGCCATCATCGGTAATTACGGTGATTGTTGCGCTACCGACTTTCAGAGCATTCACCTTGCCATAGGTGTCAACAGTGGCAATGGCATCATCGCTTGACTTCCACGTGACTTTTTTGTTGGTCGCATTTACGGGAGCAATTGTGGGAATCAAGGTTTCACTTCCACTTTCGACCATCGAAACAGAGGTTTCATTCAGTGTAACGCTCGTAACTTTAATTACAGGCTCTTCATCTTCGCAAGAAAAAAAGAGGGGAATAGCAGAAATGGATAATAGCAGAATTAAATATTTTGTTTTCATATGATTATTTTACTGTATTTGGCATTTGCAAGCTCTAATTAACCCGCCTGCTATAGGTTTCTAAAAGAAAATTCTTATTTTCTAAAAACAATCTTTTAGCTACGGTACTACAACAACCTTTTCCGCAATAGCATGATTCACTGAACCTAGCACACCTTCGGTTGTAAGTGTTACAATATAATTCCCTGACAATGAATATGTGTGAGATGTGTTTTTAGAGGTACTTCTGTCACCATCTCCAAAATTCCAAGAATAATTCATACCAAAAGTTGACTCATTGGTAAAATTTACTGTTTTATTATTGATTGAATAAGAAAAATCAGCCGTTGGAACAAGTAATTTTGTGTAAATAACAATGATAGTTGTTGAAATATCCGTGTTTACCTCTAATTCGTTGGATGAGATACCAACCCCCAAAGCAAATATTTCATCAGGGTGAGATAATAGATAGTCGAGATTAATTTCAAGATTAAATTCTCCAAGTTCACTACCGTCTTTAACTATTACCGATTTTGGAAGGTTGTATTGATCCACAGAAAGTATCGTGGTTGATTCAGGAATCTCTTCACTTTCTATAAGCATATTAACAGTATCGTTTTTTACTTCAATATTCACATCGATATTCCCCTTACGTTCAATACCAGAACGATATACTCCCAAAGGAACGACGAATTTATTATTCTCCTTATCAATTTTAAAATCATATGCATACCCCGGTGTGGGTAACCATTCCACCCTTTGCGGAACATTGTCGATTGTAAAAATACCTCTCACAGCTGCCGGCATATAGAGTTTTGATGCCGGATACTCTGTGGACCTGAATTCTTCGTAATCACATGAACTCATGTTATATGTAAATACAATCAACAGGATCAATATTTTTATGCTAATGATAGGATTCTTTTTCATGTCTTTGTTTAATTATTATTAATAGAAAATTAAAATCATTAATTCCGTTTTGTTCGAAGTATACCTGCATTACCAAAGTGGATTTTGATTCCATTCAGGCATTTTGAGTAACTCCTGTTGAGGTATAGGGTAAAAATACATTTTCGGTTCAAAACTCCTATCTTCCACCTTAATTGGAGAATAATCGAATATTCCCGATGGCATTTTGGTGATTCCTACCCCATACAAAGGAGAATTAAAAACTGTAGATGCAATCATCCACCTACGGGCATCCCAAAACCGATGACCTTCAAATGCAAGTTCAACGAAACGTTCATGCCTTATCGCGCTACGCATTTGCTCCTGAGTTAATCCAGAGGGCAGAGCAGGCATATTAACCCCTTGTCTTTGCCTGACACGATCAACATATCCTTTTATATCTGGATGGGAAGGGTCGTATTCATTCAGTGCTTCAGCATACCATAGATACACATCAGCCAAACGAATCAGACTCCAACTGTGAACACTCACCGTATTTGTCAGAAGATCGATATTTTCATCCACGTACTTTTTCAAATAATAACCCGTTCTGCTGGAAAGAGGAATTGGCTTCCCATCGCGTCCGCCTCTCCAAATCTCAACATTACGTCCTTTAAAAACACTGTTATTAGTGATAATACTCATGTTTAAGCGTGGATCACGATTGGAATATGGAGATTCTGCATGTTTCGGATTGTCCCAGTCGAATGGTACAGCTCTACCGTCTTCTATTACCTCATAAGCATCCACAAGATTTTGAGAAGGTGTTGTACCGCTCTGTCCTCTATCGAATCCAATCGGGTAATTTGCTACCTCGAAAGAATTACTTGTGCCTCCTCTTCGAACAAGAATATGTTCGGGATTTTGATAAGAATCTCCACGAAGAAACAAATTCCTGTAGTCATTGGCCAGTTTATATCCGGTCCCAGGGAGGTCAATAACATCTTTTGCTGCATCGGCTGCAGCTTTCCAACGTGCAGCCCGGTCACCCGCGGGCAAGGATATCAATTCAGGATTAGCATAATTGGCTGCCCAGGAGGGCGTGTTCCACAAATCGGAAGCAGCATACAAGAGTACTTTTGCTTTTAGTGCCAATGCAGCTCCCTTGGTCACTCTGCCAAGTTCAGCAGAAGGTTGTACTACATATAGCTTCGATGCAACAGCATCACATTCGGCAATAATATAATTAACACAATCTGACAATGAATTTCTTTTTACATTTGTGATATCGTCTCCCCATTCAAATGCATTCTCAATAAGAGGAACACCTCCATAACGTTTTATTAGTTCAAAGTAATAAAAAGCTCTTAAAAAACGCGCCTGGTATTTCCATTGCTCGATTTCTTCCAATCTTTGTTTATAGATCATTTGTTGCGACTCCCTTGGATCAAGCCTATACATATCAAGATTGATATCACTCACATTAGCTAAAAACAAATTCACATTTCGTATTCCCTTGTAGTATGTAACCCAGGCATCATCGGGATTAACGAAAGGATTCCAGCTCCCGGTATTAAATAAGTGGACCATGGAATTTTGAGAAGTGTGTTCAGCTTCATCCGATGCTGAGGCTATCATTGCACCATCAATTTCAAAGAATCCACTGGGAAGTGTTGTATATAACGCGTTTAATCGGCTTCGGGAGTATGAGAAGACAGTATTTACCAATTCTTCATCTATTGCAGTACTGATATCTCGCTCCAAGTAATCACTACACGACGGAGTTACGATAAAAGATAATATCAGACTCACTATAAATATATATTTTTTCATACTTTTATATTATTTAAATGATATACCATTATTGTTGTAATTGAATTTTAATCCCTATGCTATAACTTCTGGTCGCAGGGTATCCATATTCAATTTCAGGATCCCGGTAACCCTTCATATGATCCCATGAAAACAGATTAGTTCCGTTAACGAATATTCTGGCATCATCTAATCCGATTGACTTAATGATTTTGGAAGGGAAAGTGTATCCAAGTTCTATACTACGCAATTTTATAAAACTTCCATCCCGTTGCCATAATGTTGAATACCTGTAATTATTTTCATTATTCAGAGCAGTTAATCTTGGATAAGTGGCTGTTTCTGCTGTTTCAGGTGTCCATCTTTCAAGGGCAATTTCACTTATCTTCCCCTCATTCTGGAAGGCATGAAACAGAGGCCCACTAAAAGATACCGTTCGATTTTTTACTCCCTGGAAAAAGAGATTAAAATCAATACCTTTATATTGGAAACGTGTATTTAAATTACCGCTAAGTGTAGGCACCGAAGTATGGCCGATAGGATACAGGTCTCTTTCATCAATAATATTGTCCTTGTTTTGATCAACATATTTTACATCACCCGGCTTAGTGTCTGTCCATACTTGTAGAGGACTATTTGCTATATCATTTTCATCTTTAAAGAATCCATTGGCAACAAGTCCAAAAGGCTGATTAATAGAATGTCCGTCCCTATACAAATAATCATGTAACTGAAGATTTTCTGAACTAAAAACAAGTTTGTTTTGGTGATACCATATATTACTTTCAATAAAAAATTTCAGATCATTCCAAATATTCGAATAACGCATTGTTGCTTCAAAGCCCTTGTTATTAGTTTTTCCGTCGTTAATATATGGTTTAGAAAATCCCATGAAATCCGGTAAGGTTCTATTGGGAATAACAAGAATATCATTTCTGTCGCGGTTGAAAATATCAAGTGAGACATCTAGCTTGTCACGGATAGTTGCCTCGAATCCAATATTAAATGTTCTTTCCTTTTCCCACGTTACCGACGTATTGGCCGGGGATCCCTGAACGATTCCGGATGCAGGTGAATTCTCAGTACCAAAATAATAATTTGAAGTAAATGGATAATATTGTTGAAACATGAAGCGGATACCCCCAATTTTATCATTCCCAACCATTCCGTATGATCCTTTGAGTTTTAAAAAAGTTAGAAAATCGTTCTCTTTTAAAAATGGCTCATTTGAAACTATCCAACCTAAAGAAACGGCAGGGAAAAAGCCGAATCGTCCATCTTTCGGGAAATTTTCGGAACCCATATAACTGAAACTAAATTCACCAATGTATGTCTGTCTGTTAGCATAAGTTGCACGTCCACTAAGATTAAGATGTCTGTAAGGAAATTCATCACCGCCATAAACCTCTTCATCCGCATTTACCAGAAATATTCCGTTTACATCATGGATTCCGAAATTGCGGGCGTAATTTAACCAGATTTGATAGGTATTATTTCTATACTGTGATGAATTTCCTTCGGATCCTGTTAAAGATGTATTTATGCCGAAAGGTATATATACGATCTCGTCACCAATTTTTTTAATGCCAAAACTTCGATAAGTTCTTGACTTACTCGAATAGCCCCTAAACCAATTATTCATTGAAACCAACCCAGCGACACTTAAACCCTGTGTAATCATATCAAGCTGATAATTAAGGGAAAAACCAACTTGCATAGTTCTCGAATTCGAAGAAAAGAAACCTAATTCCATCATGTCGCCCAATGGATTTGAATATAACTCATTGCGTCCCCACGTTCCATTTGGATTATAAACGGGGAATGCATTAGGTGGGATGTTGGCCAAAAGTGAAAACATACTATTTGTGTTGTAATCAACAGGATTTTCTTTATCTTCAATGCATCCGCCCAATGAAATTTTAGCAGTAAACCTCTGCCCTAAATCAATATCAACATTTGATCGGAAATTGGTCCGTGTATAATTCGAGTTGACACTGAATTCAGACATATCTCCGGTTTTTTTATACAAAAGATCATTTTTCAAATGATTTAATGATGCAAAATACCGGACACCTGAAAGTGAACCTGAAAAATTGAGATTATAATTTGACATCGGAGATGAATTTCTCAGTACCTCATTATACCAGTCTACATCAGGATGCAAGTAAGGGTCATCTCCTTTTTGATACGAATTTAAATCAGCCTCTGTATAGAGCCCTATCATCCCACTATTAACCCTTGCTTCATTATAGAGTCTCGCGTAATCATATGCTCCTAAAAACTTTGGAAGATTAGTGGGGCTTTGCAAACCATGTTGCATGCTGAAATTTACGGTTAAAGGACCTTCTTTTCCTCTTTTTGTCGTAATCAACAATACTCCATTTGCGGCTCGGCTTCCATACATGGCTGTAGCTGCAGCATCTTTAAGCAGTACAACGGATTCAATTTCTTCAGGTGTCAGGCTATGAAAATTAACATCAATAAATCCATCCACCATTATCAACATATCTGTTACACCTACTCCAAACGTATTAATTCCCCGACTAACCAGATTGAAAGTTTCGTAACCGGGCTCATTATTACCCTGTATTACCGTCAATCCCGGTAATCTTCCCGGTAAAGTACCTGCAAAATTAGTCACAAAGGATGAACTGAGGTCACTACCCGAAATCTTTGAAATTGCACCTGTCACCATCCAGTCAGGTTGTGTCCCATATGCTATTGCAATATTTTCTTTTTCCTGCTCATATTTACTTGTATCCTCTGCTTGTGTAAATGCAGGTTCAACGGAAAGAACAGTAAAAATAATAACCGTAACAGAAAATATGTTCAGTCTCTGAATAATATATTTTAAAGTCATATTCTATTAAATTAAAATTATAAATAAGTGCATTTCTTAACTCATTATTGATTAAATAATTCTCAATCCCATCCCGGATTTTGAATAAGGTAGTCTTTTTTCAGGACTTCGTCGCGAAGAAAAGGCAACAGGTATTGTCTACGAGGGAATACTCTGGTTCCTATATTATAAACTTCATACCTGAAATTGGGTGGTTCTGGATTTCCATATGCTCTGAATCCTTTAAATTCTTTATTTAAAACTTCTTCAGCAATAAGCCAGCGATTAAGATCCCACTGACGATGGAATTCCCCGAATAGTTCAATAGCTCGTTCATTTCTAACGCGTTCCCTGAACTCTCCCTGAGTAAGGTTAGATGGTAAATCAGGTTGCCCGGATCGTGCTCTAATCTTATTCACAGCATCGTGTGCCTCTTTTACCGGTCCCTTTGCTTCATTCAGCGCTTCCGCATAATTGAGATATGCTTCCGCAAGCCTGAAAATAACATCATTTGGCACATAACTACCTCCACTTTTTCTCATAGCTCGTGGACAAAATTTTGTAATCCATGTTCCCCCGAAACAGCCATTGTAAAGATCCCCTCCGACGAATGAATTTACCAATGGAATATCATCATTCCAATAAGATCCTACCGGTGCTGTAGACTGATGAAATCGTCTGTCAAGTTCTGATAATTTTTTAATTAAATCATCACCTCCTTCAGGATCCCAGTCTTGTTTTGTCCCGTCTTGCTTTTCATATAACTGCAAAAAATTGTAAGTCATGCTGGAGCCATGTGCGTGAGACCATATGATAAAACCGATCCACGGCCAAGTCCAGGCAGGACCACTTCCGTAGATCCGGGATGCTAAAATAATCTCTGCGTTGCCATCATTCTCATGCATATATCTGTAGTTCTCATCCACTCCTTTATCTGTGATCAAATGATATCCGTTCGATAATGCCCAATCAATACATGCCTTAGCTGCATCGGCTGCAACCTGCCATCTGTTCACATCATAATTTCCTAAACAAATAAAACTATTATGTTCTTTATTATCCATGTCCATATAAGGAGTTCCGGTATTGAATAAAGGACTGGCTGCATATAGTAATGTTCTGGCTTTTAACATTAATGCCGCCCCTTTTGATGCACGTCCGTACATGTTTACGGGTTGTTTATCGGGTAACAGAGAAGCTGCCGCATCACAATCCTCCACAATAAAATTGATTACATCCTGTAATGTGCTTCTTCCAACAAAAAAATCATCGCTCAATTCAAAAGGTTTATCAACGATGGGGACAGCACCATAACGCTTAAACATTTCAAAGTAGCGTAATGCACGTATAAATCTTGCCTGCCCTTTTGCCTCATCAATTTGTTGTTTAGTCATCCCCGGAACATCATCAACTCGCTGAAGAAGAATATTGGCATGACGGATTCCTACCCAGCGGGAATTAAAAGCCCTATCAATGGGAAACATACCAGCCGCAGTCAGCGCGCCCGAATTATAAGTGTTAGAAAAAGTCCAGGTCTGTCCCGACTGACCTTCATCAGTGTAACATGTATTATATTCCCACTGCATGGCACCGCCGGCTATCGGAAATATGGAAAATCCTCCTGCATCATAATTATATAAATGAACGATAGCAGTTTCAACCTGCGTAGGCGAACTGAAAATGGTATCTATTGTTACATCTATTCCGGGTGCTTTATCAAGATAATCGCCGAACATTTCCTCACAAGAGGATAGCGTTCCGCATAATATTGCAAAACCAATTAATAATAAAAATATTTTTTTCATTTTTAGTAGTTTTAAAATTTAATGTTTAAACCAAAATTCAACCTTCTTGTAACAGGATAGGGTCTGTTATTTTCATCCAAACCGGCACCGGTTGATTCAGGATCTGTCCCCGGTAACAATGAATCCCATGTATAAAGATTATCTCCATTAATATAAATTCGAACAGAATTCAAACCTGTATTTTTTAAAATATCTCCGGATAGGGTATAACCAAATTCGATATTTTTTAATCGAACATACGATGCATTTACGGTGTTAAATGTTGATGATTGGTGATTTGCATTCGCATAAGTTATTCCTAAATTATACCTGGGAAAATTAATAGGTAAGCCTTTCTGATACCGTTCATGCGTCCAACTTTCAATCATGTAATTCGGAGCATTTGATCCTTCCTCAAATCCTCTAATTTCTCTTCTATGGTAACGATGTGTTACATTAGATGCCCCCTGGAATAAAATCGAAAAATCGAATCCTTTGAAATTTCCACCCAAAGAAGCACCAAAAATCACCTCAGGAAAATTTGAATAGCCAATTGGTATTCGATCGTCGCCATCAATTATTCCATCGCCGTTTATATCATAATATTTAATGTCACCCGGCTGAATTTTATCATTTTGCCATTGGTATAATGGGCGATTGGCAATATTTACCTCTTCCCATGAATTATATATGCCATCATCTCTAAGTCCGTACATTTGCCCGTATGACTGACCTGTTTGCATGAGATAGGGATAAAGCCTTGTTATTTCATCCATTTCTATAATTTCATTACGGGCATAAGTGATATTCCCCTTTATCCAATAATTAAACAAGTTAAATTTGTTATTATAAGAGATTTCTCCATCCCATCCCTTATTATTCATTTTACCAAAATTATAAGGAGGAAGTTGCGCACCTACAATGAATGGAATAGTGTTGAATGTGGTGAGTATATTGTCTCTTTTTTCTGTAAAATAGTCAATTGTGGCTTTTAATTTACCTTGAAAAAAGGCAGCATCAACACCAATATTTGTTTTTTTTGCGCGTTCCCATGTCAAATCAGGATTACCAAGGGCTGCTTCTTTAGCTCCTTTATGCCCTTGAAGATCAGCTCCTATGCCGAACCTATAATCATTATTAACATATACCCATGATGAAGGACGATATAAAAATCTGGCTCCCCCTACTTTATCGTTTCCTACTTCACCATAAGAAACTCTGAATTTTAAGAATGTCAGGTAATCGTTTTCCGGGAAGAAAGATTCTTCGGAGGCTGCCCAACCCAAGGAAAGTGCCGGAAAAAATCCAAATCGTTTACCCTCTGCAAAATTTTCAGTTCCATTATATCCGAAATTAACATCCAGCATATAGCGGTTTGCATAATCATAGGTTATCCTACCTACCAAACCCTGGTATCCATTAGGAATCAAATATGCAAGGTTTGGAGAATAAAACTTACTTTGATTATAAAGCAGCAATCCTGCTACATTATGGAGTCCAAATTTACGTTTATAATCAAGAGCTGTTTCTAGATAAATTTTTCTGTTTTTGTTCATTGATTCACTGAATCCATAAGGTGACGGTTCTGTTATCGGGATATAGTTAATTGTACCGTCATCCAATCTTACCGCTTTGTACGCTTCCTTGTTTTTGGAATAATATTGTGCCTGTTGGTAAAAATTATTATAAGAAACCAAACCTCGTATCGATAACCCTTTAGTAATCTTGTCTAACTCATAATTTAATCGGAGAGAGGCATTCAAATAATTACTATAGTCTCTTTTATAACCGTAACTTATCAAATAGTCTATAGGATTGCCTGGGTCCATTTTCGTATCCAATACTACATATTTCCCACCCGTATCTTCGAGCTTAGGTGCATCCATTGGATTTGATCTCCATACTTGTTCAAATATTCTTGTAATAGGAGCATTGGTGCCCGACCTGTTCTCAATCTGAGAAGATACATCGCCACTCAACGATAGTCGATTTGTGATGTTGAAATCGAAGTTGGAGCGAATATTGTATCTATTAAATTTGATTCCTGCATCATAATCGGTAATCGTTTTGGTGTGCTTTATTAATCCATCCTGAGTGAAATATCCTAAAGAAACAAAATATTTAATTTTTTCGGTACCGCCATTGATATTAAAATTATGCCGCTGTTGTCCACTGGGCTTGTCAAACATATATGCAAACCAATCTACATCAGGATAAAAAATTGGGTCTTCGTGAGTTCTGAATTTTTCAATAGCTTCACTAGAAAAATATGGATTATAGGCACCCGTAATATAACCATCGTATGCTTGGGCAAGGTTGTAATGTGTTGCATAATCCGCGGCATTCATACTGTGTCTTACATCACTGAACTCTTGAACCGCATACTCATATGAATAACTAACTCGTGGAGCACCGGTTTGACCCCTTTTAGTAGTAATAATCATAACGCCGTTAGCACCTCTAACACCATATACGGCTGTTGCAGAGGCATCTTTCAAAATAGTAATACTTTCAATTTCATTAGGGTCAATCACGTTGTAATTTACACCTTCAATACCATCTACTATAACCAAAGGATCCTGCGTGCCCGAAAAACTACTAACGCCCCTGATTCTAATGGTAGATTGATCTGCTCCGGGTTGCCCACTTCTTTGAACAGCTAAAAGACCAGGTAAACGGCCCGCCAAAGCATTGCTTATATTGGAGACAGGACTCTGTGTCAGCTCTTCTGTAGAAATCGTAGAAATCGATCCGGTAACGGTTACTTTATTTTGTGTACCATAACCTACTACAACCACTTCTTCCAATGCTTTTACATCTTCTTTTAAAACAATTTTGAAAGTGCTTTTCCCTGATGTTTCAATATCCTGTGACAAATATCCGATATATGAAATACGGATCACAGCATCCTGTTCTACTTTTAAAGTGAAATTTCCATTAATATCGGTAACAGTGCCGTTAGTAGTTCCTACTTCAATAATGTTTGCGCCAATTATGGGTTCACCTTGAGCAATCCACAACTGTTCCGGATATTTGTTTCTTTTGTTGCTCTTCAATCGTTGATGTTATTTGTTTATTATCTTTAAAGGACGCCGTTTTATTGGATTCATAAATAACAATTTGCTTATCCAGTATTTTGTAGGTAAGTCCGGAATTAAAAAAAATAATATCCAAAATTTCTTCAACATTTTTAGAGCTGATATCGATATTCACTTTTTTGTCAACCAACTTCTCACTAGTATCGGAAAAAACAAAAATAAAATCACTGTTTCTCTCTATCTCATTACAAACATCTTTTATGCTGATTGACTCAAATTTAAGAGTCCACTCTTGTGAAAAACTATTTGATGCAGAAGAAAAGAGTATACAGAAAAACAACAAGAATAAGGTTGTTTTCATGACTTTTAGAACATGTTTGAAATTATTGAGGTGTTCTCTTTCCTCAATTGAATGTTTATTCATACCTTTGAACGATTTTAATTATTAATAATAGGGTAATTAATTTCAATCCAGCCGGGCGGTATTAGCGGTATCGCTCGGCTTTTTTACCTGCTACCTTGTTTATCCATGATGTTTGTTCATACGCATTTATGTTTTTATTTTAATTTGTTAGTACTATATAAATATATGGTATTGTCGTCTTTTTGAAATCTTGTAGATGACAATAGTGCAATAGCAGTCATCACATTATCCAAATTGTCAGATAGATATATCTTTCCGCTACACGTGCGTTTTTGAAGATTTATATCCTGGTCATAATTAAACGAAAGGTTGTAATATCTGCCAATTTGTCGCAAAACTTCAGTCATCGGCGTTTTGTCGAAAGAAAGATAACCATCTTTCCAACAGACAAATTGATTTACATCAACTTTTTGCGTATTAAATATACCGTTCTCGGAATATATCGCTTGTTCACCGGGTATTAAGAAAATTTCTTTTTTGTTTGCAGATTGCAAACTTACACGCCCTTCCACTAAAACAACGGTCTGCAGAGAACCTGTATAGTTTGAGATATTGAATTTTGTACCGTATACTCTTACATTGAAATTGGAAGTATGTACAAAAAATGGCTTATTTTGATCAGGTGTTACCTCAATGTACATTTCACCCGATTTAAGCCATATTTCTCTTTTTTCCCCGCTGAATCGTACAGGAAATTCAAGAACAGATCCGGAGTTAAGCCACACTCTGCTGCCATCTGCAAGCGTGAGGGTGGAGCGTTTTCCATAGGGAATGATTAACGTGTTTAATTGTTTTTGTTTGATTTTAATTTCCTGTACCTCTTTATTTTTTTGCGTGATTGCAGCTTTCCCTTCCTCGCTCAGCTTAACATCTATATCATTTTGAAACGAAATTGATTCTTTACTGGTAATGAGTTGAATATCTTCACTATTCAGTAATTCACCCACAATGAATTCCTTATCGGCCGTAATAATCATATCTTTCCTTTGGGAATAAAACAGGGTGAGTCCAATAACCAATAACGCAACTGCTGCCACAGAGTACCAGAAGAATCTGAGCTTTTTTACTTTCTGTCGATTCAGAATAGTTGTTTGAATTTTATCGAACAGTAATGTACGTTCCGTCTCGTCAAGGATGCTTTTATTCAACCCCTCATTTTTTAAATAAGTAATGGCATGTTGTATCTCTTTTTTTGATTCCGGATGCTGTTCTATAAAATCTTGCCAATACGCATTTAAGGCATCATCAGGTAACAATTGCCACATTATAAATTTTTTGTCCTTTAAAAAATCAGTATAACATTTCATTATTAATTACTGGTTATTGTAAGTTGATTAAAAATAAATCAAAGATTCAATATATTTTATTTATCACATTTATAAATCACCGTCTATATAAATGACGATATAAAAAATTTATTATCCCCTTTAATTTGAAAATTCTTATAAATTTAACATTTTAAGATTATGACAATTGAAATAGTAGAGGATAACGGGGAGATTCGGTGCAGGTAATAATTGGTAAAGATTAAAAAAAGTCAAAATATATGTATATATTTAGTTAGTTAGTTTGTTTGAATAAGGTTAACGTTTGAATCTATGATAGAAGAGTCAATAACGTGATTAGAAAACCAAGTTTTTCACGAAGGCTGCAAATAGCTTTCGATACCAGTTTCCGACAACTGTGAACATTGATTTGCAAAAGTTCGGAAATTTGGTTATAGTCATATTCCTGTATATAGCGGAGATAAATAATTTCTCGTTGCCGATCAGTGAGAGTATTGAGCATCTGTTCAATCTCGGCCTTTATCTGCATCTGTTCCTCTTTTTCGATTATAAGATCCTCAACGTTTACTTGTATATTGAATTGCATTTCCACCGCAAAATACTCATTGAGGCTAACGTGTTCTTTTTGGTATTTATACATATCCAAAAGTCTGTTTCTCAATGATCTAAAAAGGTAAAATTTGATATTAGAAACATCATTCAAAATGTTTTTATCATCCGAAAACTTTAAAAAAAGATCATGTATGGCGTCTTTCACAACCTCTCTGTTATAGCCAAGGTAAGTACCGTATGTGAACAAATCATCCACATAAAGGTTGTAAATTGATGTGATATCTTTTCCTGTTTTCATTAATTTCTCTAAATCTACTTAAAAAAACAATGAATAATTCGATTTTCTTAAGCACTATCAGTTTATCGTACGTAAATTCAACCAGTAAGTGCAAAGCTATATAATTTTTTTGAAAAATTCTTCTCTTATAGTTAACAAAAGCTTAGCTTCTTTTTAGCCTGCTATTCAATTTATATTAGATATGATTTAACTCATACCTTATTGCTTGACTTTCCTAATCCAATTGTAAAAAGTTTCATGCGAAATATGAATTTGTTTTGTATTTTTCAAGTATTCGAAGATCTGTTCTGCTGACCATTGCTTATTTTCGATAAAAAAACATCATTCAGAATGTTATGCTTCTAATTTGAACTTAGTATCTATCTAAATGCACAACACGTTGTAATAACTTTTGGGAGTGACCGTTTTCCCGGGACGTCGCAATTTGTCTTTAAAACGGATATCGACCAACCACTGTTTGCGATCGAACACGAAATCGATGATAAACCGTTCGATCTCAGACAAAAATTCCTTCATCGGATAACCGGCCACTTCGTGTCCCAAACCTTCCATACTATAAAACATATAGGGATAACCCTTTTCTCTGAAACGCTTTGCCAGCGATTTGGAACCAAACATGCCGATGCGAAAAAAGCGCGTCTTGTCGTAAGGCACCAATTTATCGGCACTCCCGTGAAAGAAAAGCGTGGGCGCAGGAGCCTGCGTATAGGAAGGCACACCCTCGGTACTGAAAATTCCGCCGGCAAAAGAAATGACGCCGGCATAACGGAACTTTTCGGGCAACACGTTGGCCGACGGTTTATTGTCGCGTTTTTCGTAATCGCCCTGCAACACCGTGATGGCACCGGCACTCGAACCGCTAATGATGATGCGTGCGGTATCGATATTCAACTCACGCGCATTTTGCAACACATAATCGGTTGCACTATACAAATCGGCCACAGCCATTGCAATGGCGTTGCGCAGGGGCTTGGTATTGAAAATTCCCGGTGCAGGAGCATCTTTCATTCCAAGGCGATAATCGATGGAAACCACGACAAAACCCTTTTCGGCAAAATACGTAAAATAATCGGCATATGCGGCATCGTCACGCGAACCCTCTTTGAACCCTCCTCCAAAAACGAACATAAGGCAGGGGTTGTCCTTTTTCGTTTCAGAAGGAACGGCATAAATATCGAGTTTTAATTCCTGACCGTCTTTAACTGCGTATACCCGCGTATCCTTTTGGGGTTTTGCCGCAAAAAGAAATAGAGGGAGCAAAAGCACCCCTATTGTCGGTTGCAACTTTCTAAACATGTTGTCGATTTACTTTTCGAGGAATTTTTTTATGGTTTCATAGGCTTCTTGCCTTGCTCGTTCAAAGTCGTCATTGAGAATAACCACATCGAAGTAGGGAGCAAAACTCATTTCATATTTGGCTTTGGCCAAACGTTTTTCAATTGCTTCCGGCGTTTCGGTACCGCGTTTTTCGAGTCGGTTGCGCAACTCTTCCATCGAAGGAGGCATAACAAAAATACTCAATGCCTGATCACCGTATATTTTTTTTATGTTCAACCCACCCTTTACATCGACATCGAAAATCACATTCTTACCATTGTCGAGAAGCCGATCGACCTCACTTTTTAGCGTGCCGTAGAAGGTGTTTTCATAAACTTCCTCGTACTCCAGGAATTCACCGTTTGCTATACGCCGCTTAAATTCTTCGGGTGTAAGAAAATAATAATCCACCCCATCTTGTTCACCGTCGCGCGGAGGCCGACTCGTAGCCGAAATAGAAAATTCCAGATTCAGATCTTGCGATAGCAGATAGCGTACCAACGTTGATTTTCCTGTCCCGGACGGAGCCGACACAATGATTAATTTTCCCATGATTTCGTATTTTTTTACAGCACGTTGAGCACCTGTTCCTTGATTTGCTCCAATTCGTCTTTCATTTGCACCACAAGCCGTTGTATTTCACTGTGATTGGATTTGGCACCCATCGTATTGATTTCACGTCCTATTTCCTGAGCAATGAATCCCAGTTTACGGCCTTGCGACTGTTCGTTATCGAGGGTCTCGACGAAATAGTCCAAATGGTTGGCAAGCCGCTCTTTTTCTTCGCTGATATCGAGTTTTTCAATATAATAAATCAGTTCTTGTTCGAAACGGTTTTTATCGTACTCGATACCCTCCAAGCTTTTTAACCCTTCGTAAAGGCGGAGTTTTACTCTTTCGATGCGTTCCGCTTCGTAAGGGGCTACTTTATCGAGCAATAGGCGAATATTTTCGATTTTTTCCCGCAACACGCTACCCAGCATCTCCCCTTCCTGTTTGCGAAATGCAATCACTTCGTCTACCGCATTATCAACGGCTGCCTCAATGGCTTCCCATTCTTCATCGTCAATCTCTTCCACATCCGGTTTCATTACGTCGGGCAAGCGGAACAATACCAAAAACCATTCCTTCGGTTCTTCGATTTGCAGTTCGGCGGCAATATCTTTGATTTCTTCGTAATATTGAGCCATGACATGATGATCGATTCGTGACGATACATCTTTCACCAGTTGCTCCACCGTAATGGTCAAATCGATTTTTCCACGTTCGAGCCGACGAGATAAACTGTTTCGTAAAATGATTTCTTTTTCTTTGTATACAAACGGGATACGTACGGATAAATCAAATTGTTTGCTGTTGAGCGAGCGAATTTCGACGGTTATTTTTTTATTAGGGATTTCGGCTGTCGATTTGCCGTACCCGGTCATCGAATATACCATATTTATGATCTTAATGAATTTCTTGCTTTTAATTTAAAAAACATAAGATAGCAGTGAATAGCAGTCGGCCACGACATCCACAAAGATACGGCATTTTGTGAAATACGCAATAAAAAAGTTTTTTTGTAGAGTTGTAGAGTCAACCGGCAAGTGCGAATTTATACAACGTAAGTTGAACTTAGCCAGTAATTCAAAAGCAATGAATTACACGCTTTTAATTTCTCTGAATTCCTGTATTTTATAATTGCAATAGAAAAAATATTTCTGCAAATTATCCACAATTTCTTTCGTATGAAATTGTGGAACAACGGTTGTCCTTAATTGATAATCGATACTCGATTTTCTTAAAATTTCAATAGATTCTTCTATTTTTGACAATAAGAAAGGATCTTCAATTGCACAAATTTCTTGATATTTTTTTAACTCTAAGCAGGTTTTAATATCCATTGCAACATAATCTATCAATTTATTTTCAATTAGTGTTTTTAAAACCATCGGGTTCGAACCATTCGTATCTAATTTAATTGCATAGCCTGTTTTTTTTATTCTTTTTATAAAGTCTTGCAAATCACGCTGCAATGTCGGTTCGCCTCCCGTTATTACAACACCGTCCAACCAATTTTGTCGTGATAAAAGAAAATCAAAAATATAATCCTCCGAAATATCGTTGTTTTGTTGCATTAGCTCCGGATAAATCAATTCAGGATTGTGACAATATTCGCATCTAAAATTGCAACCTTTAGTAAAAATAACGGCCGCCATCCTCCCCTCCCAATCAATAAAGCTTTGTTTTTCGAACCCTCCGATTTTCATAGCTAACTATTTTATTTCTATCTTGCTCAGATTAAACAACTTCCTGTCTTTGAATTCCTGTTGTTTGCCAATATTCCATTGATTTATAGGGCGCATATAACCCACTATCCGGCTATAGACTTCACACTCCGATTCACATTTTGGACACTTGAAATATTCTCCTGCCACGTAGCCATGCGTGGGGCAAATACTAAAAGTTGGCGATATAGTTATATACGGTAAATGAAATGAATGTGTAATCTTCCTAATCAGATTTTTGACGGCTATTCCGGGCATGTTCTTTTCACCTGTAAATAAGTGCAATACCGTACCCCCTGTGTACTTTGTTTGCAAATCATCCTGTAAAGACAAAACTTCAAAAATATCATCCGAAAAATTCACAGGCAAGTGAGTGGAATTCGTATAATAAGGTGCTGCCCCATTTTTAAAAGCTTCATGGTTTGCAGTGATGATATCAGGATACTGAACAGTATCAATGCGTGCAAAACGATAAGCAGTACTTTCGGCAGGTGTGGCTTCAAGGTTATACATATTTCCCGTTTCTTCCTGAAAATCCTCTAAAACATTCCTCATAAAATCCATTACTTTCAATGCAAATTGCTTACTTTCGGGATGAGCAATATTTTCTCCTAAAAAATTCAAACAACATTCGTTCATGCCGGTTATCCCAATAGTCGAAAAGTGATTTTCCCAGTAACATTTATATCGTTGATAAACATAACGTAAATAAAATTTTGAATAGGGATAAAGCCCTTTTTTCGTATAATTTTCAATTGTTTTTCGTTTGATTTCAAGACTGTCTTTTGCCAAGATCATCAAATTTTTTAGTCGTTGAAAAAAGTTGTCTTCAGAAGTAGCCTCATATCCAAGTTTTGGTAAATTAATGGTAACAACGCCAATAGAACCGGTTAGAGGATTGGCTCCAAAAAGCCCTCCACCTCGTTTTAATAATTCTCTCTTATCCAATCGAAGTCGGCAACACATGCTACGTACATCATCGGGCTTCATATCTGAATTCACAAAATTTGAAAAATAAGGTATACCATATTTTGCGGTCATTTCCCAAATTCCGTTGTAATTTTCGTTTTCCCAATCAAAATTAGGCGTAATGTTATAAGTAGGTATTGGAAACGAAAACAATCTCCCATTTGCATCTCCCTCCAACATTACTTCGGCAAAAGCCTTATTGAACATCGTTATTTCAGATTGATAATCGCCATAAACTTCTTTTTGAATCTTGCCGCCCAAAACAACCGGCTCGTTTTTCAAAAATTCCGGGACCACTAAATCCATCGTTATATTGGTAAAAGGTGTTTGAAACCCCACCCTTGTAGGAATATTGATATTAAAAAGAAATTCCTGAATACATTGTTTTACTTGCAAAAATGTTAATTTATCATATCGAATGTATGGGGCAAGAAAAGTGTCGAAATTGGAAAAAGCTTGTGCTCCGGCCGCTTCTCCCTGCATGGTGTAGAAAAAATTGACGATCTGCCCCAGTGCAGTCCTTAAATGTTTTGCAGGTTTACTTTCGACTTTCCCTGAAACACCTTTGAAGCCTGAGAGAAGCAAATCTTTTAAGTCCCAACCCACACAATAAACACTTAAGAAGCCTAAATCATGGATGTGAAAATATCCCTTTTTATGGGCATTAGAAATGTTATCTGGATAAAGCTTTGTGAGCCAATATTGAGAAGTAATCAAAGTTGAAATATGTTGATTAAGTCCTTGAAGAGAATAAGCCGAATTAGCACTTTCTTTTATTCGCCAGTTATTCATTTCAAGATAATCATCCACTACCTCAATATTGCTGAAAAGATCTTTAACATTTCTCGACAACTCTCTTTGTTTGCGATACAACAAATAAGCTTTTACCAGCTCGAAACTTTCTTTTTCAAAAAGTATTTTCTCAACAACATCTTGTACTAGTTCAACTGTAGGAATATCAATTTGTTGATTACTGTCAAGTTTTTTAACCACTTCTAAACTAAGCTCTCTCGCTCTGGCACGATTGGGATTTCCTATCGCACGCATCGCCTTAAAAATCGCATGTTCAATTTTTTCGATTTGAAATTCCACAATTTCTCCATTACGCTTTACAATTTTTTTAAAACGAGATGCACCATTCATTAGATTATGAATTTTAATGTTAATAAATGATAACTCGCGGGGTAAGAAAAGAAAAACTACAGAGAAGGTTGTAATTTATCTCTCGCCTTTCACCCGAAAGCTACGATAATTGATATTCGGCAGGTCTTCTGACTTGTTCCGATTTTATCGCCTTCCCGTCTCTCGGGGTTGAAACAGTGGCAAAAGTGATAAAACCCATCTTTGGAACTTACAGCTACGGGGATAGTTCCTGATTTGCACAGGATTCCCTTTTAATCAATAAGAACCGAATACGAATGCAAAGTAAAAACAAATTAGCGGGACTTACAAACATTCCCGAACAAATTTGTATGAGGTAAAATCACCATTGAAAATTTTTATTTTAATTCGAAAACAGCATCACGTCACCTGCAACAGGAGAAGAATAATTTAATGAATTTCCGCGTCACATCAATTACGACCTGACCGCATTCGGTTCGTGCATAAATCACACACTGTGCGCAGGTATTTCAGTAGATGACGTCTACGACAATGGAGGCAACGACTAGATTCGATGATTACAACACACCGATAAATAAAAAACAGAGGAAATTTAAAAAATATCCTTATCTTTGCATTCTCAAATCAACAAGGGGTGCCTTATAACAACAGGCTGAGATCATACCCAATCACCTGATCCGGATAATGCCGGCGTAGGGAAAAGAAAAAAGCTCGCCTCTGCGGCTTTAATTTTTTACGGTATTTTTCTCTTATTCAATCCCCTTTTTTGTTTCACAAGCGTTATCCGGCAATTTAAAAGTACCGGATACCAAAAATTAATTGTCAAATGAAAAAGGTTTTTATTGCGCTTTCAGGACTCACTGCGCTATGTCCTTTGGTTGCAGAAGAGATGCAACCCGACACGTTAAAAAACATTCAACTCGAAGAGGTGGTGATTTCTGCCACACGTGCCAAACAAACTACACCGATATCCTTTTCGGATATTCCGGAAGACGTCATCAAGAAAAATAATTTCGGAAGGGATATCCCTTACATTATTGCACTGACCCCTTCGGTAACCGTTACTTCCGATGCCGGAACGGGAATCGGATACACCGCTTTTCGGGTACGCGGAACGGACGTGAACCGTATTAACATCACCATCAATGGCATTCCGTATAACGACCCGGAATCGCACGGAGCGTTTTTCGTGGACCTTCCCGACTTTGCCTCCTCGCTTTCGTCCATGCAGATACAGCGCGGCGTGGGCACTTCAACCAACGGAGCCGCTGCATTCGGAGCAAGCGTGAATATGAAAACAGATCATATCCGGCTTCAACCCTATGCAGAAATAGGCACAAGCGGCGGATCGTTTAATACCATCAGAACAACGGTAAAAGCCGGATCGGGCCTCATCAATGATCACTTTGTCGTTGACGGGCGCTATTCTGTGGTCAACTCCGATGGCTACATCGACCGGGCATGGGTAGACATGCAATCGTATTATCTTTCCGGCGCTTACTCGGCAGATAAAACGCTGATTAAATTTCTTACTTTCGGAGGAAAAGAAAAAACATATCAGGCGTGGAACGGAGTCGATTTGGACTTGGTACAAAGGGAACCCTTGAACTATACGCGTCAATACAACGAATTGGGTAGGTATATCGACGACGAGGGAAAAGTACAGTTTTATGATAATCAGACCGATAATTACACGCAAACGCACTATCAGCTGCACCTGACGCAGGAGTTTTCTCCCGAATTTCATCTGAATGCCGCTCTGCATTATACGGCAGGCGAAGGTTATTACGAAGACTACAAAACCGACCGTAAATACAAAGAATATCTGCTCACACCTCCTGTTGTAGACGGTGTTCCGCTGAAAAAAACCGATCTTATCCGCCAAAAATGGCTCGATAACGATTTTTACGGAGCCACATTTGCCCTCCACTACAAAAAAAACAGCTGGGATATGGTATTTGGCGGAGCCGGAAGCAACTACGAAAGCGATCATTTCGGCAAAATACGGTGGGTGCGCAATCCCAACAATTTCGATCCCGAGAAAGACTGGTATCGAAATACTTCGAAAAAAACCGATGTAAACGCCTACCTGAAAGCAAATGTGGAAATTGCCCGCAATTTTCTGATGTACGGCGATTTGCAATTCCGCCACATTAAATATACGATGAAAGGTACCGACGACAAATACGACGAAGATGCCGGCGCAATGTACGATTTGACACAGGAACACACGTTCTCTTTTTTCAACCCTAAAGTAGGGTTCACCTACCGTGCCAATGACAACAACAGTGTGTATGCCTCCTTTTCGGTTGCCCACCGCGAGCCGAATCGCGACAATTACACCGAAGCCGGACCCGACGAAAAACCTACCGATGAAAGGCTGTACGATACAGAAATCGGCTATCGTTACCAGTCGCCGTTATTCAGCTTCGAAAGCAATGTGTATTACATGAAGTACAAAGACCAGCTCGTCCTTACCGGAAAAATCAGCGAAATCGGCGAAATGCTCACCACAAATATTCCGAACAGCTACCGAATGGGATTGGAACTTACCTCGGCCATCCGGTTCAATCCCTTGCTGCGATGGGATGGAAACATCACCCTCAGCCGAAACAAAATCAAAAAATTTACCGAAGAAGATATTGACGTGTACGATGCCGACTGGAACTGGATAGAATCGCGCTCGACCTATCTGGGCACTACCGACATTGCCTATTCGCCCAATGTCATTGCCAACAGTATGCTCACCTTCACCTACAATCAATTCGAAGCCGTGCTGCACAGCAATTACGTGAGCCGCCAATACATCGACAACACGTCGAGCAAAGATCGCTCCATCGATCCGTATTTTGTCAACAACCTCCGCCTGGGGTATACCTTTGCGCTGCCTCATACGAAATCGGTAACGGCCGGCTTGGAAATCAACAACCTCTTTAACGTGGAATACGAAACCAACGGATACAACTGGTACACGTACTATCTGGGTAACAAACGCGTGAATGAAAAGCGCTATTTTCCCCAAGCCGGAACCAACGTACTGGCAAACCTGATTGTAAACTTTTAACGGAATGATAGACTTCTTTCAATCCATAGGATTCGAAATTATCGGCGCAGTCATCGGCCTTGTGTATCTTTATCTCGAATACAAGGCCGATAAATGGCTGTGGCCGGTGGGCGTACTCATGCCGCTCATCTATATCATCATCTTTTACGAAGGCAAATTTTACGCCGACATGGGTATCAACATTTACTATTTTTTTGCCAGTATTTACGGATGGATCAGATGGACAAAAATAGAAAACACGCCAACAGAAAACCGCATCAGCCACACTCCGGCTGCATACATCATCCCGTTGGGCATCGCATGTGCCTTGCTTTTCGCTCTCATTGCTTTCATTCTTATCCGTTTCACGGATAGTCCGGTTCCCTACGGCGATAGTTTTACCACAGCCGTCAGCATCATCGGCATGTGGATGCTTGCACACAAATATCTGGAGCAATGGTGGTTGTGGTTTGTGGTAAATGTGGCGTCGAGTGCGCTTTATTTATGGAAGGGATTGTACCCGACTGCCGGTTTGTTCATCATATATTCCGTCATTTCGGTCTTCGGCTATTTCCAATGGAAAAAAATGATGATGGAGTCGAAAGATACCATCCCGGAAATGCAACATTTGATTGAGTAATTGTTTACCTTTGTTTTTCGACGCAAAAATACTGTTTAATCCAACAAATATTGAATAAGATGAAAAATAGAATCATTGAATCGACCATTGTTGCTGTGGGATTGCTTTTGCTGGGACTTTCCATCAGGAGCGGTATCAACGCATTTTCGCAACGCAACCGCACGGTTACGGTAAAAGGGCTTGCCGAAACAGAAATGCCGGCCGACAAAGTTATCTGGCCTCTTCCTTTTAAAGAAGTAGGCAACGATCTGCCCTCTCTCTATAACAACCTGAAAATGAAAAATCAGGCCATTATGTCGTTTCTGAAGAGCAAAGGCATAAAAGACGAAGAAATAAGTATCTCTGCTCCGTTGGTAGTAGATATGCAGGCCGAACGATACAGTGTGTCTCAATCACCCTACCGCTACAACATTACGTCCGTAGTAACGGTGATGTCGGATAACGTGGATTTGGTGCGCAAATTGATGAGCGAACAGGGCGAGTTGCTAAAACAAGGAATCGCCGTAACCGGCGAAGATTACCAGTATCGGGTACAATTTCTATTTACCAAGCTCAACGATATAAAACCTCAGATGATTGAAGAAGCTACAAAAAATGCACGTGCTACGGCCGAAAAGTTTGCAAAAGATTCGGGCAGCAAACTGGGGAAAATACAAAGTGCCAATCAAGGGCAGTTTTCCATTACCGACCGCGATGCCAACACACCTTACATTAAAAACATACGGGTAGTGAGCACCGTAAACTATTATTTAAAAGATTGAGTACCTGTTCGAAAGAAGCTTCGTTTGTAATTGCAGAAAAAAAGAATGAATTCGCATGTCCGATTTTTCTTCATCTTTCATAGGCGACCCCGATGCGGTGATCATTGCCAACGGCAACTACCCGACGCATGAAATACCTCTCTCGTACATTGAAAAAGCAACATACATTGTTTGTTGCGACGGGGCCGCCAACGGTTTCATTGCTCGCGGAGGGCAACCCGACGCCATTGTGGGCGATTGTGACTCCATTTCGGAAGAAAACAAAATCCGCTTTGCCGATATAATTCATCCCAATCCCGACCAGTATACGAACGATCTCACCAAATCGGTGCATTTTTGCGTACAGCAGGGAATGAAAAATCTGGTTATTGTTGCGGCAACCGGAAAAAGCGAAGACCATACGTTGGGAAACATTTCGCTCTTGGCCGAATACATGTTGCAGGCACAGGTAGCCATGATTACCGATTACGGTATTTTATACCCCATTCACTCGCCTACCACTTTCCCGAGTTTTCGAGGACAAAACATTTCGCTTTTCTGCATCGATCGCGCTGAAGTAACCTTACAGGGTTTGCGGTATCCACTGGATAAAGCCGTACTCACCAACTGGTGGCAAGGGACGCTCAACGAAGCGCTTGGCGACACGTTTTCTATTGAAACGCACGGCAGAACAATCGTTTTTTGCAGTCATTATCCCGTTTCCAATCCATTGACATCCACATCGATATGACGGGATAATTTCTTTTTGTGCTCGATGAATACCTTCTGCCAATGTCCCGAATTAAAAACAAATATCATTCCGATTCCTTGAACAACATCAGAAGCATTGATGCCCAACCATATGCCTTTATAACCCAATCCGAGTGTTAAGGCACAAAGGTATGCAAAGGGTACCCGAAAAACGAGTTGACCGATAGCATTGATAATGGTGGCGGTCTTGGTATCGCCGGCACCATTTAGAGCCTGCGAAAACACCAGGGAAAAAGCAAGGAATGGAAAAGTGACGGCAAGATAGCGCAAAAAAGAACTTCCAACAACAATTACATCCGGATGATCATTGAAAATACCAACGAAAGTAGGCGCAAAAATCAGGAACAGAGTAGCCAACGGTATAGCAATTATCTCGTAATACATAACGGCGCGCCACGCCGATTTTTTTGCACGTTCCGGATTCCCGGCTCCCAAATTTTGACCAACCAACACTGCAGCAGCACTTGCAAACCCGAAACCGGGTACCATGATGAAAGTGCGGAGTCGCGAACCGATTCCATAGGCAGCAAGAGTAACATCGCCAAAGGAAGTAACCAACCGCATTAAAAACAAAAAAGATATCTCACGAATAAACACTTGAAGGGAAGCAAAAAAACCAATGTTTACGATTCTTCCCATTAAAGAAGGTTGAGGTTTAAGGTATTTCCATTTTAAATGAAGGGTAGAATGCCCAAAGAAAAGATGAAAGAAAAGGAATATAACGCCAATTCCCCGCGTTATCACCGTCGCCACCGCAGAACCGGCAACTCCCATAGCAGGAAAAGGGCCGTATCCCATGATGAGCAAGGGATCGAGAATAATATTAAGAATATTGGCAATTACCAGAGCATACAGTGGGGTCTTGGCATCGCCGGAACCTTGTAATGCATTGGTCATCCCTGAAAAAAGAAAAATAACGATGGAGAAAACGAAATTGATTCTAAGGTACTCGGAAGCATAAAACAATACATCGCCTGTGGCACCGAAAAGTCTCAAAAGAGGTTCTATCAGAAAAAATGAGACAATCAACATCAGTACCGATCCCAGAACTCCCAACATAAGCGTTTGCCCCAAAGCCATATCCGACATCTCATAATTTTTTTCTCCGGTAAAGTGCGAAACAAGCGCCATTGTTCCTACACCGATTCCTTGCACCAACATGGTCAGTATTGCCATTGTGGTTCCCGCAATAGCAAGTGCGGCCACTTCAACATGCCCCAGTTTTCCCACAAAAAACAAATCCACAAGGGAAAAAAGATCTTGCAGTGCCCCTCCAATCATCATTGGAGCGGCAAGTTTCCAAATGGATTGGGAAAGTTTTCCTTCTACTAAACCATTTTCAACTTTTCGTTTTCTTTGTTTTGCCATTCGTATTATATCCGATTATTATAGTCGCCTTTTTATTCTCAAAATGTATGCAAATGTATTCCTTCCTCCACAAACCGCTGCTCATTATCACATGAACGGTATCACATGAACGGTGATCAAAAATGCATCCTATTCGAGGCAAGTGTTCAGCACTGTTGCCAACGCACGTTGTTATACTGTAATTTTTACAATGTGCCCGCCGCGGATAGGTGCTCAAAACAGCTCCCGAAGCACCTCCAGCGATTTCAATGGAGGAAAATCGTATATATGCAGACGGTAATACACCAACAGATAATCGATAAGGGCATTGCGCTCGGCACGCGACATGCGAAAAAGATGCATATTGGCATAATTGATTCTGCTGAAAACACTGAGGTAGGTGCTTTTTGCTTGAGTAAGGTAATAATGGTGGGGAGGCATGTATTGCACAAATATACCGTTAAGCAAATCAAAATAAGCCCCCGGTCGGTAATCGTCCAGATTGGGATAAATCCCTAAAAAACGGGTCAATCCGAACATAAATGCAAGATGAAAATTACCAAGTCCCCGATGCGATTCTTCCAACACATGCACCGAGTGTTTCAGATAATCGAAAAGCGATTTGTTTTCGTGAGCTTCGCGCAATACTTTCGAGAGAAACTCCGCTAGAAAAAAAGAAATTGATATTTTGGTTTCATCCGCACATATTTCATATAAAGGAAATGCCCTTTCAACCTCTTTCAGCCGCTGAATTTCACGCAATGGCAAATGTTCCACCTCCATATTCAATACCGAAAGGGGGAAAAAAAGTGAAGCTCTTACTTTTGATTTTTTTCCGCCACTTTTTGGAAGAAGATAAGCCATACGACCAAAATCACGCGTAAAAACATGGACAACAGAGAACGTATCGCTGTAACGCGATGTACATAAAACAACACCTTGTGTTTTGTATTGCATAAAATACCCTTCCGATTTTTACTTTCAAGAGAACAAACGAGTGCAAAGCAAAAATACAAAAAAACGCCCTGAAAACTTCAGAGCGTTTGTTATTTTTTTTAAAACCGGATTAAAAAGCTTTCTTTTTGATACGGGCTTTCTTTCCGCGACGCGAACGAAGGTAATACAGTTTTGCCCTGCGAACTTTACCTTGACTATTCACTTCAATACTCTCGATAAACGGAGAATTCAGCGGAAAAATTCGTTCAACACCAATGTTGTCGGAAACCTTACGAACGGTAAAACGTTTGTTGTCGCCATGTCCCGAAATCCGGATCACAACGCCGCGATACTGCTGAATACGTTCCTTGTTCCCTTCTACGATACGATAGGCCACCGTAACAGTATCTCCACTCTTAAATTTAGGGTGTTCTTTCTTCTCTCCTGCGAAAGATTCTTCCACTATTTTAATTAAATCCATGACTGATGAAGCTTTATGTTAATATTTAACGAATAAGAACGCAATATAACGGCATTTTTTTCCGACAGAGATTGCGCAAAGCGGGTGCAAAGATAGCAATAATTATTTATTACTCCAATAATCAATGGTTTTTATATTTATTTTTTGATTTTCTTCTGTTTGGCTGCTTACGGAAAAATGCGTACTTTTGACACGATCAAAAACATCATTGAAGGCACCGGAATAATCTTAAAAATGAACAGAATTCTTTTCTTGATTTCAGCGTTATTTTCCCTGATTTCGTTATATGGGCAACAGCCCAATCTGTATCGGAAAGTCGATTCGGAAAAAATGAATGCATGGGTAGATTCGGTTTATAAAAGTATGAGCCTCGACGAAAAAATAGGCCAACTATTTATGCCTGTCGTAGAAAACAAAAACAATAATGGAAATAAAGCCAAAATAAACGATTACGTACTTAATCAGAAAGTTGGCGGACTTTTGTTCAGCAAAGGAACACTTTCGCAACAAGCCGAGCTTACCAATTATGCACAAAGTAAAACCAAAACACCTCTTTTTATTGCTATGGATGCCGAGTGGGGGCTTTCGATGCGGCTAAGCGATGCCCCCGATTTTCCCAAGAACATGGTGTTGGGTGCCATTACAGACGACACATTGCTTTACCTTTACGGAAAAGAAGTAGCTCGTCAATGCCGCGAAATGGGTATCCATATCAATTTTGCACCGGCCATTGATGTTAACAGCAATCCGCAAAACCCTGTCATCGGCATACGTGCCTTTGGTTCCGATCCCGAAAATGTTGCCCGCAAAGGAATTGCTTATGCCAAAGGATTAGAGGATAACGGCGTGATGGCAGTAGCCAAACATTTTCCGGGTCATGGCGATACCTCAGAAGATTCCCATAAAACCCTCCCCACCATCAGGCATTCACCCGAACGATTGAACCAAGTGGAGCTTATACCGTTCCGCAAATACATCGATGCCGGTTTGTCGGGCATCATGATCGGGCACCTGAATGTTCCGGCATTGAATACAAGCGGCATGCCCGCTTCTCTATCGCCCAACATCGGAGAAAAATTGCTGAAAAAAGAAATGAAATTTGACGGACTGATTTTTACCGACGGAATGGCAATGCGTGGCGTAGCCAAACAGGCCGACAAAAGCGTGAAAGCTCTTCTTGCGGGTAACGATATTATTCTGGGGGTTCCTCGTCAGGCCGATGAATTGGCATCGGTTAAGAGGGCCATCGAAAAAGAAATTATTTCTGAACAGATGCTGGAAGAAAAAGTACGAAAAATTCTCTCCTACAAATATATATTGGGAGTGCACAATTTCAAACCCATCGATACGGCAAAACTATACGAAAACATAAACACCTCCGGTGCCGAGTGGCTAAAACGCAAACTGTATGACAATGCGGCTACACTGCTGAAAAACAAATCTAACCTTATTCCAATCAAAGAATTGGACACCAAAATCATTGCCTCGATAGCTATCGGTGAAACAGCGCCAAACGAGTTTCAACGGATGCTGAAAAAATACGACAACATAAAAACTTTCCAGCTTGCCGATACAAAGGGCCTGGCGGAAATCGAGAAACAAGTGGCCGATTATAATCTGCTGATCTTATCTATTCATGGTACGCAAACCGAAGATGAAACATTGCAAAAACTGACAAAAAACAAGCATACCGTTCTTGTGTTTTTTACTTCACCTTACGAATTAGACGGCTACAAAACCTCCATCGAAAACGCACAAGCTGTTGTTCTGGCGCAAGACAACAGTGCCTCTGCCGGCAAGAGTGCCGCTCAAGGAATTTTTGGAGGAATCCCGCTGAAGGGAAAATTACAAGTTTCGGCAGCGAGTTTTCCCCTCAACACAGGGATCGAAACTAACAAAATAAGACTGGCCTACAACCTGCCCGAAGAGGTAGGGATTGGGGCGGAAGCATTGGCCGGAATCGAAGAAATTGCAAGGGAAGGAATAAAAAACCGGGCATACCCCGGCTGTCAAATTTTAATAGCCAAAGAGGGTGTGGTAATTTACGAAAAATCGTTTGGAAATTTTGAATACGGCATAAGTTCAGCTGTCACCGAAGAAACGGTTTACGATTTAGCATCGGTAACCAAAGCAACAGCCACCCTACCGGCTGTGATGAAATTGTACGACCAAAAAAAGGTGCAGTTGCAAGATCCTCTCCGTAAATTTGTACCCGAAACGAGAGGAAGCAACAAAGCCAACATCACTATCCGTGAATTGTTGTTTCACGAATCGGGAATCGTACCCTTCATCCCCTATTACACGTCGGCCATCGAAAAAAACAGTTACACAGGTCCCCTGTTCGGTAATAAATCGGAAACCTATCGTGCCTACTATGCGGGAGCGTGGGGACGCACCGATTATCGATTTCGTTCCGACCTGATTTCGAATCAATTATCGGAAACTTTTTCCATGCCGGTGGCAAAAGATATGTACGCAAGCAAAAAAATGCACGATGTATTGCTGAAAGATATCATTGATACTAAATTGGGAAAAAGAGGACAATATACATACAGTTGTTTGAACTTCATGCTACTGAAAGAAGCGGTAGAAAACGTTTCCGGAGAAGACCTGAATACGTTTGTTCAAGAAAATTTCTATCGTAAACTCGGCGCATCCACAACCACCTTTCAACCCATCCGCTACTTATCGATAAACGATATACCTCCCACCGAGAACGACCCTTTTTTCCGTAAACAGCTGGTGCACGGTTATGTTCATGATGAAGGAGCTGCACTTTTTGGCGGTATTTCGGGAAACGCCGGACTGTTTTCGAATGCCAACGATATGGCTAAAATATATCAAATGTGGCTAAACGAAGGGGAATATGGAGGTGAGCGTTTTCTCGGAAAAGAAACCGTACGGTTGTTTACTACAACAAAAAGCAGCGTTAGTCGTCGCGGGTTGGGATTCGATAAACCCGACCCTCAAAACCCCAAGGCAAGTCCATGCGGCAAACAAACGCCCCCCTCGGTTTACGGACATACCGGTTTCACGGGTACCTGTTTCTGGGTTGATCCCGACAATCAATTGATTTATATTTTTCTATCGAACAGGGTTTACCCGTCGCGCACCCCAAACAAACTTTCATCGCTGGAAATCAGGGAGCGCATCCAAGACGAAATTTATAATGCATTAAAAAAGAACTAACGCATTCACTCATTTCTCATTCGTATGCAAGAAATCATAAAAAGCAATCATATTGTAAGCGACTTGGAAAAAGTAATTCAAGGCATTCATCACGACAAACGTTTTGTTCTCACCGATGAGCACACCTCAACGTATTGTTTTCCATTGATAGCTTCTTCCGAATTGATTCGGACAGCCAAACAAATCATTATCCCCGCCGGGGATATCAACAAAAATATCGAAAATCTTTCGTGGGTATGGAAACAACTCACCGAGAATGGTGCTACACGCCACTCACTGCTCATTAATCTGGGAGGAGGCATGGTTACCGATTTGGGTGGCTTCGCTGCAGCAACATTCAAAAGAGGAATTAAATATATCAATATCCCCACTACGCTTTTGGGTGCAGTGGATGCCGCTGTAGGTGGAAAAACCGGAATCAATTTTGAAGGATATAAAAACGAAATCGGTGCGTTCTATCCGGCAGAATATGTTCTTATCTCGTCAAAATTTTTTCGAACACTCGACAAAAAAGATATCCTATCCGGCTTTGCCGAGATGCTCAAGCATTCCCTTATCCACTCGCAAACGGATTGGGAAAAGCTATTGTCATTCCCCTTTAATCCCATCGATTTTGAAGAACTGAACGAACTGGTTTTCCGCTCGGTTTCCATCAAAGAACACATCGTTGAAAAAGATCCTTGCGAAAAAGATATCCGCAAGGCGCTGAATCTGGGGCACACCATTGGTCATGCTTTCGAAAGTTTTGCCATCGACAACAAAAAGCCAATACTGCACGGCTATGCTGTTGCATGGGGATTAATAGCAGAACTTTATCTTTCGCATCGTCTTTGCGATTTCCCAAAAGACAAATTGCTAAAAACCATTCATTTTATCGAAAAACATTACAGGGCTTTCCCTATCACGTGCAACGACTACGAAACACTCTATGAAATTATGACGCACGATAAGAAAAACGAAGGAGATATCGTTAATTTTACCCTCTTATCGGATATCGGCAATGTGAAAATTAATCAAACTGCAGACAAAAAACTGATTTTTGAAGCGCTCGATTTTTACCGCGATTCAGTAGGTTTGTAAAAATTTTGTTATTCCAAACTTTTGTTGATTTGCTCAATGTAATCCAACAGCTCTTCGCGGCCGGTTCCCTTTTCTGAAGAAGTAACAAAAATGGGGGGAAGTTTTTCCCACGATTCATAAAGTGTTTGCTTGTAATGTTCGATCCGATCTTGTAGCTTAGCCGAACTCAATTTATCCGATTTTGTAAAGACGACGGCAAAAGGGATGCCGTTTTCGCCCAGCCAATCGATAAACTGCAAATCGATTTTTTGAGGTTCGTGCCTGCTATCCACCAATACGAAAAGAAGTGTCAACTGCGAGCGACAAAGAATATATTCCTCAATCATTTTTTTCAACTGCTTCCGTTCTTTTTTCCCTCTTCGGGCATAACCATAACCCGGCAAATCTACCAAATACCATTCGTTATTGATGAGAAAATGATTAATGAGCAATGTTTTCCCCGGAGTTGAAGAAGTCATAGCAAGTCCTTTCCGATTAGTGAGCATATTAATCAACGAAGATTTTCCCACATTGGAACGCCCGATAAAAGCATATTCGGGCTTCCTATCTTGCGGACAGTCACGGTAATTGATATTGCTGACTACAAAGCGGGCATCACGAACAAGCATAGAGCAAGATTTTTAAATACGTTGCATTTGTCGATCTTTCGACGAAAAAATCCACAACCCCAAAGCGGTAAGAGCTCCGTTTATTAACAACAATTCGTACCCCACAGTATAATGAAAAACGGTTTTCATGACAATTTCAATGATAAAACACAAAACAGGAGCCGCAAACGCCACATAAGGCACATATTTGTCTACGGGTTTTACCTTAGTATATAATCCGCAGAAATATAGTCCTAACAACGGACCGTAGGTATAGGATGCCAGTTTATAGATAGCCGTGATGATGCTGTCGGAACCAATGGCTTCGATAATCAGAATAATGGCAACAAAAACGGCACTCATGCCCAAGTGTACGCGCCTGCGAATGGCAATGTTCCTTTTTTCCACTTCCGGATCGTTTTCCTTATTATTCATCCCTAGAATGTCTACGCAGAAAGAAGTGGTTAAAGCTGTCAATGCCGAATCGGCACTCGAAAAAGCTGCAGCCACAATACCTACAATAAAAATACCTAGGACGGTATCGCCTAAATATTGACTGGCAATGTGAGGCAATATGTTATCGGAAACTTCGGGAAGAACAATTCCGTTTTGCTCTGCAAAAACAAGCAGGAGCACTCCTAAACACAAAAAAAGAAAATTAACGGGAGCAAAAGCCAAACCATATGAAACCACATTTTTCTGTGCATCTTTCAAACTTTTGATCGTGAGGTTTTTCTGCATCTGATCCTGATCCAAGCCGGTCATTACAATGGTGATGAACATGCCGCTGAAAAATTGTTTGAAGAAATTTTGCGTACTACGCCAATCATCGAAAACAAAAATACGTGAATGCGGACTGTTTTTGATTGCGGCGACGGTATCGCCCAAACCAAAATTGAGCCTTGACGTGATTTCAAAAATAATAAGAACCAGTGCAGTAAGAAAAAGCAGGGTCTGCAACCAATCGGTCCAAATAATGGTTTTAATGCCACTTTTATGACTATACATCCATATGACCAGAATGATCCCAATGACGGTTACCACAAACGGAACACCCCACGCATCAAAAACCAGCGACTGAAGAATAAATGCCACCAGATAGAGCCTTGCGGCAGCACCCACTATTTTCGATATAAGAAAAAACCACGCTCCGGTTTTATAGGATTTGGGGCCATAACGTTGATCGAGATAACCATAAATAGTAGTCAGATTGAGCTTGTAATACAAAGGGAGCAACACATAGGCAATGACCAAATATCCAAAAAAGAAGCCAAAAACCATCTGCATATAGGTCATGTCCAGATTCCTTACCATACCGGGCACCGATATGAAAGTAACTCCGGAAATGGAAGTGCCAATCATGGCAAAAGCCACTACATACCATTTGGATTGTTTATTGGCACGAAAAAAGGCATCGTTATCGGTACCTTTTCGACTCGTCAAATACGAGATCAGCATCAATAATCCCAAATAAAGGGCAATTACAATCAGAATAAAAACTCCCTGCATACTTCCTTGTTATAAATTCATAAAATAATCGGTCAGTTCGGGAAAAGAATCAAATTTTAATGCGTAATTATCTGTTTCTCCAAATCCATAAGTTACATACACAAATGGCACTCCGGCTTTAGCCGCTTCGCGACTATCAGTATCGGTATCCCCAATGTAAACAGGTGATTGAAGATGATTTCTTTCCATTAATAGTTTCAGATTGAAGCTTTTAGGCTGAAAATTCTGACCATGTTCCATATAATCCGTAAAAAGATGGCGCGTTCCGGTATGATTCATAAAATTCAATATACCTCCCTCTTCACAATTGCTTAGCATAAAAAGCTTGTATTTGGTCGCCAATTTTTCCAATCCTTCACGTACCCCCGGAAATATTTTGGGCGTCATGGTTTTCGTTAATGACTGATAGGCCTCAATAATAGCATAAAACAGCTCTTTCTCTTCCTCGGGAGAAATTCCCGGTAGAAACTTATTGAGCATTTTCCCAATTTCTTTACCCATCAAACCAACCAAATCTTCTCTGCGAAGACGTAAGTCGTACCCCTTGGCTTCCAAACCTTTGTTCCAGGCAGTAACATAGGTATCTACATTATCCCAAAGTGTGCCGTCTCTATCAAAAATTAAACTATCGGGTTTTAACATTCTCAGATTCTTAAGATTTTTTGAATGCAAAAATACGTAACTCTCACTGAAAAGACAACCAAATAAACGTTAAAAACAATTTCCATGGATATTATTGAGTATAAGGATGAATAAAAAAATAGCTTATCTTTGTGACGAAAAGGATTGCTTTTCTGTGTATCTTAGGTAACCACATAAAAAACAAAGAAAAAAAATGAACGATTTTGCAAACGAAGATGCGCTCGTGTTATTCTCGGGCGGACAAGACTCCACTACTTGTCTCTATTGGGCAAAAAAACATTTCCGCAACGTATATACGCTCTGTTTCTTTTACGGACAGCGCCATTCATTGGAAGTAGAAAATGCACAACGTATTGCCGAAATGGCGCAAGCACCCTTTCAAGTGCTTGACGCACAAATTATTTCGCAACTAGCCCCCAACTCGCTTACCGATTTTTCCATTGAAATGGACGAAGAAAAACCGACAAATTCTTACCCCAATACGTTTGTTCCCGGACGCAATATGCTGTTTCTTACGTGTGCAGCCGCCATTGCTTATGCAAAAAATATCCGACATTTAGTAACGGGCGTTTCACAGGCCGATTACAGTGGATACCCCGATTGCAGGGATACTTTTATTCGTTCGCTGAATGTATCGCTCAATCTGGCTATGGAAAGACAATTTATTATCCATACACCTCTGATGTGGCGCACTAAAGCACAAGTATGGCAATTGGCAGACGAACTGGGTGTGTTCGATGTGGTACGAACCGAAACACTTACTTGCTACAACGGCATAAAAGCAGAAGGTTGCGGTCATTGTCCGGCCTGCAAACTACGAAATAAGGGATTGGAAGAATACCTTTTATTTAAAGAAACAAAGAAATAAGGAATAACTAAAAGCAATAGAAAGACCGATCGATCAAAAAAATAACGTCCTAAATTGAAAAAAATGGAACAAGATAATCTAAACCTTCTTGGTAAAAAAACCGAATACAAAACAAATTATGCTCCCGAGATTCTGGAAACATTCACAAATAAGCATCAGGATCACGATTATTGGGTAACATTCGACTGCCCCGAATTTACCACGCTTTGCCCCATAACCGGTCAACCCGATTTTGCAACCATCCGCATCGATTATATTCCCGATGCAAAGATGGTGGAAAGCAAAAGTTTAAAACTCTATTTGTTCAGTTTCCGCAACCACGGAGCATTTCATGAAGATTGCGTAAATATCATCATGAAAGATCTTATTCGTCTAATGGATCCGAAATATATTGAAGTGACAGGCATTTTCAGACCACGAGGCGGTATAAGTATCTATCCCTACACCAATTACGGACGCAAGGGAACAAAATACGAACAACTAGCCCACGACCGATTATTTAATCACTCCTTTCCATTATAATAATGGAATGATTAAACTCAACCAAAGCAAAGAGTTTTTATTCTGTCTTTTCATTCTTCGGTTCATAATACCGAACCCAATCAATATACATTTCGGCAGGTAATGTAGTTGGATCTATAGAGCCTGCCCAACTTCCATCCAATTGCATCGCTATGAGCAGATAAAATTCACGATCACTGAAAGGGAATTGTCCACCTTCTATTGTTTCAACACGCGGATAGGTTTTTGTATGCACATCATTCACGAAAAACACCAAACTGTCTGGGTATTTTTCAAGTGCATAGACATTATAATTGTCCGCATCAATTGTAACAACGACACTATTTGCGACAGGTTTATCTTTAATACCAAGGACATCCGTATAATAGGAATGAACAGTTTGGTAAACATATTTATCATAATTTAATCGCTCCATAATGTCGATTTCCCCTCCTTTTATTCGGCTCTCATCTGCAGGAAGCATCCAAATTCCAGGATGAGCACCTTGTGCCCCAACTAATTTCGCTCTAATTTCAAGACGACCAAAATCGAATGTTTTTTTCCCTTTTGTGTAAACTCCACCTGTAAGATAAGGTGCCGTATCGTTAGGCAAAACCGTATTTTGTATTCCACGTAGAATCAAATTTCCACCACGAACATCACAAACAGACTCATAATCGCTCATGTATCTGTTCCATTCACTTTTCCCACGCGGTATTTTCGACCAAGTGGTAGTATCCATCCACCCGTCCCGGTTGAAATTATCTTCCCATACCAACGTCCACTTGCCGGCCTCTTTCTTATCTGAGCATGCCACAAAAGACAACACAAGAAGGAGAATAAATAAAATGTTACTTTTTTTCATAAAATTATGTTTTTAATGACTCCACAAATATAGGAAATAAAATAATAAGCTGTAGAAAAACATATTTTTTTATTACCTTTGCCATTCAATATTTTGAAACAATAAACAACATTATTTTATAGCTAGAAATCAAAAAACGTATGCCTGAAATTTCCGAAAGAGGGATGCAGATGCCTGCTTCACCCATCCGAAAATTAGCTCCACTATCCGACGCAGCAAAAGCACGAGGCGTAAAAGTATATCACCTCAATATTGGACAACCCGATTTACCGACTCCGGAAAGTGCACTAAATGCGATACGAAATATCCAAAATAAGGTTCTGGAATACAGTCCGAGCGATGGATTTCGGTATTACAGAGAAAATTTGGTGAAATATTATGCAAAATACCATATTGATCTTACTCCCGATGATATTATTATTACAGCAGGAGGTTCAGAAGCGGTTTTATTTGCATTTCTGGCTTGCTTAAATCCCGGTGACGAAATCATTATTCCCGAACCGGCGTACGCCAACTATATGGCTTTTGCCGTATCAACAGGAGCCGTTATTAAAACAATCCCTTCTTTCATGGAAACAGGTTTTGCTCTACCTCCCATAAAAGAATTCGAGAAACTGATCAATCCACGCACCAAAGGGATCCTGATCTGCAATCCGAATAACCCCACAGGATATGTATATACGCCTGAAGAAATGGAGCAGATCAGGGAAATGGCTAAAAAATACAATTTATACCTGTTTTCCGACGAAGTCTATCGTGAATTTATTTACACCGATATACCGTATGTTTCTGCGTGCCACTTGAAAGGGATAGAAGAAAATGTAATTCTGATAGATTCTGTTTCTAAAAGATACAGCGAATGCGGCATTCGCATTGGTGCTCTCATCACAAAAAATAAAGAGGTGCACGATACGGTAATGAAATTTTGTCAGGCACGACTAAGTCCGCCTCTTATCGGACAAATTGCAGCCAACGCATCACTTGATGAAAGCGAAACCTATATGCTCCAAAATTTTGAAGAATACCGAAGCAGAAGAGATTTTTTGATTGAACGACTCAATAAAATTCCGGGAGTATATTCACCCATGCCAATGGGAGCATTCTATACGTTGGCTAGCCTGCCTGTGGATGATGCCGACGAATTCTGTGCATGGTGTCTGTCGGATTTCGAATACGAAGGCGAAACCATTTTTATGGCTCCTGCGTCGGGCTTTTATGTTACACCCGGACTAGGTAAAAATGAAGTACGTATTGCCTATGTATTGAACAAAACCGATCTCGACAAAGCACTTACCATTTTAGAAAAAGCATTGGAGGCTTACCCAAAAAAAAGTAATGCCTTTTCTGTGAAAGATGAATACAGAGCTGTTTATAGCAAAACGGATTTATAAAGGCGATAAAAAAAACGAAAAGCGCGTCTCTTCTCCCGCCATCAAAATTGCTATTGCCGGTATAGCATTGGGGTTGGCAGTGATGATTATCGCAGTATGTATTATTATCGGTTTCAAAAAAGAGATCCGTGAAAAAGTAACCGGATTTGAAGCTCATATTCAGATCACCGCGTTTGACAACAATGTTTTTTATGAATATAATCCTATTTCTTTCTCCGATACGCTTGTTCAGCACCTCCTAAGCTATCCCGACATCCAGCATATTCAAGGGTTCATCATTAAGGCAGGAATCATAAAAACAGACGATGATTTTCAAGGCATTGTCCTTAAAGGAATTGGAGACGACTACGATTGGGATTTTTTCAAAAAAAATCTCATCGAAGGCGAGGTATTTATTCCTAATGACACTTCAACAGGAAATCCCGCCATAATATCAAAAACTCTTGCCGATAAACTTCGATTGAAATTGGGAGACAGTTTTACTACTTATTTTGTGCAAGATCCGGTTCGTGCCCGCCGATTCAAAATTACAGGCATTTATCAAACTAATTTCGAAGAATACGACAAATTATATGTAATTACCAAAAAAAATATTCTGACTAAATTAAATGGTTGGGACGACGATATGGTAAGTGGAATTGAAGTTTTCGTGAAAGACTTCAATAAACTCGATCAGATTGCTCAAGACCTGTTTTTTGAAATGTCGCACTACGAGGACCGACTCGGCAACACGTTGTATGCACGATCTATAAAAGAGATTAACCCCATGATATTTAATTGGCTAAGCTTACTTGACATGAACGTATGGGTCATTATTATTTTAATGATCGTCGTATCGGGATTTACCATGATTTCGGGTTTGCTCATCATTATTCTGGAGCGAACCAATATGATTGGCATTCTTAAAGCAATAGGGGCTAGCGATTTTAGTATCAGAAAAGTTTTTCTTTATTTATCGGCTTTTCTCATCGGACAAGGTATGTTGTGGGGAAATATCATTGGTTTGTTTCTTTGTTTCATTCAAAACAAATTTCACATTATTAAACTAAACCCTTCTGTATATTACCTTTCGGCCGTTCCTATCGATATGAATGTACTTTATCTTATTCTGCTTAACGTGGGAACACTTATCGTATCCTTACTCATGATGATAGGACCTTCGTATTTGGTTGCCAAAATTGCGCCGGCAAAATCCATTCAGTTCGAATAAAAAAAACAGACGATCCCTTTCACTGAACCGTCTGAATGTAAAATAAAACATGTATGTTGTTTATCTTGTTATTTGTCAAGAATAACAGGTTTGTAATAACCTATATCTTCAATACGCGATTTAGTTACAAAATTGTAATTTTGGATGACCTCTACCTGTCCGTAATGAATATACACTTCAGCAGAACGACGGAATAGCTGAGGATTTTTATTGGCATCCTGTAACAAAAGATAACCCATAATAATATGTCCGGCACTTTCCACCAAACGACGCGCATGAAAATCGAAATATTCTTCGTCTTTCTTCGAAGTAACAATTCCAACCAGTTTTTCATACATTTGAGTCATTTTCGAAAGTGAACGTTTTAAAGGTTCCAATTCAGGAATAACCGGCATAGCCTCATATTCTTTAATTCGTTGCAAATAGGTACCGGTGGTGACATGACGAATAGCCGCAACGACCTGTAATTGTGTCGTTCCTTCGTAAATATTAGTAATACGAGCATCACGATACAATCGTTCACACTTATAATCCTTCATATAACCCGATCCTCCATGTACCTGAACAGCATCAAAGGTGTTCTGATTGGCAAATTCGCTGGACATGGCTTTGCCGAGCGGTGTGAAAGCATCGGCAAGGCGGGAATAATATTTCAACTCGTTTCGTTCATCGGGGGTCAACTTCCGCTCTCTCGAAATATCTTCCAGCGTTTTATACATATCCACAAAACGACACGTTTCGTATAACAATGAGCGCGAAGCATCGGTTTTGGCACGTATATTAGCAATCATTTCGTATACGGGAGGAAACTCGATAATTGCTTTCCCGAACTGACGCCGTTCAATAGCGTAATTATAGGCCTCGCGATAAGCCGCTTCTGATATACCAACCGACTGTGCCATGATTCCCAGTCGAGCGCCGTTCATCAGCGACATTACATATTTAATCAAACCCAAACGACGTGACCCTACCAATTCGGCTTTTGCATTTTTAAAAACCAACTCACATGTGGGAGCTCCCTTGATACCCATTTTATTTTCGATGCGGCGTACCGTAACTCCACCGTTGTTTTTGTCGTAAATAAATAACGACAACCCACGTGCATCCTTCGTTCCTTCTTCCGAACGTGCCAGCACCAGATGAATATGAGAATCGCCATTAGTAATAAATCGTTTCACAC
>Ga0116169_1000495_pt1 | contig 41101 bp, 35 predicted proteins | sample AD_UKC130_MetaG_FD_89796 | JGI IMG/M metagenome (GOLD analysis project Ga0116169, IMG submission 89796) | Active sludge microbial communities of municipal wastewater-treating anaerobic digesters from Canada - AD_UKC130_MetaG | ecosystem: Engineered > Bioreactor > Anaerobic > Digestate | place...
GATTTTCCGACGAATATAAAAATTTTGATTTACCCCCATCCTAATAACATCCCTTAACAAAGGAAACCGATTTACTAGTGAAATAAAGCTATTCCCGAGTTAAAAAACGCAAATTACAACCATCGGAATTTCAGAGATAGGATATTATTTTTTTTAGCCCCCGTCGGATTTTCCGACGGAAGAATTTAGTTAGTTATTATTAACACACGTTTTCCGAAACACGATACAATTTTCGTGCACGCTGCCCCTGTTTTCCGATAAAAGATGAAATTTTGCTTCGTTTCTGCCGAAAAATCCGATAAAGGAATAATAAACCTTTTGTGCACACCAAAATTATTTTAACCCCTCTCGGGAATATTTCAATAAACACCAAAACCCCGGTTTAACTCGTTGACCGAATTCACGTAAGTTTAAAATAGAAGTACAACATTGCGAATGATATTTCCCAATTATTCGGTTACAAAACTTTGAAAATCTCCCCGAAAATAGTACTTTTCGGATTCAGAAAGCAAAATCATTCATCCTTTTCATTATGACGACACGATTTATTATTCTCACATTGGTATTGTTGTCGACTTTCCTCGTAATTTTTGGGCAAATTGTCCCTCAATCGGAGCCCAACTATGATGAAAACAAAGTTCCGAAATTCGAATTGCCTGATCCTTTAACAACATTCGCAGGCAAAAAAATAAAAACCCCCGGCAAATGGATCAAGGAACGCAGACCCGAATTGCTTGCGTTTTTTTCCGAAAACGTGTATGGAAAAGTGCCGTGCAAAATTCCTGTTCACCAATGGGAAGTAGTAGAACAAAGCGACCATGCACTCGATGGCAAAGCCTGCCGCAAACAGGTTGATCTTATTTTCAAAAAAGACAATCATGCACTTCGCTTCACTATCTTAATGTATTTACCCAAGGAAATAGAAAAAGCCCCCTTATTCTTAGGATATAATTTTTACGGCAATCATACAATTACCAACGATCCGAATGTTCTGATTTCCCCTGCATGGACACGAAACAACGAATCGTTGGGAATCGTCAATCATCAATTGACGGAAGCATCACGCGGGGTTCGCGCCAATCGGTGGCCGGTTGAAAAAATTATTCATGCCGGTTATGGGTTGGCTACAATTTTTTATTGTGAGGTTGACCCTGACAGAGACGATTTTTCAGACGGAATACATCCTTTTTGCTATGTTGAAGATCAACAAATCCCTGCTGCCGACGAATGGGGCGCTATCTCCGCCTGGGCATGGGGATTGAGTCGTGCAATGGATTATTTTGAACAAGATAAAGATGTGGATGCATCAAAGGTTATTGTTTTTGGACATTCGCGGTTGGGTAAAACCGCACTTTGGGCAGGAGCACAAGATGAACGTTTTTCTGCCGTCATTTCCAATAATTCGGGATGTGGTGGGGCAGCGCTTTCGAAAAGACGGTTTGGAGAAACAATAGCACGCATCAACACGGCTTTTCCGCATTGGTTTTGCAAAAATTTCAACAAATACAACGATAACGAAGATGCACTTCCCGTGGATCAACACGAACTAATTGCCCTTATAGCGCCACGCCCTGTTTACGTAGCAAGTGCCGAAAAGGATCTCTGGGCCGACCCGCGGGGAGAATTTTTAGCTGCTTATTTTGCTACGCCGGTTTACGAACTTTTTGGAAAAAAAGGAATCTCCTCACAAGAAATGCCGCCTGTCAACCAACCTATTCACAATACGGTGGCATACCACATCCGAAGCGGTGAACACGATGTGACCGATTTCGACTGGGAGCAATACATTAAATGGGCAAACAAACAGCTCTTGAACAAATAAAAGGAGCAAGGAGAGGGGGAGGTTAGCTGATTCTGCCCCAGTCGTACCGATTGCCCGACAACCGGTTCAGCTGTTGTCTCAATACCAAATGTTCGGGTTGTTCCAAATTGGGATCTTTCGCAATGATTCCCTCGGCAATTTCGCGCGCACGAAACAGAATATCGTTATCGCGCACGATATCCGAAATTTTAAGGTTAAAAGGAATGCCGCTCTGCTGTGTACCCTCCAAATCGCCGGGACCGCGAAGCTTCAGATCGGCCTCGGCAATCAAGAACCCATCGTTGGTTTCCGTCATAATCTCGATGCGCTTGCGCGTATCGGCCGACAATTCATAAGGTGTAATCAGAACGCAATACGATTGGTCGGCACCTCGCCCTACCCTTCCGCGCAACTGATGCAATTGTGCCAGCCCGAAACGCTGGGCACTTTCGATCACCATGACCGAAGCATTGGGAACATTCACGCCAACCTCGATCACCGTTGTAGATACGAGTATCTGCACCTCGTTTGCCAAAAACCGGCGCATCACCTCGTCTTTTTCGGCAGGTTTCATGCGTCCGTGCATCTTGCCAACGGTAAATTCGGGGAACGACTCTTTGATGTGCAGGTAACCCTCTTCCAGGCTGCGCAAATCGAGGTTCTCGTTTTCTTCGATCAACGGAAAAACTACATATACCTGCCGACCGGCATGAATCTGATCGCGAAGGAAAGCATGCAACGCTCCGCGTTTCGTATCGTAGCGATGAATCGTTTTGACGGGTTTGCGACCCGGCGGCAATTCATCGATCACCGACACGTCGAGATCGCCGTAAACCGTCATGGCAAGGGTGCGCGGAATGGGTGTAGCCGTCATTACAAGTACATGGGGCGGATGATCGTTCTTCTTCCACAACTTGGCACGTTGCACCACACCAAAGCGATGTTGCTCGTCAATCACCACAAAACCGAGATTCCGAAACTGCACCACATCCTCAATCAACGCATGAGTCCCGATGAGAATATCGATTTTGCCCGATTGCAGCTCCTCCAAAATCGATTCACGCTCTTTTTTCCTTGTCGAGCCTGTAAGCAGCGCCACGTTTACATCCATATCCGACAGCAATTCACTGAACGTGGCAAAATGTTGAGACGCAAGAATCTCAGTCGGCGCCATCAGGCAGGTCTGAAAACCGTTATCGATCGCAATCAACATACTCATGAGCGCAACCAGGGTCTTTCCGCTCCCTACATCTCCCTGCAAAAGGCGGTTCATCTGTTTTCCGGAACCCATATCCCGACGGATTTCCTTGATGACCCTTTTCTGGGCGTTTGTCAGCTCAAAGGGCAGGTATTTTTTGTAAAAAGTATTCAGGTTCTTGCCTACGCGTTTAAAGACGAATCCGTTTAATTTGGATTTTCGGTCGGCCGCATACCGAACGATACTCAATTGAATATAAAACAATTCCTCAAACTTCAGCCGATACTCCGCATCGCGCAACAAAAGGGGATTCTTTGGAAAATGAATGTTTTCAATGGCATCATGAAAAGGTATGACGCGTGCAGCTTGCACTACATCGGGCGAAAGCGACTCGGGCAACCTTTCCTGAATCATCTCGAAAGCGTTTTTGATAATCTTCTGCATCGCCTTCGAGTTAAGATAATGCGATTTCATTTTCTCGGTAGTATTATACATAGCCACCAGTCCGTCGGGGCGATCCGCCTCGTTCATATACGGATTGATCTCGGGATGAGCTATGTTCCACCGATTATTGAAAAGCGTAGGCCGGCCGAAAACAATATATTCGGTATTGAGCTTATATCTGTTTTCGATGTATCGGATTCCCTGAAACCACACCAAATCGACAAATCCCGTTCCATCGGTAAAATGAGCAACCAATCGTCTTTTTCTTCCTTCGCCGAACGTCTCGAACGCCGTTATGCGACCTTTGAGCTGAATATAGGGCATCGATCCGTCAATCTCGTGAATATAGTACAACCGACTGCGGTCGATGTAACGATAGGGATACCATCGCAGCAGATCGCCTATGGTATACACATCGATCTCCTTGTTCAGCAGTGCGGCGCGTTTGGGACCAACACCGGGAACAAATTTCACATCGGTTTGCAGAATCGTCGACATTCGGATGAAGATAAAAAATCAATGATTGAAATAACAAATATATTCAAAAACAATGAGGAATCCATAAAAACGGATTCCTCATCGATTCCTCTTAAAAAACAAAATATGCAGATTGCATTACCACGCAAAAAGCGGATATTTTCTCATCATATCGTTTACTTTATTGCGAACAGCAGCAATGGCTTTGTCGTTCTCTACATCAGACAATACCGTATCGATCATTTCAACAATCTCGATCATCAGCGGTTCTTTCATCCCACGGGTGGTGATTGCCGGAGTGCCAAAACGTAACCCCGAAGTCTGAAAAGGACTGCGGTCGTCGTACGGCACCATATTCTTATTGGCGGTAATGTCGGCTGCAACCAGTGCATCTTCGGCAACCCTTCCGGTAAGATTGGGGAACTTTGTACGCAAATCGATCAACAAAGAGTGATTATCGGTCCCCCCTGAAACAACATTATATCCCTTATCCATGAAGGCTTGCGCCATAGCTGCCGCATTCTTTTTCACCTGCAACTGATAATCCTTAAAGGAATCGTCCAACGCTTCACCAAAGGCCACTGCCTTGGCAGCAATGACATGTTCCAACGGACCGCCCTGCGTGCCGGGAAAAACAGCAGAATCCAAAAGAGCCGACATCATTTTCACCTCTCCTCTGGGTGTGGTGATTCCCCAGGGATTTTCAAAATCTTTTCCCATCAAAATCACACCGCCACGAGGACCACGAAGCGTTTTATGTGTGGTGGAAGTGACGATGTGTGCATACTTGAGCGGATTTTCGAGCAAGCCGGCAGCAATAAGCCCGGCAGGATGAGCCATATCCACCATAAAAATAGCTCCAATTTCATCGGCAACCTTCCGGATACGGGCATAATCCCATTCACGCGAATAAGCCGATGCCCCGCCGATGATCAATTTGGGACGTTCTTTGCGGGCAACAGCTTCCAACTCATCGTAATCAATCAGCTGATCCTCACGACGCACCGTATACTCCAACGGTTGAAAAAGCATGCCGGAAAAATTTACCGGCGATCCGTGCGAAAGGTGTCCGCCATGAGACAAGCTCAACCCAAGAAATTTATCGCCCGGGTTCAGACAGGCCAGAAATACGGCCATATTGGCTTGAGCTCCCGAATGGGGCTGAACGTTTACCCACTCGGCATCAAATAATTTTTTCAATCGGTCAATGGCAAGCTGCTCCGTCATATCCACAAATTCACAACCGCCGTAATATCTTTTGCCGGGATAACCTTCGGCATATTTATTGGTCATCACCGACCCCATCGCTTCCATCACCTGGTCGCTTACAAAATTTTCGGAGGCAATCAGTTCAATACCTCTCAACTGACGCTGTTTTTCTTTTTCGATAATCTCGAAAACCAACGAATCTCTCTTCATCTTGTATATTTATTTAATGAAATGCAAAAATACAGAAGTTTGTCGAGAAATAGGATGAATTTAGATTTTTTGCACACCCTATTTTTTATTTTCGGCATTGTTCCCCTTTTCCAACAGATCGGGGCGCAACCGCTTTGTACGCTCCACAGCCTGTTCCATGCGCCATTCGACAATTTTCCTTTCATGACCCGAAAGAAGTATGTCGGGTACTTTCCATCCTTTATATTCTGCCGGACGAGTATAAACCGGCGGAGCAAGTAGATGATCTTGAAACGAATCGGACAAGGCCGATTGTTCATCGCCAAGCACACCCGGTATAACCCGCACAACGGCATCGGTAATCATGGCCGCTACCAATTCGCCACCGGTGAGAACAAAATCGCCGATGGATATTTCCCGCGTTATCAAATGCTCGCGCACCCGATAATCGACACCTTTGTAATGACCGCAAAGGATAATGATGTTCTGCATCAACGACAATTCGTTGGCTATCCGCTGTGTAAACGGTTCGCCATCGGGAGAGGTATAAATCACTTCATCGTAGTGACGCTGCGACTTCAGCTGCGAAATGGCTCGGTCGATCGGTTCAATCTGCAAAACCATCCCGGCCTCGCCTCCAAAGGGATAATCGTCCACGCGACGATGCTTATCGGTGGAATAGTCGCGAAGATTATGTACGACTATTTCAACCAATCCTTTATCCTGAGCACGTTTTAAGATGGAACAATTCAATGCTCCATCGATAATTTCGGGCAAAACCGTAATGATATCTATCCGCATGTTGTGATGCCTTTGGAGTAATTTTCTCACAAAAATACGCATTTTTACCGTAATTTTTGCAAGAAAAAAGTACAGGCATCAATTTCCGCTGCCGGTTGTTCCTGTACTACCTCCTGTTGCAGGCTGAGAGCCACTTTCGCCGGCTTTCAAATCATCGTTGCTAATGGTACGTTGCACTTTCTTGATGGAAGTTTTCAAATCGCCAAAGCGATACGTTACGCTCAAACGAAGCGAACGCATGGGTTGCATAAACGTACTTTTCTGCATAAAACCTTCTCCTTTGGTTGTTGAACTAAATTCAACAAACTCGGCAAAAGGATTGCTCGCAGAAAGATTGACATCGAGCTTTTTATTGAGGAAACTCTTCATTACATTGAACGAGTAAAAATACATTGTTGATTGTGAGGTTTGCAATTGAACTCTTCCACTAAAAATGCCTCCATTGAATCCCAAGCGGAAATCCTGTGGTAAAGTCAACATCAATCCACCAAATCCCTGCCCCGAAAAACCGTGATTTTTTAATTGATTGCCATTGTTACTCCGAATATCGGTGTAGCTGACATTGGCATTGGTATACAAACGAATTTTCTGTAACGGCGTCCAACTGGCATACAGGTTCAGGCCGATATGCTGATTTTTCCCTATATTATCATACGTATTACGCGTTACACCGTCTTCTACGAAACTATAGGATGCAATAGCATTTTTAGTAAAAGAATAGTTGAGCGACGCATTGAGGTTCACTTTTTGAGAAAAGGAGCCAAAATTGATATTGAAATTATGACTTTGTTCCGCGTCCAGTTTGGGATTTCCGTAACTAATATTCGTCGGATTGAGGTCGTTAACATAAGGATTGAGGTACCAGATACCCGGGCGCGAGATACGCATGTTATACCCCACTCTGAGGGTTTGGGTCATCCCGAGCTGATAGGAAAAGGTGAACGACGGCACCAGATCGAAAAAGTGGGTTTGGATGGTAGTATCGTTTGCACTCATGAAATGAATATCTTGATCGGTATATTCTCCGCGCAAACCCGCTTTTACGCCAATTTTCCCGGTTTTAAAGCTGTAACCGGCATACCCCGAAACAATATTCTGATCATGGTCGAGATCATTCTTATGCGATAAATCCACTTTCCAAGTATTGTCCGTTACATCAAAATACGTATTGTCGCTCTCACTCGTATTTTGTCTGAAAATATATTTCAACCCTGCTTCAACGTTATGTTTATTCGTAAGTGGATTCACATAATCGATTTGTCCGGTATGCTCCTTTCCTCCGGCATCGTTTATGCTCTTACGGCGGTAGCCTTCAGAATAAGAATCCCCTGTCACATCCGTAAAACGACTTTCGTATTCGCCGTCGTTCGGGTTTTGTTGAAAACGATACGAAAGCGTCAACATCTCCCCCTTCTTTTTAAAATTATGCTGATAATCGGCCGACAATTCGGTGCCTCCATATTCCTGTTCGAAAAAAGAATGGGCAAGATAACTGTAATTCTGTATCCCCTTCGACAACGCATTTTGCAAACTCCTGGAAGAGAAATCTCCCCCGAAACGCGATACCGACAAATTGAACAAATTCAGCGTATCGGGTTCGTAACTCAATGCACTACTGAAAAACAAGCCGCCACCATTACCTTTATTGGTGCCGTCCTGCGTGAGCATATTTTCCGCACCCGGTATAAAATCTTCCCGCATGTAAGACGATTCTGTTTCCGGACTGTCGTGATGGTAATAACTGGCATTGCCGGTGAATCCGAATTTCCCGTACTTTAAGGCCAAATAGGTATTGCCACCGTATCCGCCATAAGTATCGCCATTGGCTCCTACCGAACCGGAATACCCGTCGTCTACCCGCTTGTCGGTAATAATATTGATAATCCCCCCTACTCCTTCCGCATCGTATTTTGCACCCGGATCGGTAATCACTTCAATGTCTTTTATACTGTTTGCAGGCATGCTCTTGAGTACCTGCGAAGGATTATTCGTTATCATGTTCGATGGCTTACCGTTTCAGATAAATCTTAAAATTGGATGAACCTTTTAACTGAATATTATCTTCACCGTCGACCGTTACCATCGGTACTTTTCGCAACAAGTCGAGCACACTCGATGTCGATGCCTCGGGGTCATCTTTGGCGCTGTATGTAAGTTTATCGATCTCTACCTTCACCAAAGGACGTTGAGCAACAACACTAACCTCTTCGAGTTGAGTAGAGCTTTCCGAAAGAACGATCTTACCTAAATCGGTTTGCGAGCGAGCGGAAACCTCTACATTTCTTTTCAACGGATTCATCCCTATAAACTGAAAAGTAAACACGTATTTCCCCGCCGGAAGAGAAACCGAAAAATTGCCCTTTTCGTCGGCAGCCAATTTTTTTATGGCTTTATCGGTAGCTCCTTCCTTTGCTACGGATATCGTAGCATAAGGGAGCGGATCGTTTTCGGCAGGACCGGCCAATTGTCCTTTCACCGTAAATTGTTCTTTCGCCGCACCGGAAGAGGATATTGAAGTCTGGGCAAACAAGGTAACTGCTGTGAAGCAACTCAACAGAAAAAAAAGCAATCGTTTCATAAAAATAATATCTAGTGGTCTTATCCATTCGTTAAATCGACACCAAAAGTAATCAAAATTACAAAAGTGATAATTTTTAAACCGATTGAAATGTAAGATTATTACAGAATCTTAGTATTGGTATGGCCGTTTTGATGATTTTTTACATGGAATCATGGATTATAAAGCGTTGAATAAAATACTGTTTTCATTGTCTGTATAATAAATTGAAAATTATCATGTAATTTTGTGCTTTAAAAACTAGCAAAAACGTACATCTTTATGACAAAAAATAAACTTGCATTGCCCATTGCTATTCTTCTTACCATACTGGTGGGTTGCAACAAAAAACAATCGCATTTTATTTCGGACCCCGACTATCGGCAAAGGGTCGAAAAAGACCTTTCCAAAAAAATGAAGAGCATCGAAAACGCCGACATTTTTCCCGATTTCTCCGACAAAAAGTATTCGCTTCGCGAACAGGAAGCATTGAAATTTTTCTATGCGTACATGCCTTTGAGCGACATCGCCGACTATTCTCCGGAATTTTATCTCGATAATATTCGGCAATCGTTTAAAGTGCAAGAAGAGATGCCTTGGGGGAAAAGCATTCCGGAGGAAGTGTTTCGTCATTTCGTACTGCCCATCCGGGTGAACAACGAAAACATGGACTCGTCGCGTACGGCCTTTTACAAGGAATTGAAAGAGCGAGTCTGCAATCTTTCCATGTATGATGCTATTCTCGAAGTAAATCACTGGTGTCACGAAAAAGTGACTTACCGGCCTACCGATGCGCGTACAAGTTCGCCTTTGGCAACAGTACGCACGGCATACGGCCGTTGCGGTGAAGAATCTACGTTTACGGTGGCCGCACTCCGCGCTGTGGGAATTCCTGCCCGACAGGTTTACACTCCCCGATGGGCACATACTGATGATAATCATGCCTGGGTAGAAGCGTGGGCCGACGGCAAATGGTATTATCTGGGAGCATGCGAACCTGCACCTGTTCTCGATATGGGATGGTTTGACGCTCCGGTAAAACGTGCTCTTCTTTTGCATACCAAAGTATTCGGCCGATACACGGGACCCGAAGATATCATGCAGCAAACCCACTCGTTTGCCGAAATAAATGTCACTTCAAACTATGTGGATACTGCCAAAACTACTATCCGGGTGGTGGATTCCGCAGGAACGCCGGTTGCCGATGCACACGTGGAATTCGGCATTTACAATTACGCCGAATTTTATCCTGTTCTCTCTACGCAAACCGATGAAAACGGCGAGGCATCCATTTCTACCGGTTTGGGCGATTTTTCGGTTTGGGCATCTAAAGACGGGCAAATGGCGTTAGAAATCGTATCGGCAGGGAAACAAAACCTTTACACAATTGCTTTGCAATTCAAGGAAGGAGACGAATTTGTGAAAGAGCTCGATATTGTTCCCCCGCCGGAGGTAAAACCGGAAAACAAGGTTTCGCAAGAAGCAATTGAAGCTAACAACAAACGCCTTGCTCGCGAAGACTCCATCCGCAATGCCTATATTGCTACCTTTATTTCGCATGACGATGCCGTAGCTTTTGCTAAACAAATTGATGCCGACACCGCCTTGACGGCAAAATTCCTGACAAAAAGCCGCGGCAATTGGCGCGAAATTCAAACCTTCCTGGCCGATGCGTCGAGAAACGGCAATGTGGCTACAGCGTTGAATCTTCTGGAGGTGATTGCCGAAAAAGATCTTCGCGACACCCCTGCTTCGGTGCTGAAAGATCACCTCGATAACGTAACTCCGGAAAATTCCGATATCTTTTATCGTTATATACTGAATCCCCGTATCGATAACGAATTGATCACTCCCTACCGGGGATGGCTGCAACAACATATTCCCACGGAAATAAAAGAAAAAGCCGCCACAGACCCCGCATCGCTGGTGGAATGGGTAAACCGGATAAAAACTGCCGACGAATTCAATCCCCAATACATTCCCATTTCGCCGATAGGGGTCATGAAACTCGGCATGGCCGATTCAAGATCGAAAAATATTTTTTTCGTTGCCGTATGCCGTAGTTTACATATTCCCGCACGACTGGAAGAAATTACCGGAAAACTTCAATATTACCATAATAACCGGTGGCACGACGTGAATTTTGATGCCGGCGAAGCAATGGTTGCTGCACCAAAAGGCTTTTTACAGATCAACTATACTCCCTCGCAAACATTGAAAAATCCGCTGTACGATACCCATTTCACCATTGCCAAAATTGCCGGAGGAAGCATGCATCGCCTGAACTTCCGCAACACCGAAGGAGCAGAATCGACCGTCAGCTTGCAAAGTTTCTTTCAACAACCTGTGGAAATTGAAGAGGGTTACTACATACTTATCACCGGAACACGCATGGCGAGTGGAAAAGTTCTTGCACGCGTTACAACCTTCAACATTGAAGAAGGAAAAACCACACCCGTGGATTTGATTTTGCGCAGAGACGATAAAGATATCCAGGTTATCGGCGAAATGGATCCCGAAGCATTGTTTTTGCCGGAAAATAAATCCAACCCACAATCGATCCTTGCCACTACCGGCCGAGGATATTTCATCGTAGGAATTCTAGGTGCCGGTCAAGAACCTTCGAACCATTTTCTGCGGGATCTTGCGCGACTGAAAACCGATTTCGAAAGCTGGAACAGGGGCATTATTCTTTTGTTCCCGAACGAAGACCAATGGAGGCGGTTCGATAAAGCCGATTTTACGGAATTGCCTTCAACCGTTACCTTCGGTATCGATAAAGACAACAGCATTACCAATCAACTGGTAAAGAACCTGAATTTGGCATCGCCCAACAATTTGCCTATTGTGGTTATAGCCGACACATTTGGCAGGGTAGTCTACGTTTCACAAGGGTATAAAATCGGAATTGGCGACGAATTGATTCAAATTATAAAGAGGCTTTGAAACCATGCTCACTATTTTTCTGGCCATAGTGTCCGGTATGGCAGTAGGGTATATTGCCCGAAATATTCCCGCTACACGATACACGGGAAAAATCATCGGGGTCCTTATTGCGTTGCTGTTGTTTTCCCTGGGTTTATCTGTCGGAACAAATGAACAAGTGATCACTAATTTTCGATTCATCGGGCTGGATGCTTTTGTAATCGCCGCGGCTGCTACACTGGGAAGCGTACTCTGCGCAGCTTGGGTATACCGAAAATTCTTCCAAAAAAAAGATAAAGAGTCATGAGGGATTCCCTGATTTATCTGCTTGTCTTTGCCTTGGGCATTGTGCTTGCCCTTGTGGGATGGGTACCCGAATTGTTCATTCCGGACGACATGGCAAAAGGAATATTGTACCTTCTTTTGTTTTTCGTAGGAATCCAGATCGGATCGAGCAAGCATCTCTTTTCGGTGGTAAAATCGCTCGGTTTTAAAATCATGCTCGTTCCCGCAGCCACAACCATTGGAACATTTGCTGCCGTTATATTGGCAAGTTTTTTGCTGCCCCACCGCTCGCTTACCGATTGCCTTTGCGTAGGATCAGGATTCGCATACTATTCGCTGTCGAGCATTCTTATTTCGGAATATCGCGGAGCCGAATTGGGAACAGTTGCTTTACTGGCCAATATCATACGCGAATTCTTTGTGCTTGTGTTTGCTCCTTGGATGGTGAAGTATTTCGGTAAATTGGCACCGATTTGTGCCGGTGGAGCTACCACAATGGATACCACCTTGCCTATAATCACAAAATTTTCGGGATCGGAGTATGTAATGGTAGCCCTTTTTCATGGAATGATTATCGATTTTTCCGTTCCGTTGTGGGTGAGTTTTTTTCTCTCTTTATGAAAAAGAACCGTTTCTCTACAAAATCAAAAAACTACAAAAACATTTTCGAAGTAATGATGTTTTTCAATATGGAGATAATTGAAAGATGAAAGTATTTGTCAATGTATTAATCATCTATCTTACTTTAAATATCTATGCTTTTTGGAAAGGATGGAAAACGCTGGCCAACTGCAAAAACTGGCGTATTCTATTTGTTGCTGTGTTCGGTATTGAATTTATCCTTTATATTACCGGTTTGATTTTTCGCAACCACCTTCCTTACACCTTTGTGCATTTCACTCGTACAATGGGTACCACCTGGATGCTTTTTCTGGTTTACGCCATCCCATTCGTATGGATTTCTGATTTGATTTTTTATATTCGAAAAAAGAAAGCACCTCCTGATTGGTATCAACCCGAAAAAGAAAAGAAACATAAAGCACATACCTTTATTTTTATTTTGCTACTCGAATCAGCAATTCTCGGGTGGGGAAATTACAATTTCAACCATCCCGTCGTGGAACAAGTAAACATTACCGTAGACAAAAAGGGAGGAAATATTGACTCGCTGCGTATTGTCATGGTAGGTGATGTGCATCTCGGATACTTGATTGACAAGAAATATGCAAAAAAATACGTCGATCTGATTATGGCTCAGCATCCCGACCTCATTCTTTTTGTAGGCGATATCATCGATGCAGGAATTAATCCTGTTCTTCAGCAACATATGGAGGAAGAATTGCGACAATTGCATGCGCCGTTGGGAGTCTATTCATGCCCGGGGAATCACGAGTATCGCTACGAAGCAGAAGAAAAAATTGCCTGGCTCAACAATGTGGCAGGTATCACCATGCTGCGCGATTCGGCCGTACTCATCGACAGCGCTTTTTATGTGATCGGGAGGGAAGATCTTAAAGCACCTCATCGTAAACCGTTAGAACAGATTCTTCGTGAACAGCATGTAGATACAGCGCTCCCCATAATTGTACTCAAACACAATCCCATCGATTTGAACGAAGAAGCCTCTTCCGGTGCAGATATCGCCCTGTACGGACATACACACCGCGGCCAATCGTTCCCCGGCAATTTAATTACTGATCTTATTTTTGAGGTTTCTCACGGGTACAAAAAGAAAGGGAATACTCACGTATTTGTTACTTCGGGACTCGGACTTGCCGGATCGCAACACCGCATCGGCACCCAATCGGAAATAGTGGTACTAAACGTACAATTTGAGTGAAACAGTCTGCTTTAAATCGCAGGCTTAATTTACCAATTATCATGTCACGGCAATGATAAGCACTTTTAGCGAGTTACATATAAATACTATAAATACGGAATTGCTTTTTCCAGATGGACAGCATGCGATCCTTTGAGCAGGACATAATAACCTTCGAGAGGATGTTCTTTCAGCTCGGCAATCAATTCTTCCACTGTATTGAAAACCGAAAAAGGGGGATCCGATTCGTTAAAAATTTCACCTACCAGATACACTTTAGCAAACGACTGCTCGGAAATAAATTTCAGCAGATCGGCATGCTCTTCCTTGCTGATATCTCCCAATTCTTTCATTTCGCCCACAATCACGGCCTTTGGCAAAGCTGAAGGGATTTTTACGAAAAAATCCAACGCTGCCCTCATGCTGGTGGGATTGGCGTTATAAGCATCGATGATCAGATCATTTTTTTGCGTTCTCTCGAACTGCGAACGGTTGTTTCTGGGAACATATTCTTCGAGTGCTTCGCTGATATATTGAGCATTGATACCGAAATATTTGCCGATAGCAACCGCCGCCAATGCATTATCAAAGTTAAATGCTCCCACCAATCGCGTTTTCACGTGATAAGTATGCTCAAAAAAATTCCAATCGAATTCTAGAAAAGGATGAGAGGAATATAGTTTTCCCGAAACAAAAAGTTCGGGATTGTTTCTCCCATAAAGTATGCGATCCATTCCTTCGGACATTTCGCATAATAAATCGTCATCGCTGTTCACAAACACTTTACCTCCATGCTCGCGGATAAAATCATAGAGTTCACCCTTAGCCTTCCTAATGTTCTCGAATGATCCAAATCCCTCGATATGGGCTTTCCCGATATTGGTAATCAATCCGAAATTAGGCTCAGCAATATCGCACAACTGCATGACCTCACCGGGATGATTTGCCCCCATCTCCACAACGCCCATTTCGTGATTTTCTGTCATGGAAAGCAAAGTTAACGGCACACCGATATGATTATTGAAATTGCCTTGCGTAAAAGCCACGTTAAACTCCTTGGAAAGAATCGCCGCCACCAGCTCTTTGGTTGTAGTCATGCCGTTTGTTCCGGTGATAGCGATGATAGGGATTTTTAGTTTTCGACGGTGATAATTGCCCAGTTTTTGAAGTGTCTTTAATACATTGTCTACCACAATTATACGTGCGTCGGTCGGCATTCCTTCACACTCATCCACCACCACATAAGCACAACCGGCCTCAAGCGCTTCTCCGGCAAACCGGTTCCCGTTGAAATTAGCACCTTTTAAGGCAAAAAAGATGGAATCCTTCGGGCAATTACGCGAGTCGGTGGTTACCACCGGATACTGTTTATATATGTTGTAAAGCTCCGATATTTCCATAGCAAAAATTTCTCTAAAAAACTACAGCCCTATTTTTTTCACGATGGCTGGCGGCAGTGCCTTTTTATGCACTACGATGCTAGTGGTTTTATAACGAACATACGCTTCGGAAGCATACCATATTCCGTTGTATGGACCTGTCATCCCCCACGAATTTTTCACCATGTAATATTTATTCCCGTTCTGATCATTGGCTATGCCATAAATCTGCATCCCATGATCGTCGGTAGTTTTAAAATTGTCGAAATCCTGCTGACGCATCTCTTGCGTAATTGTTTTTTCTTTAAGAATTTCTCTTCCGATTTTCTCTCTCACGAAACTATTTTTTTCACGCAGAGAAAGATCAAGCCACTTGGCCTGATCGCTTCCGGCATTTTCCGGAGCATTTTCGTCGGGAACAATAGCAATACCTAAACGAGAAAATCCGGGCTCACTGACATCGGAAGCCCAAGCTACCGTATAGCCATTCATGATGGCGTTATCAATCGCCGCTATCATTTCATCCAACGGCAAGTTGTAAGAATCGGCCCAACGCCAATTATCGGGGACTTCAATCGGAAACTTGGAATAAAAAGGATGATGGGTAAAAGAAGTAAGCGAGACATAATCGTCACTTTTTAACCCCAATAATGCAGCAAAACTTTGCGGTGTATATTGTTTACCTTTATAAATAAATGTCTGAGGTACCTCACCAAGATATGCATCCAATATTCCCTTGAATCCGTTAAACCACGCGGTGGTCAAGGTACTGTTTTCGACGAGACTTTTCATGTATCCCTTCAGCACTTTATCCATTTCGCCATGATCATGCGAATCGGTGCCATAGTTAAGGCCTTTGTATATCGAGTCGGGAAGAATTCCGTAATCATCAATGGTTTCAACCACATCGGCGAACGAGCCACCGGGGCTGAAATTCAGATTCCCGTGCAAACGAGCATATTTAACGGCTTTATCTTCATAATTTTTGCGAACGATGTACATTTCCGACAGATCGTGTTCTCCTTTATTCATTCTCAACAGCTCAGATTCCAAAAACCCGACTCCCGAAAAGCTCCAACATGTGCCTGTATTGAACTGATTTTTAATTGATGTAATGGGATTTTCTTTTACCACGGTAAACGTGTAAGCGGTGGCTGTTTCCTGTGCGCTCACCAATAACGTCAGCATCAAGGCTGTAAACAATGAAAGTATTCTATTCATTTCTATCAGATTAATGTATTATTTGATTTCTTTACTACAATAACCGGACACAAAGTTAACTTAAAATAGGAGAATACAGTGTTTTTCCCCCAATTAATCCATGAAAAAGTGAAAAAATAATTTATCTTTACGTTACAAAAAACCAATAATCCTTTTTATCGGAACAACTAGAATGGCAAAACAAAAGTTTTATGTAGTTTGGCAGGGCAGAAAGCCGGGTATCTATACCTCATGGAAAGAATGTGAAGCTCAAGTATCGGGATTTGAAAATGCCCAATATAAAGCTTTCGATTCGATGGTCGAGGCCGAAAAAGCATTTTCCGACAATCCATGGAAATATTTTAATATCAAAAAGAGAGAACCTGAACAAATATCCTTTTCTGTAAATCAAATTATCAAAGAAAGCGTGGCAGTGGATGCAGCTTGCAGCGGCAATCCCGGAAAAATGGAATACCGTGGAGTTTGCGTTGCAACAGGTGAAGAGATTTTTCATTTTGGTCCTCTCGAAGGGGGTACAAACAATATCGGAGAATTTCTTGGAATCGTACATGCTCTGGCTTTGCTAAAGCAACAAAACAACGCAATTCCTGTTTACTCCGATAGTACCAATGCAATAAAATGGGTGAAAAAGAAGAAATGCAATACGAAACTAAAGCCAACAAACGAAAACAAGTACCTATTCGAACTTATTTCACGAGCAGAGAAATGGCTCACCGAAAATGACTACCCTAATCCGATCATTAAATGGGAAACCGATAAATGGGGTGAAATCCCGGCCGATTTCGGGAGAAAGTAAAATAATAAAAGCATATTTTAATCTTCCTCCTCATCCGGATGATAGGGTTTTGGAGGAGGCAAAGTAGGGAATACACGACGCACGTTTTTAGCAATTTCATCGGCAAAAGCCTCCAATCTCATGTTCAACGCATGAGCCGCCTGTTGATAGATATCACGAATATCCACATCGTCTTCATCCGTTTCACAAAACAACGAATTTATGGGAATAAGCGGCAACGAATCTATATTGATTTTTTCTCCGACAGAGAAAAGGAAACCTTCACGTATTAGTCGTTTGGCAAGTTCGGGCTTTCCTCTGAAACCATGAATAATCCATGGCTGAGAAGGATCTGTTTCACGCCGAATTTTTATCAATTCTTCCCACGCTTTCACGCAATGAATAATCAATGGTTTCTGAAGAGTTTCGGACAGTTCGATATGTTTTTTAAAGACAGGTATCTGTACCTCAAAAGAAGGACCCTTCAGTTTATCGAGCCCCGTCTCACCAATTGCCACAATTCGCGGATCGGGAGCTATCTCGATAAGATATTTCATCTGATTATCACTATCTTCGGAATACCAAGGATGGATTCCGCACGAAAAAGCATGGCGCTTGTACGTTTCTTTTGTTACTTCAAATTCTAAAGGATAAACATCGAGGATACACGAGTGATAGGGGTCGTCATTATCCTCTAAAAATACCTGATGAGTGTGTATGTCGTATAATTCCATAGTTAAAGTTCTTATGCTTCCTGTCTGATTTTTTAGCTTTTGGAGCCGGCTCCGGTACAGGATCATAACCCGAGCCACCCCACGGGTTGCAGCTTAAAATACGTTTTGCAGATAGATAAGAACCCTTGAAAGGTCCATGTTTCTTTAATGCTTCTATCGTGTACTGAGAACAGGTGGGTGTGTAACGACAACTGGGAGGAATAAAAGGAGAAATGGCATGCCGATAAAAATAAACCGGTATCAACAAAATCTTCACCAAGATGTTTTTTATCAATTTCAACATTTTTCTCTCTCCTTCAATTGTTTTTCTATCTCTTTCAATGCTTTACGCACACTTTTCACTATCGTCTCATAATCCGACATTTCATTTTTTAGATAAACAAATGCAATCGCTAGCGTTTGATTCTCTTTTAAACAACTCCTGTCGAAAGTATATTTATTTAATCGATATGCTTCGCGTATCAACCGTTTTATTCGGTTGCGATCTACTGCCGATTTTAGTTTTTTTTTGGGGACACTCACAAAAATCGATACCTGCGACGGCGTTATTCCCGGTTGTTCAACAAAAACTACCCGTAAAGGGTAAGCAACAAAGGATTGGCCGTGGGTAAAAAGATGATCAATTTGTTTAATGCTCCTTACTCTTTCCTCTTTTTTCAAAGTAAAACGCCGCCCTTTGTCCATCAGCAATAAATAACATTCCTACGAAAGCAATTATCGCAACAAAGATAATAGTTTTTGTAATTTATCGATATGCTTTCGCAACAATTATGAAACAATTTTTCTAGTGAATCAAAGCGTTTTCTCCACCCCTCTTATCATTTTCCCTGTGCATGCTTTTTCTGATTTTCTTTCAGAAAAAGCTCTAACGCGGCTGCCATAGAAGGCACACCGGGAAGCGGAGCTTCGCAATCGAGTCTCAATCCGGCTTCTCTCACAGCTTTTGCTGTTGTACTACCAAAACATCCGATGGCCATATCTCCTTGTTCAAAATCGGGGAAATTTTTGAATAACGACGCCACACCGGATGGGCTAAAGAAAATGATCATATCGCAATCCAGTTTCTCACCCTCTTCATAATCATTACTTACTGTGCGATACATGACACTTTCTGTGTAATTGATTTTCTTCTCGTCAAGAAATCGGGTAACTTCACCATTATGTTCTTCAGGAACGGGCAAAAGAAATTTTTCTTTAGCATGTTTTGCCAAGGAGGCACTCAATCCTTCAATTTTTCCTGTAGAACTGAAAAATATTTTTCTTTTCCTGTAGACAATATATTTTTGCAAATATAACGCCACCCTCTCAGAGATGCAGAAATATTTCATGGTGTCTGGTACAGTAATCCGCAGCTCTTCACACAGAGAAAAAAAATTATCTACAGCCGTTCTTGACGTAAAAATTATGGCCGTAAAATCTAGAATATTAATACGCTGTTGCCTAAATTCTTTTACAGAAACACGTTCTACTTTTATGAAAGGACGAAATTGTACTTCTACCTGAAATTTTTCCGCTATTTCATAATAAGGAGACTTGTTATCTGCAGGTTCAGGCTGGGAAATAAGTATTTTTTTAACTCTCCGTACACTCATAATGCAATGCTACCTACAACAGTAATTAACGAAATTAGGCCCGAATAAAACAAGAAATAAGGCAAAATTTCGATGCCGCAAAGATACACAATAAAATAGAAAAAACCTATTTTGTTTTTAACAAAAATGTCAAAAACTGCAATCATGATGCCCAATCGGCTCATAAAAAAAATAGCGAGAAGCAAAACGAAAGCGAACGAAGCAATTTCGGGTAGAAAAATATAAAAAAAAGCGGGAAAAAAACTCACAATACCTATCAGCTCTACGATCTGTAAATATTTTCCCAACCAATTCCTGAATTTAAGTGGAAAAAAAATAATTCCTAAAAAAGAATACATTACATAACGTAAAAAAACAAAAGCGCCCAATGTCAAAAAAACACACAGAAAAAGCAGATTCCTATTTCCCGGAAGCATATCAACAATCCCCCGATCCCAAAAGAGAACAAAATAAACCATAGAAAAAATGAGGAGAGTCTGAAACAACAAAAACATTTCGGCCCATATTTCTCGGGCTGTTACCTGCTCTTTATAGACAGATGTTGCACGCTTACGAAACCCCAAAAGGTTTTTGAAATTAGCAAAAAGTGTTTTTCTTTCGGATCGGTAAAAAAGGGAAAACATAAAAAAGCACAACACAAAAAAAAGAAAAAAGATGCTGCTTTCATGTGGAGGAAAAACTCTCGGAATACCCGCATATCCCGTATCAACGGATATATACGATGCCATCTCCTCCGGTTTAAAAAAAAGTCCCAACGAATCGTTTGGAACAACCTGAAAAGGCGAAAACCGAAACAAAAACGAGTCGGAACCTGTTAAGGTATTGGAAATTGTGTCAATTACCACTTATATGCTTATTTTTCCCAAATTTACAACTCTTTTTTTAGGATAGAAAATAAATCATGAAATACCTATAGCGAATTTTTCCGGAATACAATGGTTTCAATATCAAACACGTAGCACTATTAACTATAAGCCAAATGCATCTCTTATCATATCTACGTAATCTAGTTTTTCCCAAGTAAAGAGTTCTACTTCCAACTCAACAGGTTCGGACATATAACGCGATGAAAAAATCTTTTTTACCAATTGAGGTTCGCGACCAAAATGTCCGTAAGAGGCTGTCTCAAAATAAATGGGATTGCGAAGTTTCAATCGCTCCTCTATTGCTTTCGGGCGCATATCGAACATTTCACTAATTTTTTTCGCTATTTCTGCATCCGACATTTTAACATTGCTTTTCCCATAAGTATTTACATAAATACTCATTGGTTCCGCAATGCCGATAGCATAAGAAATTTGTATAAGTACTTCCGGCGAAACACCTGCTGCGACCAGATTCTTAGCAATATGACGCACTTCATAGGTAGCCGAACGATCTACTTTTGAAGGATCTTTTCCCGAAAAAGCACCGCCTCCGTGAGGCACTTTTCCGCCGTAGGTGTCCACAATTATTTTACGCCCGGTAAGACCGGTATCGGCATGTGGACCTCCCAAAACAAATTTTCCCGTCGGATTTACAAAATATCTGATTTTATTGTCGAATAATCGATAAATGTCTTTTCTAAATTTATATTTTTCGCGAACACGGGGCACAAGAATCGTCATTATATCGTGCTTGATCTTTTCTTGCATAGCCTTATCGGCTTTTTCGGCGGCTTCCGACGATTTGTTGATGGGAAGAATAAATTCATCGTGCTGTGTCGAGATCACAATCGTATCAATACGTAGAGGCGTACCGTCCTCGTCATATTCAATAGTAACCTGCGATTTGGCATCGGGTCTCAGGTAAGGCATCAAATCCGATTCATTCTTGCGAATATAGGCCAGCTCCCGCAACAAAGCATGACTCAAATCCAACGGAAGCGGCATATAGTTATCGGTTTCGTTGGTAGCATAACCAAACATCATTCCTTGGTCGCCTGCACCCTGATCCATAGGATCGGTTTTCTTTTCGACTCCGCGATTGATATCTTCCGATTGTTCATGTATGCTCGACAAAACACCGCAAGAATTCGCTTCGAACCGATATTCGCTTTTTGTATAACCAATCTGAGCAATCGTCCTACGTGCCACCTCGGCCAAGTCAACATAAGCTTTCGATTTTACTTCCCCTGCCAGCACTACCTGACCGGTAGTTACCAATGTTTCGCAAGCTACTTTAGAGTCGGGATCATACGCCAAAAACTCATCAAGCAAAGCATCCGATATCTGGTCGGATACTTTATCGGGGTGTCCTTCAGACACCGATTCAGAAGTAAATAAATAATTCATTTTTTCGTTGTTCTAAAATAAAAATAGTTTTATCAAAAACAACGGAATAAATAAAAACTGAAGCAAACGAGGGAAAAAATGCGAAGAATCGTTTTAGCATTTTTTTTTGTGGTTGCAAGCAGCTCAAATCTTTCCACATTGTTTTTAACGATGCAAAGTTAATAAGAAAAAACATCGCTAATGGCAGGAGAATTGTTAAAGTGTATTATAATGACACCATTTGCTCAAAAACTCCCCACCCATTTTATTTATCTACAACACTTTCATTTTCCTTAATGTTTCTTCCAGATTCAATTCGGGTGTTACGTGAACAGTTTGAAACCCCAACTTTTCTGCTGCCCGAATATTCTCTGCATTGTCGTCAATAAGAAGCGTTTCCTTGGCTTTTAAGTTATACCGATTCAACAAGACTCGATAAAAGCGTGGATCGGGTTTAACCAGTTTCTCCTCCCCGGAAACAACAATGCCATCGAACAACTCAAAAAAATCGTATTTGCGTCGAGCTATAGGAAGCGTCTCGGCAGACCAATTGGTTAATCCATATACTTTGTATTTCTCTTTCAATGGTTTAATCAATTTCACATTGTCTTCAAAAAGGCCACCCAGCATTTCTTCCCAACGACCATAATACATCTCTATTTCTTCCTTATATTCGGGATGTTGTTCCTGAAGCTCTCGAGTAGCTTCAGCCAGCGATCGTCCCGCATCCTGAAGAAGATTCCATTCGTATTTACAAATATTTTCCAAAAAGAAATTCATCTCTTCTTCTGTTTCGAATACTTTTCTGTACAAATAGCGGGGATCCCAATCAATAAGCACACCACCAAAATCGAAAACAATGTTTTTAAGTTCTTGCATAAGAATACATCTTTAAATTTAAAAATTTCCACAAAGATACGGGATATCGCTCTTCCAGCCGTCAATATTACCACCCCTAATTGTTAAAAAACAAAAAGACACATACAGGAATCGATTATCTTTTATTATTTTTGTCAGGTATTTATCGCTTAAAAAATACTCCATGCGTATTTTGTCGAACCTAAAAAATATTCAGCATAAACATATTGCACTTTTATTTGCTATTTTTCTTTTATTCTCATGCGGAACCGAACGTCAAGCAACGTGGAATAGCGAATATGCAACATCAGCGCAAAACGAGGTCGTTAATTACAGCATGCAATACCTCCACAGGCCTTATAAAGCCGGCGGAAAAGGTCCTCATGCATTCGACTGTTCAGGATTCACATCCTATGTGTTTAAAAAATTCGGATACAAATTAGGTGCTAGTTCCGAAGAGCAGGATCGTCAAGTGCCTACAATTCAGCGCAAAGAAGAATTGCAAATAGGAGATCTGGTTTTCTTCGAAGGACAAAGACGTAATGGAAAAGTAGGCCATGTAGGAATTGTAACCGAAATCAAGTCAAACGGGGCTTTCAAATTTATTCATGCCACCATCAACAACGGCGTTATCATCTCTTCATCAACCGAGCCATATTATGCTTCTCGTTATTTGAGAGGAGGAAGAGTATTAAAAGAAACAACGAAACAACGTGCATCCGCTCCTACACGGGTACAAAAAAACAATCAAAAGAAAAGGGCATCGATTAAAGCAATAGCAACAGATTCTGCGACGATCATTATTCATAGCCGCCCTTCAGAGCCACTAAAGGAAAAGACAACATCTCACTCGCACAACGAAAAGAAAGTAAAAAGCGACGACAAGTTTGCCGCAGTTTTAACACGACAAACCGCCGTACCTCCTCCCGAAGAAAAATCCTAACTACTGCACCTCACCAAAATTTAACAAGAAAGCCATTTTAAAAATCAATCATTCCCCCAATTCTTTTTTCATCTTCTTCAACAGCTTATTCAACTTATTCAGTCTTGTAGAAAAATAAATCATATAAACACCTGTCACAAGAAAAGCGATACCCGTCCACACAACAATATTTAACCCTGCGAATATAGGATTCCATAACATGATAAACGAAAAGATCATGCCTAATACGGCAACCAGCATCAACCAGCCCCAATCCATTATGCCGTAGCGTCTCATTTCATAAGCCGAACTAATACCCAAAATAGAATGAAACAGCAACATAAATCCTACATAGAAGGGCAAAGTCACCATAGAAATCGCAGGATTCATGATCAGCAGTAGGCCAATGATTATGCTCAAGATGCCCAGTGCAAGCGACCATCCCCATGATTTATGTTTATTGGTAAGAGCAAAAATCATTTCGAATACCCCGCTAAGAAAAAAGCCCACAGCAAAAACAATAGAAAGCATGATATACGATTCTAACGGCGTGGTCAAGGTCCAAATCCCTAACACAATTAATAAAATACCTACAATCAAAGGTAGGTACCAATGCTTGATTGTACTTTCGATGGTTTTGTAAATTTTATTTCCCATAACTTTTCCTCCCAATTGTTTTTTTTAAGTTAAAAAATAAAAACGGTTAAAATGATGAAACGAATTTTATTTATCTTATAAGGATTTCGAACGCATTTTTGTTCATGAAATCAGGCACAAAAAATACTACGATCAAAATCGAAGTGCGACACTGCGATTGGTTTTTCAATTATCCGATTACAAAATGCATAAAAAACTCCGAACAGATTTGTTAAAAGAAAAGGTTATGTGTAATTTTGCACTCTCAAAAATAAAAACCAAACAATATGATAACAGCAGAGCAATTAAAAGAGATACAGGAGCGCGAGCAAGCGCTGAGGGGGTATCTTTGACATCGATACAAAAATTATCCAACTAGAGGAAGAGGAACTCAGAACACAATCGCCCGATTTCTGGAACGATCCTAAAGCTGCTGAAGCACAAATGAAAATCGTTAAGGAATTAAAAAGATGGATCGATTCGTATCATGAAGTGAAATCAGCCGTCGAAGAATTGCAACTAGCATACGATTTTGTTAAAGAAGGCATCGTCACCGAAGAAGAGGTGGACGAGAACTACAACAAAGCACTCAAACTAATTGAGGATCTTGAGTTGAAAAATATGCTGCGTAACGAAGAAGATCAACTTGGCGCAGTGCTTAAAGTGAATGCAGGTGCGGGTGGAACAGAAAGTCAAGACTGGGCATCGATGTTGTTACGCATGTATCAGCGCTGGAGCGAAAATAAAGGGTACAAAACCACCATTACCAACTGGCAGGATGGAGATGATGCAGGTATAAAAACTGCAACCTTACAAATCGAAGGCGATATGGCTTATGGTTTTCTGAAAAGCGAAAACGGCGTTCATCGTCTTGTACGTGTATCGCCATACAATGCCCAAGGCAAACGCATGACCTCGTTTGCTTCGGTTTTTGTAACTCCGTTGGTTGACGACAGCATCGAGATCGAAATAAATCCCGCAAACCTGAGCTGGGATACTTTTCGCTCATCCGGCGCGGGAGGACAAAACGTAAACAAGGTGGAAACCGGTGTGAGACTGCATTATATGTACAAAGATCCGGATACAGGTGAAGAACAGGAAATTGTAATTGAAAACACCGAAAGCCGCTCTCAAATGGGAAATCGCGAAAATGCCCTCCGCTTATTGCGATCGCAACTCTATGAAATAGAGCTCGAGAAACGTCGTGCAGCACAAGCAAAAATCGAGGCCGGCAAGAAGAAAATCGAATGGGGATCGCAAATACGAAGTTACGTTTTCGACGATCGCCGCGTGAAAGACCATCGAACCAACTACCAGACATCCGATGTTACCGGGGTTATGGATGGCGATATCGACGATTTCATTAAAGCCTATTTGATGCAATACGGCGAAGAGGAATAGTAATCAATACATTTTCAGCAGGAAGTACGAACTGTAAAACATATTTTACAGAATCACACCAAAAATGCCGTAATTCCTTACACATCTCCTGCTTTTTGTTTTCCGGAATTATTTGTTTTATCTTTAAGATATTCCGAAATTATATTGCCCGCTTCCGGGATGTCTAAAGATAGATCTTCTCCCTTTTTATATTCGGTAACACTAGCAGAAGAAGGTACTCCCGTTTCGGGAACCTCTTCACTCATTTTCCGCACAATCAATTGTTCTCCTACCGAAATCCTGCTCGAACGAAGTCCATTCCACGATTTCAATTCCGAAACGGTAACCCCGTTTCTTTTGGCTATCGCACCCAATGTATCCCCTTTCTTCACCCGATAATACTGATTAACCTCTCTTGAAACACTTTGAATAGAATCTTCTCTTGCTTCTGCAAATTGTACTTTAGAATCGGAAGAAGGGGACGCATTTTTCCCCACGATCAATTGTTTTCCGATGGGAAGAAGGGTGGACTTCAATTTGTTCCACGATTTCAACTGCGCAACTGTTACTCCATTTCGTTTTGCAATTTTACTAAGATTATCGCCCTTTCTCACCCGATAATAGACAAGGCCATCGCCGCCAACAGACGAGCCCCCACCTTTAAGGTAGTGATCCGTTTCAAGTCGATGAGTAAAGTATGTAGAACGCCGACAATTCAATATTTCGTCCTTTTTATCGATAAAAGCAATCATCTTTTTTGTGGGCAAGACCAATGCATAAGGTTCGTAATTGCCGGGAACGATATCGCGTTTGAATTGAGGATTGAGTCGACGAAGTTCACTCACAGGAATATTCAATATTTCAGCTATTTGCCCGAAATGAATTTCCTGATTCACATGCACCGTATCCAATGCCTGAAAATCGTTCACTTTCACAGGACAAATATGATGCTCCGTATAATAATTCATGATATAATTGGCCGCAATAAAAGCCGGCACATATCCGCGTGTTTCACGCGGCAAGTGATAATAAATTTCCCAATAATCCTGTTTCCCTCCGCTACGTGCGATAGCTTTATTTACATTTCCCGGCCCACAGTTGTAAGCAGCAATTACCAAATTCCAATCGCCATAAATACTGTAAAGATCTTTAAGGTAACGCACCGCCGCCTCGGTCGACTTATAAGGATCGCGCCGTTCATCTACCAAACTATTGATCACAAGGCCGTAACCTTGCCCTGTTTTTAACATGAATTGCCACAGGCCTGTTGCGCCCATACGTGAAACAGCAACCGGATTTAAAGCAGATTCAATTACAGGCAAATATTTCAATTCCAACGGAAGACCGTAACGATCAAGCATTTCCTCAAACAAAGGAAAATAATAATCGCCTAAAGTCAACATATAGGCTACTTGCTCGCGACGTCGCACGGAATACATCTCGATATAGGATCGGACAACACGGTTAAAGGAAAGCTCCATTTCCGAAGGCAAACGATACAATCGATCTCTATAAACCGTATCATGACAAACAACATTCTGCCCCTCTCTACAATTATTTTCGGATGCAGCAAAATCAATTTGCCAGTCGTGCAGCAAATCGGCAAGGTTCGTCGTCATACTTTCGGGAAGGACAATAGCTGTGTCTTCTATAATATCTTTCGCCTGATTGATCGGTTGAGAATGCAAATCCGAAAAAACAGCCGTCATCATTGCTAAAAAAATAAAAAGTCGTTTCATCTTTACGTTCTGTTTTTAAAGAATAAAAAAATGATGAATGCCTCTCTGGAAGGCGATTATGATGTTCAGGTTAAAAATTAAAACTGCAATGAAAACCAAATGCATTTGCCGTGTAATAGCTGCTTTTTTGTATAACAGCCGGTTCGACACGCATGGAAAGATCGGGGGTTATCTCAAAATCGAATAACTGAGCATCTACATATGCATCCATAACACTGATTGCATATAGAGCAACTGTACCAATAATACTTAAATCGCGATAACGACGATAATAATTTTTTCCTCTTCTCAGTACATCCTTCAACCACGCCGTATCAACGGTTTCAGGGTCTTGACCGTAACGCAAGAAATTATGCCAACTATTGGTTTCCGGATCATCATCCATAATGTCTTTATATGCCTGAAAATAATCCTGGTAATATCGGTTATTCCACGAAATAGCATATGAAAGACCAACAAACCCACCATAAAGAATGGGTAATTTCCAATATTTCCGATTGTAAATTTGCCCCAAACCCGGGAAAATAGCCGACATGATAATGGTTTTCTTTGGATCGGGCTTAAATTCTTTCTTCTTTACCGCCACCGTATCAATTTCTTGCTCAACAACAATACTTTCTTGCGGCTGCATGACACCTGACTGGTCCATTGCCGGAAGAGTATCCTGAGGTTCCGCTTCAACAAGATAAGCCAACTGCCATAAATCGGAATGCAGAGGAGAAGAGACTTCTTGAGCATGAGAAGTATAAACACCAAGCAGTAAAAAAAAACCCATTATCCTCCAGCCTTTCATCCGCAGCAAATTTTTATTTTTTCTTCAGCTGATCGAAAATCCCAATGATTCGCTCCAATTCCTTCGGCGATTTAAACGGAATGGTAATTTTCCCTTTTCCTTGTTTATTACACGTAAACTGAACATCCGTTTTAAAATAATCGGAAAGATGTTTTTTTAAAGTATCGAACTCGCCAACGGCAGATGTTTTTTCTTTAGAAGGTTGAGATTTCCGAGATTTTGACGGATCGATAACATCCTCTGCATCTTTCCCCTTATTGATTTCCTTAACAATGGCCTCTACTTTGCGAACCGATAATCCATCCCTTAAAATCAAATTATAAACAGCCAACTGCGAAACCGGGTCACTTATAGTCACCAAAGCACGGGCATGGCCCATGTCTATTTTTCGATCTTTAATACCCATTTGCACTACGGCAGGAAGTTTCAACAGTCGCAGATAATTGGTGACAGTTGCCCGTTTTTTCCCAACTCTTTCGCTCAATTGCTCTTGAGTTAGCGAAAACGAATCGATAAGATTTTGATAAGCCAATGCAATTTCAATTGCGTTGAGGTCTTCCCGCTGAATATTTTCGATCAACGCCATTTCCATGAGTTCATCATCGTCAGCGGTTTTTATATAAGCAGGAATAGATTTCAATCCTGCCATTAATGAAGCCCGATAACGACGTTCTCCGGCGATAATCTGATACTTTTCATCATCAAGTTTACGTAAAGTAATCGGCTGTATCACTCCGATCTTGCGGATAGACGCTGCCAATTCTTCCATTGCCTCTTCGTCGAATATGCGTCGTGGTTGATCCGGATTCGATGTAATCTTCGATAATTCTATTTCATTGATGGAAGACGACCCACGCGTGACCGCATCATCCATCGTTATCAACGCGTCCAATCCTCTTCCCAATGCATTTCTTTTTGCCATGCTTTCCTTATTATTAAACTATTATCCTGAGCTACAAAATTAAAAATTTTTTTCGATTAACTCTTTGGCGAGCTGAAGGTAGTTTACCGCTCCACGAGAAGCCGCATCGTATATTAGAGCCGGTTGTGCATGACTTTGTGACTCACTTAATGTGATATTTCGCTGGATGACTGTCTTGAATACAAGTTCTTGAAAATGGTGCTTCACTTCTTCATAAATCTGGTTATGCAGGCGCAAACGTGAATCGTACATTGTTAATACGAATCCCTCAATTTCTAATTTTGTATTCAGTTTCGACTTGATAATCTTAATGGTATTAAGCAGCTTGCTCAATCCCTCCAGTGCAAAATATTCGCACTGAACAGGAATAATCACCGAATCTGCAGCCGTTAATGCATTCACAGTGATAATACCCAACGAAGGCGAACAATCAATAAGAATATAATCATAAGAGTCTTTCAAAGGGTCAAGCAACTCGCGCAAACGTTTTTCCCTGTTCTCCATTTGCACCATTTCGAGTTCTGCCCCTACCAGATTGATGTGAGAAGGAATGATATCAATATTTTCGAACGGTGTTTTAAGCACAATATCAAAAGGGCTTATTTTGCCAATAAGCCCTTCGTATATTGTATTTTTGGTTTTCCGTATGTCGATTCCAAGTCCAGAGGAGGCATTGGCTTGAGGATCGGCATCTACCACCAACACTTTTTTCTCCAGTGCAGCTAGTGATGCCCCCAGGTTAATTGTTGTGGTGGTTTTGCCCACCCCTCCTTTCTGATTTGCCAATGCAATTATTTTTCCCATATTCCGAAAATTGAATTGAATTAAAAAGCAAATTAAACAATAAATCGGTAAATACAATGTTAATTAAATGATTATTTTTGTTGAAAAGTAATAAAACGCTGTCTTTTTTCGCATTTTAGAGGATTTTTCCATCAAAAATATCCGTATTACAAATATTATATTTAATTTTGCAGTCTCAATGAAAAAGATTGTCTCACATATTACTCCTATGAACAAAGCAACGTATTTATTTCGACGATGCTTGTGATCATCCTATAGACTTATTATCATTGTCTATAAAATTTCCTTCTATATCTATTATCGCAAAAAATTGCGACCAAAAATAAACCCAATTTTAATCACAATTTATTTTCGTAAAACAAAATGAATGTAAAAATTCAGGTGGCTAACAGTAGCCACGCAAAATACGCACAGCAAATATGCGATTTAATGTATGAATCGGCGCAAGCACGTGGAACAGGCATTGCCAAACGTTCACCGGAATACGTAGCCGAAAAAATCAATGCCGGCAGAGCCGTAATTGCTCTCGATGGCGACAAGCTGGTAGGTTTTTCCTATATCGAATCATGGGAACATGAAAAATTTGTGGCCAATTCGGGGTTAATCGTTCACCCCGATTATCGAAATCGAGGAATAGCTAAAAGAATAAAAAGACGAATTTTCGATCTTTCCCGAAAATTATATCCCCACGCAAAAATTTTCAGCATTACTACCGGTCTTGCTGTTATGAAAATGAATACCGAACTGGGTTTCAAACCGGTGCCATTTTCAGAATTGACCGATGACGAAGAATTTTGGAAAGGTTGTCAAGGTTGTCGCAATTTCGATATCCTGGTACGTAACAATTACAAGATGTGCCTTTGCACCGGATTATTATACGATCCGGAAAACGTACCGCGGCAACAACAGGTAAGCTCTTTTGCTAAAAAAGTAGTAAAACCAATTGTAAAGAAAAAAACGCCGAACAAACTCTTCAAAAAATAAATATTCTTATCAAAAGCTCGTTAGCTTGCTAAAAAATAAAAAAATGAAACAAAAAGTAGTTCTAGCATTTAGTGGCGGACTCGACACCTCGTTCTGTGTACCGTATTTGATTCACGAAAAAGGCTTGGAGGTGCACACGGTCATCGTCAATACGGGCGGTTTTTCCGAAGAAGAAGCCAAACGTATCGAAGAACGTGCATTACAACTGGGTGCAACCACACATACCTGCATCGATGCCGTTGAAGATTATTATCAACGAGGCATTCGGTATCTGATTTTCGGTAATGTGTTAAAAAACAACACGTACCCCCTTTCGGTAAGTTCCGAACGATTTTTTCAGGCACTGAATATTGTAGAACATATCAAGAAAACCGGAGCCGATTATGTTGCTCATGGAAGCACAGGTGCAGGTAACGATCAGATCCGTTTCGATTTGGTTTTTGAAGTGCTGGCACCGGAAGTAAAAATCATCGCTCCTATTCGCGAACTGGGCTTGTCAAGACAACAGGAAATAGACTACCTGCGAGAGAAAGGTTTCGATTTTTCGTGGGAAAAATCAAAATATTCCATCAATCAAGGCCTATGGGGAACCAGCGTGGGCGGAGTGGAAACGCTGAAATCGTCAGGGGTGCTCCCCGAAGAGGCTTATCCCTCGCAAGTGACCGATCATGGCGTTGAACGTATAAAAATCGGATTTCATAAAGGAGAACCGGTTTCTTTCAACGGAGAAAAAATGAATCCCGTAGATGTCATCCGTACCATCAACAAAACGGCATCGAAATTTGCCATCGGGCGCGACATCCACGTTGGCGATACCATCATCGGCACAAAAGGCCGCGTGGCTTTTGAAGCGCCGGCTCCATTGATCATCATCAAAGCCCATCATTTGTTGGAAAAACATGTACTGACCAAACACCAGTTATATTGGAAAGAGCAGCTCGGCAACTGGTACGGACAACTCATGCACGAGGCTCAGTATCTTGAACCCGTGATGCGCAACATCGAGGTTTTCCTCACCGACACCCAGAAATTCGTGACAGGAGAAGTAGAAGTAGAGCTGCGTCCGTATCATTTTTCCGTATTGGGATGCGAAAGCCCTTACGACCTGATGAACCCTATCTTCGGCGATTATGGCGAAAGCAACAAATCGCTCACCCCGCAAGATATCATTGGTTTCACCAAAGTCGTAGCCAATCCGTTGAAAATTTACCATACCATTCATCAAAATGATTAACGTAAGTATTGCAGGAGGAACAGGGTACACAGGCGGGGAACTGTTGCGCCTCCTGCTGAATCATCCTCAAGTAAAAATCGATTCGGTAACGAGCACTAGGTCGGTGGGTGTGCCCATCGCCGACATTCATCGCGACTTGTTGGGCGAAACCAATCTCCGCTTTACCGATAAAGTTGGGCATCCCGATGTGATTTTTCTTTGCTTAGGGCACGGCATTTCGCGCACTTTTCTACAGGAGAATCCCATTGCCGAATCATGCAAAATCATTGATCTTGGAAGTGATTTCCGCAACAATCCGGTATTCGGCAACCGTGAATTCGTTTTCGGCTTGTGCGAGCTTAACAAAGAAAAAATCCGCAAAGCACATAATATAGCCAATCCCGGTTGTTTTGCCACTTCCATTTTACTGGCATTGATACCGTTGGCATCCATCAACAAACTCTCGGATGCCGTTCACATTCATGCCATCACAGGCTCTACCGGCGCGGGCAAGAAACTTACTGAAACCACTCATTTCAGTTATCGTGCATCCAATATTTCAATTTACAAACCCTTCACGCATCAACATCTCAACGAGATAAAACGCACCTTGGTCGATGCAGGTAATCCTACTCTTCCCGAGATCAATTTCATTCCTATGCGGGGCAATTTCACCCGCGGCATCTTCGCAAGCATATATACAAAATGGGACGGTTCGATGAGCGAAGCAGAAACCATCGATTTCTACAAGCAGTTTTACGAAACATCCCCTTTCGTATTCGTTTCCGATGCCCCACTCAGCCTCAAAGAGGTAGTGAACACCAATAAAGGATTGTTGCACATCGAATTTCACAACGGATACATTCACATCACCTCCATTATCGACAACTTGCTGAAAGGAGCATCCGGACAAGCCGTTCAGAACATGAACCTGATGTTTGGACTAGACGAAATCACCGGATTGAAGCTGAAAGGAAGTGCTTTTTAACAAACCGTTATTTTGAGAACAAAAACATAAACAAGAATGAATTTATTTGACGTATATACCCTCTGGAATATCGAACCCGTAAGGGCAAAAGGATGCCGTTTATGGGACAGAAACGGAACCGAGTACTTGGACTTCTATGGCGGGCATGCCGTCATTTCCATCGGGCACACCCATCCCGAATATACCCGCATGCTCAAAGAACAGATCGACAAAATCGGTTTCTACTCCAATTCGGTAATCAATAGCCTACAGCAGGAAGTTGCCGACAAGCTGGGCGAGTTGTGCGGCTATCCCGATTATGCACTGTTTCTGTGCAATTCCGGAGCCGAAGCCAACGAGAATGCGTTGAAACTTGCCTCGTTTCACACCGGCAAAAAACGCGTCATCGCTTTCCGGGAAGCTTTTCACGGACGCACTTCAGGCGCCGTAGCCGTTACAGACAATCCCGCCATCCAATCGCCTTTCAACACCGGTCATGAAGTCACCTTTCTGCCATTGAACAATATCGATGCCGTTGCCAAAGAGCTCGACAAAGGCGATGTGGCCGCTGTCATTATCGAAGGCATTCAGGGAGTGGCCGGAATATTTGCTCCCGACAACGAATTTCTCCAACAACTCGAAGTGGTGTGCAAAAAAAATGACACCGTGCTTATTCTCGATGAAGTGCAATCGGGATACGGCCGAACGGGTAAATTCTTTGCCCATCAGTTTGCCGGCATCAAAGCCGACATCATCACCACGGCCAAAGGTATGGGGAACGGTTTCCCCATCGGAGGAGTCATCATTTCTCCGAAATTCAAACCCCGAAAAGGAATGCTGGGGACCACCTTTGGCGGGAATCATTTGGCATGTGCCGCAGCCATTGCCGTACTGAAGGTTCTCAAAGAAGAATCGCTGATCAACAATGCCGAAGAAATGGGCGAGTATCTGCAAAAAGAACTTTCGGCGTGTCGAGGCATCGAAGAGATTCGCGGCCGCGGTCTGATGATCGGCGTACAACTCACACCCGATCAGTCGGAACTGCGCAATAAACTCTTGTTTGAAAGTCATATTTTTACCGGCGGAGCAAAAAACAACGTCATGCGCTTGCTTCCTCCCCTTTCCATATCGAAAGATGAAATCGATATTTTCATTCGGGAATTTAAAAAACATACAGAAAAATGAGAAATTTCACTTGCGTTCACGATATCGGCGATCTAAAAACCGCCCTCGAAAAGGCAACGTATGTCAAAGAGAATCCGTTTGCCGATCAGCAACTCGGAAAAAACAAAACGTTGTTGATGATTTTCTTCAACTCGAGTCTCCGTACCCGCTTGAGCACCCAAAAAGCCGGTTTCAATCTCGGTATGAACGTTATTGTACTCGATATCAACCAAGGAGCATGGAAATTGGAAACCGAAAGAGGCGTGGTGATGGACGGAGACAAGACCGAGCACATCCTCGAAGCCATTCCCGTGATGGGATCGTATTGCGACATCATCGGTGTGCGCTCTTTTGCCCAATTCAAAAACAAGGAAGACGATTACAATGAAGTTATTCTCAACCAATTCATTCAATACTCGGGCAAGCCTGTAATCAGCATGGAAGCGGCTACACGACATCCGTTGCAAAGCTTTGCCGACCTCATCACTATCGAAGAATACAAAAAAACACCCCGTCCGAAAGTTGTTCTCACCTGGGCTCCCCACCCCAAACCTCTGCCGCAAGCGGTAGCCAATTCGTTTTGCGAGTGGATGAACGCCACAGACTACGAGTTTGTGATCACCCATCCCGAAGGTTACGAACTGGACGAAAAATTCGTGGGCAAAGCCCGCGTGGAATACGACAAAGAAAAAGCATACAAAGATGCCGACTTCATCTATGCCAAAAATTGGTCGGCATATCGCGACCCCAACTACGGCAAAGTCATCAACATGGACAGATCGTGGACGGTGGATGCACGCAAAATGGCACTCACCAACAATGCCTATTTCATGCACTGCCTGCCGGTACGCCGCAACATGATTGTTACCGACGAAGTGATCGAAAGTCCGCAGTCGTTGGTCATCCCCGAAGCAGCCAACCGGGCGGTTTCTGCACAAACCGTGTTGAAGGAAATATTGAAAGACAATTTCTGAAAAAACTCATCACACTGTATAATTGTGTATTATATATAATTGAATATGATTAATTAAAAAAGTTTCGTTCGACATCTTCAAAAAACTCCTGTAAAAGCAGCAAAATGACAATCGATACGCAATCATCACACTCTACCTCGGCTTCAAACCCTGTTTTGGAGGATATAGCCATTGTAAAAATCGGGGGGAACATCGTCGATAATCCCGAAGCGCTGGAAACTTTTCTGGCCGATTTTCACCGAATGGAGGGACGAAAACTGCTCGTTCACGGAGGGGGCGTGATGGCTTCGAAAATGGCAACACAGCTCGGTATCGAAACAAAGATGGTGGATGGACGGCGTATCACCGATGCCGAAACACTGAAGCTGGTGACGATGGTGTATGCCGGCTGGATCAACAAAAGCATTGTAGCCTCTTTGCAAAAGCTGGGATGCCATGCCCTTGGCTTGTCGGGTGCCGATGCCAACACCATCCCCGCCAAAAAGAGATCGCCCGAGCCCATCGATTTTGGCTTCGTGGGCGATCCGGACGCAAACGACATCAATACGGCTTTTATTTCCCTGCTGATCGAAAACGAGATAACGCCCGTTTTCTGTGCCATTACGCACGACGGCAACGGTTCTCTGCTCAACACAAATGCCGATACCGTTGCTTATTCGCTGGCTAGTGCCTTGTCAAAAAACTATCGCACCACCTTATATTATTGCTTCGAAAAAGAAGGAGTGTTGAAAGATGTCGACGATCCGCAAAGCCGAATCGCATCGATGAACAAAGCCGAATACGAAACCTACAAAAACGAAGGAATAATCGCAGGCGGAATGATCCCCAAACTCGATAATTCGTTTAAAGCCATCGAAAACGGCGTTTCGGAAGTCATCATTCTCCATGCAAAAAATTTATTGACAAAGCAGGGAACGCTACTTAATCTCTGAATTTCATTCAACGCAACGGAAACGAAAAAACATTACGATCACACAAAAAAGAAAAGTTTTGGAAAGAACCGACCATAATCAATCTCTTTTTCCGGAAGGTACAGCTGCGGATCTTCTTCGTAAGCTGGTTTCTATTCCTTCTTTTTCGGGAGAGGAAAACTTCCGGAGCGATTTTCTGGAAACCTTTTTTACAAAAAAAGGAATGCCGACGCAACGGATTGTCAACAACCTGATTGTCCGTCAGCCGCATCACGATGAAAAAAAGGTTACCCTCATGCTCAATTCGCACATCGATACTGTACGTCCGACAGCAGGTTACACTTTCGACCCGTTTAATCCTCCCTTTTCCGACAACCGAATATTCGGATTAGGCAGCAACGATGCGGGCGCTTCCGTGGTATCGTTGATCGCAACTTTTCTTCATTTCTACACTACAGAGCTGCCGTTTAACCTCATGCTGGTGCTTTCGTGCGAAGAGGAAAATTCCGGTCCCGACGGTATGCGGAAAATGTGGCCGGAAATAAAAGATACGGTAGATTTTGCCATTGTAGGCGAACCCACAGAGATGAAAGCTGCCATTGCTGAGCGAGGCCTGTTGGTGATCGATGCCGAGGCTAAAGGCGTGAGCGGCCATGCGGCTCTCAACGAGGGTGTGAATGCCATTTACATTGCCGTGGAAGATATCCACACGCTGCGCACGACAACACTCGACAAAATATCGCCGACGATGGGTGAAGTAAAACTCACGGTTACACAAATCCAAGCCGGCACGCAGCACAATGTTGTGCCCGACAGCTGCACTTTCGTCATCGATATCCGTCCGACAGATGTGTATACCAATCAAGAGATCATGGATATCCTGCAACCGAAAGTCAAGAGCACACTTAAAGCCCGTTCGCTAACCAACAAAAGCTCGGCCACACCGCTCGACCATCCGTTGATGCAATGCGTGCAACAACTGGGCATCGAAACTTATGTTTCGCCCACCACGTCGGACTGGATGCGGATATCGTGTCCGGCAATCAAAATGGGACCCGGCGAATCGGTGCGTTCTCATCACCCCGACGAATACATCACAACGGAAGAGCTGAAGCAAGGAATTGCCGGCTATATCCGGTTTATTGAAGAATTGGCGAAAATCATTGTTGCCAATTAAAAACAATCAAAAAACCAAAAAATAAAACATACTGACAGCAGAGAACTGACAGTTTAAATCTGAAAAAACTATGGCGAAAATCTGGGATAAAGGCTTCGATGCCGACAAAGCGGTATCGGATTTTACGGTTGGGAAAGACCGCGAACTCGATCTGCGGCTGGCAAAATACGATGTCATCGGTTCGATGGCGCACATTAAAATGCTGGCAAAAATCGGTCTGTTGACAGCAGAAGAAGAAAATGTGTTACGTACCGAACTGGAACGTATTCTGGACGAAATCGAAAAAGGGAATTTCCGTCTCGACGACGATGTTGAAGATATTCATTCGCAAGTGGAAGCCATGCTCACCGAAAAGCTCGGCGAAACGGGCAAAAAAATCCATTCGGGGCGTTCGCGCAACGATCAGGTGCTGGTGGACATCAAACTTTATCTCAAGGACGAAATAATAGCCCTGAAAAACGAAATCCTGCAACTTTTTGAACTGCTGCAGCAACTGAGCGAACGCTACAAAGACGTATTGCTTCCCGGCTACACACACGGACAAATAGCCATGCCTTCATCCTTCGGATTGTGGTTTGGAGCTTACTCCGAAACCTTGATAGACGACATGCATACGCTGGTTGCCGCATGGCGCGTTGCCGACCAAAATCCGCTGGGTTCTGCCGCAGGATATGGCAACTCCTTCCCCCTCGACCGCGAAATGACTACCCGCGAACTAGGTTTTGCCACTTTGCACTATAACGTGATTGCCGCACAAATGGCACGCGGCAAAACCGAGCGCATCCTTGCCCAAAGCATGGCCTCTATTGCTTCCACCCTCAACAAGCTGGCAGCCGACAACTGCATGTATCTTTCCGGTAATTACGGTTTCATTTCGTATCCCGACAACCTGACCACCGGTTCGAGCATCATGCCGCACAAAAAAAATCCCGACGTGTGGGAACTCATTCGGGCACACAGCAACCGTCTTCAAAGTCTGCCCAACGAAATTGCCTTGATGACCACCAACCTGCCTCACGGTTATCATCGCGACTATCAACTGTTAAAAGAAGTTCTTTTCCCGGCCATCGATACCCTACACCAATTATTGCAAATGGCTCATTTCATGTTGCAACATATTTCGGTGAACAAAGATATTCTCTCCGATCCGCGCTACGATTATCTTTTCACGGTCGAAGAAGTTAACCGCCGTGTGCTGCAAGGTGTGCCTTTCCGCGAAGCATACCAACAAGTGGGGCACGAAGTAGAAAACGGCACGTACAAAGCCAAAAAGGAAGTACACCACACCCATGCCGGCAGCATCGGTAACCTCTGCACCCAACAAATCAGGGAAAAAATGATGCAAGCAGCCGCTCAAATCAAAGGATAAATCGGCTGCTCTACATTTGAAAATCAGAGTCCACTGAAATCGACTCCTTCGAACACCAGCGAGGGAATGCGCCAGGAAGAATTCAATCGCGGATCATTCCCCGTTTCGATGAGCGAATTCCAGAGCGAAATCATGTTGCCCGTGATATTCATCTCATTTACCGGTTGAGTCAACCTGCCGTTTTCGATCAGGAACCCTTCAATTCCGTAGGAAAAGTCGCCCGTCGAACTGTTGCAGTTGCCCCCGTTGAATCCGGTAACTAAGATTCCGTTGTTGACCTTAGCAATCAGCCCGTTCAGATCGGTATTGCCCGGTTGAAGAATAAGAATGGACGGATCAGAAATGGTAGGTTCTATTTTCATCTTGTTGGCATAATATGTATCGATGAAATAGGTCTTTAGCACCCCCCCGTCGAAAACAACACGCGGTTGGGTTGCCACCCCTTCTCCGTCGAAATATCGTGCACCCATTGCACCAATAATATGAGGTTCGTCTTTCAATAAGAATTTGTCACTCCCCACCTTTTCGTTGATTTTATTTACCAAAAACGAATTCTTTTGTTGCAACTGTGACCCGTAAAGTGCACTAATCATTGGACGCAGCAATTGGGACGAATTCAGCGGATCGACCACCATTGTGTATTCTCCCGATTTGGTTTTCTTTTGCCCAAGTTTGCGCAACGTACGCTCCAAAGCCTTTTGTCCGATACCTTCCTTAATGAGTTTATCCAAAAACAGGGACGATTCGTACCAGTAGGACGACGGCCGCGCTTCCCCTTCGTCTTTCACGGAAACACTGCACGAAAGCGAATACCACGAATTTTTAGTTTCCCCTTCAAACCCATTGCTATGGATGCGGTAAGTAAAACTTTCGCTGTCATTGTACGCAGATTCTACCGAAATAATGCGCGGGTCCTTTCCTATGGCCTCATCGCCGACAGCTTTTGCCAGCGCCACTTTTTTGTCGGGACTAACCGCCGGAAAGTTGGGGTCGTACAATTGCAGATCGGGTTTGCCTCCCTTATAATATCGCGAAGGATCGGGAAGCTGCCTGGCCTCATCTTTCGCCAGATAGCGCGTGGCATCGATTCCGTTTTTTATAAACACTTCGAGTTCTTCCTTATTCAGGCGATTTGTAGAATACGTTCCATAACGGCCGTCCACATACAGCGAAATGCCCATTACGCTTTCCGAAGCCTGTTGCAGGCGGTCTACCTTACCATCACGCAACTCGAACGCACTGCTGGATCCGGTATACAAACTTACCTTCACACCTTGGCATCCGTTCTTCAGGGCATAATCCATAGCCCATTGAACCAATTTTTTATCGTTGTTTGATATCATAATTTCTTGATTTAACGAATGAATATTTGCACTTCAAAACCTCAACTTTCCCCTCCAACCGTCAGTTTGCTCACCAGTGCCGAAGGCATACCGCAGGTCACAGGACACGACTGCCCGTCTTTCCCGCATGTCCACGTACCGTTGTCTATCGTCGGATTGTTGGCAACCATCGTAATGTCGGCCAGCGCTTTTGGCCCGTTACCAATGATGTTGATATCTTTGATGGGCTGTGTGAGCTTACCCTCTTCGATAAGGTAACCCGATTTCACGAAAAACGTAAAATCTCCTGCCCCGATCTGCACCTGTCCGTTGGTAAATTTGTCCACAAAAATTCCCTTTTTCACGGAAGCGATAATATCGGCTTCAGTCCTATTCCCTGCTTCCATATAAGTTGAGCGCATGCGGGGAATGGGAACACATTTAAACGATTCGCGCCGCCCGTTTCCGGTAGAAGGAACGCCGTAGTAGTTGGCACTGATGCGGTCGTGCAAATAGCTGGTAAGTATGCCGTTCTTCACAATGTAGGTCTTTTGGCCGTAAGTGCCTTCGTCATCGATATTTACGGCACCCCGATTGAACATGATGGTACCATCGTCCACCACATTGATGTGTTCGTTGCAAATCTTCTTATTCAATTGATCGGAGAAAATGGAAATATTTTTCCGGTTGAAGTCGGCCTCGAAAGCATGCCCGATTGCCTCGTGCAGCAGGATGCCCGATCCGCCTGCTCCCATCACCACCGGCATTTCGCCACCTTTGGGCTTCACAGCTTTGAACAGGATAGCTGTACTCTCAACCGCTTCACGGGCAATAACATCGATCACCTCATCGGTCAAAAACTCAAAACCTTTTCGGTAAGAGCGGGAAGCATAACTGTTTTCTATCCTGCCATTCTCCTCCATAATACACATAGCCGACAAAGCAACCATCGGGCGGTAATCGTAATACTGCACGCCCTCGGAATTGCAAAAAAGAATATGCGACGTATTGTCGGTCAACGATGCTATTACTTTCTGAACCCGGCTGTCCAAGTCAAAAATCGTATCGTTCAATCGCTGGAGGTAAGGCATTTTGTCTTTCAGCAAAACATGCTCCCACGGCGTAGTGACCGGGTAATAATTGGTTTTGATCGGTTTCTCGGTCAAGGCCACCGGCTCGGTTTTCTTAGTTCCCGAAGCAATGCGTGCTGCCGTACGTGCCGCTTTCAGCATTTCATTAAGGGTAATGTTTTCGATGTATGCATAGCCGGTTTGATCTCCGGAAATGACACGAACGCCCATTCCGTAA
>Ga0116169_1000496_pt1 | contig 41080 bp, 34 predicted proteins | sample AD_UKC130_MetaG_FD_89796 | JGI IMG/M metagenome (GOLD analysis project Ga0116169, IMG submission 89796) | Active sludge microbial communities of municipal wastewater-treating anaerobic digesters from Canada - AD_UKC130_MetaG | ecosystem: Engineered > Bioreactor > Anaerobic > Digestate | place...
AATGGCGCTGACGCACCCGGCGCCCCGCAGGCGCAGCCCCGCTTTTACCGGCCGGCGGCCTACGGTGTCGAGGACAGCGTCGGATTCCTGATGAAGAAGGTGATGATGTCCATCGTCGCACAGGCCGACAAGCGCCTGGGCGAACATGGGCTGACCAATTCGCAGTGGAGTCCCTTGATGCGCATGCGCCTGTCGGGTGCGTGTACCGTGGCCGAGCTTGCCCGCTGGCTGCAGACCGATGCCGGCGCCACCACGCGGCTGCTCGATCGGCTGGAGAAAAAAGGCCTGTGCCAGCGTACCCGCTGCACCGAAGACCGCCGCGTCGTGCGGGTGGCCCTCACGCCCGAAGGCGAGGCCGCCATTGCCGAAGTGCCGGCCGTGATGTCGGCCATCATGAACGATCACCTGGCCGGTTTCAGCGAGGCCGAATGGCGGCTGATGCTTTCCCTGCTGCAGCGCATGCTGCGCAATGGCGAGGCGCTGCGCGACCCAGACTGACGTTCAGCGGCCAGGCCCTTGGCGCCTGCAGCCGTCGCAACGCCCCCATTCACAGCTTTTCACGACCATGACTTCTTCTGCCGTTTCCGCCCCTGTGTGCCAGACCCTCTTGCCCCGACCCGGCCGCGCCCGGCGCCTGCCGCGCGTCCTGCTGGCAGCCGCATCCCTGCTGGCGCTGATCGGCATGTCGGCCACGCTGAGCGGCTGCGTCAGCAGTGCCGGCATCGTGGCCGCTGCGAAGCCGGTCACGCCTGCAGCCGTCGGCCTGGCCGCGTCGGACGTGGCGGTGGCGCCCGCACCAGCGGCCGACTGGTGGCACGACCTGGGCGCACCGGCACTGGACGACCTGGTACAGCGCGCGCTGGCCGACAGCCCTTCGCTGGCGCTCGCGCAGGCCCGTCTGGCACGTGCGCAGGCGGCTGTCGCAGGCGCCAATGCGTCCGAGGGCCTGCAGGTCAATGGCAGCCTGGATGCCACGCGCCAGCGCTTCAGTGGCAACAGCATCTACCCGCCACCCCTGGGCGGCTCCACGCGCACGCTGGCCACGGCCCAGCTCAATGCCAGCTGGGAGTTCGACTTCTTCGGTCGCAACCGTGCGGCCATCGCGGCTGCGGTAGGTGCCGAGCGCGCCGCGCAGGCCGAGATCGCCGCCGCGCGTGTGCTGCTGGCGGCGAACGTGACGCAGACCTATGTGCGCATCGGCCAGCTGTTCGCCTTGCGCGACGTGGCCCAGCGGGCGCTGCAACAGCGCAAGGACCTGCTGGCGCTGATCCAGCAGCGCGTGCAGGCCGGCCTCGACACCGCGGTCGAAGCGCGCCAGGGAGAGGGCGCCTTGCCCGATGCCCGCACGCAGATCGAACAGCTCGACGAGCAGATCATGCTGGCGCGCCATGCCCTGTCGGTGCTGACCGCGCAGCCGCCGCATGCGCTGGATGCCCTGGTCGTGGACCTGTCCCAACTGCGTCGCCTGGACCTGCCGGCCGTGCTGCCCGCCGACCTGCTGGGCCGCCGCGCCGATATCGAGGCCGCGCGCTGGCGTGTGGAGGCCGCGACCCGCGACACCGACGTGGCGCGCGCGCAGTTCTATCCCAACATCAACCTTAACGCGTTTGTCGGCCTGTCCAGCATCGGCCTCGGCGAACTGCTCAAGGCGGACAGCCGGCAACTTGGTTTCGGTCCGGCCATCCATCTGCCGATCTTCGATGCCGGCCGCCTGCGCGCGAACCTGCGTGCCCGCAATGCAGACCTCGATGTGGCGGTCGAAAGCTACAACGCAGTCGTGCGCGAGGGTGTGCGCGATGTGGTCGACCAGCTCGGCAGCCTTCAATCGCTGGAACGCCAGCAGCGTGAACAGGTCCAGGCGCAGGCCGCGGCCGAGTCGGCCTACGACCTGGTCTCGCAGCGCTACAAGGCCGGCCTGTCGACCTATCTTTCCGTGCTCAATGCCGAGAGCCAGCTGCTGACGCAGCGCCGCCTGGCCGCCGAGCTCGAAGCCCGCGTGCGCGATCGCCAGGTCGCGCTGGTGCGGGCCCTCGGCGGTGGCTATGCGGGCACCGGCGATGTCGTCGCCCACGCCACGGTTCCGTCGACGCAGCCCTGACGCGCGCGCAGCCTCACCCCCATCATCTTTCCCGGAGCATGTCCATGACCACCCCCAAAACTGCTGCCGCCGCGACAGCACCCCGCAATCCGGCCCGCAAGAAGGCACTGACGGCCGTCACCGCGCTGGTCGCCGTGGCCGGCATTGCCTACGGTGCCTACTGGGCACTGGTGCTGAACCACTACGAGAGCACCGACAACGCCTATGTGCAAGGCAATGTGGTCCAGATCACGCCGCAGGTCTCCGGCACCGTGGTGGCCATCGGTACCGATGACACCGCCCATGTGAAGGCGGGTGACGTGCTGGTGCGTTTCGACCCGGCCGATGCCCGGGTGGCGCTGGACCAGGCCGAGGCGCAGCTGGCGCAGACGGTGCGCGAGGTGCGTGCGCTGTATGCCAACAACAGCACCCTGCAGGCGCAGATCGCCGCGCGCGAAGCCGATCTGGCGCGGGTGCAGGTCGACTATGCCCGGGCGCAGGACGACGTGAACCGGCGTGCGCCGCTGGTGGCCACGGGTGCCGTCGGCAAGGAGGAGTTCAACCATGCCACCGCGCAACTGGCCGCAGCGCGCAGCGCGCAGGTCGCCGCGCAGTCGGCCGTGACGGCGGCGCGTGAGCAGCTGGCATCGAACCAGACGCAGACCGGCGGCGTGACCGTGGATCAGCACCCGAACGTGGTGCGCGCCGCCGCGCGGGTGCGCGAGGCATTTCTGGCGCTGCACCGGACCGAGCTGGTGGCGCCGATCGACGGCTATGTGGCCAAGCGCAGCGTGCAACTGGGGCAGCGTGTGGCTGCGGGTACGCCGCTGATGTCGCTGATCGCGCTCGACCGGGTCTGGATCGAGGCCAACTTCAAGGAGAGCCAGTTGCAGCGCCTGCGCATCGGCCAGCCGGTGACCCTGCAGGCGGATGTGTACGGCAAGAAGGTCCAGTACCACGGCAGCATCGAAGGCCTGGGTGCCGGAACCGGCGCCGCGTTTGCGCTGCTGCCGGCCCAGAATGCCACCGGCAACTGGATCAAGGTGGTACAGCGCGTTCCGGTGCGCATCAGCCTGGATCCGAAGGAGCTGGTCGACCATCCGCTGCGGGTCGGTCTGTCGATGGAGGCCGAGGTCGATATCAGCAAGACCGACGGACGCATGCTCGCCGACGGTTCGGCGCCGCCCACCACGACCCAGACCGGGGTCTATGACAAGGACGACAGCGAGGCCGACATCTTGGTGCGCCGTGTGATCGCGGCCAATGGGGGCGCCAGCCCTGCGGCGCGCGCGCGACCGGCCACGGCCGCGCCGCGTGCCGCCGTGGCGGCGCTGGCCGGTGCCCGGCTGGCGGCGTCCTCGAGCGCACTGCATACCAAGTAAGCGCATCGCCGGAGCGCCGCACCATGTCCACATCCATCACGGCCGACGACGCCTCCGGCCCGGCGCCGAAACCGCCTGCGGCAGCGCCTGCAGCTGCCAGGGCACCCGTGTTTGCGCCACTGGAAGGCCGCGAGCGCGCGCTGGGAACCATCGCCTTGTCGCTGGCCACGTTCATGAACGTGCTCGACACCTCGATCGCCAACGTGTCGATCCCGGCCATCTCGGGCAACCTCGGCGTCAGCCCGGCCCAGGGTACCTGGGTCATCACCTCGTTCGCGGTGGCCAACGCCATCTCGTTGCCGCTCACTGGCTGGCTGACCCAGCGCCTGGGACAGGTTCGCCTGTTCACGGTCAGCGTGCTGCTGTTCGTGATCGCGTCCTGGTTGTGCGGCCTGTCGCCCAACATCGAGTCGCTGATTGCATTCCGCGTGCTGCAGGGTTTTGTCGCCGGGCCGATGATTCCGCTGTCGCAGACCTTGCTGCTGGCCAGCTACCCGAAGGCCAAGGCCGGCACCGCCATGGCCATGTGGGCGATGACGGTGCTGGTCGCGCCGGTGGCCGGGCCGCTGCTCGGCGGCTGGATCACCGACAACATCTCCTGGCCCTGGATCTTCTACATCAACGTACCGGTCGGCATCGTCGCCGCCGCCATGACCTGGTCGATCTACCGCAAGCGCGACCCGGGTCCGCGCCGGGTGCCACTGGACGTGGTCGGGCTGGTGCTGCTGGTGCTGTTTGTCGGTGCCATGCAGATCATGATCGACAAGGGCAAGGAACTGGACTGGTTCTCATCGGGCCAGATCGTGACGCTGGCCGCGGTGTCCGCCGTCTCCTTCCTGTTCTTCCTGGCCTGGGAGCTGACCGAAAAGCATCCGATCGTGGACCTGCGCCTGTTTGCGCAGCGCAATTTCCTGGTCGGCACCATGTCGCTGGCACTGGCCTACGGGCTGTTCTTCGGCAATATCGTGCTGCTGCCCTTGTGGCTGCAGCAGTACATGGGCTATACCGCCACCTGGGCCGGGCTGGCAACGGCGCCGGTCGGCATCCTGGCCATCGTGTTGTCACCGTGGGTGGGCAAAAACGTCAGCAAGATCGACCCGCGCACACTGGCGACGATCTCGTTCATCGGATTCGGCATCGTGCTGGGCATGCGCGCACACTTCAATGCGCAGGCCGACTTCGTCACCATCCTGATTCCCACCGTGCTGCAGGGCGCAGCGGTCGCATTCTTTTTCATCCCCTTGCAGGCCATCGTGTTCTCGGGCCTTTCGCCGGAGCGCATGCCGTCGGCGTCGGGCCTGTCGAACTTCGCGCGCATCACGGCCGGCGCCATCGGCACCTCGCTGTTTACCACCTTGTGGGAGGACCGCGCCGTGTTGCACCACGCCCACCTGGCCGAAGGGCTGAGCCAGACCAACAACGCACTGGGGCAGACCCTGGCGCAGTTGCGTGCCGGTGGATTCACCGAATCGCAGGCGCTCGCCACGGTCAACCGCATGATCGACCAGCAGGCCTACACGATGGCGGTCACCGATCTGTTCTACCTGTCGTCGATGGTGTTTTTTGTGCTGATCGGTGTGGTCTGGCTGGCCCGCCCGCAGCCCGGTGGTGGCGCCGGAGGCGGCGGCGCACACTGAGCGCGTGGGCCATCGGCCCACGCTGGCGCGTGCCTGCCGGTGACAGCGGCGCAGCGCGTCAGCGCTCGAGCAGTTCGAAGTTCAGCAGCTGCGTCGCGATCACCGTCTCGGCCAGAAAGCACAGCAGCGCCAGCAGGAAGCAGCCGATGCCGCTGAGAAAGCCGGCGATGGCCCAGCGCGCACCCATGAAGGCCGTGGTTTCGCCCAGGAACAGCAGGATGATGGTCAGGCCGATCAGGAAGGCGCAGGTGGTCAGCAACGCAATGCAGGCGTTGGTCAGGCGGCCACGCGTGCGCAGCGTGGTGAGCTCGGCCAGGCAGCCGGCAATGACGGCATCGTCCTGGGCCGCACGCACCCGCTGTTCGACCACCCGGGCCCGGTCGATGATGCGGGCCAGCCGACCGGCCACGGCGCCGATCATGCCGGCCACGGCCGTCAGCAGGAACACCGGCGCCACGGCCAGCTGAATGCCATGGGTGATGGTGTCGGAATCCAGGGGAACTAGCGCCATGGCGGGGGTGCCGGAAGTTTGCGGTGCGCCCATTATCGGCAAGGCTGGCACGGCAGGCGATGGCGGAAGAACTCCAGGGCATCGACCGGTTTCAGGCCAATGGCAAATGTCGTGTTCCCGGTGTTCGCCACGCGGGTTCAGGCAGCGTGTCGCACCAGGCGGCGCACCAGCACGCTGGCCGCAAGTGCCAGCAGCGCACCCCCACCGGCCAGCACCATGCTGGCCTGCGCGACGCTGGCCGCCGTCAGCCCATGGTCCAGCCCCAGGCTGTTGCCGGCCAGCCCGGCAAGCGCAGCGCCGACCGCACCGCCGAGAGCGCCCAGCGTCGGCGCCGCACCCGCGGTCGCATCCTCCTGCCCGCTTTGTGCCGCCGCCATCACGCGCTGGTTCAGGAACGCATACGAGATGCCGAACCCGGTCCCTATCAGCAGCATGGCCATCACCACCCAAGGCAGTGGCTGTGCCGGCAGCGAGATGGCCAGGCCGGCCAGACCCAGCGCCAGCAGCAGCGGGCCGGCTTGCAGTGCCCGTTTCTGTGCCGGTGCCGACAGCGGCGCCACCAGTACGGCCGAGACCGACCATGCGATGGCATGCACCGCCCCCAGATAACCGGCCCAGGTCGGACTCAGGCCGCGGTGCAGTTGCAGGATGTAGGGCGTGTAGACATAGATGGCCATTTGCGCCATCGGCATCAGCAGCAGCACCCACAGTCCCAGTGCAACCGGGTGGTGGAGGTCGGGAAACACGGTCGGGAACATGTGGCGGCCGGCCTTGCGGTCGACGCGCAGCATGGCGGCGATCAGGCCGAAGCCCAGTGTGACCATGGCCAGGCCCGCCCATGCGCCCGGCGCCCGGTTGGCCACCGCAATCGCCATCACGCCCAGCACCAGCAGTACCAGGCGCAGCCACGGAACGGTGCTGCCGGCACGGGCGGCCGCCGTCCGGTCATCAGGCAACACCCCGCCCGCCAGCACCAGCAGCGGCAGGGGCAACAGGGCCGTGCCGACAAAGGCGCCGCGCCAGGTCCAGGCCTCGGTCAGCCAGCCGCCCGCCATGGGGCCGAGAAAAATCGCGAAGCCCCAGGTCACGGCCTGGATGCCGAAGACCCGTGGGACGATGCGGATGTCGAACAGTTCACGCACCAGCGCGTAGCTCAGCGCCACCAGCACGCCTTCCCCCAGGCCTTGCAGCACCCGCCCCGCCAGCACCAGCGCGATGCCCGGCGCAGCCGCCGCCAGCAGTCCGCCAGCCGTCACGACGATGCCGCCCGCCAGCATCGCCCGCCGGCCACCGAAGCGGGCCTTGAGCAGCGCCATCATGGCGCCACCGACGATCGTCGATACCAGGTAGACGCTGGTGGCCCAGCTCAGAAAGGGTTCGGCCCTCAGGTCGTCGACGACGCTGGGCATGGCCGTGACGACCATGAACCAGACGATGGCATGGGTGCCCACCCCCAGGTTGACCAGCACCAGCGGCGCCAGGTTGTGGCGTTGCAGCAGTGCGGGGGCGGGTTCCTGCATGGGGGTGTGCGGCGGTCTTTCAGCGCGTGGGACGTGCGCTGGCCAAGACCATCTGCGTCTGCAAGCGCGTGGCCCAGGGGCCGCCCTTGTCTTGCGACGGTGTGCAGTCGGTCATGGTCCGGTGGGAAGTCCGCGGGCGAGGTCGGCCGGCACCGCAAGCGGCATCGACAGCAGAATCTGCGCCATGCCTTTGCCCAGCGCATCGTTGCGCATGGACGCCATGCCGCCGCCGTCCAGTGCCTGTTCGCAGACGAAGTTGAACGCGTATATGCCCGGAACCTCGAAACGCGTGACACGGCCCTTGACCAGATGCGCCAGATAGTCGGCCACGGCGGCCTCCGTGAGCTGCGCGCGCAGGAGCGGCAGCCACTGCGGGCGGCGGGCGATCACGCCGATGTTGGAGATGTCGCCCTTGTCGCCGCTGCGAGCCCAGGCGAGGCGGATCAGCGGCAGTGTGATGCTGTCGCTGTCGGTGCCGGCCGGCGCCATCCCACCCGCCGCGTCCTCGGACGTCGACGCAAGCTGACCGCGTGCCATCGGTTCGGGCGTGACCACGGAGGGTGCAATGGCCAGCGTCGCCCCGCCGATGATCGCCACCTGCGCGGTCACACGGTTCTTGGGCAACAGGAAGGCGAATTGGCGGATCAGGGGTGACGGCGACGCGCGGCCGCCACCGGCGCCGGTGGTGCCCGGTGCCCAGGATGTGCCGGCCGGTGCGATCTCCCGCGCCAGCAGGGCCAGTGCCTCCTTGCGCGGGTGGCTGGCGCTGAGCCGCAGAATGACCTCGCGCGCGCCACTTGCGCGGGCATGCGGCCCATAGCATGACTCGGCGCCCAGCACTTCGATGCGGGTGGCCGTATAAGGCCCCAGGCCGGCGGCCACCAGCAGCTCCGATGTGCGCGCCACGATGGATTCGCCGGTGCGCCGGGCCTTGGCCGGTGCCTCCATGCCGACGATGGTGAGCTGGCTGGCGACGCGGTAGCCGTCCATCCAGGTCGCACTGACCTTGTAGCTGTCGGTGGGTGGCAGGCCTCTGGCGCCGCGGACCTCGACCTGGTCCGGGCCTACCTGCCGCATCGTGACCTGGGTGAAGTCGCAGACCACGTCGGGCAGGATGTAGCGCGCCGGATCGCCGATCTCGTACAGCATCTGCTCCGACACAACGGCAGGTGTCACCAGTCCACCAGTGCCAGGGGGCTTGGTACAGACGAAATCGCCATCGACGCCGACGTCGACGATCGGGTAACCGATGTGCGGCCAGTCGGGCACCTCGGCCCAGTCGGTGAACAAACCACCGGTGGCCTGGCAGCCGCACTCAATGATGTGACCGGCCAGACTGCCTGCGGCCAGCCGGTCGAGGTCGGACAGCTTCCAGTCGAAGGCATGCATCAGCACGCCCAGCGTCACCGCCGAGTCGACACAGCGCCCGGTGATCACCACCTGTGCGCCGGCATCGAGCGCGGCCTTGATCGGTGCAGCGCCCAGATAGGCGTTGGCGGTCAGCAGGCGTTCGGGCAGGGCTGCGCCGCTTTGCATCTCGCGCGGGGGCGCGCTCTGTGCCTGCAATTCCGGAACCAGGGGCGTGACGTCGTCGCCCGTGACAACGGCGATCTTCAGGTCGACACCCTGGGCCTGGGCCAGCGCCGCCAACGCAGCCGCACAGGCCTGCGGGTTCACACCGCCGGCATTGCTGACGACCCGGATGCCGCGCGCCACGACGTCCTTGAGCACCGACTGCATGGCTACCGTGATGAAGTCGGTGGCATACCCCAGCTCGGGCTTCTTGAGTCGGGCGCCAGCCAGGATGGCCATCGTCAGCTCGGCCAGGTAATCGAACACCAGGTAATTGATCTGTCCATGTGCGACCAGTTGTGGCGCGCCGACGCTGCTGTCGCCCCAGAACCCCGATGCGCCGCCGATACGCACCCGCTTGCCGGCCGTGGTCGAGGTGGCCATGGCTAGCGGCCGGTCCAGGTGGGCTTGCGCTTTTCGCGAAACGCCAGTTGCCCCTCCGCAGCGTCCTCGGTCTGCGCAAACAGGGCGATCTGGCTTTCGGTGAAGGCCATCGACTCCTCGAAGGCCATCATCTCGATCTTCTTCATCGTGTACAGGCCGCGGCGGATGGCGGCGGGCGACTTGTCCAGCACGCGATTCAGCAGCCAGTCGACCCCTTCGTCCAGGTCTTCGCGTACGTGGTTGACCAGGCCGTACGCGAGCGCCTGGGCCGCGGTGATCGGCTCACCCGTGATGCACATCTCGGACAGGATGCGCCGCGGCAGCAGTTTGTCGAGCACACTGAGCACCTGGGCCGGAAACAGCCCGACCTTGACCTCGGGCAGTCCGAAGATCGCCTTGGGTGTGGCGACCACCATGTCGCACATTGCCATCACGCCCATGCCGCCGGCCATGCAGGCGCCGTTGACACGGGCGATCAGCGGCACGGAGGAATGGTGCGCAATCCGGAACAGGTTCGCAAAGCCTGAGTGGGGCTCCGAATAGTCGAACTTGAACGAGGTTCCGGTCTGCAGATCGGCACCGGCACAGAAGGCGCGATCGCCGGCGCCGGTGATGACGACGGCGCGCACCGACCGGTCCTGGTTGGCCCGTGTCAGGGCCTGGCCCAGGCTGTTCAGCACACCAGGGCTGATCGCATTGCGCCGCTCCTCGCGGTTGATCGTCAGCCACAGCACCGGGCCGCGCTGGTCTTCGAGAAGTTCGTTCTGGGACGGGGTGGACATGTTGTGCTCCTGTTATGGGGGGCGAGGCAAAGGCGGTGGGCGTATCGCTGGCGTGACCCAAGGGTGTCGCGCGGGACGCAAGCATCGCCATGCGCCGACAAATGGCATCGCCGCATGCCGGCCCCTGGTGGACGCCATGCCCCGTGGCATGGCCGTGCCGCGGCCCAGCTGCGGGCTGGCATCGTATGCCGGATTCTAGGACGCGGTCGACCCGGGCGGTCGGCGAAGTCCGGTTGCGGTGAGGCCCATTGCCCATCCCCTTGTCGCGTTGTCGTTCGGCTCTGGGATACTTTGCCCATGGCCTTCGTCAACATCCCCCTGCTGGCCGTCTCCGCGCTGGTGTTCCTGAGCGTGTTGATCGGCCTGTTCTCGACCCGTGTCGGCTTCTCCTTCCTGCTGGTATTCCTGCTGGCTGGCGTGCTGACGGGCGAGGACGGCGTGGTGGGGTACCGCTTCGACGACTATGTGCTCAGCTTCTGGGTCGGCAATATTGCGCTGGCCATCATCCTGCTCGACGGCGGTCTGCGCACCGCCTATGCGACCTTTCGCACCGGCCTGCGGCCGGCGTCGCTGCTGGCTTCGCTGGGGGTGGTCATCAGCGCCGGCATCACGGCGGCGGCGGGGGTGCTGTTCGTGGGGCTGGAGTGGCGTACCGCCTTGCTGCTCGGCGCCATCGTCGGCTCGACCGATGCCGCCGCGGTGTTCGCGCTGCTGACCCGCTCGGGGGTCGTGCTCAACGAGCGGGTGGCGACGACGCTGGAGATCGAGTCCGGTGTCAACGATCCGATGGCCGTGTACCTGACGCTCACGTTCATCGCGCTGATCAGCGCCGCAGCGCCCACGGCCTCGCCCTGGCCGACGATGGCATTGGCCTTCGTGCAGCAGTTCGGCTGGGGCGCGCTGTTCGGCATCGCCGGCGGTTTCGCCATGGCCGGTCTGCTGCACAAGGTGGCTTCGCGCGATGCCGGCGGCGGCGTGCTGGCGCTGCTGGTCGGTGCCGGCGGCCTGGCCGTGTTTGCCGCGACCGGGCTGATCGGCGGCTCGGGCTTCCTGGCGGTCTACCTGTTCGGCCTGATCGTCGCCAACCGCGCCGGCGATGTTGTCAAGCCCATCCTGGGTGCGATGGACGGGTATGCCTGGCTGGCCCAGGCCGGCATGTTCCTGTTGCTCGGCCTGCTGGTCACGCCCTCGTCGATGCAGGGCTATGTGGGAGCCGGACTGGCGGTGGCCCTGACACTGATCTTCGTCGCCCGGCCGATTGCGGTGTGGATCTGCCTGCTGCCATTCCGCTTTACGGCCCGCGAAACCTGGTTCATCGCCTGGGTCGGCCTGCGCGGTGCAGTGCCGGTCGTTCTGGCGCTGTTTCCGCTGCTGGCCGGCACACCGCAGGCCGGTCTGGTGTTCAACATCGCGTTTCTGGCGGTGGTGACCTCGCTGCTGCTGCAGGGGACGACCATCGGGCTGGTGGCGCGGCGGCTGGGGGTGGCCATGCCCGATGCCGACGACGAGCGCCAGCAGCGGGCCCTGTTCCGCGACTTCGCGCTCGATGCGTCCACCCCCATCGGGTCCATCTGCGCGTTCTATAACCTGCCTGCGGTGGCCGACCCCGATCAGACGCTGGGTGCGTGGATGGCCGCCGAATTGCGTCGCCCGCCGGTGGTTGGTGATGGTGTGGTCTGGGGGAGCGCCAGCTTCGTGGTGCGTACGCTGGAAGACGGGCGTATTGCCGGTGTCGGCATGGGCCTGGAGGCGTAGACCGGAGGGGTGGGCTGCGCTAGCATGGCCCTCACCATGTCCACCATCGGATTCGCCCTGTTCGAGACCGCCATCGGGCATTGCGGCATTGCCTGGGGCCCGCAGGGCCTGACCGGAGTGCAATTGCCCGAGTCCGATGTCACCGCGACCCGTGCGCGCATGTCCGACCGGTTCCCGCTTGTGCAAGAAGGCGTGCCGCCGCCAACGGTGCTGAGCGCCATCCGCAAGATCGAGACGCTGCTGTGCGGAATTCCCGCAGACCTGTCGGATATCGTGCTCGACCTGGCCGGGGTTCCAGCGTTTCATCAGCGCGTCTATGCGCTGGCACGGCGCATGGCGCCGGGCGAGACCATGACCTACGGCGAGATGGCGCAGCGCCTGGGCGATCCGGGTGCGGCCCGCGCAGTGGGGCAGGCGCTGGGGCACAACCCCTTCGCGCCGGTGGTTCCCTGTCACCGCATCCTGGCCGCCAAGGGCGCTGCCGGCGGTTTCTCCGCCGCCGGCGGCACGCGCACCAAGCTGTGGCTGCTGGAGATCGAAGGCGCGCAGTTCGGCGGGCCGGGCCTGTTCGACCTGTCGCCGTAGCGGCCGGGTGCTGCGCAGCTGCTGGCGCGCGATGGCCCGCGGGCCCGGTCGGATGCGTCATCGCAGGTTCACGAAACTGTCACGCAGGAACACTAGCATCCGCAGCAGACAGATCGCGCCAGCCGGCGGTCGAGCGTCCCGCATGCACGTGCCGGGCCCGCGCCGGCCGGGTCTATCCAGCCATTCCATCAACCTCGCAGGACACCGCATCCCATGCAAAAAACTTCTTTCACGTCCCGCCGCCAGGCGCTCAAGCTGCTGGCCAGTGCCCCCATGTTGCCCCTGGGTGCCATGGCCGCAGGCAGTCTGCTGTCCGGCTGTGCCACCAGCAGCAGCGGCAGCGCCGGCGGATTCGCGTCGGCCCGGTTCATGCCGATGCCGGCACCCACGCTGGCCGATCCGGCCGCGATGGCCCGCACCACGGTCGGCTCCAGCCTGCAGGTGATGCACAAGGGCGGCGGCTCCAGCACCTACAAGCTGGCCCACCAGTCCTTCTTCACGACCGGCGACCTGGTGCCCGACGGCGCTGGCGGCAAGACCCTCAGCGGCGGCTATTACGACATCGTGAACCGCCCGATCATCGACCGTTCGGTGCCCGGCCGCGAGCGCCAGTTCTTCTCCGACTGCCCGGATGGCACTTCGCTGCTGAAGCTGCCCAAGGCCAGCGTCAAGGGTCTCAAGGGCAACGCCGTGTTCGCGGTGGTGCAGTTCGAATACACCTCGCAGGACCAGAAGGGCGATTCGGCCTACGGCACGCTGCCCTCGCCGATCGCGGTGCTGACGCTGGACCAGGACCCGAAGACCGGCAAGCTGGAACTGGTCAAGTACCACAACGTTGACACCTCGTCGGTGAACGGACTGTGGATCACCTGCGGCGCCAGCCTGTCGCCCTGGAACACCCATCTGTCCAGCGAAGAGTACGAGCCCGATGCGACCGTGGTCGACAAGGACAAGCGTTTCAAGGCCTTCAGCCAGAACCTGTTCGGCGACGCATCGGTGGCCAACCCCTACCACTACGGCCATCTGCCCGAAGTCACGGTGCATCCGGACGGCACCGGCACGATCGAGAAGCACTTCTGCATGGGCCGCATCTCGCACGAGCTGGTGGAGGTCATGCCTGACCGGCGCACGGTGCTGATGGGCGACGACTTCACCAACGGCGGCCTGTTCATGTTCGTCGCCGACAAGCCGGAGAAGCTCTCGGCCGGCCGCCTGTACGTGGCGAAGTGGCACCAGACCTCCGGCGTCGGCCCCGGCGCCGGCACCTTGTCGTGGATCGAACTCGGGCATGCCACCAGCAAGGAAATCGAAGCCATGGCCAACAGGCTCAAGGCCTCGGACATCATGGACGTGAAGACCGCCGACCCGGGCGACGCGCGTTACACGAAGATCCCGTTCTCCGGGAAGACCAACTGGGTCCGCGTGATGCCCGGCATGGAAAAGGCGGCCGCCTTCCTGGAGACCCATCGCTATGCAGCCCTGATGGGCGGCAGCCTGGGCTTCACCAAGATGGAAGGCACGACGGTCAACGCGGCCGACAAGGTGGCTTATTCGGCGATGAGCTACATCCAGGCGTCCATGGTCGACGGCAGTACCGACATCAAGGTGCAGGGCCCGAAGTCTGGCGCAGTCTATGCGCTGAATCTGCGCGGCGGCCAGAAGGACCGGTCCGGCAAGGCCATCGACAGCGAATGGGTGCCGATCGACATGGCGGCGCCTGCCGCATTGATCGGCGAAGACCTCGCCACGCCGGACGCGCTGGGCAATATCTCGCATGCCGACAAGATCGCCAATCCCGACAACATCAAGTACTCGGAGAAGATGCGCACGCTGTTCATCGGCGAAGACAGCGGCCGGCACGTCAACAACTTCCTGTGGGCCTACAACGTCGATACCAAAGCACTGAGCCGCATCCTGTCCTGCCCGGCGGGTGCGGAATCCACCGGCTTGCAGTCGGTCGACGACATCAATGGATGGACCTACATCATGAGCAACTTCCAGCATGCCGGCGACTGGGAGAAGGGCCTGCACGACAAGGTCAAGGGTTCGCTGGACGCACTGGTGCGCGCCAACTACAACGGTGGCTACGGCGCGTCGGTGGGCTACCTGACGGCGGACCCGGTGGCGCTGAAGCTGGGCTGAACCTGCGGCGGCTGCGCCACCGAAGGACGGATCGCACGCACGCGGCATGGCCCGCGGGCCCGTACACCGGGTCCGCGGGCCTTGTCGTTTGTGGCCCGGCGCAGGCACCGCGCGCCCACTGGTGCAGAATCGTGCGAACCGGAGTGAGCCATGTCCCGTATCGCCAAGGTGCTTGTCGTATTGCTGGTGCTGGCCGCCATGCTGGTCATGTCGGCCGTGCTGGTATTGCAGCTGCCCACGTTCGGCGGCGAGATGACCGGCGAGCGGCTGGCACGCATGCAGCGCTCGCCCGAATATGTCGACGGCCGTTTCACCAACCAGCCGCCGTACGAATCCACGCTGGCCCTGTGGCAGAACATCCGCGACTACGCGGGCGGCCAGGTCCGCACGCCGCCGTTCACGATTCCGGTCGTGCCGCTGGTGCCCGGCAGCCTGCGCCTGCCACCGCTGGCCGGTTTGCGGGCCATCTGGTTCGGCCACGCGACGGTGCTGCTGGAGATCGATGGTGTGCGTATCATGACCGACCCGATGCTGTCGCAGCGGGCGTCGCCGTTCCAGTTCCTGGGGCCCGAACGCATGCACCCGCCGCCGATCGCACTGTCGCAGCTCGAAGGCATCGACGCGGCGGTGATCTCGCACGACCACTACGACCATCTGGACATGGCCACGGTGCTGCAACTGGCACGCGGCGGCACCCACTTCTTCGTCGGTCTGGGCGTCGGGGCCCACCTGGCGCGCTGGGGCGTGCCGGCCATGCAGATCCACGACATGGACTGGTGGGAGAAGATCGACTTCAAGGGCATCGAGATCCACGCGACGCCGGCGCGCCACTATTCGGGTCGCAAGCGCATGGACGACTCCACCTTGTGGACTTCGTGGATGCTGAAGAGCCCGGCCTATGCGGTCTACTACAGCGGCGACACGGGTTATGGCCCGCATTTCAGCGAGATCCGCCAACGCCTGGGCGCCCCCGACCTGGCGCTGATGAAGGTCGGCGCCTATGGCCATAGCTGGCTCGACATCCACATGGACCCGGAGTCGGCCGTTCGCGCCCAGCATGACCTGGGCAGCCCGTTCCTGCTGCCGGTGCACTGGGCCACCTTCAACCTGTCATACCACGCCTGGGCGGAACCGATCGAGCGCACGCTGGCGGCTGCCAAGGTCCAAGGCGTGCAGGTCGTTACGCCGCGGGTGGGCGAGCCCTTCGAGTTCGGCAAGCCGTTCGACGACACGGCCTGGTTTCGGCCCCGGTAGCCTTCGGTTTGCATCCGCGACGCCTTCGATTGACAGATATCAAGGGTGGGTTGCGCGGCGAGGGCCATGATGGGTTTTGACCACCCACCGGAAGCCGCCCATGCCTGCCCAGCCCTACATTCTCTGGTTCAAGGAGTTGTCGCTCGACGACCTCGCCCTGGTCGGCGGCAAGAACGCCTCGCTGGGCGAAATGTTCCAGCAGCTGACCCCGATGGGTGTGCGGGTGCCGGACGGTTTCGCCGTGACTGCGCAGGCCTATCGGGACGCACTGGATGCGGCCGATGCCTGGCCCGAGCTGCACGCGCTGCTCGACGGCCTGGACAAGACCGATACCGACGCACTGTCGCGGGCCGGGGCCCGGGCGCGCGAGATCGTCTACGGCGCCGGCATGCCGGCGGCGGTGGAGCAGCAGCTGCGCCAGGGCTGGCGGGAGCTCAAGGCGGCCTGTGGCGATGCGCTGAGCGTGGCGGTACGCAGCTCGGCCACCGCCGAAGACCTGCCCAATGCCAGTTTCGCCGGCCAGCACGACACCTACCTCAACGTGCAGGGTGAGGAGATGCTGATCGACGCGGTCAAGCGCTGCCAGGCCTCGCTGTTCACCGACCGCGCGATCTCGTACCGCATCGACAACGGCTTCGACCATTTCAAGGTCTTCCTGTCGGTGGCCGTGATGCAGATGGTGCGCAGCGACCGGGCTTCGGCCGGCGTGATGTTCACGATCGATACCGAGTCCGGCCACCCCGACATGGTGTTCATCACCGGGGCCTGGGGGCTGGGCGAAAACGTGGTGCAGGGGGCGGTCGACCCGGACGAGTTCTACGTGCACAAGCCGACCTTTCGCGCGGGCTTTCGCAGCGTGTTGCGAAAGACGCTGGGCGACAAGCAGGTGCACATGGTCTACGCGCCGGGGCGTACCCGCGAGCCGGTCGTCAACAAGCCCACGCCCAAGGCCGACCGCAGGCGCTATTGCCTGAGCGATGCCGACGTGCTGGTGCTGGCCGATGCCGCGATCAAGATCGAGGACCACTACAGCCAGCGGGCCGGCGAGCGCCGTGCGATGGACATCGAGTGGGCCAAGGACGGGCCCGACGGCGAACTCTTCATCGTCCAGGCGCGGCCCGAGACGGCGATCTCGCAGCGCAAGGCATCGACGCTCGAGGAATACGTGGTGGACCGCGCCGGCAAGGTGCGCGCGCAAGGCCGCGCGGTTGGCGCCAAGGTGGCGAGCGGACGGGTGCGCATCGTGACCGATGGGCACCATCTGTCTGCATTCCGGCCCGGTGAGGTGCTGGTGGCCGACACCACCACGCCGGACTGGGAACCGGTGATGAAGACCGCGGCCGCCATCGTGACCAACCGCGGCGGACGCACCTGCCATGCGGCCATTGTCGCGCGCGAACTCGGCATCCCGGCGGTGGTGGGCGCCGAACACGCCAGCGAGGTGCTGCGCGATGGCGATGTGGTCACTGTCTCATGCGCCGAAGGCGCGATCGGCAAGGTGTACGAAGGGGACGTCGCGTTCCACAAGAACGTCACGGACCTCAGCGGGCTCAAGCGCCCGGCCACCGCCATCATGGTCAACCTGGGCAATCCGGAGCTGGCGTTCCAGGTCAGCCAGATGCCCTGCGACGGCGTCGGGCTGGCGCGCATGGAGTTCATCATCAATGAACATATCAAGGTGCACCCGATGGCGGTGCTGCACCCCGAGCGCATCACCGACGTGGCCGAACGCGAACGCGTACTCGCCGTGTCTGCCGGCTACACCGACGGGCGCAGCTATTTCGTCGAGCGCCTGGCCGAGGGCGTCGGCACCATCGCCGCCGCGTTCTACCCGCGGCCGGTGATCGTGCGGCTGTCGGACTTCAAGAGCAACGAATATGCGGCGCTGCTGGGTGGGCGCGACTTCGAGCCGCATGAGGAAAACCCGATGCTCGGCTTTCGCGGTGCGGCGCGTTATGTGCACCCGGCCTATGCAGAAGGCTTTGCGCTCGAGTGCGAGTCCATGCTGCGTGTGCGCGAGACCATGGGGCTGACCAACCTCAAGCTGATGGTGCCGTTCTGTCGCCGGCTCGAAGAGGCGCGCGCGGTGCTCGCGGCCATGGCCGGTCACGGGCTGGTGCGCGGAAAGAACGGGCTCGAGGTCTACGTGATGTGCGAGATCCCGAACAACGTGCTGCTGATCGACGAGTTCTCCGAGCTGTTCGACGGCTTCTCGATCGGCTCCAACGACCTGACGCAGCTGACGCTCGGCGTGGACCGCGACAGTGCCATCGTGGCCGATTCCTTCGACGAGCAGGACCCGGGCATGCTGAAGATCCTCAGGATGGCGGTCGAAGGGGCCCGGCGCAACCAGCGCCATTCGGGCATCTGCGGCCAGGCGCCATCGGACCACATCGAGGTCGCGCGCTACCTGGTCGAGCTGGGCATCGACAGCATCAGCCTGACACCGGACCGGGTGCTGCAGACCATGCAGGTGGTGCAGGAGATCGAAGTGGCGCTGGGGCGGCCGGCGCGGGCAGCGCACTGAGCGGGCGCCAGCGCATCCGCCACCCGCGGCGCAAGCGGGTACAGTCGGCGCGTGAACCTCTCCGTGCAGCGCCGGCACACCGCCGGGCCCGTGCGCAGAGGGAACCCACCTGCAACGGATGCCACCACCCCCTTCTTCCACGGCCGAGGCCTTGCCAGCTGCCAGTGCCGCGCCGCTGTTGTCGACGGCCCGCGCCGTGCCCTGGATGGCCGGCTGGCTGGGGCTGATGGTCGTGATGGCCGTATCGGGCCGTCAGGCCACGCGCGAACTCGATGTGTTCCAGATCATGGAGGTCCGCTCGCTGATCGGACTGCTGATGCTGGCGCCGCTGGTGCATGCGGCCGGCGGCCTGCCGGCCATGCGCACGGCGCGCCCCGGGCAACATGTGCTGCGCAATGTCGTGCACTACGGTGCCCAATATGCGTGGTTCGTGGCGCTGACAATGATCCCGCTGGCGCAGCTGGTTGCGCTGGAGTTCACGATGCCGATCTGGACCCTGCTGCTGGCGGCGGCATTCCTGGGCGAACGGCTGCACCGCTGGAAGGCCATTGCGGTGGTGCTGGGGGTGGCCGGCGTCGTGCTGATCGTGCGGCCGGCCCAGGCCGGCGTCAGCCCGGGCCAGCTGATCGCGCTGGCCGCAGCAGTCGGGTTCGCTGTCTCCGTGATCCTTGTCAAGCTGCTCACGCGCACCGAGGAGGCGACCCGGATCATGTTCTGGATGCTGATCGTGCAGTCGCTGCTCGGCGCGTGGCCGGCACTGGCGGTCTGGCGCTGGCCGTCGCCGGCCGTGTGGGGCTGGCTGGTCGTGATCGCCTTCTGCGGCACCTTCTCGCACTACTGCATGGCCCGCGCCATGCGCCACGCGCAGGCGACCGTCATCGTGCCGATGGATTTCCTGCGCGTGCCGCTCACGGCGCTGGCCGGCTGGGCCATCTATGCCGAGCAGATCGACCTGCTGATGGTGCTGGGAACAGGCCTGATCCTGGCGGGCAATCTGCTGAATTTGCGGCGGGTGCCGGCCGGACGATAAGCTGCGTCGTGGGGGAGTGCTACGCAGATGGGCCAACCAAACCTGGCGATTCCATGCTGCGCGAGCTGCAGGACCTTGGGGTGGATCGTGTCAGGGCTTGACTTTCCTGGGCTGATCGAGACCGGCAGTCAGCTTGTGCGAGAAGTGACTGACTCCGGAATGCCTCTTGCGGTCGGCGCGTTCATCGACATGCCTCGTCCAAACCGGACATGGGCTTGGGATTTTCGATTCCCACCAGCCTCAAGTCGGCCTCACAACCTCATGACCATCACACCTGAATAAAGGCTTGAAGCCGCCGTCGTGGGGCCGGCGAGACTGCCGGGGCATAACCCACGCGAGCCCACATTTGTACGGTCTGGGTCGGGCGAGTGGCGCCGACCAGGGCATGGATTTCTTCATAGGGAATCTGCTGCTCGGGGTATTCTTGCAAAGCCTGCGAAAGCGGCTGCATGACCAGACCCTGCCCCGTCGCGGCCAGTTGCACCCTGGCATAGGCCCGCCCGGCATTGACTTGCATCACCCGGTCGTTGCCGTTGGTCACCATCCACAGGAAGCCGGGTGTCGATTCGATCTTTTGACCAAATTCCTCGATCTGACTGGTTGTGGCGTAGTCATCGGGCGCGGGCGCTTTGCGACGGTCGAACAGTCCCAATCGGTTGAGCCAGACCACCTTTGCGTCTAGCAGCGAGAGGCCATCCCGGTGTTGTGCGATTTCGTCGGCGCCCACGCGCAGAACGTCAAAGGACTCCATGACCGTGCGCGGAGTGGTCAGTTCAATGCGCCAAGCGTCGGCTGCAATTCTTCGGTGCGTCGCAATCGACTTGGCCTGCCCCGAATCCACATGACCCAGGTGCACAGCATGGGGCTTTGCGGCTTCAGCCATGGCATCCCAGGCGGGGGTGGGTACCGGGCGGCTGAGGTCATAGGAGTTGCGGTTGGTATGGCGCAGCAGGATCTGTGCAAACAATGGGTCCTTTTGTACCGCCGAGTCCGGTGCCAGGCGTATGCGGGCGACTGGCCGGGTGTCGAGCTGCTCGGGCCCGAAGACACCTTCAGGAAACAACGTGAGATCTGCGCGCAGGCCTCGTTCTTTGGCAGCCAGATCCAGCAATTCCAGAAAAGTGCCGTGGCTCATCATGATCTGGCGTGACAGCGGGTCGGTTTGGGGTAGCAGGCGCTTCAAGTCGCATCGCAGCAGGATCTCGTTCGGGGTGCCCAGGTCGGCGATCCAGGACTGTAGGTTGTGGGAATGCGGCGCCAGGATGGCGTAGCTCAGCAACCATCGGCGTACGTCGGTGGTGGCCAAGTCGGGCTCAGGGCCACGCCAGGCTTCAATGGCATCGCCTGGCATGGCTTGGGCACAGCCTGTGAGGCCGGCTGTGCCCAAGGTTGTGGCGAAAATGATGCCGCCCCCAGTGAGGCGAAGAAGTTGTCTGCGTTGCATGGCGTTCTCGCTGGTCAGGTGGGATGCGATGATTGTGCAAACAGGGCATACGCAACACAATTGGATAAGTTTCCATATCAGATATGCATGAATGAAGACCTCAAGTCTGAAGCAATCCAGTTTGCAAAGGTTTGACTGGAGCCTGATTCGCTCCTTTTTGTCTGCTCTGGACCAGGGCAGCCTGCTGGGTGCAGCGCGTTCCTTGGGTATGAGCCAACCCACGGTGGGTCGGCACATTGTCGATTTGGAGAGTCAACTCGGCGTGGTTCTGTTTGAACGGACAGGTCGCGGATTGGTGCCGACCACTGTGGCGTTGCAACTGGCGGTCGCAGCACGCAGCATGGAGGCTGGTGCGCTACAGCTGTCTCGCACCTTGTCCGGCGTACAAGCGCAGACCGGCGGTACGGTACGGATTACGGCCAGCGTGCCGGTAGCGGTATACCTGATGCCGCAGTTGCTGGTGGCTTTGCGCATGGCGCAGCCCGATACCCATGTCGAACTGGTGTCCAGCAACGAAGTGAGCAACCTGCTGCGCCGTGAGGCCGATATTGCGGTGCGCATGGTGCGCCCCGAACAAGCCTCGCTGGTAGCCCGTAAATTGGGGGATGTGCATGTCGGTGCCTACGCGCACCGCAGCTATCTGGCGCGCAGCGGTGCCTTGATGGCTGTCGATGATTTGCTGCAGCACGACCTGATCGGCGGCGATACCGATGTCGCCATTCTGCAGGGCTTTCAAAGCCTGGGATTACCCGTGACGCGCGATGCGTTCGTGTTGCGCAGCGATGATTTGATCGTGCAGTGGCACGCCGTGCGGTCTGGCTTGGGTGTCGGGTTTTGTCCTGACTACATGGCCCGCACCGACCCTGATGTGCTACGGGTGTTGCCAAGGGCACTCAAGATACCTCCGATTCCGATGTGGCTGGCCGTGCACCGAGAGATCCGCACAAGTCAGCGCATCCGTGCGGCGTTCGACTTTCTGGCGGATGCTCTGCGTCGGGTGATATGACAACCCATTGCCGGATGCGGATCGCGGGAGGCCGTCCTGCATGGGCGCATCAGCGCGCGCTTGCCCAGCCACCTGCCTCGGACATGGTGCCGCATGCCGCAAAAGGCGTCAGCGCCGCGGCTTGTCGCTGTGCGACACGTCGTAGCCGTCGGCCACGTAGGCCGGGCCCTTCATCAGCCAGACAATGATGCAGCCGATGGTGACGGTCAGCACCAGTGTCCAGATCAGGATGACCAGGCCGATCATCGCGTAGTCGAACATCTGGATGTTGCGCGCCAGTTCGGCTGCGGTGCCGCCGCTCAGCAGGTAGCGCGCGGCAAATGCCATCAGGGCCGGCAACAGCGTGCCGGCCAGCCATGCGGTCGGCATCAGGCGCAGCAGACGCAACTCGAATCCGGGTGGCGTGCGCTGGTAGCCGGGGAGCTTTCGAAGCCAGTTCACGGGAAAATTCTAGGCCGCACGCGCCGTGCCTGCCGGCGAGAGGGTATTGCCGGCAGTGCGCGGGTGGCGCTTCAGGTTTGCGACAACATCCGGTCCTTGGCGACGAAGTAGCTGCGCGCGTGCGCGACCAGCTGCCCGTCGGTCGGATGGTCCACGGTCTCCACCCCCACGATCTTGTCGGCCATGGCGGGGTCGTGGTGGTGGATGTGCCTGATCAGCTGCAGCTTGGCCTGCGCCGGGCCCACCACCAGAATCTCGTGGGCACCGGCGAGTGCTTCGACGATGGCATGGTAGTAGGCCTGGTCTTCCGGCTGCCGGCCGGAGCCGATCTCGCCACTCTTGTGGTGCAGGTTCAGGTGGGGCTGGGCCGGATGGACGACGGACTTCTCGACGTCGTCCGGGCTGATGTGCATGACATGGGCCTGGCGGTGGTCGAGCCAGACGACGGCGTGGTAGTGGGACATGGCAGGGATCCTTGTGGTTCAAAGATCCAGCATATCGGTCTGGCATCCCGGCGTATTGACCGTGGTCAAGCGGATCGATGGCGCCGCAGCAACGGCAGCCATCCGATGGCAGCTGCCCAAAGCGCCCCCGCCACAGCCCCGGACAGATGCGCGGCCAGCACCACGTTGAAGCCCCAGCGCGGGTCAAAGGCCACCGGCTGTGTCCAGGCCTGTTCGGTCAGCAGCTTGAATGCCAGCACGATGAGCAGCACCACGCCGGTCCCGCGGGTGGCGACGCGTCCAGCGGCAAACACCGCCAGGATGGCCAGCATGGCCATCAGCAGGCCGGACAGCCCGCCGTAGTAGGTGATCTCGGGCCACAGCGACAGGGCCAGCGTTCCCGTCGGCCAGGCCAGCAGGCAGGCAAAGACGGCGCTGCGACCGACCTGCAGAAACAGGCCCAGCACCGCCATGGCCAGCAGCGCCGCCAGGTTGATCAGCAGATGGGCGCTGCTGAGATGGGCCAGGCTGGCAGTCCACAACTGCCAGGGATGGTGGACCCAGCCGCTCGCGTGCCACAGCAGCAGCGCCTGTCGCCCGCCGGACCAGGCATACAGGCTGCCCAGCCCCAACGCCAGGCAAAGCCCGGGCCAGGCCATGGAGCGGGATTCAGGCACGGGCGGTCGGCGCAGGGGGCGGCGGGGCGACCCCGTTGTCAGCGGGCTGGCGACGCAGCTTGCGCAGCAGGCGCCGCCAGCCATTGCCCAGATCGTCGACGTAGGTGAACACCGCCGGCACCACCAGCAGGCTCAGCACGGTCGACGTGATCAGGCCGCCGATCACCGCAATCGCCATCGGCGAGCGGAAGCTGGCATCGGCCACGCCAAGGCCGAGCGCGATCGGCATCATGCCGGCCCCCATGGCCAGCGTGGTCATGACGATGGGCCGGGCCCGCTTGTGGCAGGCGTCGAGCAGCGCGTCGATCCGGCCCATGCCATGGTCGCGTCGCGCAACGATGGCGTATTCGACCAGCAGGATGGAGTTCTTGGTGGCGATGCCCATCAGCATGATCAGGCCGATCAGCGAGGGCATCGAGAAGCTTTTGTCGGCGACCAGCAATCCGACGAAGGCCCCGCCCAGCGACAGCGGCAAGGCGCACAGAATCGTCACCGGCTGCAGCAGGTCCTTGAACAGCAGCACCAGCACGATGTAGATGCACATCACGCCGGTCAGCATGGCCAGCCCGAAGCTGGCAAACAGTTCGCCCATGACCTCGGCGTCGCCGATCTCGATCACCTTGACGCCCGGCGGCATCTTGCGGATCGACGGCAGCTTGTCGACCATGGCCTTGACGTCGCCCAGCGGCAGACCGGAGAGCTCGATCTCGAAGTTGACGTTGCGCGCCCGGTCGTAGCGGTCGATCACGGCCGGGCCGCCGGCCAGCTCGACCGTGGCGACCTGGCCCAGCATGACCGGGCCGCGTGCGCCCGGGACCGCCAGCCGCTCGATCAGGTGCAGGTCCTGGCGCGCGTCGTCCTGCAGGCGCACGACGATCGGTACCTGGCGCTGCGACAGGTTGAGCTTGGCCAGCGACATGTCGTAGTCACCCAGGGTCGCGATGCGCAAGGTGTCGCCGATCGCGGCGCTGCTCACGCCCAGGTCGGCGGCCCGCGCGAAATCGGGCCGTACCGCGATCTCCGGCCGGATCAGGCTGGCACTGGAGGCCACGCTGCCCAGGCCGGGAATCGTGCGCAGGTCGTTCTCCACCGCCAGTGCCGTGCTTTGCAGAGCCTGCGGATCGTCGCCGGTGAGCACCAGGATGTATTTCTCGCCCGAGCCGCCGAGGCCGACCTTGCTGCGGGCACCGGGCAGCTGTTCCAGCGCGGCGCGGATCTGGTTCTCGATGCCCTGCTTGCGCGGACGCGTCTTGCGTTCGCTCAGCTGTACGGTCAGCGTGGCCTTGCGGACCTCACCCGAACCCTGCGGTGCAAATGGATCGGCGCCGGCCGAGCCGCCGCCGATGGTGGTGTAGATGCTGCGCACATGGTCGACGCCGGAGATCAGCTGGCGTGCCTGTTCGGCGGTGCGCCGGGTCTGCTCCAGTGTCGACCCGGGTGGCAGCTCCAGGTAGACCTGGGTCTGCGAGTTGTCGTCGGGCGGAATGAAGCCGGTGGGCAGCAGCGGGATCAGGAACAGCGATCCGACCCAGAAGGCGATCGCACCCAGAATGGTCAGCAGGCGGTGGCGCAGGCACCAGCCGGCCCAGCCCATGTAGATGTTCAACCAGGCGGGTTCCTTGTGCTCCCCCTTGACCGGCTTGAGCATGTAGGCGGCCATCATCGGCGTCAGCATGCGGGCCACGACCAGCGAGGCCACGACCGCCAGCGACGCGGTCCAGCCGAACTGCTTGAAGAACTTGCCGGCCACGCCGCTCATGAAGGCGGTGGGCAGGAACACCGCCACCAGCGTGAAGGTGGTGGCGATCACCGCCAGGCCGATCTCGTCGGCCGCCTCCATCGCCGCCTGGTAGGGCGACTTGCCCATGCGCAGGTGGCGCACGATGTTCTCGACCTCGACGATGGCGTCGTCGACCAGGATGCCGACCACCAGTGACAAGGCCAGCAGCGAGATCACGTTGACGCTGAAGCCCAGCAGGTACATGCCGGCGAAGGCCGGTATCACCGACAGCGGCAGCGCCACCGCGGAGACAAAGGTGGCGCGCAGGTTGCGCAGGAACAGCCAGACCACCAGCACCGCCAATATGGCGCCTTCGTACAGCAGGTGAATGGAGCCGGTGTATTCCTCCTCGACCGGTGTGACGAAGTTGAATGATTCGGTGAATTCGATGTCCGGATGCGCCGCCTGCAGTTCGCGCAAGGCCTGCTGCGTCGCCGCGCCCACGGTCACCTCGCTTTCGCCCTTGCTGCGCGAGACCTCGAAGCCGACCACCGGCTGGCCGTTCAGGTAGGCCGCCGATCGTGGTTCGGCGGTGGTGTCGGTAACCGTGGCCACTTCGTCGAGACGCACCGTGCGCCCGTTGCCCATGGCCAGCCGGATCTGGCCGAGCTGCTGCGCCGTCTGCACGGTGGCCAGCGTACGCACCGGCTGCTCGCCACCCCCGAGGTCGAGCCGCCCGCCGGCGCTTTCGAGCTGCGTCTGGCGCAGCTGGCGCGATACCTCGGCCGCGGTGATGCCCAGCGACTGCAGGCGCGTCGGGTCGAGCGCCACCCGCACCTCGCGCGTGACGCCGCCGACACGGCTCACGCCGCCCACGCCGCGCACCGCCAGCAGCCGGCGTGTCACGTCGTTGTCGACGAACCACGACAAGGCCTCGTCGTCCATGCCGGCAATGCCGTCGCGCGGGATCGAGCGCACGGTGAAGGCCAGCACCGGCTGCGCCGCCATGTCGAGCTTGTTGACGATCGGGTCGCGCAGGTCACCCGGCAGGTCGCTGCGCACCTTGGCCACGGCCGATCGCACATCGTCGACCGCTTCCTGCACCGGCTTCTCGAGCCGGAACTCGGCCGTGATCGTGACGCTACCGTCCTGGATCTTGGTGTAGACGTGCTTGAGCCCCTGCAGGCTCGCAATCGAGTTCTCGAGCTTGCGTGCCACCTCGGTCTCGAGCTGGGCCGGCGCCGCACCCGGCAGCTGCGCCGAGACGGTCACGGTCGGCAGGTCGATGTCCGGGAACTGCTGCACCTTCATCGCGTTGAAAGACAGCACGCCGGCGAAACACAGCATCACGAACAGCATGACCGCCGGTATCGGATTGCGGATCGACCAGGAGGATACGTTGAGCATGGTGCAGGCCTCAGCGTGTGGCCGACGCGGCGGACCTGGGCGCGGCCGGCGACGGGTTCGCGGCGCCCGCGCCTTCGACCACCCGCACCAGGTCGCCGTCGTTCAGGAAACCGGCGCCGGTGGCCACCAGCCGGGTGCCGGCGTCGAGCGCACTGGTGATCTCGGTCTGCTCGCCAGCCAGGCGGCCGGTCTGCACCTTGATGCGCGAGACCCGGTTGTCGTCACCGATCCGGTAGACATAGCTGAAACCGTCACGCATCACCAGCGCCGACTGCGGGACCATCAGGGCGCTGGTGTCACCCAGTGCGAAGCTGCCACTGGCGAACATGCCGGCGCGGGGCGGCGCCGCCAGGTCGCCGGAGGTGGGCAGGTCCACATAGACCAGCGCGACCCGGGTCTGGGGGTCGACGGTCGGCGCCACCATGCGCACCTTGCCGCGGATCTGCACGCCGCTGGGCAATGTCACCAGCGCGGGTGTGCCGGGCTTGAGGCGGCCCAGTTCGCTGGACGTGACCTCGGCGCGCCATTCGAGCCGGCCCTGGCGCACCATGCGGAACAGCTCGGTGCCGGCGGGTACGACGGCGCCGACGGTGGCGGTGCGGGCCGAGATGACGCCGCGGTCGGGCGCCAGCACCTGGGTCTGCCTGAGCCGAAGCTGCTGCACGTTCAGCGCCGCCTTGGCCGCCTCGACGCGGGCCTGCGCCGTCTGCTCCTGGGTCAGGTACTGGTTGATCTGCTGGGCGCTGAGCGCGCCACTGTCCTTGAGTCCGCGCGCACGCGTGGCGTTGCCGCTGGCCTCCTGGGCATTGGCCTGGGCTTCGAGCAGGTTGGCACGCGCCAGCGCCAGGTCGGCCTGGATGGTGGCATCGGCGAAGGTGGCCAGCACCTGACCGGCACGCACCGTGTCGCCGATGGCGGCGCGCAGTTCCTGCAGCCGCAGGCCATTGGCTTCGGCGCCGATGCTGGCCTCCTGCCAGGCGGTGATGTTGCCGTTGGCGCTCAGCTGAACCGGTAGCCGCCCCAGCACCGGGCGGGCGGTCGAGACCGTCAGTGCCGGCTTGGCGGTGGGGGTCTGGGCTTCGGCGGGCTGCGCATCGGCGGCATTGCCGCTTGTGGCCCACAGGCCGATCAGGGCCAGCACACACAGCGTGGCGGTGGCGGCGGCAAGGGTTTGCTTGGGGTCCAGTCGGAATGGCGTCATGGTCGTGTCGTCGGGTCAGGGGAAGCGCACGCGGCTTCAGTGTCAGGGTTGGGGGCCGTCGGCCTGCGGATGCCATCCGCCACCGGCAGCGCGGTACAGCGCGATCCAGGCCTGGATGCGTTCGCGGCGCAGCGTCACCAGGGCGTCGGCCGATGCGAGCCGGGTTCGGCGCGCGTCTTCCAGTTCGACCAGGCTGGCCAGTCCGCCGCGGTAACGCGATTCGGTGGCCTGCAGCCAGTCACGGTAGCCGGCTTCGGCGGTTTGCGCGTCGTCCACCCGCGCGGCCGTGCTTTGCAGTGTCACCAGTGCTTCTTCGGTCTCGCGCACCGCCTGGCGCACCGTGCCCTGGTAGCTGGCCAGGGCGTCGTCATAACGCGCCCGGGCCGCCTCGATGGCCGCATCGCGCTGCCCGCCGTCGAACAGCGGAACGCTGAGCGCCAGCGGACCGATCGACCAGGTCGCCATGCTGTCGCTGCTGCCTGCGGCGCGGACATGCAGCGCGCCAATGCTGCCCGAGAGGCTCAGCCGGGGATAGAGCTGCGCCTGGGCGATGCCCGTCTCCAGGCCCGCAGCAAGCACCGCCCGTTGGGCGCCGAAGACGTCCGGCCGCTGGGCCAGCGTCTCGGCCGGCACGCTGGCCACCGCCAGTTGCGCCTGTGCGGCCAGGTCGTCGGGGGCGCTGGCCAGACGTCCGGTCAGCATGGCTTCCGGCAGCCCGGTCAAGGCCACCAGCGCCTTGACATCAATGTCGCACAGCGCGGCTTGCCGGGTCGCCCGGCCCTGTGCATCGGCGGCCGCGGCGCGTGCCAGCGCGGCCGTGCCACTGGCGGTGAAACCGGCCTTCAGGCTCAGTGCGGACAGACGCGCGGTTTCCTGGCGCGACTGGGCGTCGGCGCGCGCAATGCGGGTCTGCTGTACACAGGCGCGCTGGTTGAAATACCGGTTCGCCACTTCGGCCGCGACCAGCACACGCGCGTCATGCCAGAGCGCCTGGGCACTGTCCAGCCGGGCCTGGGCCGCATCGCTGCCCAGGCGATTGGCGCCGAACAGGTCGATCTCCCAGGAAGCCTGGACGCCGGCCTGCAGCGTGCTGGCCACCGGCGTTGCCGGCTGCGTCACGCCGCGACTGGCGCCGGCCGATGCGTCCAGCGTCGGACCCAGCCGTGCCTGGGCCTGGCGCAAGGTGGCGCGTGCCTGGAGGACGCGGGCACGCGCACTGGCCAGCGACGGGCTGGCCTGCTGGGCGGCGTCGATCAGGTCGACCAGCAAGGGGTCGCCCAGGTCCTGCCACCAGCGCGAAAGATCGGTGAGGGTGCCCTTGTGGGGCAGTGGCGCCTGCCATTGCGCCGGCGCCGCCGCGGCCGGCAACGCAGGCGCGGGTGGCAGCGCGCTGGCGCAGCCGACCAGCGCGACGGCAACGGACATGCAGGACAAATAGACGGGTGTTCGCATGGTCAATCGGGTACCGGGGTACGGCCGCTGGGGGCGGGGCATAGTGGGCGTGCAAACGCACGACGACCTGCACCCGCAGGAATCGACCCCGAGCGGGATCGGCCATGCGCGGCTGGCAATGGCGATGGCCAGACTGTACCAAGTCCAGAATGACCCGAGTATCACCCGTGCAAGCGGGGTGTACCTGCAGGGCTTATGTCGGTTGGAGCATAAGCATCCGCGAAAAATGTAGTTCTCCGATATCAGAAGCCACCAGACAATGCCTCCCTTCCCGATAGGAATGGAACCATGAAAACACTGTCTGCCCTGTTTGCCGGCCTGGCCTTCGTTGCCCAGGCCCACGCTGCCCAACCCCTGCTGTCGCCCGAGGAACTGCAGGCCCGCCTGGCCGATCCGCAGGTCCGCGTCATCGACATCCGCGATGCGAAGTCCTACGAGGCCAACCATATTCCCGGCGCAGTGAATGCCCCGTATGGCCAGTGGCGCGGTCCGGCCAGCAACCCGGGCGAGCTGCCGGCCCTGCCCAAGCTGACCCAACTGGTGCAGCGGCTGGGTCTGAGCCCGACCAGCCACGCGGTGGTGGTCTCCAGCGGCGCCGATGCCACCGATTTCGGGGCCTCGGCACGGGTCTACTGGACGCTCAAGGTGCTGGGCCTGAAGGAGCTGTCCATCCTCAATGGCGGCGTCGGTGGCTGGAGGCAGGCCAAGCTGCCCTTGAGCAAGGACGTGGTCAGTGTGGTCGCCAGCAGTTTCCAGCCGGCGCTGGACATGTCGCTGATTGCGACCAAGGAAGAGGTCGCGCAGCACGTCAAGGCCGGCGATGCGGTGTTGGTCGACGCCCGTCCGGAGAACTTCTTCAATGGCCAGACCCGCGCGCCAGCCGCCAAGGTTCCGGGCACCTTGCCGGGCGCGGTCAACTTCCGGCACGACAAGTGGTTTGCCGCCGGCAGTTCGAGCTTCGTACCGGCCGACCAGGCCCGCCAGATTGCGGCCTCCAGCCCGATCGATCCAGCCAAGGAGACGGTGTCCTTCTGCAATACCGGCCACTGGGCGGCGACCAACTGGTTCGCCATGTCCGAGGTGCTCGGCCAGAAGAACGTCAAGCTGTATGCCGGTTCGATGACCGAATGGTCGCAGGATCCGAGCGGCCTGCCGATGGCCAACGTGCCCAGCCGCGTGTCCCAGCTGCTGATCGACGCGAAGATCTGGTCCGACAAGACCTTCAAGTAGGCAACAGCGGGTTTTCGACATGAAGCGGTTTCCGCTGGCGGCCTTGTTGGCCGCCTTTTTTGTCTTTCTGGTGATGGCCGTGTCGGTGCGACAGGCGGTGCTGCTGCTGGTGGGCATCGGCATGGGTGCCGCACTGGCCGGCGCCCGTTTCGGTTTCACCACCGGCTGGCGCCAGCTGATCGAACACAAGGACCCGCAGGGCGTGACCGGGCAGGTGCTGCTGCTGGCGCTGGCCAGTCTGGCGGCGCTGCCGCTGCTGGGCCAGTTCCCCGAGCTGCATGCGGCGCTGGGGCCGCCGAGCGTGAGCCTGCTGATCGGCGCCTTCGTGTTCGGCCTGACCATGCAGATCGCCGACGGCTGTGGCTCCGGCACCTTGTACAAGGCTGGGATGGGCGTGCCGCTGAACATGGGTATCCTGCCGCTGTTCGCTCTGGGCAGCTTTCTGGGCTCGGTGCATCTGGACCGGTGGCTGTCGCTCGGGCAGACCGAACCGGTGGGGTTCGCCACGGCGTTCGGCACCGGCGGCGCGCTGGCGCTGACCTTCGGCCTGCTGGCGCTGACCTTGCTGCTCGTGCGCGCCTGGGTCGGCCCGGGCCGGCAGTGGCTGGCGCGGCGCTGGGCCTGGGGCGCGGTGGCGCTGGCCGTGCTGGCGACGCTGAACCTGCTGCTGGCCGGACAGCCCTGGGGCGTGGTCTATGGCTTCGGCCTGTGGGGCGGCAAGCTGGCGATGGCGCTGAACCTGTTCGATCCGACCACGAATGTGTTCTGGAGCCAGCCCGGCAACGCCCAGCGCATCACGCAAACGGTGCTGATGGATGTCACCACCATCACCAACATCGGCATCCTGGGCGGCGCGCTGTGGATCTCGGCCAGGGCCGGTGCGCAGCCGGTTCAGCCGCTGGCGCCGCGGCAATGGGTGGTCGGTCTGATCGCGGGCTTTCTGCTGGGGTACAGCTCGCGGCTGGCGTTCGGCTGCAATGTCGGTGCGATGGTCAGCGGCATTTCCACCGGCAGCCTGCATGGCTGGCTGTGGGTGCCACTGGCGTTTGCCGGTTCACTGATCGGTGTGCGCGTGCGCCGCCATTACCGGTTCTGAAAGGGATGGGCATGGTGTCGACGACATCCACACGCCGCTGGCAGCTCGTGTTCTGGCTGGGGCTGCTGGGCTTCCTGGGCTGGGACTGGGCGGCCTCGCCGCCGATCGACCTGCGCATGGAGCCACCGCTGATCGCCGCGGGCTCGGGCCAGGAGGTCAGTGGGGGCCATTGCTCGATGGCCAAATAGCCGCGCGGCCGGGGTGCCCGCGCCCTTCGAGGGTATGGGGCCGCGACAGGCTTACTTGATCAGCGCCTGAATGGCCTTGAACTGCGGGTGCTGCGCCGAGCGCAGCCATTCGAAAGCCACCATCTCGGTGGTCACCAGCTCCGCGCCATTGCCGGCCAGCCGGTCGTAGGCAGCGTCGCGGTTGCGTTCGGTGCGCGAGCCGCAGGCGTCGGTGACGACCCAGACCTCGAACTCGTCCTCCAGCAATTCCAGTGCGGTCTGCAGCATGCAGACATGCGCTTCACAGCCCGCAATCACCACGGTATTGCGGGCCGGCGCGGCGGGCGGCGCAACTTTTTGCAGATGCTTGGGCAGGCTGCGCGCATTGCCGGCGGGCGCCTTGCGCTCGGGCGGCCGCAGCATGTCGGCCAGGCCGTCGGCGCAGGCGCTGAATGCCATCTTGGGCAGGACGCGGGCCTGGGCATGGGCCAGTACGGCCCCCAGGGCGGGCATGCTCGCGCCGAGCTTGTCGGGGTTCTGTTCGGTGGCAAACATGGGCACGCCCATGGTTTCGGCCATGTGGGCCAGGCGCACCGCGTTGGCGAGAACCTGTGCAGCATCGCCGATGGCCGGCATCAGGCGGGTCTGGTAGTCGACCAGCACCAGTTGGCATTCATCGGCATCAAGCAGCATCGGTTTTCTCCGTCGTGTCAGGGGCAAGGCGCCGCGATCCGGCACCCGGCCATTATCGGGGGTCGTCCTGCCGCGGCGCCACGACCGGCGCGCCCGTGGCGCGTGGGGGGCTGTCAGCGGGTGATGATGTCCCGGTGCATGGGTGCCAGCAGCGCCAGCAAGCGGTTCTGCGTGGCAAACGGAATGCTGCGCGCATCCATGGCCGCCTGCAGCACCTCGACCATCCGGTTGAAGTCGGCCTTGCGGATGCCCAGCTCGGCGTGCACGGCCTTCATCGTATCGCCCTCGTATTTGCACGGGCCGCCACTGAGAAAACACACCTGATCGCGCAGCTGCTCCTTGAGATTGGCCGGCTTGGTGTCCTTGAAGAACCTGCCGATCTGCGGGTCGGTGAACAGGCGCTCGACCGTGTCGTTCATCAGTGCCGTGATGCCCGGCTTTTCACCCAGCGCACGGTAAAGCGCGTCGTCTGGAGCCGCAGGCGTCTGGGCCGCAGCCGTGTGCCACGCGACGGCCCCCCCGAGCAAGGCCAGCATGTGTCGTCGGTTCATCATGGGGGTTGGTGTCGATTTGAAAGCCACGCCAGGCTCAGAACGCCAGTTGGCCGGAGATGTAGAGCCCGCGCTGGCGTCGGTTGGCGGTGATGCCTGGCACGATGCGACCGAGGTCGACCAGGGCCAGCGTCAGCGAGGTGTTCTTGTTCGGCGTCCAGGCGATGAACAGGTCGCGCCAGTCGTCCTCGCGCAGCGCGCTGCCGAGTCCGGCGGCCGCACCCAGCGACTCCAGGTTATTGGGCTTGAAGCGGTATTCGGCCCCGATCGCCAGATCCTTGCGCAGCAACCACGCGACCGAGAACTCCGGCTGCAGGCTGTAGCCGTTCTTGCCCGGTACGCCGGCGCCAAAGCCGAGCAGGCCATTCTGGTTGGCCCGCGTGGCGCGCAGCGTGCCGTTGACCAGCAGGCTGTCGGCCAGCAGCAGCTTGGTCGCGCTGACATAGAAATCGGTGCCGTGGGTATCTGCGTCCAGGAAGCGCAGCACCGAACCCAGCGAGCCGGGCCGCACGTGCTTGTATTGCAGGCCCACCGCGATCTGCGGCATCCAGCTGTCGGCGTCGAGGATGGCGTCGCCAGCCACGCGCAGCTTCAGCCCCACCACGTCCATGCGGATGTGCTGACCGGGGCGCACCCCGAACGGCGCAATTCCGTTGAGGGCGATGGCCGGCGCAGCGTCGAAGTCCTGCTGTGCCAGCGATACCTCGACGCGCTCGTTCCAGCCCACGGCCACACCGTAACTGGTGAGCCCGTAGTCATGGGTGCGGGTGCGTGTCAGATAGGCCGAGGCGCCGATCTCGCCGGCGGTGGCATTGCTGCCGATCAGTGCCCACGGGCTCAAACCGCCACCGGCCGCACCTTCGATAGTGCTGACACCGCCGGTCAGACGCAGCTTGCCGGTGTCGGCCTGCGCGCTGGCGCCGTGCAGGCCCAGCAGGGCAGCGGCCAGCAGCAGGTGGCTCGGCAGCCAGCGGCGAAGGGGGGCAAAGGGTGCAGACGCCATGGTCGCGAGTATGCCCAAATGTGCGGGCAAATGCAGCGACGGGGGACGGGACCGTGCCATTGTTTACGGTTGGTGCCCTGATCTCGACCCCTGGCGAGGTCCGCCGACAGTCTGCCCGGTGTAAGCTTTTGAACGACCGCGCGCATGCCCGGCATTTGCCCTGCTCCCGTGTGTTTGCGCGAGTTCCCGTGCGACACCGTGCTTTCGTCCCGTCGTGTATAACCGAGTCGCCTCTGGCGCATCGATCCTTTGTTTGTTCATGACCTTGCTCACGCTCTCTGATTCCGTTTCTGCCTGCGAGCCGAGGGCGCAGGCGTGAGGCGCGCGTACCGGTTGCTGGCATGTGTCGCGGCATTGCTGGCATGCCGTGTGGCAGCTGCGGGAACGGTGCAGGTGCAGGTCCAGGATGGCGCGGGCAAGTCCTTGGCCGATGCGGTGGTTTTCCTCGAGTCGCGCGAAGCCCGGGCACTGGCCAAGCCGCTGCAGGGTGCGGAAATGGCCCAGAAGGCCAAGCAGTTCGATCCGACGGTGCTGGTGGTGACCGCCGGTACCGCGGTGAGCTTCCCCAACCGCGACACGGTCCGCCACCACGTCTATTCGTTCTCGCCCAACAAGACCTTCGAGCTCAAGCTGTACAGCGGTGTTCCGGCCAATCCGGTGGTTTTCGACAAGACCGGCATCGCGGTGCTGGGCTGCAATATCCATGACGCGATGACGGCCTGGGTCGTCGTCGTCGACACCCCGTATTTCGGCCGCAGCAGCGCCAGCGGCGCCGTGGCGCTCACGCAGGTGCCACCCGGCAACTACCGGCTGCGGGTCTGGCACCCGGCGCTGCCGGTCGGGGCTCCCGCCACCGACCAGGCCCTGGTCGTCACGGCAGCCGACCAGGTCGTCAGCTACCGCCTGCCTGGTGCCACAGGGCCTTGAGCCTTGGTGAAGCCCACGTCGAATCCCGCAGCGCGAAGGGTGCATTTGTGAAACACACCAGGTGTCTGCGGTGAAGTTCCAGTGGCGACCTACCCGCTGGGGCCTGTCGTCGCGCATCGTCGCCCTGTCGCTGCTGCTGCTGTTGCTGGTGCAGGCGGCGGTGTTCAGCGTGGTGCGCATCAGCGTCGAGCAGAGCGCACGCCACCAGGTGGCCCAGGAACTGCAGGTGGGCGAGCGTGTCTGGCGCCGGCTGCTGGAGCAGAACGCCCAGCAGCTGCGCCAGGGCGCGAGCGTGCTGGCGGCGGACTTCGGCTTTCGCGCGGCCGTCAGTTCCGGCGACATCGCGACCATTGCCTCGGCCCTGGAGAACAACGGCGCGCGCATCGGCGCCACCATCACTGCGCTGGTGGACACGTCGATGGCGCTGCGCGCCGTCGGCGAGACCGGTGACGCCAACGACCTGACGCCGGTGCTGGACGAACTGGTCGGCCCGCTGTCGCGCGATGCCCAGGGCAGCCAGGTGGCCGTGGTCGACGGTGTTCCGCACCAGTTCGTGATGGTGCCGATGAAAGCGCCGGTGCTGGTGGGCTACGTGTTGATGGGCTTTCCGATCAACCAGAAGCTGGTGGACGACATGCGGGCGATCTCCGACATGCACCTGGCCCTGATCAGCGATGGCGCAGGCGCCAAGGGACGGATCGTCGCCGCGACCCTGCCGCCGGAGGCCTTGCAGGAACTGCAGCAGCGCCAGGGCGATGTCGACGAATTGCCGGACCACGGGGATGTGCTGATTGCGCGCAGTGTGCGGCTCGATACCGGTGCAGCGGTCGGCGGGGTGCGCACCTTGCTGTTGCGTTCGCTGAGCGACGTGGTGGCGCCGTTCCGCCAGGCGCAGGTGGCGCTGGCCTGGATCACGGCCCTGGGCGTGGTGCTGTTCGGCATCGGCAGCGTTTTCGTCGCACGCCGGGTGACGACGCCGCTGCGCGCGCTGGTGGCCGCGACGCGACGGCTGGGTCTGGGCCAATACGACGTTCCGATGGAGCACATGGATCGGCAGGACGAGATCGGCGGACTGGCCAAGGCCTTCGACCAGATGCGGATCGATATCGGCACGCAGCAGATCGAGATCCGCAAGCTCGCCTACTGGGACCGGCTGACCGGCCTGCCCAACCGTGCCCGCTTTCGCGAGGCCCTGCAGCAGGAGATCGACAGCCAGGGTGCCGTGGCGGAGCTGGGCCGCGGCTCGCTGGCCGTGGTGATGCTGGACATCGACCGTTTCAAGCATGTCAATGATGTGCTGGGCTATTCCTTCGGTGACCTGCTGCTGGATGCCGTGGCCAAGCGGCTGACCCAGCAGGACCTGCGCACGGGTGACATGGTGGCGCGGCTGGGGGGTGACGAGTTTGCCGTACTGCTGACGCAAAGTGATGCGGCCAGTGCGCTGGCGGTGGCGCAGCGTATTGCCAAGTCGTTCGAACTGCCGCTGGCCTTCGACGACCAGACGGTCGACCTGAGTGCCGGCATCGGCGTCGCCTGCTGGCCCTTGCATGCCGATGATGCCGATACCCTGCTGTCGCGTGCCGAGGTGGCGATGTATGCGGCCAAGAGCAAGACCACCGGCATCCAGCTCTATGACCCGGCACTCGATTCCTCCAGTGCGCAGACCCTGTCGCTGCTGACCGAGCTGCGCCACGCAATCGACCATGACGAGCTGCGGCTGTTCCTGCAGCCCAAGATCCGCCTCGTCGACAACGCGGTGGTGGCGGCCGAGGCGCTGGTGCGCTGGCAGCATCCTGTGCGGGGCCTGGTGCCACCGCTGGAATTCATTCCGTTTGCCGAGCAGACCGGATTCGTACGCCAGCTGACCTTGTGGGTGTTCGACCGCGCGGCGGCGCTGTGCGGTCAGTTGCGTGCGCAGGGCCTGTCGCTGCGCCTGTCGGTCAACCTGTCGACCCGCGACATGCTGGATGTCGATCTGCCCGCACGGCTGGAGCAGATCCTGCAGCGGCACGATGCACCGGCCGAATCCTTTTGCCTGGAAATCACCGAAAGCGCCATCATGGACGAGCCGCAGCGCGCACTGGCCACGCTCAACACCTTGTCGCAGCGCGGCTTTGCGCTGTCGATCGACGATTTCGGCACCGGTTATTCCTCGCTGGCCTACCTCAAGCGGCTGCCGGTGGACGAGCTCAAGATCGACAAGTCCTTCGTCATGAACATGCAGGAGGACGAGGACGACGCCAAGATCGTGCGCTCGACCATCGACCTGGCCCATAACCTGGGCCTGACCGTGGTGGCCGAAGGCGTCGAGAACGGCCGCATCCTGGAGCAGCTGCGTGACCTGGCCTGTGACGAGGCGCAGGGGTATCACATGGCCAAGCCGATGGCGGCCGATGCGTTTGCCCACTGGTGCCAGCGCTGGCGAGAAACGCAGGCGGTGGCGGTCTGAAACCGGTTCTGGAGATGCCCATGAAACAGGTGCGATTTGCCTTCAATGACTTCACGGCGCTGGTCAGCGGCGGTGCCAGCGGCATGGGGGCGCAGGTGGCGCGTCTGTTTGCCGCATCCGGCGCGCAGGTCGTGATCGTCGACGCCAACGCGGAACTGGCGACGCAGACCGCGGCCGAGACCGGCGCCACGGCGCTGGTCGGCGATGTCAGCGACTCCGCGTTCTGCGATGCGGCGGTGGCGCAGACCGTCGCCAGGACCGGGCGGCTGAACGCCGTCGTGAATGCGGCCGGCATCATCGCCCGCAAGACCGGTGTCGATACCACCGACCAGGAGTGGCAGCGCGCGCTGGACGTGAATGCCGGCGGCGTGTTCCACCTCAGCCGCGCGGCGGCGCGCCACATGCGTGACCATGGCGGTGGTGCGGTGGTCAACTTCGGCAGCATCTGGGGCGAGCTCGGCGGCAAGGGGGCCATGGCCTATGCCGCGAGCAAGGGCGCGGTGCAGCAGGTCACGCGCTGCTTCGCGCTGGAACTGGCACGTGACGGCGTGCGCTTCAACTGCGTCTGTCCGGGGGAGGTCGACACGCCGATGCTGCGTGCGGCAGGACGGCCGACGCCCTTGACCGACGCACAGATGCAGGACATTGCCGAGCGGGTGGTGCCGATGGGTCGGCTGGCGCAGCCCGAGGAGATCGCACGCGTGGCGGTGTTCCTGTGCAGCGACGCCGCCAGCTACATGACCGGCGCCATGGTGTACGTCGACGGCGGCTACAGCACGCAATGACGGCCGGGTTCCTCGCGCATGCGGCCCGGACTCCATACAGCCGCTCGCTGCGCCGCGCGACCCCGCAAAGGCGCGTCCCCTGCGCCCCGATTTCTCCGCAAGCCGAAGGACCTGTTCCATGCAATACCGTCCACTGGGCCGCACCGGCCTGAGGGTTTCGTCCCTGGTGCTGGGCACCGACAACCTGGCCAATCCGACACCGGAGGCCGAGAGCCTGGCGATTCTCGATGCGGCCGTCGCCGGCGGCATCAACCTGATCGATACCAGCAACAGCTATGCCGGCGGCGAGGCCGAGCGGCTGATTGGCAAATGGCTGCACCAGCGCCAGCGCCGTGACGACGTGCTGATCGCAACCAAGGTGTTCTACCCGACCGGCCCCGGTGTCAACGAGCGCGGGCTGAGCCGCAACCATGTCGTCAAGGCCTGTGAGGACTCGTTGCGCCGCCTGGGGACGGATTACATCGACCTGTACCAGACCCACCGGCCCGACCCGGACACGCCGATCGAGGAGACGCTGGCGGCGCTGGACCTGCTGGTGCGCCAGGGCAAGGTGCGCTACATCGGCACCAGCACCTCGCCGGCCTGGCAGCTGGCGCAGGCGCAGCACGTGAGCAGCGCGCTGGGGCTGGCGCATTTCGTGTCGGAGCAGTCGCCCTACAACCTGCTCGAGCGCCGTATCGAGAACGAACTGGTGCCGGCCTGCCAGCGGTATGGCCTGGCGCTGTTCACCTGGTCGCCGATGGCCATGGGCATGCTGGCCGGGCGCTACGCCGTCGGCGACGCGCCGGCGCAGGACAGCCGCGCGGCCATGCGCGGCGGCATCTATGCCGAGCGGGTCACCGAACGCGGCATCGCAGTGGGGGCGCAGTTTGCCGCGCTGGCCCGTGTCCATGGCCAGGATCCGGCACAACTGGCCTACCTGTGGGTGAAGGACCAGGCCGGCGTCACCGCGCCCATCATCGGCCCGCGCACGCTGGCACAGCTGCAGCAGGCCCTGCCGGTGGCGGACATGGTCTTGGCGGACGAGGTTCGCGTGGCCTGCGACGGCCTGGTGGCGCCGGGCGGTGTTGCCGCGAGCTTCTTCAATTCTGCGGCATGGATGCGATGGAAGCGGGTCTGATCCGGATCGGGGCACCCTGCTGGGCCACTCCGGGCCCCCTTAGAATCCCTTGCTGACCCAACCCACCCGACCCACCATGAAGCCTGTGCGCATGTTGTACGTGGAGGACAACGCAGAACTGCGGGAGATCTTCCAGGAGATGCTCGAAGGCGATCAGCGCGAGGTCGTTGCCTGTGCCTCGGCCGAGGAAGCGCTGGCGCTGTGGAGTGCCAGCCATTTCGACGTGCTTGTCAGCGACATCAGCCTGCCCGGCATGTCCGGCACCGACCTGGCCCGCCGCGTCATCGCCATGCACCCGGAGCGCTGGGTCGTGCTGTGCTCGGGCTACCAGTATGGCGACGCGCTGCGCACGCTGGGGCCCCGGGTGCGGGCGCTTGCCAAACCCTTCGAGATGGAAGACCTGGACCGCCTGATGGACGAGATCCAGCGCTCCCAGGACGAAGGCGCACCATGACCTTGCGCTTCCTGGATGGCGGCGGCGCAATGGGCGCGATGATGCGGGCCTACCCCTGGGCCGCCTCGCCGCTGGGCCCCCCGGCCGATTGGCCCGCGCCCCTGAGGACCGTCGTCAGCATCATGCTCAATGCGCCGCAGCCGATGTTCGCGGTCTGGGGGGCGCAGGAGCGGATGTTCTATAACGACGGCTACGCCGAAATCCTGGGCGGGCACCATCCCGCGCTCGCGCAACCCTTTCAGGAGGTCTGGCACGAGATCCGCGATGACGTGGCGCCGATCATGGCCCGCGCCTATGCCGGCGAGCCGACATATATGGACGACATCCAGCTGATGATGCAGCGCCATGGCCATGTCGAGGAGACCCATTTTTCATTCTTCTATGCCCCGGTGCGCGGTGATGCTGGCGAAGTGATGGGGGTCTTCTGCGCCTGCACCGAGATCACCCGGGAGGTCATGGCGAAACGCGAACGTGCGGCCGAACTCGACCGCCTGCGCGAGATGTTCGCGCTGTCGCCCAGTTTCGTGGCGGTGTTGCGCGGACCGGAGCATCGTTTCGAGCTGACCAACCCCGCCTACCTGAAGCTCATCGCGCAGCGCGATGTGATCGGCATGCCCGTGCGGGAAGCCTTGCCGGAGGTGCAAGGACAGGGCTTTTTCGAACTGCTCGACAAGGTCTACCACTCCGGCGAGCCCTATTCCGGCCGTTCCGTGTCGGCAACCTTGGTCCCGGCGCCGGGCGCGGAGCCGCAGGAGCGTATCCTGGATTTCATCTACCAGCCCATGCGCGGGGCTGACGGCGTGGTCAATGGCATCTTCGTCGAAGGCGTGGATGTCACCGACGTCTTCAACCAGGCCCAGGTGCTGCGCGAGAGCGAAGAGAAGTTCCGCTCCTTTGCCCAGCTGGCGCCCAACCACATGTGGACTGCGCCCGCCGACGGCCAACTGGACTGGGTCAACGACCAGACGCTGCGCTACAGCGGCAAGGACATCGCTGCGGTCATCGGTGAGGGCTGGTCCACGCTGGTTCATCCCGACGACATGGACCGGGCCGTGGCGTCCTGGACGGCGGCCTTGCGCAGTGGCGCAAAGTACGAGGTGGAGTTTCGCATCCGACGTGCCGATGGCGCTTACCGCTGGCACCTGGTGCGTGCGTTGCCGGTGCGCAACCTGCGCGGGCAGATCGTGCGCTGGGTGGGTACCAACACGGACATCGAAGACCAGCGCGCCGACCGCGACAAGCTGCGCGCGATCAATGCCACGCTGGAGCGCCGCGTGGACGAGCGAACGCTCGAACGTGAGCGCATGTGGAACAGCTCGCCGGACCTGATCGCCATGATCGACACCCGGGGCTTCTTCCTTGACGTCAATCCGGTCTGGTTCGGTGTGCTGGGCTGGGAGCGCGAGCAGATCATTGGCAAACGGATCGACGCGCTCATCCATCCCGAGGACCAGGCCAGTGCCGAGGAAGCGCTGAGCCGGGCGACCGTGGGGGTCTTGCCGACCTTCGAGTGCCGCGTGCGGCATGCGGACGGCACCTATCGCTTCGTTGCCTGGACGGCAGCGCCGGCCGCACAGACGATCTTTGCGTTCGGGCGCGACATCACGGGTGACCGTGAGCGTGCCGCGGCGCTGGCCATGGCCGAAGAGCAACTGC
>Ga0116169_1000499_pt1 | contig 40865 bp, 35 predicted proteins | sample AD_UKC130_MetaG_FD_89796 | JGI IMG/M metagenome (GOLD analysis project Ga0116169, IMG submission 89796) | Active sludge microbial communities of municipal wastewater-treating anaerobic digesters from Canada - AD_UKC130_MetaG | ecosystem: Engineered > Bioreactor > Anaerobic > Digestate | place...
CGCCGCCTTCCCCGAGGATCAGGCGAAGATCAACTCGATCTACGCGCCCAACTATCGGCTACACGTGGTCGAGTGCTTTGCGCCGGTGGTGAACAAGTGGTACGGCATCACGCAGCTCGCCGGCCGCCTGGGTATCCCGCTCGAACGGGTGGCCGCGGTCGGCGATGACGTCAACGACCTGGAGATGATCGCCAACGCCGGCCTGGGCGTGGCCATGGGTAACGCCATCCCTGCCATCAAGGCCGTCGCCCGATGGCAGACCGAGACCAACGATCGCGACGGCGTCGCCGTCCTCATCGACCGCATCCTCGCCGGCGACTTCGTCCCCCCGCAGCCCAAGCCCTGATACTCACCAACCGCCCTAGCCGGGAATCAGCGCCGGGCTGTCTTCAACCCAATAACGCCGCTCTGACGACCACGCCCGCGCGTGCCCCCTGTCCTGCACTCGCGCGAGTGGTCGCGCTGCCGTTTTGGGGTCCGCCCCAAGATCGTATTGACCTTTTGTCCCAGCCTCGATATTCTAATTCAGTAGAAAAACGGGTGAAAGTCCCCAAAAAGCCCCATAGCGGCTTTATGACGGGGACACCGCTCACACGCTCAAGGCTCATCGCCTCGATCGGGAATCCTGGGGGCTCGCGAACCCGGCCAGCAGTGCACAGCTCAGTGTCAATTTCCCGGGGATCAAGGAGCCGATCTTCCAACAGACCGTGTACAAGCGGGTCACAAACGGGCAGACGCAGCAGTGCGATGAGCTGCTGCCGCCACTGCCTCCAGGCCAGTACTACGCGACCCTGTGGGGAGTAGGAGCCAGCCCGGCCGAGACGGAACGCGTGAGTATTCCCTTCGTCGTGACTGAAGCGACTCCGGACCTTGACTTGGGGAATATTGTGTTGTCGGCCCCGCGGCATTCGAGGTTCCAAGGCAAAACGGCGCCGGAGTTTTTTGAGGTCAGGAACTTTCGCGACAACACACCGATGCGTCTAGAGGACGCGAGAGGCAAGGTGGTACTCCTTCACTTCTCGCTCGGGCGGACGCGCACCGAACGCAAGGCGGCACTGCGACGGTATCACGACGCAGATCACAAGGCCGGGCTTGAAGTGGTGGTCATCCACCCTCCGGACGCAGACATGTCCGCCATTGAAAAGGGCTTGCCGGATGCCCCGTATCTCCAGGCGGTCGACGGCGGCGGCCGGACCTTGGTGGAGGGCACCAACCGGCATGTCTCGGGTGTTACGGGCGCCTGTTACGGCGTCCAGAATTCTGTCACGCTCTACCTGATCGACCGCGAAGGCCGGCTGGTTACTGCCCACGTGAAATGGGACATTCCAGGTGCGGCCGAGGAGTTGCTGGAGGGCATGCTCGGCCTGCGATCTCGGGGGACTGGATTCGCTCGAGGAAAGTAAGCTCGACAGCCGATCCAACGCCTGCCCCCACCAAGCCTGGTCGACCGGCATTCGTCCCACGCAATCCCACTATTCCCACGACGCCGTATATTTTCGTTTGCCTTGTACCGAGCGCCCAGGTAAAGTGGGGAAAGGACGCTGGAGCTACCCAGTGTTCGGCTCGACGGAGGTCATGGCATGCTGCTCTGGATGGCCACCCAGACCGGACTGAAAGCCGGATTGGGTCAGACCGACGTGGTGACCGCCTGCCGTCTGCAAGCCCGTCGCCGCTGGCTGATTCGGGCCGGCGTTTCTTTGACGCTGTCGTCGCTGCTCCTCGTCCTGTTTGTCTGCCTGCAACGGGATCGAATGACGGTCCGCAGTTGCCTGCGAAACATGGAGCGGCATGTCGTCGCCCTGCAAGCCGAGGTCAGCGAACTGGGCCAGTTGCCCGCCGAATTGCCCGCGAGTTCGAGCCGTTTCACACTCGTCTACGCCAGCGACTTGGTCCGGGAATACGCCCGGCAAGTCCAGGAGCCCGTGATTGTCGGGCACTCTGCCGTTCAACCGCTCATGCTCGGCCACGACGGCCACGGCGTGCTCATCTACGAGAACGGCACCGTCCGCAGCGAGTGGTGGCCCAGGCCCAAGCTCCTCGGCCAGTGGCAGGCTCAATCCCTCCGCATTCGCGATTGGGACTTCCGTCGCCATCTCACGCCGCCGGAGCTCCCTTAACTCATCGAGGCCCCCAAAGCGGGCTGGACAGTCGTCTCCCCCATCGTCGGCAACATGACGACAGGCTGTGAGTAAACCGCCCTAGGCATGACCGTGCAGGGGGTGGCCATCCGGCCCTCAACCCGGATCGTCCGCGCGAAAGCCTAAGACCGCGCCCTGTTCCTGTACGGCGGTTTCACCGCCGGCCGGGTCATGCCCGGCAACGCGACGGTTGTCGAATTGAACGCACAAACCACAGAATCCTGCCCATGCGGATTTCGCGAGGGAATCTGGAAAAATTGGGGGATTTGCAGCAGAATTCAATTCAAATCCTGGACCTCGCCTTCCGAAGAGATATAATTGAGAGGACTGAAGGGGATGAGTTGATTAGACATAACAACGGTCCCAAAATGGGATCGATCATAGACTTCCACTCGCTGCGGCACCCTTGACCGCGCCAATACTTACAGGGTGCCGCACGCCTTTTTTACACCGCTCTGTTACCCAGACCTGACGCCAGTTCGGCGAAAAACTCACAGGGTGCTAGCCGCGCGCACCACTATGCCGATCACGCAATCTGTTGCACGCTGCGTGACGGTCCCGACATGTCCTCGCGTTACATGGATACGTGCGTCAGGCGGCCTGATTCTTCAGGAAGGATTCGTTGTCGGGGTACTTCGACAGCGCGTCGATCAGCGTCAGCATGGCCTTGTCGTTGGGCATGCCGGCGATCTGCCGGCGAATGCGGGCGATCTTCTCCACCGCCGCAGCCCCCAGAAGGAGTTCCTCTTTTCGGGTACCCGACTGTTTCAGGTCCATGGCCGGCCAAATCCGCAGGTTGGCCATCTCCCGGTTGAGCATGATCTCCATGTTCCCGGTGCCTTTGAACTCGTTGAAGATCAACTCGTCCATCCGGCTGCCGGTCTCGATCAGCGCTGAGGCGAGAATGGTCAGCGAGCCGCCGCCTTCGATGTTCCGGGCGGCGCCGAAGATCGCCTTGGGCTCGGTCAACGCGTTGATATCCACGCCGCCGCTCATGATACGCCCGCTCGAGCGGACGGCCTGATTGAACGCGCGTCCCAACCGGGTGAGCGAATCCAGGAGAATCAGCACGTGCTGGCCGGCCTCGACCATCCGCTTGGCCTTGGCGATCATCAGCCGGGCGATCCGCAGGTGGCTCGCCACGTCCTGGTCGTTGCTCGAAGCCACCACCTCCCCCCGCACCGTCCGCCGCATCTCGGTGACTTCTTCGGGCCGCTCGTCGATCAGCAGCACCATCATGTACAAGTCCGGATGGTTAGCCGCGATGCCCGCTGCCATCTGCTGGAGGAGGACGGTCTTGCCCGTTCGCGGCGGCGCGGCGATGAGCCCGCGCTGGCCCCGGCCGATGGGCGTCAACAGGTCGATCACCCGCATGCTCATCGGCCCGCCCGGCGTCTCAAAGCGGATCCGCTCGCGGGGATCCACCACGGTCAGGTCATTGAAAGGCGTCAGCCCGATGCGCTCCTCCGGCGGCATACCGTTGATGCTCTGCACCTCGGCCAGCCGGAACTGGCTCTGGACGGCCCCTCGACGGTCCCCGCCGTTCCGCTCCTTGAGTCCCACGATCTGCTCGCCGCCCAGCAGAGCGTACCGCCGGATCAATTCGGGAGACACATAGGGATCGGTGGGGTGGATTGCATAGTTCCGCTTGGTCGAGCGAAGAAAGCCGAACCCCTTTTCGTGTATTTCAAGTGCGCCGTCTTCTACCAATTCTGCCATCATCGCATCCTGGTGCTGAGGGGGCGAACCCCGATTTGCGCGGCCCCGGAAGATTGCCGGAACAGCATGTCCCCAAATGAGTTCTGATTACCTTGGGAAGGCATAGGGATCGTAGCGGGGCTGTCTCGGCACGTCAACAATTTCAGAACGCCCCCGGAGCCGCCGATATCGGACTTGAAGCGGTCTACCACCGCTCCCGCGGGAGAAGAATCGCCATGGCGTGGCTCTCTGAAGAACAAGCAGCGACGGCGCTCGGAGTCTCGTTCCAGACCATCCGGCGGCGGGTCGGCAACGGCTCGCTGCGCTCCGCGCTCCAGGGCAGCCAACTCATGGTCGAGGTGGATGTCCCGGACGGTGCCGACGCCGCGCTCAAGCTGCACACAAGTCGCCGGTCGGAGCTGCCCCCGGAGCCTGCATCCGCGCCTTCGCGAACGCCGTTCGTTGCCCCGGCCTGCGAGCGGGAAGTCTGGCCCGCCTCGACGATGGCGACCCGTGCCGCCTCAGCCGCGCCCCTCACTCGGGCTCGACGCTGGCCCATCGGTGCGTTGTGGCTGACCGTCACGCTCGCCCTGTTCGCCGCCGCCCTGGGCGTGCTGCAGGCCCGTAGTGCAGCACTGCCGCCGCAGGACGCCGAGGCGGAGCACGAGCCGGCGGTCGCGGTCGTCCAACCGCCCCCGCTCGAGCCCTCCCAAGACCTGGCCGCGATCACCGCCGCCAGCGCGGAGCGAGAACGCGCATTGACGGCGGAGTTGAACGCCGCGCGAACGCAGGTGGAACAGCTCACCGGCGAGGTGCACACGCACCGACAGTCCGTGGCCGACCTCACCAACCGGCTCGACCAGTTCGAGAAGGAGATGGCCTCCCTGCGGGACCGACACGAGTCGCTGACCGATCAGTTGGCGGCCGCCAAGGCCGGTGTGGCCATGTTGAAGTTCAAGTCATCGATACTGGACACGGTCCGCCAGTTGGCTGATCGGCTCGAGCAAAGTCTGGCCCGCAACCGTGAAGCCATTGTCGCCGCCCACCGGCTGCCGGTAATCATTCCCGTCGATGCCCCGCGGGACCGCCGGCTGCCCTCAGGCCCCGTGTCCGAACAGGACCACTACGCCGTGAGCTTGCGCCCCATCGTCGGCCAAAGCGACTGACCGGAGGACGGGCATCTTGCCCGCCTCGATCAGTCCTGCTGGAGATCGGCTGCCCCTTCTGATCAGAAGGCGGGTGGGACGCCCGTCCCCCGATCACAAAGCGGCCAGGAGAACCTCCCGTAGCTCGTCGCGGGTCAAGACGATCGGGTTGCCCTTCATGCTGCTGGCGGCCATTGACTTTTCCACGATCGCGTCCGCGTTCGCGGGCTCGATGTCGTAGGCCCGCAAGCTCGGCACGTTCAGATCGGCCACCAGTCGTGCGACCCACTCCACGCCGTCTTCGATGCTCGCCTCCGCTCTGCCGGTCACGATCCGGGCGATCCGACCGTAGCGTTCCAGCGACGGACTGTCCGGTTGCCGCTGCCGCAGGGCCCGCACGTTGGAGGCCATGACGTGCGGCAGGAGCGCAGCGCAAACCGCGCCGTGCGGAGCCGGATACATCCCGCCGATCGGTCCGGCGAAGCCGTGCACGGCACCGAGTCCCGCATTGGCCAGGGCCAGTCCGCCGAACAAACCCGCCAGCGACATGTCCGCTCGAGCGTCCAAATCATCGCCGGCCTGGTATGCCCGGCGCAGCGACCGCGCGACGCAAGCGATGCCCTCGAGACAGATCGCATCGGTCAGCGGGTTGGCTCGCACGGACACGAACGGCTCGATCAACTGCGTCAGCGCATCGAGCCCCGTCGATGCGGTGACCGCCGGCGGCATGGACAACGTGAGTTGCGGATCGACCAGTGCCACACGCGGCAGCATGTGTGGGCTGCGAAGGCTGACTTTGACCCCATGCTCCTCCGATCGCAGGACGGCATTGCGGGTGACTTCCGCACCCGTACCGGCCGTGGTGGGAATCGCGATGTAGGGCAGGCTGGGATGGGCCAGCGCCTGGCCTCTGCCGATCACTTCGAGGTAATCCAAAGGATCGCCCGGATTCGCGGCCAGGGCCGCGATGGCCTTGCCGGCATCGATGGCGCTCCCCCCGCCCAAGCCCACGACCAGACCGCAGGCGCGGTCCATCGCCAACTGTGCGCCGACCCGGGCCAGCTCGACGGTCGGCTCGCCGGGCACGACAAAATTCAGGCATTCGATGTCGGCCGCGTCCAACACTGCACGCAGCCCGTCGGCTCGCTTGGTATCCTTCCCGGTGACCAGCAACGCCCGAGCGTCCGCATCCGATCCGGCCAAAATCTCGCAAGCCAATCGACCGGCCTGCTCCAACACGCCGCTCCCAAAGACAATCCGGCCGGCGGTCGCAAATTCGAAAGGCATGGGAACCCCTGAAGAAGGAGACAGAAGTCAGAAGTCAGGAGACAGAACTCATCGCAACTGGCCGGTGGCCTACCAGCCCTCGTCGCCCGGGAACACATTCGCGTATTTCACGCTCACCCGCGGCTCGGCCATCATGTCGGCCACGGTGTCGCGCCACTTGGCGTAGTGCGCGGTCTCCTTGTGCAGCGTCGCGTCGTTGGGCGTACGGTAGACCTCGACGAGCAGGAACCGCGTCGGGTCGTCATGCTGCTGCAGCACGTCGAACCGGGCGATCCCCGGCTCGCGAACACTATTGGACGCGTTCTCGATGGTCGCCTGGCGAAAGGCCTCGACGCAATCCGGCTTCACGTGTACGTGGACTTGAACGATGTACATGCTCGGCTCCTCTGGAAAAAACCTCTTGCTACCGGGGGGGCGGGCATCTTGCCCGCCGTTTTCCGGTTGATGATGCGAACCGGCATCAACAAGGAAAATGATGACGACGTAAGGCGATCCGTGGGCTCACGCCCACGACTACTCACTTCGCGCCCGTTCAGGGCGGCGGCAGCAACGCCTGCGACTCTTTCACCAGCCCCCAGCCCCAAATTCGCGCGATCCTGTCCATAGTCTAACGCGATCTTCACTGCCTTGCCCATACACGAGCGCGGCAATAGCGGCCCCACGGCCCGCCGGATAAAATGGGCCCTGCCCCGGGGTGGGGACCAAGAACGGGGTTTCCTGACGGAGATCAAAAAGATGTCAGTTCGTCGTTTGTGTGCGAGCCTGGTGCTCGCATGTCTGGCTGCTTGCACGACTCTCGGTCTTGCCGCCGCGCCGGCTCAGTCGGTCGATGCGGCTCGACCCAAGCTGGTGGTCCTGATCGTCGTGGACCAGTTGCGGGCCGACCTGCTGCCTCGCTTTGGACCGCATTTCGGCCAGGACGGGTTCAAACGGCTCATGCGGCAGGGCGCGTACTTTCCCAACACCTACCTCACCTACGGCGCGTCTGCGACGGCCGTCGGCCACGCCACCATCGGCACCGGCCGACTCCCTCGTCAGCACGGAATCACCAACAACGGATGGTTTCTCGACCCCGACGTCGCCGAGGCGCAAGCTGTCTCGTACGATAAGGACGCCCGGACGGTCGGCCTGGCCGAGAACGAGTCCGCTCCCGCCCACTCGCCGCGAAATCTGATCGGCCCGGCCCTGGGTGACCAGCTGAAGCTGGCCGACCGCCGTTCTCGCGTCTTCTCCGTCGCGCTCAAGGATCGGTCCGCCATCTTAATGGCCGGTCGCAATCCCGACGGCGTTTTCTGGTGGGACCGTACCACGGGTAAGTTCGTCACCAGCACATGGTACACCCAGACCCTCCCGCCATACGTGGTTGCCTACAACGAGAGCCGCTTCGCCGATCGGTACATTGGTCAAGTGTGGGACAAGGCTCTGCCCGCCGAAGCCTACGCGGCCTGCCAGGCCGTCGACCCGGCGTGGATCAAGTACGACGGCTACGTCGGCAAGACCTTTCCTCACAAGCTGACCAAGTCCGACCCGAACGACGCGGGCCGGCCCTACGACGCCATCTTCGCATCCCCCTTCGGCAACGAGATCGTCCTGGAGATGGCCAAACGCATTCTCACGAACGAACAACTCGGGTGCGGATCGGCTACGGATATGCTGTGCGTGAGCTTTTCAGCCAACGACATGGTCGGCCACATCTTCGGCCCCACCAGCGAGGAGGTGCTGGATATGACCGTCCGCACCGATCGGCAGATCGCCGAGTTGCTGGCCGAGCTGGATCGCCAGGTTGGGCTCGACCGCTGCGCCATCGCCCTGGCGGGCGATCACGGCGTGAAGGATCCGCCGCCGATCTCTGCCGATGCGGACTTGGGCGGCGGCTACCTGGACGTCAAAGAACTGACACAGGTGCTGAACCAGGGGCTCGCCGATCAGTTCGGCCCGCTGGACGACGACCAGCCCTACGTTCAGGGGATTCTTCTGCCTTGGCTGTGGTTCAGTCCGGCTGTCCGCGCGCTCGATGCGGACAAGCAGGTCCAGGTGCTCTACGCAACGGTCGATTACCTCGCCGGCGTGGACGGCATCGCCCAGGTGTTCACGGCGGCCGATCTCGAGGGCCCCTCACCGTTGGCCACGGACACCACGTGGTGGTTGGCGTGGCGATCCTATTGCCCCGGCCGCTCGGGCGACATCTACATTCACCTGGAGGCCCACTGGGATGTGGCCCACGCCAGCACGACCGGGCACGGCACCGCCCACTCCGCCGATCGGCATGTGCCCATCATCCTTGCCGCCCCGGGTGTGCGCCCAGGCCGGTACATGAACGCGGCCGACCTGGTGGACATAGCGCCGACGCTCGCGGCGATCATTGGCATCGAACCGCCCCTCGACACCGCCGGCCGCGTCCTGTACGAGGCATTCGCGAACTGATTCGCCCTCCGCCGGATGCGTCAGTCATCGTGGACGCAAGTCTGCGGTGACATATATGCGCCAACCTTCTCTGTGGTGCATGCTTCCTGCCTGCGCGCGCACGCTGGAAGCATGCACCACAAAAACGGGCGCCACACGTGAAAAGAGGCGGGCAAGATGCCCGCCCCCCGACAGCCGGAAGCGGCGCTATCATCCTGCATGAACCGCGCGACATCATCGCCGCGAGCCGCAGACTCACGACCACAGCTCGGGCTCGTCTGCATGACGACCGGCTCTGAGGTCCGGTTCCGGACCATCACACGCACTCATTATCTGTCTCTCTCGCACGCCGAACGGCAGACCAAACTCGAAGAGTTGTACCTCGACAACCTCTCGCGTCTGCGGGCGGCGCTGGAATTCTGCCGGGCACGGAACATTCGGCTGTATCGAGCCATCTCCGGCCTGTTCCCCATGAGCGACGAGCCGTTGGGCGAGCGAGTTCTTTCGGGTATGGCCAAGGAGCTGGCGGCCGTCGGCAGACTCGCGCGGCGCTATCGCATTCGCGTCGTGCAGCATCCCGATCAATTTGTCGTACTCAGCTCCGTGTCGGAACACGTGGTTCGCCAGAGCATCGACATCCTGCGCAAGCACGCGCTGGCGTTCGACCTGCTGGGCCTGCCTCGCTCGGCCTGGTCGGCCATCATCCTGCACGGGGGCAAGGCCGGCCGTGCCCGCCAGTTGTTCGAGATCATCCCACAGCTACCCGAGAACGTGCGAAGCCGCCTCGTGCTGGAGAACGACGAATACGCCTACTCCGCCCGCGAAATCCTGGAAATCTGCCACGGCACCGGCGTGCCCATGGTCTTCGATGCGCATCATCACGTAATTCGGGAGAAACTGGACAGCTACGAGCACCCCAGCGTGACCGAGATGACGCAAGCCGCCGGGCGAACCTGGCCCAAGCCTGATTGGCAGATCGTGCACTTGTCCAACGGCATCAGTTCCATCGCCGATCCGCGGCACAGCGAACTGATTCACACCGTACCCAGCGCATTTGCCCACGCCCCCTGGATCGAAGTCGAAGCCAAGGGGAAGGAACGGGCAATCGACGAACTCCGCCGGATTTGGCCGCTCGTGCGGTGACTTCTCCGGGCGGCGAACGATCGCGATCATGCGCCACGAACGGACAGAAAACGCTACTTGCGCAAGGCCAGCGCCCGGCGGATGCGACGGAGCGTCCGATCCTTGCCCAGCAGGACGAGCGTGTCGTAGATGGCCGGGCTGACCGTGCCGCCCGAGACGGCGACGCGGATAGGCTGTGCGACCTTGCCCATGCCCACCGACTGCGATTCGCAAATGCCCGTCAAGAGTTTTTCAAGTCCCTCGGTGGTCCACGGCTCGTGCGATTCGAGCACGGGCAGGAGCGAGGCGAGCATGTCGAAGCCGCCCTTTTCGAGCACCTTCTTGACAGCCGCCTCCTCGTAGACGATGGCATCGTCGGGCACGAACATGAAGCCGCTCTTCTGATCGATGTCGCGGAACGTGCGGAACCCACGGTTGATCCGGAGCAGTTCGCGACGGGTCTCCGGCGTGGGATTCGCCTTGCCGATGGGCGAATCGCTGATGGCCAGGTAGTCGTCAAAAGCCTCCGCCAGTCGATCCTCGTTCGCGCTGCCGGCGGCATCGGTGTTGAAGGCAAGCAGCTTCTCGCGGTCGAACTTGGCGTTCGTACGGCCGATGCGATCGAGGCTGAACAGCTCGATCATCTCCTGCTTGGTCATCTTCTCGCGATCGCCGCCGGGCGACCAGCCGAGCAGCGCGATGAAGTTCAGCAGCGCCTCGGGCAGATAGCCCGCCACACGGAACGAATGCACCTCGACGTCGCCGTCGCGTTTGGAGAGCTTGCGCCCCTTCATGTCCATGATGAGCGGCAAATGCGCGTAGCGCGGCGTGGCAAAGCCCAGCGCCCGCTGCAGCGCGATGTGTCGCGGCGTCTGGCTCAGGAACTCCTGGCCTCGCATGACCAGATTCACGCCCATGGCCGCATCGTCGACCACGTTGGCCAGATGATAGACGGGCATGCCGTCGGCCTTGCGGATGACGAAGTCGTCCAACTCGCTCGCCGCTACGGTGACGTCGCCCATGACTTCGTCGTGCACGGTGATGTCCTGGTCGGGCACCTTGAACCGCACGATTACCGGCCGGCCCTCCTCGCGGGCCTTGCGAGCATCGTTCTCATCGGGCAGCCGGCTCGGACGAGGGTACTTGAAGGCCTGCTTGCGAGCCTCGGCCTGAGCCCGCATGGCCTCGAGCTCCTCCGGTGTGTCGAAGGCGTAGTACGCGTGGCCGCTCTGCAGCAACTGATCGATCTTGCTGTTGTACAGGTCGAGCCGTTGCGACTGAAAGTAAGGCTCGTGGGGTCCCCCGACGCCGATACCCTCGTCCCACTGCAGGCCGAGCCACCGCAGATCGTCCATGATCTTCTGCTCGGCGCCGGCCACATTCCGCGCGGTGTCGGTATCCTCGATGCGCAGGATGAACGTGCCGCCGGTCTGGCGGGCCAGCAGGTAGTTGAACAATGCCGTCCGCGCCCCTCCGACGTGGAGATAGCCGGTGGGCGAGGGAGCAAACCGAACCCGTAACGCTGAAGTCTGGCTCATGATATCTGTCTAACCGGTGGGGATTCCGTGTGACGGTCGGAGCCGCCGGCATCCTGTCCGCCCCGCTGATGGTCGCGCCACTTCTGGATGCCCCAGCGGACCAAACCGCTCAAGACGAAGATCCAGGCGACCACGGTGAGCGTCTGCTTGGTGTACAGCACGATCAGCGGCAGGACCAGGAGCATGGGAATAATGTGGCTGAACGGCCGCCGCTTGAACAGCCAGCTCGCCGCATGCCGATACGGGACCTGGCTGACCATGAGCAGAGCCACGCCGAGTGCACAGAACGGCAACACGTATGTGATCGCATCGGCGAGCCAGATCCATCCGCCCGTCTGGTCCAGATGATCGTGCAGCCACACCATGGACAGGACATAGCCGCCGGCGCCGGGCGAGGGCAATCCCTTGAATCCCTCGTGCGATGCGTCGGCCATGGAAGTTTCGACGTTGAACCGCGCCAGCTGCAATGCCGCGCACGAGGCGTAGATCAGCCCGATGAGCACGGTCAGTTGGCCGAACCGCTCATACCCGAACGGGGGCTGCCCCCCCCACTGCCAGATTTCGCGGTTCACCATGGTGACCATGATCAGCGCCGGCGCAGCGCCCCAACTGATCATGTCGGCCAACGAGTCCATCTGCTCGCCGAACTTGCTTTCCGCGCCGGTCTTGCGAGCCACTCGGCCGTCGAGGGCATCGCAGATCAACGCGCCCACCAGCATCCACACACTGATGGACAGATACGACGGAGCCATGTACTCCAGGAACTCGCTGTTCCAGGTCAGCGCGTCCTGCGGCTTGCGGTCCCGGCCCAGGTCGAGCATCTCGCGGTTGCACATGTAGATGGCCGCAACGCCCAGGCAAAGATTGCCCAGCGTCAGCAGCGTGGGCAGCATCCCGATGCGCCGCAGGCGCCGCTTCTTCCTGGCTGCGGCTTCGGCCGGACTGACCGGGGCGGACTTGACGGGTCTGAGCATGGGTTAAACCCTCGCGCTGGCCGATGTGTCTTGCGCCGGATGGCCGGCCGGCTCGCGGCGGGCCATGATGGTCACCGCCCCGCGGGAGATCTCGCCCACCTGCACGCTGGGCCGATACGGCGAGGAGGCGGAGAAGATTAATTCCGTACGCGATCCGAACTTGATCAGCCCGATCCGCTGTCCCCTGCGGACTCGGTCGCCGACCTTGAGATTGCAAACGATGCGGCGGGCGATCAACCCGGCGATCTGGCGAACCACGACGAGCCCGTCGGACGGATCGTCCGGCTCGATGACGATGGTGTTGGCCTCGTTGACTCGTCCGGACTCGGGGTCACGCGCATCCAGGTAACGGCCCGGCTCGTACCGCATGAGCCGCACCACGCCGTCGCAAGGACTGCGGTTGATGTGAACGTCGAAAACGCTCAGGAAGATGCTGATCCGCCGAGCCGGTCCGCCGATGTCCGGATGATAGTCCAGATCCACGGTTTCCACGACCCGCCCGTCGGCCGGGGCGACCATGATCCCGCTCTCGGCCGGCACGACCCGCTCGGGGTCACGGAAAAACGCCAGTCCGCCTGCCCAGGCTATGAGCAGAACGATGCTCACCGGCCAGAGCCAAACCCATCCTGACGCCGCCCAGACCAGCGCAGCAGCCGCGGGCGCACCCAGGAGCAGCGTCAACAACAGCATTTCCCGCGCTCCACCGCGGGCCAGGGGAACACGCATGTGGGTCAACCCTCGTGAAACCACTCATCTTACCGTGGAATCGGCCCGGACGCCACGCCAGCCATCGCCAGATTGTATGGCAAGAACGACCGGATCGCGGTGGCCGGTGGGCATGAAAAAAGCCCGTCGATGTTCATCGGCGGGCGAAGTCGGTAAGCGCGGCCGGTGAACCGTCCGAGACTATTCGCCGTTGTCCAGACCGAAGGCGGTGTGCAGCGTCCGCAGCGCGATTTCCGCGTCCTTCAGGTCGACGATCACGCTGATCACGATCTCGCTGGTCGAGATGTGCTTGATGTTGATCTTGGCCTCGGACAAGGCGTTGAACATCTTGGCGGCCACCCCGGTGTGCGTCTTCATGCCGATGCCGACGATGCTCACCTTGGCCACCTTGTCATCGACCTCGATGGCCTTGATGGGCACTTCTTTGGTCAGTTCGCGGCAGATGACAGCGGCTTCCTTGGCGTCGTCGGTCGTGGTCGAGAAGCCGATGTTGGCCTCGGCGCCCTGGCTGTAGATGTTCTGGATGATATCGTCCACGACGATGTTGTGCTTGGCGATCTGGGCGAAGATCTTGGACGCCATGCCCGGCTGGTTGGGAACGCCCTGCAGGACCACCGTGGCCAGATCGCGTTTGAGCGTCACGCCACGGACTACGATATCTTCCATGCCTTTGGTTTCTGCCACGATCATCGTCCCTTCGGTATCGGTTAGCGCACTGCGCACGTGGATCGGCACATTGTACTTCTTGCCGAATTCGATCGACCTGGAATGCATGACGCCGGCCCCGAGCGAAGCCAGCTCGAGCATCTCGTCGTAGCTGATCTGCGTGACCTTGCGGGCCTGCGGCACGATCCGCGGGTCGGTCGTGTACACGCCGTCGACGTCGGTATAGATCTCGCAGACTTCCGCCCCGATGGCGGCGGCGAGAGCGACGGCCGTGGTGTCCGAGCCGCCGCGTCCCAGTGTGGTAATAGCGCCATCGGGCGTGACACCCTGGAAGCCGGCCACGATCACGATTTTCCCTTCATCGAGATGGCGGCGGATGCGGCTGCCGTCGATGGACCGGATCCGAGCCTTGGTGTGGGCGGCGTCCGTCACCATTCCCACCTGCCCGCCCGTGAAGCTGATCGCCTCGTGCCCCGCGGCGTGGATGGCCATGGCCATCAGCGAGATGGAAACCTGCTCGCCCGTGGTCAGCAGCATGTCCAGTTCCCGCTTGGGTGGGTTGGGGCTGACTTCTTTGGCCAGGGCAAGGAGTTCGTCCGTGGTATGGCCCATGGCGGAGACGACCATCACCACCTGCTTGCCCGCCAACTTGGCCTTGATGGCTCGCCGGGCAGCCCGGTGAATCTTCTCCGCGGTGGCCACGCTGGTCCCGCCAAACTTCTGTACGATGATGCTCATGGGGGCGAAATTCTACCGGCCCGCCCGCTGGAAATCCAGACGCCGCCCGTCGCCGCGACGCGTCTGCCGGTACGGCGTGCGCTTCACCGAATCCGAGCGCCGGCGCCGCTTGCACGTGTTAATTGAAGCATCAGGCGAATATGTCGCGATCGCTTGCCGGTTTACCGCGTGATCATTGCCTTTCGCCGCGGTTGCGGCTGTGAGCGCCACTCGTCCACCGCCGAACACCGGTGCCCCGTCATCCCTCGAGGCACTCCGCTCACGCCGTTGAACCGAACCGATCTTGGTCGTACACTCTCGCCAGGTCGTCGTGACTTCTGATTCTGATGTCCCCTTGCATCTCGGAGTAGAAATCATGGCAGAAAACGAATCCGGCGCGTCGCCCGCCCTCAACCCCGTCCTGGGTGTGAAGCTGTCCATCATGATGTTCCTGCAGTACGCGGTCTGGGGCTTGTGGATGCCTATCCTGGGCCGCCATCTCGTGACCCTGCCCGCATTCCAATTGCCGAACGGAGAATTGGATCTGACCAAGGCCGGCCTCATCTACATGACGCTACCCATCGCGTCGATTATCGGGCCATTCGTCGGCGGCCAGATCGCCGACCGCTACTTCGCAGCTCAACGCTTCTTGGGCGTCAGCCAAATCCTCGGCGGCATCGTGCTGATGATCGTCGGCAGACTCACCGGTTTCGCCGAAGTGTTCGTGGGCATGTTGATCTACAACCTGCTGTATGCCCCGACCATCGCGTTGACCAACTCCATCGCCTTCCAGCATTGGCCGAATGACCGTTTCAGCCGCATCCGCGTCTGGGGTTCGGTGGGCTGGATCGCCATCGGCTTGGCCTTCGGAGCCTGGCTCGGCAAGGTTGGGTATCTCTTCCATACCCCCACGGCTGGTGACTGTCTGCTCCTCGGCGGCATCATCTCCATCCTCTATGGTGTATATTCGTTCTTCCTGCCCCACACACCGCCGTCCAAGCAAGCCGGCAACCCGCTGGCGTTCCTGGACGCCGTGGCCATGTTGAAGAATCCGGCCTTCGCGATCATGGCCCTGGTCTCGTTCTTCGGGGCCATCAACATGCAGTTCTACTTCGTGTGGACGCAGAACTTCCTGAGCGACCTGGGGATTCGTGAGAGTCTCATCAGTCCGGCCCAGGCCACCGGCCAGGGATGCGAGATGCTCATGATGGTGCTGCTGCCGATCATGCTGCACAAGTTCGGATATCGCATCACCATGGCGGTGGGTGTGGCGGCCTGGGCTCTGCGCGATTTCATCTTCGCCCTCGGCGAGCCGACCGGCCTGGTGCTGGCCGCCATCAGTCTGCACGGCGTCGGTTATGCCTTCTTCTTCACCACGATCTTCATGTTCACCGACCTGGTCGCACCGAAGGACATCAAGTCCAGTGCCCAGAGCTTCCTGGCATCGGTGACCATCGGCTGTGGCATGCTCCTGGGATCGCTGCTGGCCGGTCCGGTCCACAACCTGATGGGCAACGTGTGGCAGAGAGTGTACCTGGTGCCCGCGCTTCTGTGTGTGGTCTGCTGCGTGCTGTTCCTGGTCGCCTTCCACCCGAAGACCGACAAGGCCGGCGAGATTGCCGGAGAGGCACAGACGGCCTGAGTGGAAAAACCACGCGACCACGCGGTGACGCCGAGACGCGGCGAAACAGTTGAACAGAAAGGGCCGGGTTCGCCCGGCCCGTTTCTTGCGCGAGTTCGCCGCTCGTTTCTGGATCACAGTCGAGGTATAAAGAGCGGATGGCCAAGCGCACCATCGACATTCTGCTCGAAGATGAGGACCTCATCGCGGTCAACAAGCCCGCCGGCTTGCTCACCGTGCCGGGACGCAACGGCGGCGTGTCGCTGCGCGAAGTGATCGGCTCGGCCGCCGGTGTGAAAGACTTCCTTCTCCTCGTGCATCGGCTGGACCGCCAGACCAGCGGCGTACTGCTCCTGGCCAAGCACAGCGATGCTCAGCGGGCGTTGCAGAAGCAGTTCCAGGAACGGACAGTGCACAAGGAGTATTTGGCCATCGTTCGCGGTCAGCCCGTCGAAGACCGTGGCCGCATCGAAGTGCTCATGGCCCCGCACTCGCGGGTGACCGGCAAGATGGTCGTCAAGCAACACAAGGGCAAGCACTCGATCACCGAGTGGGAAGTGGCCGAGCGCTTCGCCGGCGCCACTCTCCTGCGCTGCCATCCGCTCACCGGCCGTCAGCACCAAATCCGCGTGCACCTGGCCCACATCGGCCTGCCTCTGCTCGTCGATCCACTCTACGGCGGGGCCGAGGCGTTCTTCCTGTCGCAGCTCAAGCCCGATTATCGGCCCAGCTCGCGTCACGAGGAGCGGCCGCTCATCCAACGGCTCACGCTACACGCCCATGTGCTGGCCTTCAGCCACCCCCGCAACGGCCGGCCCATCCGTATCGAAGCCCCCGTCCCCAAGGACTTTCGCGCCACGGTGGAGCAACTGCGTAAGACAGCACGGTAGGCCGCCGTCCTCACGCACTGCAATTCGGATAGAGTCGGCGGGGTCAAGCCCCGCCGCTCGCTGGGGTGTCCCTTGGACAATTGAGTCCAACCCGGGCGGACTCGTGACCGAGCTTTCGCCGTGTCTCTGTGCCACTTCTCCCGCCTGGGCCGCGACCTCCCCCTGGCTCCCGTCTTGCATCTAGGTATCGTCGTGCATACAGTTTACGATCTGCCGGACCCTCGCTGAGCGTCCATGGGTCCGCGGGCGATGGAGGGCCGGGGTATGGGCAAGCGGGTGAACGTCGGGCTGATCGGATGCGGCGTGGTCGGGCAAGGGGTAGTCCGGTTGATCCAGGCCGAGGCCGACGAAATCGAGCGCAAGACGGGGCTGCGGCTGGAGATCGCGCGGGTGGCCGACAAGGATCCCGCCCAGGCCCGCAAGGCCGAAGTGCCCGAGGACCGCATCACCACCGACGCCGGCCAGATCTTCGCCGATCCGAACATCTCCGTCGTCGTCGAACTCGTCGGCGGGACGGGTATCGCCAAGGAGTTCGTCCTGCAGGCCTTGCGGTCCGGAAAGGACGTGGTGACCGCCAACAAGGCCCTGCTGGCCAAGTACGGCAAGGAGATCTACTCGACGGCACGCTCGGCGGGCCGATGCGTCGCGTTCGAGGCCAGTTGCGGCGGCGGCATCCCGCTGATTCTGCCGTTGCGCTCCGGGCTGATCGCCAACCGCATCAACGCCATCTACGGCATTCTCAACGGCACGTGCAACTACATCCTGACCGAGATGGGCCAGAAGGGTAAGAGCTATGCCGAGGCGCTGAAGGAAGCGCAGGAGGCGGGTTTTGCCGAACTGGACCCGACACTGGACGTGAGCGGCGGTGACACCGCACACAAGTTGGTGATTCTCGCGTCGATCGCCTTCGCCTGCGACGTGGACATCGAACAATTGCACGTCGAGGGAATTCAGCACCTGGACGCCGAGGACCTGGCGGCCGGTCGCGAGCTGGGCTACGTCTGCAAGCTCCTGGGCATCGCCGCCCGTACCAGCGCGGGACTGAGCCTGCGGGTGCACCCGGCGTTCGTGCCGATGAACCATCCGCTGGCCACCACGACCGGCTCGTTCAATGCGATCAGCGTGTACGGCAACTGGGTGGGCCACACGCTCTTCTACGGCCGCGGAGCCGGCAGCAAGCCGACGGCCAGTGCCGTCGTAGCCGACATCGTCGAGATCGGCTTGGGCAACGCCGCACGCACGTTCGAGCAGGTGCGCATGCTCAACGACGTGACTGAACCGCCCATCTATGCCAGCATGGACAACCTGCAGACGCGCTTCTACGTCCGCATCATGGTCGCCGACCGCCCCGGCGTCATGGCCCAGATCACGAAGGTTTTCGGCGATCGCGGCATCAGCCTGCGGGCGGTCACGCAGCATGAACCCCACGACGGCGGCCCCGGCGCGACCGTTTCGGTCGTGGTGCTGACGCATGAGGCCGTCGAGGGCAGCATGCGACAAGCACTCGAGGAGATCGCCGCCCTGGCCGATGTCCGGGACAAGCCTGTGATGATCCGCCTGGTCGAGGAACACGAAGAGTACACCGCATGAAATACGCCCTGATTTTGCCGGATGGAGCCGCCGACGAGCCCATCGCCGAGTTGGGCGGCCGCACGGCCCTCGAGGCCGCGAACCTGCCGAACATGGATCGGATCGCCGCCCATGGCCGCGTGGGCACCGTCCGCACGGTCCCGGCGGGGTTCACGCCGGGCAGCGACGTGGCCACGCTGAGCGTGATCGGCTACGACGTGACCAAATGCTACACCGGCCGGGCACCTCTCGAAGCGGTCGCGCGGCGCATCTCGCTCGAACCCGACGCGCTGGTCTTTCGCTGCAATCTGGTGACCATCGCCGACGGCAAAATGATCGATTTCTCCGCCGGGCACATCTCGCAGCCCGAGGCCGACCGGCTCATCAGCGATCTGCAGGCTGCCCTGGGCGATGAGCGCATCCGGTTCTACACCGGTGTCAGCTATCGGCACCTCATGACGCTGCGCGACGCCGACTGGATGAAGATCGAGGCCACGCCGCCGCATGACATTCCCGGCGAGCCGATCGCGAGCTACTTGCCCACGGGCAAGGGCAGCGACGTAATTCGTTCCATCATGGAGCGAGCCGCTGAGATCCTCGAGACGCACGAGATCAACCAGGTCCGCCGCGACCTGGGCGAGAATCCCGCGACGGGCATTTGGCTCTGGGGACAAGGGCCCATGCCTCGCGTCGAGCCGTTCCGCACGAAGTTCGGCCTGACGGGCGCGGGCATCACCGGCGTGGACCTGTTCCGTGGCGTGGCCATCAGCGCGGGCTGGCGCATGATCGACGTGCCGGGCGCGACGGGCTATCTCGACACGAACTACAAAGGCAAGGGCGAAGCGGCCGTGGCGGCACTGGACGACGTGGACATCGTGGCCGTCCACATCGAGGCACCGGATGAGGCCGGGCACAACGGCAATCCGGCGGAAAAAGTCCAGGCGCTCGAGCGGATCGACGAGTACATCGTGGGGCCGCTGCTCGAAAAGTTGAGCCGGTTCGATGAGTGGCGCGTGATGGTCGTGCCCGATCACCCCACGCCTTGCGCCAAGCGAACGCATACGGACGTGCCGCCCCCCTTCTGCATGGCCGGCACGGGTATCCCCGCCGATCAGACCGCCGAGTTCCATGAGGTCGCGGCCGCCGAGAGCGATCTGCACATCGATCCCGGCTACGAGTTGATGGAGTACTTCCTGCGGGCCGGCAGGAAGGCGTGAGGCACCAACCTGCCGCCGAGCCTTGGCCGCGATCGGCCTCGCGCGATCGTCCCAGCCCGTATGCCATCTCCAACCGATCGCGCAGGATTCCGGCGTGAGGGTCACCTCCGCCTCAGTTTTCCTGCGCTCACTCAGTCGCACGATAACCAAGCCCATTCCAACCCGCGATAACGGACAAGCGGGTTCACTTTCACAAAACGAGGCAGTATGTCCACTCGGATTGGACCTACTGCCTTTGAATCTGCTTCGTCGTGTTGCCCCTGTTTCGCGACGTGGCGGCCCAGTTGCCAGGGCCACATGGTGCGGGTACAGTTGTGACCGGGAGAGCGTCCCGGCAGCGTCTCCAGGTTAGGCCGGTGTTCGCCCCCTTGATTCCACCGAATCGTCGCCCCCGGGCGACCAGGAGATGGGCTCGATGCATAACGCAACGTTCGTCCGCCGGTTACTGACCCTGTCGGTTCCCCTCACGCTGGTTCTTGCCGGAGCGGGCTGCACGGGCGACGGTACCATGAACAGTGCGCTGGGCGTGATCCTCAACACGACCAAGCAGCACACGCTACTCGTCCGCGTGGTCAATAACACCCAGTCCGACCTGGAAGTGGACATCCGCGTGGACGGCGAAATCAAGCAATTGCCGCTCTGCACCGCCTTGCAACAGACGTGCGACTACATCCTGTCGTCCTGCCCGACCACCATCGAAGTCATCCAGGAGACTCGCCGAAACGCCGACGGCCAGTTCATGGGCGGCCGCAACTTCGAGACCAATCCCGCCTTCATCTTCACGCAGGGCGAGTTCGAGTGCGGCGATACGCTCCTCCTGGAGTTCAGCGTGAACAGCGCCAGCGCCCAGGCCCTGTGACCGGCGGGCAGTTTCACTGCCCCGTGACAGTAGCCCGTTGTCCGTGGTCGGCCACATGCACCAGTAATCAAAGAAAGCCCCAGGCGAACCCGCCCGGGGCTTCTTGTTTTCCGACCACTGACCACTGACTACTGACTACATGTGCTCCACGATGGCCTCGCCGAACTCGCTGCACTTGACCAGCTTGGCCGGCTGGCCTTCCTCGACCATGAGCCGATGGAAGTCGTAGGTCACCGTACGGGCGGAAATGGCGCCGTCCATGCCCTTGATGATCAGATCGGCCGCTTCCGTCCAGCCCAGGTGCCGCAGCATCATCTCGCCGGAGAGAATCACGCTGCCCGGGTTGACCTTGTCCTGGTTGGCATACTTGGGGGCCGTCCCGTGCGTGGCTTCGAAGATCGCGTGGCCGGTGTCATAGTTGATGTTCCCGCCGGGCGCTATACCGATGCCGCCGACGGTGGCCGCCAGTGCGTCGGAAATGTAGTCGCCGTTCAAGTTCATCGTGGCCAGCACATCGTACTCTGCCGGCCGGGTCAGGATCTGTTGCAGGAACGCGTCGGTGATCGCGTCCTTGATGATGATGCCGCCCTTATCCTCAGGCAACTGGCACCAGGGACCGCCGTCGATCTCGGTGGCGCCGTAGCGCTGCTTGGCCAGCTCGTAGCCCCAATCACGGAAGGCCCCTTCCGTGAACTTCATGATGTTGCCTTTGTGGACGAGCGTAACGGACTTTCGCCCGCCCTTGATCGCGTAATCGATCGCTGCCTTCACCAGCCGGCGCGAGCCTTCCGCGCTCACTGGCTTGATGCCGAAGCCGGCCGTCTGGGGGAACCGAACCTTCTTGAACCGGTCCGGGAAATGCTCTTCCAGCAGCTTCTTGAACTGCTCGACTTCGGGCGTGCCGGCGGCAAACTCAATGCCCGAATAGATGTCCTCGGTGTTCTCGCGGAAGATCACCATGTCCACCAGTTCGGGATGGCGCACCGGCGAGGGCACCCCCTTGAAGTACCGCACGGGCCGCAGGCAGACGTACAGATCCAGCAGCTGGCGCAAAGCCACGTTGAGCGACCGGATGCCACCGCCGACGGGCGTGGTGAGCGGTCCCTTGATGCCGACGAGGTACTTGCGGAAGGCCTCCACCGTCTCGTCGGGGAGCCAGTTGCCGACCGCATTGAAGGCCTCTTCGCCGGCCAAGACCTTGTACCAGGCGATCTGCCGCTTGCCGCCGTAAGCCTTGGCCACGGCCGCGTCGAACACCCGCTGCGAGGCCCGCCAGATGTCCGGCCCGGTGCCATCGCCGGCGATGAACGGAATGATCGGCCGGTCGGGCACTTCCAATCGCGAGTTCACCATCCGAATCGGTTCACCGGCAGGCACAGTCACGGCCATCGTTCACACCCTCTCGTTTCCTATTGGATCCCGCCGAACATGGGCGGTCGAATACGGACCCGGGACGCACACTCGCGCTTCCTCGGGACGTCCAGTCCCCCGTTTTACCGGATTCTCATAGTAGGCTGAAGAGCGCCTCGCAGACACGATCCACTTCGGATTCCGTCAGATGGCCGTGGAACGGCAAAGCGATCGTACGATCCGAAAGCGCCTCACAAACGGGCAGCATCCCCCGCTTGCACCCGAGTTCCTCCACGTAGAAGGGCTGCAGGTGAACCGGCGGGAAGTAATTGCTGGCCCCGATCCCCTGCTTGCGGAGGTTTTCGATGATCTGATCCCGCTGGGCGGGCGTGTAGTCATCGTTCAGCCGAATCACCATGACGAACCAACTGATCCGGCAGTCGGGAAGGATTTTCTGAAGCCGGAATCGAGGGTGCCCTTTCAGCCGGGCGACATACATCTCCGCGACGTTCCGCCGGTTGGCGAGGATCTCCTCCAGCCGGCCCATCTGGGCGATGCCCAAAGCACAGTTGATGTCGCTCAGGCGGTAGTTGTAGCCGAGCCGGGCGTGGCCCAGCCACCCCATGCCTTCCCGCCCCTGGTTCCGCATGGAGCTGGCCAGCTTGTAGATGGCTTCGTCGTTCGTGACGATCATACCCCCTTCGCCGGTGGTGATTTGCTTGTTGGGGTAGAAGCCGAAGACGCCGGCGTCGCCCAGCGTGCCCGCCTTGCGGCCCTTGTAGGTGGCCCCCAGAGCCTCGCAGGAATCCTCGAAGACTCGCAGACCATGCTTGTCCGCGATCCGGCGGATGGGATCCATGTCGGCCGGCTGGCCGAAGACGTCTACCGGAAGAAGAGCCTTGGTCCGGGGGGTGATGGCGGCCTCGATCTTGGCGGGGTCGATGTTCCAGGTATCCGGATCGACATCCACGAACACGGGGCGGCCCCCGTCGAACATGATGCAGTTGGCGCTGGCGATGAAAGTGAAGGAGGGAACGATCACCTCGTCGCCACGGCCGATGCCCATGGCCCGCATGACCAGGTGCATGGCGCTGGTCCCGCTGTTGACGGCCACGGCATACTTCACGCCGAGATAGTCACGGAAGGCCTGCTCGAATTCGGGCACCTTGGGGCCCAACGACAGATTCGGCGTCATCAATACGGCTTGAACGGCCTCGCGCTCCGCCTGGGAGATGTCGGGCCGGGAAAGGGGAATCTGCATTCTTTTCTCCAGGACAAAACTGGTCACCACGAGCCGCGACCGTGGGGGAGCAGGCACGCTCGATCGAGCGAAGCGCGATCCGGCGCCGGGGACATCGGTCCCCCGACCTGCCGCGTTTCAGCATAGGTAAAAACAGATCGGCATTATAGCGGACCTGACTTTCGGCCGACATATTCCTTCAAGGCCGGCTGCAGCCCCGGCCATGGCAGGCCAGACCCTGCAGGCCCATCTGGCACCCCAAGCCGGCCTTTGCCAATCGGGGGCAACGGCGCGTATAGTGGCCAGCCCGCCGGGCAACGGAATGCCGGTAAGGCCGCCCGGAAACTGTTCGCAAGGAGCATCAACTTGTACGACGCACTTCTCAAAAAGATCGACAAGAAAGAGGCCAAGGTTGGCATTCTCGGTATGGGCTACGTCGGGTTGCCGCTCGCCGAGGTGTTCTGCGGGGCCGGCTTCCCCACGCTGGGCTTCGACATCGACCCCGAGAAAGTCCGCAAGCTCAACGCGGGCAAGAGCTATATCCAGCACATTCCCACGCCGCGGATCAAGCAGATGCGGGAGAGCGGCCGGTTCAAGGCCAGCAACGACCCCAAGACGCTGCGGGACTGCGACGCTCTGATCATCTGCGTGCCCACGCCGCTGTCCAAGTCTCGCGACCCCGACATGACCTACGTGATCCGGACGGCCGAGACCATCGCCGGCCAGCTCCGCAAGAACCACCTCGTCGTCCTGGAAAGCACGACCTACCCCGGCACCACCCGGGAAGTGCTCGTGCCCATTCTCGAAAAGACCGGCCTGAAGGCGGGGAAGGACTTTTTCGTGGCCTTCTCGCCCGAGCGCGAGGATCCCGGTCGCAAAGACTACACCACCAGCACGATCCCCAAGGTGGTCGGCGGCCTGGACCCCAAGAGCAGCAAGCTCGCCACCACGCTGTACGCCCGCGCCGTCAAGGCGGTGGTGCCGGTGTCCTCGTGCGACATCGCCGAGGCGGCCAAGATCGTCGAGAACGTTTACCGCTGCGTGAATATCGCCATGGTGAACGAGCTCAAGATGGTCTTTGACCGCATGGGCATCGACGTGTGGGAAGTCATTGAGGCAGCCAAGACCAAGCCGTTCGGCTTCCAGGCGTTTTATCCCGGCCCGGGCCTGGGCGGCCACTGCATCCCGATCGACCCGTTCTACCTGACGTGGAAGGCGCGTCACTTCGGCATGCCCACCCGCTTTATCGAACTGGCCGGCGAGATCAACACCAGCATGCCGCACTACGTGGTCGAGCACGTGATCAAGGCCCTCAACACGCGAAAGAAAGCCATCAACGGCGCGAAGATCCTCGTGCTCGGACTGGCCTACAAGCCCAACATCGACGACATTCGTGAGTCACCCTCCATCGAGCTGATCGAGCTGCTCAAGCAGGCGGGCGCCAAGGTCGATTACAATGACCCGCATGTGCCGACCACGCACAAGCAGCGCGAGCACGATCTGCGGATGAAGTCGGTCCCGCTCACCCCCCGCAAGCTCGCGGAGTACGACTGCGTGGTCATCTCGACCAACCACGATGCTTACGACTACCAGATGATCGTGGACAACGCGAAGCTGGTCGTTGATACCCGCAACGCCTGTGCCAAGGTGAAAGGACCGAAGAAGAACGTGTTCAAGGCGTAAGAGCCTGGGCGATCCGGGAATGTCGAATGACGAAGCCCGAATGCTGGAAGCAATCACCTGTTCCCGCATTCGGGTTTCGTCATTTGTACTTGTTTCGACATTTGGTCATTCGACATTCGTCATTATCGTCGCAGGAGCGTCAGGCCCTGCGACCAAACGGTCCCACGTGCCGACCCAAGTGCTCCTTCAGCACGGCATAGTGCTCGTCCTCATGATCGAGCAGGCAGGCGTACAGAGCGTCGCGGAACAGATAACGGCCATCAGCTCCCTTGGTCGTCAGCACTGAGCCGAACGTCACGTGCAGGAGCTGCCGGCCGTGATTGTCGTTCAGGATCGAGGCTTCCAGTTCACTGTCTTTCAGTTGCGTTGACCGCGGGATGGCCGTCAACTCCGCGCTGATGTGGTAGCTCGCCTTGTCCGTATCGAATCGCTCGAAGGCAAAATCGAGGATACGCCGGAACAACGCCGGATCCTTGCGGGCCACCACGCGCAGAGCCTCGAGGTAGCTCGTGCCTGCCGTCTTGAGATGCACGAGACCGCCGGCCAGCTCGGCTGCGATGGGATACACGCTGAACTTGTCGCTGCCCGAGTGCAGGCTGAGCTTGTACGGACCGAGCGTGCGGGCGATGGCCGCATGCTGAGCGAACGAGGCGCGAAACTGCCCCAGGTCGCCTTTGTAGTCGATCCCCTTCTCGAACTCGCCCACGAGCCGCGGAGCAAGGCTCACCCACTTGACGCCGAGCCGTGTGAGCTCGCTGGCGATCAGATAATGCTCGGCCACGGTCGTCGGCGTGGCGGTCTCGTCCACGGAGACCTCCAGCTCGAACGGGCATCCGTTCCGCGTACTCTGCAAATGGCGATACATGCGTGCGGTATGCAGGATGGCCCCGCTGTATTTGACCCATCCGCGCAGAAGCGAGACTTCGTCGAACTGCACCGTCTCGCCACCCTCCAGCGCGAACGTTCGACCGAGATAGCGTTTTCGCAGATCCGCCTCGGTCGTCTCCAGGTCGCTCCAGGCGATGCGACCCGCCGCGGCCGCCAGCGACGAAGCGTCCATGGTGTCCGCTTCGCTGCACACGTGATCCCCCGGGTCGATGGTGAACATGGTGAACCCGGCGGCACTGCAGGCGTCGAGGTCGGCGGTCGTTTTGAGGTGGTCGGCGTCGCTGCCGAACCCGCTGTGCCAGCCGGCCTGAAACACGCCCCACACCGCATCGTCCATCACCTGCTGGGCACTGCGCTGCGTCCGCGTCATCTCGCGGATGGACTGCTGGGCGAGGAACGGCACGACGCCGCTGCCTTCGATGGCCTGCAGATGTCCGGGTGTGGCCAGGCCGAGCCGGTCGCCGAGGCCCGCCGACGTCGCCAGCCCTTGCACGACCGGTGCCGTCCACGGCAGGAGTCGCCGCAGGCACTTGGCCGTGGCCGCACAGGTCTCCAGGACGCCCACGCTCAACTTCGTTCCTTCGATTTCCTTGCGAGCCACCACCGGCGCCTGACACATGGCGATGTGCTGAGAATCGGTGGCCACGACTAACCGCTTCGCGCGCCCGTCCCGAGCCAGCGCCAGGACCTTGCCCTCGGCGTACGACACCGAAGCTTCGTACACCGCCAGGCCGGTGGCGGACTGCAACTCGGACGCAAGTTGCTGCCGTTGGTCTTTGCTCAATTCCGACGTCGCCGATTCAATCACGCGCTGGACCGTCTTCATCGCGGTTGCCTTTCCAAGCTCTCAGAATCCTAGGGGATGCACATCTCGCCCGGCTTCAGGCGGGCGAGACGCCCGCCCCCCGAGACCGGCCAAACATGTTACCACCAAGGTAACGGTCAGTGAAACGACGCCAGATCGCTCGTGTGCTCCGAGACCTCACGCCTGATGCTCCAATTGTCCACAGATTACAAGATTGTGCAGATGTGAAGAGCAAAGGCTGAAGCCCATAGTAACAGCAGCTTGCTTTCTTGAATTGACGAACCACAGAGGCCACGGAGAAGCAGAGGGGACATGACCCTCTGTGTTCCTCTGTGCCCTCCGCGGTTCGCTCGCAACGACAGCGATCGATGTAGGCGTCTTCTCGAGACCTGCGGCTTGAGACCTGAGACTTGAGGCTTGAGGCTTGAGGCTTGAGTTGAAGGTTTCGGCGCTACAGAAGATCGGGTCTGCATATCCGGCTAACCTTCTTCATCCGTGCCCGTCGGTGCTATCTGTGGTTCTCGTATCGACCGCTTGCAGATGAAGGCGCCGACGATGACCAGGCCCGAGGCAATCCATAGATCGACGCCCATGGGCACGCCGAGGTAGATCGAGCTGATCAGCGTGGAGAGTAGCGGCGTGAAGAACGAGAGGCTGCTCACCAGGATGATGTTCCCCTGTCGCATGGCGAAGTCCCAGAACACGTACGCGAGCAGCGTGGGAAAGAGCGTCAGGTAGGCCAGCTCCAACACAGGGCGAAGTTGCCAGTCGAGGTGGTAGCCGCCGCCGCGTACCGCGTGCACGATGGCCAGCGCGACGCCGGTGGCGGTGAGGAACAGTGGCGCGCCGCTGACACCGCGCTGCCCCGCCCATCGCCTTGCCAGGTTGGAATAAAGGGCCCAGCTCATGGCCGCTACCAGCGCCAGCGCATACGGCCAGGGATTCGTGTCCAAGCCCACTCGAAACGATGCCCACGAAAGCGATCCACCTGACTTGGCAAGGAAGGCGCCTGCCGTCGCCACGATGAGACCGGGCACGAGCCAAGGACTCGCGTTCTTGCCCAGCACGGGCACGGCCAGAGCGAGCGTCAACGCGGGCCAGAGGTATTGAATAAGACCGACTTCGATGACCTGCTGTTCGGTGGCAGCCGCCTGCAGGGCGGGATAGAGCGCGAGATTGTAGAGGACGAACAGCGCGCCGCAGCCGAGAAGGTAGTTGCGAGGCAGCCGAATGACTTTCTCGAGATAGCCGGTCCGCATCTGGGCCACCGCGACCGCCAGCCCGCCACCGACGAGGTTGGCCAATGCCGCTGATGCCAGCACTCCCAGGTGCTCGCTCGTACCGCGAGCCACCGCCACCAGGCTCGACCAGATGAGAATGGCCGCGATGCCTAAGCACGTGCCCGTGAGTTGTTCGCGAGAGGAGCGGCTCATAGGCGTGCCGTGCTGCTCGAGCCGCGGAACCAGTTGCGAAGGCGAAGGAAACTGGCCATCACCGCCCCGACGAAGCCCATGCCCACGATGCCGTTGGGGCAGGCCTGCGTTCCGCAGCAGGGGCAGACCGCGACCATGGCCACCAGCCCGGACATGCCCACCCACCAGCCGGCAAACCGCCCCGCCGCCCCCCACCAGCCGAACCGCTGCGACCGCGCCGGCGTCGAGCCCGACACGTGATCGTGCTCACACTCGCATCCGGCATGCTTGCCGCAACCGCAGTCGCGGTCAGGGGTGATGTCGCAATCCGCCATAGACGTCCCATCATACTCGACGCAAAGACCGCCAACCAACCTCCGTGTCCTTTGGGGGACGGGCATCTTGTGCATGTTTGTCCAGAGCGAGCCGCCGGGCTTGTCCCGGCGGACTCAGTGCGACGGGGTCCGGACGCCCTGCGCGAACAGACGCGTCTGCAATGGTCACTCACAGCTGATAGCTGACAGCTGAAAGCTGATCGCTGATAGCCACTCTTTCAACTCTGCTTGGGTTCGGGTTCGGCGACGGCGGCGCGAACTTCCTTGAGCAGTTCGTCCACCTTGAAAGGCTTGAAAAGAACGGCCGAAAGCCCCTCAGGCTCGGCCCGGATGATGGAGTGGCTGGGGTCGTAGCCGAAACCGGTCATGAAGATGACCGGACAGTCGGGGTGCACGTCGCGGACGGCCCGGAACACTTCGTAGCCCGTCTTGCCCGGCATGCGGATGTCGGTCAGCACGAGGTCGAAGCTGTGCTGGCTGATCATCGCGGTGGCCTCGTCGCCGTCGCGGGCGGTGTCCACCGCACAACCGAACTTGGCCAGCACGTCGCGAACGGTGTCGCGGATGATCTGCTCGTCGTCGATGACCAGCACGCGTTTGCCGGACAGCAGCGGGTCGGCCGCCGGTTGCTTGGGCCTCGCTCCCAGGATCCCGCCGTCAGGCTTGGTGACCTGCTTGACCGACTCCTTGATCTTCGCCACGTTGTCGATGATCGCCTGCAACCGATGCCGCAGGTCGTCGTGCCCGATGTAGTCCTCCATGAGCGTGCTGGCGTCACAGAGGATGTCGGCCAGTGGTGTGGCGATCTCGTTGAGCACGTTGTCGGCCAGGCGGCCCGTCGTGGTGTGCCGCTCGACCACCAGCACTTCCAGCATGTGCAGCGAGATGGCGATGTAGCGACCGAAGATCTCGGCGAACTGCCGATCATCTTCGGTGAACGCGGCCACGCTGCGGGCCTCGATGTTGAACGTGCCGATTACCTGGTCGTGTAAATAAAGAGGCACGGTCAAGCTTGACCGTGCCTCCTGAATACCGCGCAGGTATCGAGGATCATTGCGAACGTCCGGACAAATATAGCTACGGCCCGTCGCCGCCACGTAGCCGCTGATCCCGCTGTTTTCCGTGGACGCGTAAATGTCGATCTGCTGCGCCTCCGGCGGCAACCCCGCACAGAGCACGATTTCGAGCTTGTTCGTCTCTTTGTTCAGCAGCCGAATTGCGAAGTTGTCGAAGTTCAGCAGTTCGCGGGTGTAGCGGAGGATCTTGCGTTCGAGCAGGTCGAGGCGCTGGCGGATGTTCAGCTTCTGCATCTGCTCGGCATCGAAGCGAACCAGCTCGCGGCCGGCGTTGTCGATGGCGTCCATCTTTCGCTGCAGCCGGCGAGCCCGTGTGGATTCGGTTACCACCACGACCATCCGATCCGGCATCTGAGCCTCGCGAGCCAGCGGCGTGACGGTGGCATCGAAATAACGTTCGTCTTCGGTCGTCAGACTGATCGAGCGAGCCCGGGACTGCTCCGAATCGGCGGATGAATCGCCGAAGGCTTCGCTGCACAGTTGCTGAATGCGGGTCCGCACCTGCTCGGGTAGTCCATTGTAGCTGGCATTCGACCAACTAGGACAGCCCTGCAGGTCGAGCATGCAGACGCCCTGGTCGATGGCATCGAGCACGGTGGCCAGATGAACGGTGGCGGCCTGCCGGGCTTCCAGCAACTGCTGGGCGGGCCCGACGACCAGGTCATACTGACCGGATCGCAGTTCTTCGATGGCGGATGGGAAGTCGGGAGCGGTTCGGACCGTGCCTGCCTGACTGAGAAGATCGACCAGCGAGCCGGCCGGCTCACCGGAAGTCGGCAGAATGACAAGAATCTTCTCGGCCACGGCAGGTATCGCGCCCATCGGTATGAATACCAAATCTCGTGCCACGTAAACCACTAAACCTTAGATGGTATCCGCGGCGGATTCCCGATACAACCCAAAAGGGCATCGAACACGCCAAAACCGGAAAAAATGCACCCGGCCTCCCGCGGTTTGGGTTGGTTCCGGGCGCGAACCGGCGTCGTGCCCCTACTCAAAGGATTATTGTCCCCCTCCACCGGCGGGCACAGGTCCGTGCCGCGAATCGTCACGAGGCCGGTTCGGACGCTGCAAATCAGGTCCGGCGGTCGGCTGCACGTTCATTTGGGCAAGCATAATGGGGCACAACCACTCAGCTACAAAACGGCGGTTAGCCCAGCCCACGTGTCCGCCCATGTGCCCGGACTCGGCCATTTTCCGCGAATACGGCTGTTGCCGCAGGTGAGTCGCGTAAAGACGCCGTTCCTCCTCATCCAGCCCCCAGGGCATTTGGAACCCCACCGCACCGGCCGCACTGGTGTGCCGGCCGTCAATGGTCCCCATCAGGAGCGTGCCGGCTTTCAGGAAGCCGACATCGTGACGTGAATAAAAGTTCCACACGCCATGGCGAGTCTTGCGCAGCGCTTTCGTCAGGTTGTAATCTGGCGAAATGGCCGGAGCCAAGAGAATGGCCGACGTGATCCGCCGCCCTTCGGGCAACGCTTCCAGGGCCAATACGGCGACTCCCCCCCCGCCGGAATGTCCGATAATGTGAACCGGCCGCCCCGGATATTTGGTCTGATAGGCGACAATCTTTTGTGCGATGCGGCGGGCTTCGTCTTTGTTCCGTTCCAACGCTCGCAGGTTCACCGGAAACAGCAGTACCGAACCGGCCGTCCAGTCGTACACTTCCAACGCCCCCGGCCACCCGCCGTCCACCAGCCCCTTGGCAACGTCGGCATTGAGCGTGCTCGTCCCCTCGATGCCCGGCAGGATGATCGTGTAACCACGCTCCAGACGCGCGGGTGTGAGTTGCCGAGCGGGCGAGCAACCGGCCAGAAGTGGAACGAACAGAACGCCGCAGACGCCCAGCAAATCCTGCCAACACCGTTGCAAAGCAAGGGGAATGCGCACCATGGAATGATCGTGCCCACGAATGAAAGGCATCTTGTCAGAACCCCTCGCGGCTGAGTTCTCGGCCCGGCTGATCGGGCTCTGGCGGCCTTGGGATCATAATCGCCGTCATTGGGCGCAACAAGTGAGGCATCCGGTTGACTCGTGCAGACCGGCCCACCAAAATCCGGCGGCGGTCTGCAGCGACGAGTCACGAGTCAACACAATTTCCTTCGGGGCGATCTCATGAGGCGATGGGCGAACGGAAACACGAGACCGGGAGCCATGACAATCTGGCTGTCGGCGGGGCTTTACTGCCTGCTCGGCTCGGCGCCCCAGCCCGCGGCGGCCGAACCCACCATCGACTGGTACAGCCTGCGGTCCCCCGGTCCGGCCGGGCACGATATCGAGCAAGGCTCGGGCCTGTGCTTCGGAAGCATCGGCAAGCGGGACGGCCTCTGGATCGTCTGCGACCGCAATGGTGGACAATCGGCCGGTCGGATCTACCGTATTGGGCCGCAAACGCTGGTCGCGGCCCGACGCGGCGAGGCGCTCACGGCCGACGAGGAGTTCGTCATCACGCCGCCGCGGGAGGGCTGGCCGGCGTTTCGTGCCGCCCACCCCAACTTGGGCGACATGGCGACCAACGCCGAAGTGCTCGACCACCTTCAACAGCGCGTCGAAGCCGGCCTTCGCGGGACCGACGGCCCGCGGCTGGACCTCGAGGCCGTCACCATCGGCCCCGGCGTCGGATCGCCGGCGGAATCCCACTTGTTCGTCGTCGCCGAGGAGCCGTACTCGCTCGTTTTGGAGCTGGCCATCGCCGATCCGGAGCCGATTGCTGGTGCAGACATGCCGAACGGCCCCTCGCAAGCCCGGCTGGTGGCCACCTACCGCTACATCGAGGTCGAGCAAGACCGCGGCGCGGACAGCAACGACGGGCTGGAGGGCATCGCCTATGCCGGATCGCCGGGCCGATTCTGGTGGGTAGAGGAAGGCACCCGCCTGCACAAGCCGGATGCGCATCCCCGCCTGTTCTTTGCCGAACCGCGTCTGGGCCTCGCCCGCCTGCTGCCCGGGGGATCGATACAGATCGACGAGATCAGCGACCGGGCGACGCACGCGGTCCGCAGCCAGAGGGTGGGCGATGCTCAGACGTTGAACGCACTCTGCCGAACGCGGGATGGGCAATTGCTGGCCGTCGATCGTAACGGCGGCTGGATCGTGCAGGTGGACCCGAAGAGCGTTACGGCCACCCGCTGGCTGAACCTCTATGATCTCTTTGGACAAAATCTGCGGGAGCTATTGGCAAGCTTTCCCGGTCCACGCCGGATGCCGTACGTGAGCATCGAAGGGCTGGCCGTCGACGGGAACGCAGATCTATGGCTGCTGGACGATCCCGCCATGCCGGAGGCGTTTCGGGCTTCGTGCCTCGTGCGGATTTCCGGGGTGTATCCGCCGCCCACGACGGATTCTCGTCCCCAGTAGCCAGGACTACTGAGACAAAGGCCGCTGAAAGGCAAGCGGCAGCGTTCAGCCCCCGCCGTTCTTTCGGGCAGTTCCCGAATCCGGATGCTCCTTGACAGGCGAGTAGTCGATCCGGTATAGTTGCCGATCTGCATTGCGGGGTGGAGCAGTTGGTAGCTCGCGAGGCTCATAACCTCGAGGTCACAGGTTCGAGTCCTGTCCCCGCTATTGACCGCTTCAGGGCCTCGGCTTCGGCCGGGGCCTTGTCGTTTCCGGCCGGTTCGCTGGCGTCCTTTCGCACGATCTCCCCGTCCGCCGTCAGCACCATCGGGCCAACGAACTGCTCGATGAAGTCCCTCATCTCGGTCGGCGTGGCCACCGTGGCAAGCGACTCTTGCGCTTCGGTGAGGGCCTGCCGCACCGCGGCGGCCAGCCGGGCGGTGTTATCGTTGGCGTCGCTGGCCAGTTCCGCCATGGCGTTCTGGAGTCGCTCGCGCTGGGCTTCCAACTCCCCGACCTGCCGCGATACCGCCCGCTTGGCCGTGGCGTCGATGTCCGGGTCCACCAGGAGCCGGGTCATCGAGCCGATCCTTTTGTCGAGTTCGCCGATCTGGCCGCGAACCCGCTGGAGCTGGTCGCGGTTGGATTGCACCAGTTTCCGCGCTTCTTCAATGGCGTCTTCAATGATCGAGTCGGCATCGGCGAAGACCTCCTGGTAGGTCGCCTTGATCCGGTCCATCAGCAGGTCTTCCCGGATGTTGGCCATGTTGTCGCAGGCGTCGCGCCCGTTTCTCTGACGGCAGCCGCATCCGTAGTAGTAGTACTCGCCCTTGCGGTTCTTGCTGGTCCACCGATAACACACGCTGCCGCACTTTTCGCAGAAGATCAACCCGGTGAACGGCCGGTAAGCCGGGGCAAGAAGCTGGCCGGTGTCTCGCCGCGGTCGCGCGTGCAAGGCCAGCCGATTCTGTGCTTCGGCGAAGGTTCCGTCGTCAATGATCCGCAGGCGTTCATCACTCTGCACGATGTGCTCTGACTCATCCCGCCACACCGGCACCCGTCGGCCGGTCCGTTTGTTGAGCTTGAAGCGTCTGCGGTTGTAAACGATCCGGCCAATGCAGATATCGTTCGTGAGGATTCGCCGAACACTCGTGTGCGTCCACGTCGGGCAACGCCGGGTTGGAATACCGCGCTTGGCCAGCCGGCGAGCAAGAGCCTTCAGACCAATCGACTCGCTGGTGTAGACTTGGAACAGCCATCGGACGACCGCCGCTTCCTCTTCGTGAACGGCGAGCCGGTGCAGGCCATCGGCTGTTGTTTCGATCCGGTAGCCGTAAGGCGGTGGTCCGCCGGTCCAAGCCTTCTGCTCGAACCGCTTGAGCAGCCCGTCCTTCGTCCGCTCTGACAACACCCGCGAATAGTGCTCGCTGATTACGAGGTGCATCCCGCGGGCCAGTGCGTCCCTGCCCTCGGTGACGCTGACCACCTCGACGCCGCCGTCCTCAAGCTGCGCGATGATCGCGCTGGTTTCGGCGAGGTTGCGGCCGAGCCGGTCGAACTTGTAGACCAGCACCCGTTCGATCTGGCCGGTTTCGGCGTCGGCCAGCAGCCGGAGCAAGGCTTCACGGCCGGCCATCGAGCGGCCGGTGCGGGCCCGGTCAACGTATTCGCGGTATGTCTTGGGCTGGAGGTCGCGGCGGCAGGCGTCGAGCTGGACTTCAATCGACGTGCCGCCATCCTGGGCGTGGGACGAGTAGCGCGCGTAGATTGCCGTCTTCTTCATGGGCCGGTCTCCTGGGCGTTGAGGATGTCCACGGCGCGGCGGGCGATGACCCGCACCAACCAGCTTCGGGCGTTGCGAATCTGCCGGCGGCTCGGTTGGAAAAGCTCGCGTGGGCCATCAACATAACCCCTTTCCTGGTTGTATTTTACGTCAGAATCGGCCGGGTTGAAAGCCCTTTCCGGCCGTTCCGCGCAAAAACCAACTTCGGCGGCACTCGGCTTCATGCTGAGTGCCTACCGGAACGGTTGCGGAGTGGCTGATGCACCGGCTCATCGCTCGCGATGTCCACCGTCTTCCCGCTGTGGCTCACGCGCGAGTTGGGAAAGCGTTTCCCAGTCGGGCATGGTGCCGGCGGTCTGGTAGGCTTTGCGGGCTTCGCGGATGGCGGCGTGCAGGGTGGGGAACTCCTGCGATTCGTCCTCGGCTTCGTGCAGGTGGCCGATGGCGCGGAGGCGGTGGGCGTAGCCTTCGCGGGTTTCTGTTAGCAAGACCAGGGCCGCGCCGAGGTGCTTCTCGATGCACTCAAGGCATGAGGCGCGGGTGACGGGTGCCGTGTCCGCCGCCGAGTTGATGGCAGACGAAGCTTCCGCCTTCGGTGGCTCACTGCTGGCGGATAGAGGGGTAGCGTCGGTCTGCGAGCGCCCGCGGCAGCCGCAGCCGCCGGTCGGCTGGGTGACGACCGGCTGGACTTGGCCGGGCTGGCGACGGACGATGGTGTTGACGCGGCGGCGTGACAGGGCCTCGGACGTGTTGATCCGGCGATGCTCGAAATGTTCGCCGATGCGCTGGGCGTACAGAACTTTGTTGCCGAGGATGGTGCACTTGTAGGCCGGCAGGCCGTCGCATTCGAGCAGGTGTTGCTCGCCCGTCCTCAGATCGTACTCCAGCGCGAACACGTCGCGTTCTGTCTGCCATGCACCGCTGATCAGAAGTGTATCGGGTTCATCCGCGCGGTAGGACACGCGATAAATGAACGCGCCGGGCAGTTCAATGTCGAAATCGCCCGACGGCTGGCGGACGTAGATCAGGTTCTCCGGGTCGGCGTGGACCAGCCGGTCGCCGTACACGAAGGCCGCACGGGTGGCATGGATGGCCACGGGCTTGCTCAAGTCATCGAGGTCCGGTCCGTCCATGCGGTAAAGGCGGTAGAGCGGGCTTTCTGATGCGCCACCGGCGATGAACGTTACGTGCCAGCCGGTGTCATCAGACCAGGCGGTGGGAGAGCACTCGGTTAGATCGTCGGGCAGGCCGGTTTCCAGTCGCCGCGGCGGCCGGTCTCCGACCGCGATCCACAGCTTCCAGCGCCGTGAACCAGCCGAAACATCCACGTCCTTCGGGCCGGATCGGCAGTAAAACAGAACGAGTTTCCCCTGATCGACGATGGCCTCGGCGTCTGAAGACGCAGCCAAGCGGGTCAGGAAGGGCATGTGCGTCAGCACGTTCTCTTGGTGAATAGCATCGAGTCTCATCATCTTCTCCAGATCAACACGAATACACGCTGGTCGTCGTTTGGCACGTCCCTGGCCAGTTGATCTGCGTGCCGGAAGCCGAGCGGCAGCCGATCTGTAGCTGCATGTAGCCGTTGTAGTAGTAGCTGGAGCAGAACTGACTTGGCAGGCCGACGAGTTGTCCGGCGTGGTTCACGCATCCCGTCCCATACCACGGATAGGAATACGGATAGCACGAACCGGTCTCGATCAGCCGCCAGAAAGCGCAGGGAGTCGCCTTGCCCGGCCCCTGGTACGGCGTCAAATCCCAGCAGGGCGTGCTGCTATTGGTGGTGAACGAGGCCAGAACGTACGGCGTGCAGCATTCGGAGCAGTGGCCGCCGGCGTTGAACAACTGCGCCTTGCCGTTGGTGCGAAGGGTGCGCTTGCCGGCTTTGAACAATCTGGCCTTGCCTGTCGTGGCCATCGTGCCGCTTCCTTAACTGGTACATGCTTCCTGCTCAACCATCTCGTTGATCCAGCCGAGCACGAGCTGGCCCTGGGCGTTGTAGTGGGCGTAGCCGAACGTGGCGGCGATCATCCAGCCCGCTGAGGGGCGCTTCCATTTGTGGGGCGAGGCGGTGGGATTGACGCCCGTCGCGAGCGTCTGGTTCGTCACGGGATCGACCACGCTGTAGGTCCAACTGGCGGCCGTGGTGCTGGTGCCTTGCGAGCCACCCGTCTGGGTCAGGTTCACCGGGAACACCGTCGGAGACCAGCGGCCCAGACGCACGACGGCCCATCTGACTCCCGTGCCGGAGTCCTTCCACAGGATTTGCGCCGCTCCGCCGCCGCTGCTCTTGAGGTAGGCGGCCGAGCCGTCCGCGATGTCGGCGTGCCAGTGGTTGGCGTTGGCGATGTCGATCTTTACTGGGCAAACGCCGGATACCCAAGCCCAGCCGAGTGCGCCATTGCGTATCGGCTCGGCCAGGACGCCGAACTTGCCCCAGTGATTCGCCGCCGTCGGTGTCACACCTGACAGCGCTGGCCGGTTGACAAACTGATCGAGGTTGTCGGCCGGCTGGATGAGCGGCGTGTTGATGCCCAGAATCTCGAACCGCGCGCGATCCGCGCCGCTGATGTTCTTGAGGAGCACCATGCCGCTGTCATTTGAACTCGACAGCGCTGTGCGCTGCTGGCCGAGTTGGCGGTCCTGGTAATCCCTGGCCGCGTCAATGAAGGCGTTGAACGTCTGGGCCGGGATGACCAGCGGCGAACCGGATTGGACTTTCTTCAACTCGCCCATCGCTCACACCCCGATCCCCATCAGGCTGAAGTCGCCGTACTCGTACACCCGCTCCACGTAGGCGGCCAGCGGGCGCTTCACCAGAGCCTTGGCCGCAGTGTCTTCCGTTTCGGCATAGCGAATCCACAGGTACTCCCACCCCTTCTTGCTGATGCCGCTGATGGAGCCGACGGTGATGTTGGACTTGTTCGGCGAGGCGGCGAAACGATAGGTGATCTCCCAGGCCTGGAGGCCCCGCTTGGTGCCGGATGCTCCGAGGAACAGAACCTCGCCGGTCGCGAAACCCTTCCACGGCAAGCCGTTGACCCGACCGGTGAGGTTGAACAGCGTCGCCTTGTAGGCCGGGGCAACCACGATGTCCGGCAAGAAGTGCGTCTCGCTGAAGTGATAGACGGGGACGGTGATGTCCACACCCTCGACGTTGTCGTCGGTCACCCCGATGGCCCCACCGAAGTTCGGCGGCGTGCCGACCGCGCCATAGGCTGCGACCGTCTCCAGCGACTGGGTGATGTGCGTCGTCCCGCCGCCGGTGTCGAACGAGAACGTCGATTCGTTTTCCTGGGGCACGATGCCGTAGCGAACGATGCCCTCCCAAATGTCGTTGGCCACCGGCTCCACCGAGGCGCTCTCGCGTGGGATGACCCACAAACCGTTGCCGTAGAAATCATAGACCAACGGGCTGGCCGCTTCGAGCGCGACCCGCGCGGCCACGTCGTCGTTCGTGCCGCGAATGTTGTAGCGCAGCTCAGCCGAGGGGTTGGTGCCCATCGTGACCTGCCGGCTCTCGAATCGTTCTTCAACGGTGATCGGCACGGTGCCTCCTTATCAGGCGAACGTCAGCCCGCCGGTGACCGCCGCATCCGCGAGACGCTTGGTGTGTTTGGCCGTCTGCTCGCTCGCGGTGGCCGTGCGCTGGGCGGCGTCGTTGCCGGCGGCCAGGCCTTGGACCGCTACCGGGTTGAACGTGCCGGTGACGGTAATCTTGTTGGCAATCACGTCGCCGAGTCCTTCCAGGCGATCGGCCAGCCCGTCGAGCAGACCGCGCGGGCCGGCTTGCGGGGCCTTGTCTTCGGCCTCGATCTGCTCGCGTTTCTGTTTCGCCTCGGCCAGGGCATCGGCCAACTGCCGGCGGGCGTCGTCGAGTTGCTGCCGCGTCTGATCGAGTTGACTGTCTGTGGCCTGGTCGAGTTCGGCCAGCGCTTCATCCTCGGCCTCGATGATGCCGCGCAGGCGGGATTCGTGGCGCTGCTGCTCGGCTTCGCGTTTCTGCTGGCCTTCGCGCTGAAGTTGGCCGAGTTGGGCGTCCTTGTCCTGCTCGATCCGCTGCTCGGCGGCCACGAGCGCCTGGTCGGCCACAAGGTTGGCCGCATCCACGTCGAACGTCTCGTCGAACAGGCCCTTAATGTGATTCAGCGTCTTGGTCGCAACGTTCTTGATCGTGGCCCAGGTCACCTCCAGGAAGCTGGTGAACCGCTTCCAGGTCCGCGAGATGAACGCCGTGGCCTCGATCCAGCCGACCTTCAGTCCGTGCCAGACGAACTCCGCGCCGCTCAACACGCCGGTCCACATCTGCTGGGCCTGCGTGAGCATAAACCGCTTGACCGCAAGCCATGTGCGGTTCAGGGCGGCCACGCCTTCTTGCCAGGCGAGCTTGAGGGCCAGCCACAGGATGCGCGCGGCCAAGGCTACGTCGCCGGCGGCCAAGGCGTCGGACATGCCGGTCACCACCCTGGACACGAAAGCATGAAGCCGACCGAACTGCTCGCGCAGCCACTCAAGGGCTTTGCCGGCCGCGCCGCTGTAAATGAAGACCGCCGCACCAAGGGCCGCGACCGCCGCGATGACCAAGCCAATCGGCGAGAGCAAGGCCGTGAGCGCGGAGCCGACCACGCCCAGAACGGTTCCAACTCCCGATGCGACGGCGGCCAGTCCACCGAGTGCCGCGGCCATGCCGGACACCACCCAACTCAGGCCGATGATGGCCACGCCGGCGGCGGCGACGGTCGCTGCGACCTTGGCGACGGTGACCACCACCGCCTTGTTCTGGCTGATCCAGTTGGTGACAGAAACAACTGTTCGGGTGATGGTGTTTGATAGCTCGACCACCGCTGGGGCCAATGCCGAGCCGACCACGAACGCGCCCTGTTTCACGACGCGCCACAGGATGTTCAGCGTATCGTTGAGTACGGCGGCATCCTGGGCCGTCCCCGTCGAGACAGTCAGGCCGAGCGCGCGGGCCTGCTCCCGCAGTTGCCCGATGCCTCTGGCCCCATCCTGCATCAGCGGGAGCAACTGCGTTCCCGACCGGCCAAAGACTTCCATCGCGGACGCTGCACGCAAGGTCGGGTCTTGAATCTGACTGAGCCGGTCAGCGATGAGGGCAAACTGTTGCTCGGGAGCCAGGCCCTGGAGCTTTGCCAGCGTCAGCCCCAGCTTGCCGAGTGTGTCGCCCGCGGAGGCCGAGCCGTCAGCCGCATCACCGATCACCTTCTGCATCCGGCGCAGGCCGAGTTCGAGCGTTTCCAGGTCCGCGCCGGATTGCTCAGCGGCAAATCCCAGTTCCGAGAGCGCCTCGCTGCTGACGCCCGTCCGGGCCGCCATCTTGTTCAGCGTGTCGCCGGCGCTGGAAAAGTATTTGACCGTTGCCCCGAGTGGTGCGAGCACTGAGGCGGCCACGGCGGTCATGCGCGTGCCGATGGAGCGCAACCCCTCGCCGAAGGCCCGCAATTGCCGCTGCGCCCGACGCAACCCGGCGGTGAGCTTGTCGCTCACGCCGAGTTCGACGAATGCTCGACCGGCTCGAATGCCCTGTGTGCTGGCCATTGCTCACCCTGGCCGAATACTGTTCCGCCACAACGCCGGGAACTTCGGCAGTTCCTTCTCCATTGCCGGACCCATGTAGGGTCGCCTTTGAATACGAGCCCGCGCGCGGACGCGGCGACCGCGCACGCGTTGTTCGATGACCGTCGTGCCGCCCAACTCCAGCACGCGCGGTGCTTCGCCCGGTTTATTGAGCCTCACCGGTCCGACCACGACCGAATCGGTGCCACGGTCGTAGCCGAACAGGATGAACCGGCGCAGCAGGCCGGTGTGCGAGTAAGGCGGACTGCCCGGCGACGATGTTCCTTGGCGCTTGCGGATGCTTGTGCGGGCGGCTTGACGAATGAACGCGCCCGCGCGCGACAGCACCCCACGCTTGGCTTTGTTCACCGCCCGCGCGACCATTGGCCGGTCGAAGAACAGTTCTTTGATCCGCAGGTCGATCATTCCGTCTTGCCATTCTTCTCGACCTTGCCGACGGCCAACCGCATGGCCGCACCGGTCAGGCCGGCGATGGTGGTGCCGATGGCGACGTACTGCTGCTCGGTGAGCCAGTTGGCCGCGCCGTCAATCAATACGTCCAAACTCCAGACCGCGCCCAGCAGGCTGAGAAGCAGGCTGCCGATGAGTGTCTTCTTGCCGTCCAGCCACGTCAGCATGAGGTTGTGCCTCCAGTACGAACCCCGGCTCGTCCTTGGCCGGGTCGTTCAGATAGTACTTGCCGCCCAGATGCACATGCAGCGTGCAGCCTGCGAGCAACAGGCCGCACACGCACGCGAACCATGTCACGCGATGCCGTTTGCTCACGGCTCCTCCCGATTCGCCGGCTGC
>Ga0116169_1000504_pt1 | contig 40408 bp, 17 predicted proteins | sample AD_UKC130_MetaG_FD_89796 | JGI IMG/M metagenome (GOLD analysis project Ga0116169, IMG submission 89796) | Active sludge microbial communities of municipal wastewater-treating anaerobic digesters from Canada - AD_UKC130_MetaG | ecosystem: Engineered > Bioreactor > Anaerobic > Digestate | place...
ACGGCCGGTGAAAAAAATGTCGACCTAAGGGTGCTTAATCTGGACTGAGAAAATGTCACCCCTTCTAGAATGCTTACAGGGCGGCTATGTCACAGGCCGATAACACAAACAGCCTTTTCCCGTTGACAGAATAGTTATTGTTGCATAGAATAGAGATAACTTAATACGAAAAAAGAACAGGCGGACGGAGTTTCCGTTGCAGCCGGGCCTTTATGGCAGCAGGTTAAAACCTGTGGGACTTGTTATACAATCAGCCCGCAGGTTTTTTGCTTAATATGCTGGGGAGGTGTTGGGGATTGCAGCAGGTTTGCCGGCGGGGAGAAAAAGTGGCCTTATACTGTCTCCTGGGCAATATAGCCCTGGCCCTGTTGAAAGCACTGGCCGGCCTCTACGGGGGTAGCAAAGCCATGCTGGCCGATGCTTTTAACTCGGCAGCGGATTCCCTGACCACCCTGGCGGTCTATGCCGCCCTAAAAATTGCCCGGAAGCCGGCGGATCTCTGCCACCACTACGGGCACGGAAAGGTTGAGCCCCTGGTGGCGTCCCTGGTGGGCGCCAGTCTCCTGTTCACCGCGGCCCTGATCATCCGGGATATTGCTGCTGCGGTCTTGGGGCACCGGCTGGTAACCCCTTCCCTCCTGGTGGTGGTCATGGCCCTGGCTTCCATAGTGGCCAAGGAAATCATGTTCCGGATCAGCTACCGCACCGCCGTTGCTCTCGGCAGCGAGTCCTTGCTGGCCAGTGCCTGGGATCATCGCTCCGATGTTTTCTCTTCCCTGGGCGTCTTATTGAGTGTCGTCGGCAGCATCCTGGGAGCGCATCTGAATATCCAGTGGCTCCGCTACCTGGATCCCCTGGCCGGGCTGCTGATGGCCTGTTTAATCGTGAAAGTGGCCCTGGAAATCTTGAGCCGCTCCATTCACCATTTAATGGATGCCGCCCCCCGGGAAGAGCTGATGGAAGAGATCCGGCAGCTGGCGGAAGGGACGGAAGGGGTGCGGGGAGTATCCTGGATCCGGGGCCGCTATGTCGGTTCCCGGCTCTATATAGACCTGGCCATAAAAGTGGAAGGGACAAAGACGGTGCATGAAGGCCACCGGATCGCCCACTCGATCAAAGATGCCATTTTGGAGGCCGACACCGGCGTCGGAGACGTCCTGGTTCACGTCGACCCCCATGATGACGAGGCGGGCCGGTCGGCCTCACCCGCCCTGGATTGAAAACGCCGGCAAAAGGCTAGCTGCCGGCGGCGTCCCAGCGGCCTTCCTGGCGCAGCTTCTCCACGATGGCTTCCGCCAAAACTTTAAGCTCCTTCTTGTCTACCTTGGCCACCCTGGTCAGGGGGAAATCCTTGTCTGCGGGCCAGATCTCCACGTGCTGCGGGCGCTTGTAGGCGGCGATGCCCTGGGCGCAGTACTCTAAAATTTCCTCGGCGGTGAGCTCCACGCCCTTCTTGGGGCGCACAAAGGCGAAGATGCCCTCGTCGTAGATCTTGTGGCTGACGCCCACCACGTCTACCAGGTCCACTTTGGGGTGCTGGGCGATAAAGTCTTGCACCTCGTCGGGGAAGACCTGGTAGCCTTTCTGCTTGATCACAAACTTCTGGCGCCCGGCCAGGTAAAGGGCTTTGTAGCTGCCCATGTCCTTGAAGTAGCCCATGTCGCCGGTATAAAGAATGCCGTCCTTGGAGATGGCCTTGGCCGTCTCTTCCGGCATGTTGTAGTACCCCAGGAAAACAATGGGGCCGCTGACGCAGATGTGCCCCGTCTCGCCCAGGGGCAGTTCCTCCCCGGCGTAGCCGTCCTCCCGCATGGGTTTGCGGATGGTGATGGGGGCCAGATCTTCAAAGGCCATGCCCACCTGCCCGGTCATCTCTTCTACCGAGATCCCTTTCGGAGTGAAAGAATAGATGCCGGCGGTCTCCGTCATCCCCATGCCGGTGCCGAAGTAGGGTGCCATCTGGGAGAGCTTGGTAAGGAAGACGCTGTCCACGGCGGAGCCGCCGTAGATGGCGTATTTCAAGCTGGAGAGATCGTATTGGTCGTATTCGGCCAGGGCCCATTCCAGGCGGTACTGGGTGGGTATCTGGCCGAAGACAGTAACCTTGTGCTTCTGGATGGCTTCCAGGGTCAGCTTGGGATCGAAGATGCGCAGCAGGACGGTGGTGCCGCCGGTGTAAAAAGTGGTCATCAACTGTTCGGTGACGCAACCCACGTGGCTGGGCGGGAGGTTGACCAGCATTATCATCTCCTCGCCGGGCTCCTGAACGCCGCGATTGAGCACCTCGTTCTGGATGATGATGTTTTCGTGGCACATTACCGCCGGTTTGGGTTCCCCCGTTGTTCCTGTGGTGAAGATGATCAGGGCGGGGGTGCGGGTGTTTACTTGAGCATAGGCTTTCTCCAGGCGGCGGGTAAAAATATTTTTCAGCATGAGGCCAATGATTTTGCCCTTGGCCATCATCTCCGTAATGCTTATGGCCCCCTCCAGGAGTTCCCCGGGCTTGGGATCGGGGGTAAACTGGACCAGGTGGCGGACGTAGGGGCAGTTCTCTTTTACCGCCCGCCCCACTTCCCGGAAATCCCGTACGGGGGTATTTCCCAGGAAGAAGAAGGCCTTGGGCTTGATCTTCTCCAGGTCGCGCACCACTTCCATCTCTTTTAAGCGCACGTCCAGGGGGGCGATAATGGCGCCGATCTTGAAGCAGGCATACATGAGGATAATGTGTTCGGGTACCAGAACCAGCATAGTGGCGACCCGGTCTCCTTTTTCAATCCCCATGTCCAGCAGGCGCAGTGCAAAGAAGTCTATCAATTTGTTGAACTGGCGGTAGGTAATTGTTTTGCCGTCTTCGTGCTGGATCATGGCGGGCTTGTCGGGGCGCTCCCGGGCCCATTTTTCCACGTAGGAATTAAGCAGCGGAAGCTTCCAGGCGGCGTTTTCCATCGGTTTACCTCCCTTTAGCAGTTGCAGGTTGCTGTCAGATCTTTCGCTCACATTTAACCTTAAACCCAATTTTAACCTTTGAGAAGATGCATTCTTAAAAGTATTATACCAAAAATAAAGAAAGTCTGCATATTATAAAAATTAATTCTAGGTTGTAAAGAGAAAGGGTTTTTTACCTTTTTGCAAAAGGGACGGTCTTCTTTTTAAGGGGGGCGCTATAAAAGGCGGACGGAACGGGGGAGCTCTTGCTTTTTATTTTATCCAGCGGTTCTAATCCAGGGGTTCATAATTGTGCCAGGGGGTAAAGGCAATCATTTTAACCCGGTCGTCCGATGATTTTATATAAGGGGGGTAGGTGTGCACCAGGGCGTCGTTGATCAGCCGGTCGCCGGGTTCTGTTCCCTGGTAGGGGGCGATCATCAGGCTGAACTGCTGCCTTCCTCCCCTGAAAGTGGGGGCGCAGGACATGTGGGCCTCGGACATGACGGCAAACCCCTTTTGGACCAGGCCCACCCTGGCGGCGGCATATTTCAGCTGCCGGCCGCCGTAAACGCCGAAGGGATTAATCATGAGCTTGTCCCGGCCCTCTTCTTTTCTTAGCCGGATCCGGCAAAAGGCAAAATTGCTGTCCGCCGCCGCGCTCTGAGCGATAAGCAGCCCCTGGCCGCCGGCGGTGAAAGCAATAAAGCTGCAGGTAATGGCATTGTTTCCAGAATCAAACTGGTGGTTCGGGCCAAACCGGCCGTAATCCAGATCAAAATAGCTGATTTCGCCCAGGTAGTTATGCTTGTACACCCGGATGGGCTCTTCCAGGCTGCCCCGGAAGGAAGGGATTAGCTCCAGGGGGGCAATCTCCTGCCACCTGGTGTCGTAGCCCCTTTGCAGCCGGCGCACCTTGCTCCTTTTGGTGCCGTAGTCGGGGGTCCGGGGGTAGGATATGTCTACGTCCACGTACAGGTAGGGGAGGTCTCCCACCAGCATATATTTTTTTTCAAAGACAATGGCCTGATCCCCCTTCTTGTTCAGCAGCAGCTTGCCCCTCTCCGTCAGGATGGCGGCCTTCCCCTCCAGGCAGTTGACGGAGTAGGCAAGCTCGGCTGGTTTTAACCGGCGGTTGTGGTAGACCACGGAGGTGGAAAAGGAGCACCGCTCCAGGACCCGCCGGCTCCCGCAGTACAGCTCCAGCCCGTTTTCCTCGTTTACCGCCAGCCTCAGGGAGGCATTGCCGATGGCTCTTTCTTCGCCATAAACGGAGGCGGCCGCCTCCGCTTCCCCTTCCGCTAAGGCAACGACGCTGTCCCGGCCCCTGTAGAGCAGGGCGGTCTCCTCCCGGCCAAATACGGTGCGGTTAAAGCCCAGCTGGACCCCTTTCCCGGTCAAGCTAACCCTCCCGGTATTGCTGAGCCGGATTAATCCCTGCTTCATGCCGTCGCCCCGGAAATACCTTCCGGGGAAAAAGGCATTAATGGCGCTCCCCCTTTCCGGGGCTTGTTCCAGGGCCCGATCCAGGATCTGCCGGGCTTTGGCCAGGTTCTTCTCTACCCGGGCAAAGGCCTGCTGCAGTCTTGGCTTGCACATTGCCGGGGTGGAGAGGCCGAAATGGGTGGTGGAGTGGGCCAGGATCCGCTCTTTCAGGTTCTCCTCTATCTCCCGCCGGATGCTGTCGGCCTGTCCCGATACGGCCAGGGCGTAAGCGGAAAGGAGTCTGGTGCGGTCGATGCCGGTCCAAAGCTTGGTGTTCTCCAGCTTGTCCGACCAGGAGGAGTAGCCGTCAAAGGAGCCGTCGGCCAGGTCCTGCCCCACCTGCACCTCCTCCCGGGGCGGATGGGACTTCAGGTACTCGTACGGTGTATCAAACTTGACGTAGGGGAGGGCGCTTAAGGATTTGATGAAGTAATTTAGCCCGCCGTCCAGAAGGGGTTTTTTAAATCCCAGGGCGAAGGAGAGGGAGGTATTGAAGTACCCCTGCCAGAAATTGTCGTCGGCGTCCATGTCCACCAGCACCAGCAGATCCCGGGGAGGATCCATTTTTTCCTGCTCTTTCCGCAGTCTCTTTACCAGGCGGGTGAGCCCGAAATTGTCGTACACATCCCCCGGATTTATGGCCGGAATTAAGGCGATCCTTTCATTGCCGCCGGGGGCGGTGTACCACAGGGGATTGTAGCGCTTGGCGGTGGGCAGGAGAGGTACGAAGTTGCTGAAGCCGTTAAAGGGGATGCAGCTGTAATACACGGATACGGCCTCGATGCCCACCTGCTTGTACAGCCTGATCAAGCCGGGAGTCATCATGCACTCCTGGGGACGGACCACGGGGGCGTACTTGCCGAAGATGTCTTTTACGCCGGAGCCTCGCTCGTTGGAGATGGCCCGGCGCATATTTTCCAGAAATTCTTCTTCTGTTTCCGCCGACACAAGCCCGTTGTTGTAGGACATGATCTCCACTTCGTCGCAGCCGAGTTGGACCCTGCCCTTGATTCTCTCGATTAAGTCGGGGCAGTACTTGGGCATCATCTGTTCCAGGGAGAAATGGTTTTCCAGGTCCCAGGTGCCTCTCACCGGCACCCCGGCGTCGTTGTACCGGTCCAGGATATCCAGGCAGTACCTGATTACGCGAATATCTTTCCCGATACCGTCCTCATCCAGGGTGTCGCCGCGATAGGAATGGTATAGATTTACATGAAAGCGGAAGGCAACACTGATTTTTACATCTTCCAAACCGGCCTTTTTCATAGTCCCTTTTCTTCTTTTCTTATCCTATTCTTTTCTGGTCATGGGCCCGCCAACGTTTCTGTAAACGGCCAGTAAAAATGCGACCCTAAAAATGCTTTCACTGGACTGAGAAAATGTCACCCGCTTCCGGATTGGCTCCCGAGCACGGCCAGGCCCCAAAATGCTCGCTCTGGACTGAGAAAATGCCACCCTTTTTAGACTGCTTGCAGGATGACAATATCACAGGCTGATACCGCAGCCGATTTCTTGAAATCTATGCCTATTATACAAACTATTGATCTTTAAAACCAGCTTTCAACCGGCCGGGAACCGTTCCGAAGAAGCAGCACCTTTTCCGAGGAGTCGGTCTGCTTGGACACCTAACAGTCCGGCTCCGCTTTCGGGAATCAGCAAATGTTTACCTGTATCTATAAATATATTCAATATTGGTAATTAATAAAAATTAACTCTTAAAAAGGGTTGCCGGGAAAAATATTGAACTCAAAACAAAGTGTGCCCTTCCATAAAATACATTTGCTCCAAGAGCGGAGTTTGTACAAGAACAAAAGGGGGTCAAATTGATGAGAAAGAAAAAGAAAAGAACCGTCTCCGCTGTTGCAGCTATTATTGCCCTGGTCCTGTTTTTTTCGCCCGGCACCTTAATGGTACCCTCCCTTATGCCTGTAGCTGAAGCCGGTTCCGGTTCAGGAACGGCCGGGGGCATCGGGCTGGATCTTGTTCTTAACCCTCTGAAGCCTCTGTTGGGAATCAATTTGTCCAAATCAGGAGTGAGTGTAAACCTTAATTTGCTGGATTACCTGGAGCTAAAACTAGGACTTTCCCTGTCGGAAAAGCTGGAGCTGAGCCTTCGCCTCCACGATATTGTAGATCTCGATTTAAGCCTTATGGATCTCCTGGAGTCCCCCGAATTATTGGCCGCTTTAACCAGGGCCGTCATTGAGGTAAAAGGCTTCCGTAAAATCCATGCCATTCAGTATCCCCTCTCCACCCTGCCGGCAATCGTTAAAGCCGGAGAAGAACTGCTTATTGAATTAAATGAGGATCCCGGGAGCACCTCGGGGATCAAGATTACCCTTGCTCCTTCCTTTGCCGGCTCTCCCGGAGCCAATGCCATAACCTTAGAAGCCGGGGAGGTCGCCAAGGCCCCCAGCCGGTACTGGGTGGGGGAGCTCGCCCGGGAAGTATACTCCATCAGGGTGAAGGTCCCTTCCTTCGAGGAAGAGCCGCGCTTGCAGGAATGTCTTTATGACCTGGAAGTTTCCTGGAACGGGGGCCGCGATTCCCAGAGGCGAGCCGTCAAAGTAATCAAGGAGTATAAAGAGGACTTTAATTATGTTGTCATGGCCGATGTCCACGTGGGCTTTGAAATCCACAGCCCAGGCCGGGATTCCGTAGCGGAGTTTAAAAAGGCCATTGAAGAGATTAACCTGTTAAACCCGGAATTTGTTTTGCTGTGCGGCGACATAGTATGCGCGCAGTCTTACCCCGGGCAGTACGGGATGCTGGGAGCGGACAATCCGGAAGAAGAACTCTGGTTCGGCCACGAATATGAAAGATTTTACCACTATCTCCAGATGTTTGAGGTGCCGGTCTACCTGGTTCCCGGGAACCATGACGGCTATACCCAGACTACGGATGACGGCCGGGAATACTGGCAGGCGATGATCGGTCCCTATTATTATTCCTTTAATTACGGTGATATTCACTTTGTTGGTCTTGACACCTACCAGTGGAGCCAGCTGGATCGCCTGGGAGCCGGTCTCCTGGTTTCCACCTGGGGCGGGCAGATTGGCAAGGAAGAGCTAAAATGGCTTCGAGAAGATTTGGAAGCCAACAGGGACAAGGAAATTGTTCTTTTTGCCCACCACTCTCCCAACTGGCCGGAGGAGTGGTGGCCCGGCCGTATTCTTATTGAAGGCATTCTCCAGGGCCTGCCCGTGGTTGAGCAACTGGTCCGGGGCCTGGCCGGCCTCCCCTCTCAATACTGGACCGGCTCCGGCCGGGAGGAACTGCTGGATATCTGCAAGGAATACGGCGTCTCACTCTATTTTGCCGGCCACCGGCACATTGACGAGGTCGAACAGAATCCCAAGAACAGCAAAACCCTGTTCATCGAAACTACCGCCCTTAGAGACGGCTACCGCTATATTGAGGTAAATGACAACGTCATGGCCAGGTTTGCCTATGGCGATGAAAAATCTTCTCTGCCGGTGGGTGAACTGGATATTACTTATCCCGTTGACGAAATAAAAGAGAGCAGTGTGGCCCAGATAGCCAACAACCTGGAGCGGGACTTCCAGGGAGCCAAAGTGCGTCTTTCTGTTCCCAAGAGCGACAAGGGGTGGAAAGTGGCCGGTGATTTTGAAGGGGAAGTATTGAATCTTTTCCAGGGAACGAAGCAGAATGAAGCAGAGGTCCTGCTTGATCTCCCCGCCAACTCCTCCGGCCGGGTCTATCTTGAGCCGGCGGCTTCGGAATCGCCCCAGGATAAAAACGGCAGCGGCAGCCAGGAGGGCGGCCAGGACAAAGGCAAGGACGACCAGGGTAGCGATGAAGGCAGCGGCAAAGACGGCGGCAAAGACGGCGGCAAAGACGGCATCATAGGAGGCGGCAAAGACGGCGGCAAAGACGGCGATAAAGATGGCAGCCAGGAGCAAGGCCGGGACGATGAAGAGATCATCCTTGGGCCTGAACTTCCCCGGACAGCGGCCTTCGGCCGGCTTCTTGATTATCGCTGGTTGGCTTTAGAGGGCAGCTTGCTGTTAACGGGCATCGGACTTTACTTCAAATCGAGGAAATCGAGAAGGAAAAAAGAGGCTGTTTAAGGCACAACCGCGTTAACCCTAAAGAAAAATAAAGGCTGACGCCAGTAAAAAGGAGGCCGCCTCCTTGTTGACGGGGCGGCCTCCTGGCTTGTACATCCGACATAGTTTATGGCCTGCGGAATCGGTTTCGGGAGGCCGTGGGCGTTCTCCCGGCTTGTGCACCCCATATGGGTAACATAGCCCCCGGATCGGGTTTGGGACATCCTGGGGGGGCGCCTCGCTTGTGCACTTGACGGGGAGATTTTCTAAAGGGCTAAACGCTCTAGTCGAAGTTTATGAGGGCTCCGATTACTTTGCCGATAATGCTTACCCGGTCCCGGCTTAGCTGCCGGGGCGGGAGGCCGGGATGGCCGCTGTCAAGTACAATCTGTTTTTCAAAAACAAATACTCTGCGGATCAGCAGTTCTCTTTCATGTTCCACCAGGGCAGGATCACCGGGTCTTAAGGAACTCTCCAGCTGCACCAGGGCCAGGTCCCCTTTTTGCAGCCGGCATACGGAGGAGGGTTCCGGCACGGTAAAAGCAGCCAGCTTGGGCGGGCCGGGCAGCCAAAAGCGGTCCAAGTAGATATGGCCGTCAATGTTGGCGGGATCCAGGAGCCGGGAGGCCACCAGCGTGCTTTTCAGGATGGGGACTCTAACCAGGTCCGGAGATTCGGCTGACTCGGAGACAATTTCGGGCTCGGCAAGAAGGGCATTGATGCTCAAGCCCAGGGCGGAGGCGATGCCCTGCAGCGTTTCCAGGGAGGGATTGCTGCGGCCTTGCTCGATATCGCAGAGAAAAGAAAGAGATATGTTGGCTCGGCCGGCCAGTTGCTTCAAAGTTAGCTTTTTCTTTAGGCGGTAATTCTTTATTTTTCGACCCAGTTCCATTTGTTCACCTATAGCTCGCCCTTTTTCTCTGCAGAGATATTATCATATTGAGGTTGGAAAAGGCAGGGATAGCGTTTACGTATTTGGCGTAATATGGTGAAAATGGGAGATAATCTAGGAATAGGGACAGGAGAGCGTCGATAAAGGGGAGCAAGCAAGCCGGGGTGCATTTGGCAAAATTACGTTGATAGCGTATATTGGCTAGGGGTTTATTTTGACCCTTCAGTTTGACCCTTCAGTAGGAGTGATTATTATTGTTGCACAGGATCAAGCAGAGCTAATTGAGCAGATGCGCAGGGAGCTGGAGAGATTATACCTCCTCAAGGGTAGTTTGCATAATCCGGAGGTGCAGGCCAAAAGCAGGGAACTGGACCGAGAGCTCAACCGCCTGCTCCGGTTGCAGGGCTCAGGAGCAGGCCCCGTTTAATCCCCGCCTGGCGGCAAAAGCGCAAAGAGGCCGAGTTTCCGGGGTTTGAACGGTATATTTCGGGGCAGCAGCCCGCGGGTAATACAAAGACCTTAACGTGTTAACCGGGATAAAGCTGTTTTCATGCTTCGTGTATTTCCGAGGCCGCCCGGCCACCGTTTTCCCTTAGATCCTCTGGCGGATAGAAGAAAGGGGAGCTTTACTGCTCCCCGTTTCTCTTTTTCGATTTGCTCCGGCTCTGGCCAGTCGCCGCCTTGGCGGCTGCGCTTTCTTACCGGCGCAGCATGACCTCCTCGTTGGCGACCAGGTGCATCTGCTGCAGGGCCATGAGCATGGAGACGGTAGATTCCCCGCCCTGGTTCCGGTTGACTCCTCCCGGCTCCAGGCCGTCGTAGCATCCTCCGCTGGAGAAGTCGTAGAGCACCTGGTGGGCGCTGTTGTTGCCGAAAAACCAGTTGAAGGACCAATCCATGGCGATTATCCAGCGGTATTCCCCCGTGGCCAGGTACGCCCCGTAGCAGGCGTCCACCAGGGCGGCCGCATCCAGGGGCTGCTGGTCAAAGCGGGCTTTTTCCCCTCCCTTGCGGTACCAGCCCTGGTTGCCCACCAGGGAGAGGTAGCCGTGTTCGGGGTCCGTCTGAATGGATATCAGCCATTCCAGGGCTTGCAGCCCCGCCTCCAGCATCTCTTCATTGTCCAGGTACTTGCCGGCGGCGATGAGCGCCTGGGGCAGGCGGGCGTTGTCATAAGTAACTATATCTTCAAACCAGAACCAGCCCGGTTCGGCATTCTCCTTGTATTTCCCAAAAAGCCGGCTGCTCAATTGCTCCACCAGGTTGCGGGCTTCGGTATCGCCCCCGAAATGCTTCAGGTAATAGAGGGCCCCCAGGATGGAGAAGGCCCAGGCCCGGGGCGAGCTAAATGTCAAAGGCGCCCCCACGGCCTGCCTGAACAGGTGGGAGGCCAGGGAAAGCACGGCCTGGTTGGGCGGGTTGGCCACGGCATAGCCCAGGGCCCAGAGGCCGCGGCCGTGGCAATCTTCAGAGCCCACTTCTTCCAGCCACTGGCGCTGATAGGAGAGGAAGTTAAGCAGCCTTCCTTTTCCTGCTTCCAGGGCATGGTGAATAAAGCTCAGGTAGGTTTTAATCAAGCCCAGGGTGGACTCGTCCTTGTGCAGCCGCCAGTTTTGCAGCACGGCAATCAAGGCCCGGGCATTGTCGTCGGTGCAATAGCCGTAGCGGCGGTCGGGCACGAAATAGAGGGCGTGCTGGAACAGGCCCGTATCATCGGTGAGATTGCGCAGGTGCTTCAGGTTGACTTCGGGCAAGCTGGAGCTTTCTGTAACGGCGATTTCCTGGGGCAGGGTGAGAATCTGGGCGCAATAATTTTGCCGGGCATTGTCGAAAGCGAAGGCATATTTCCGGGCCACCTCTTTCCAGATCATCTGGCGCCCAAACTGGTAGGCTTGTTTGCGCATGCTGTTGCGCTTTTCTTCGTCCAGCAGCAGCTCCACGATGGCGGCGGCCAGGGCCTTGCTGTCCCGGGGCGGCACCAGCATCCCCCTCCCGTCGGCCAGCATCTCCTGGGCGTACCAATACGGCGTAGAGATGATGGCTTTGCCGCAGGCTATGGCGTAGGCCAGGGTCCCGGAGACGGCCTGCTCCTGGCTAATGTACGGAGTGATGTAAATATCAGTAGCCACCAGGAACTGAATCAGTTTCTCCAGGGTGACATACTGGTTGTAAAAAGCCACGTTTTTCGTCAGGCCTAGTTTCCGGACCAGCTTCTCCAGGGAGAGGCGGTACTGCTCCCCGTGAACCCTTTTCACCTCGGGGTGGGTGGCTCCCAGGATAATATAAAGGGCGTTGGGGACCTCCTTTACTACTTCCGCCATGGCTTCGATGGCATATTCCAGGCCTTTGCTGGGGCTCAGCAGACCAAAGGTAAGCAGCACCTTTTTCCCCTCGGCCTGGAACTGGTCCTTGTAGTAGGCGGGGTCCAGGAAAGGCACATCCGGGGCGCCGTGATGGATCATGGTGATCTTGCTTTCGGGAACGCCGTAAACCTCCTGGAGCAATTTCCCGGCCATGCCGGCCTGGACTACGACCAGGGTGGAATGCTGGCAGATCCGGGAAAGGGTCTGTTTCTGCCCCGGAGACGGATCCCGGAGGACCGTGTGCAGGGTGGTGACTACGGGCTTGTTCAGGGAAGCCAGCAAATGGAGAATATAGTTCCCGTCTTCACCGCCAAAAATACCGAATTCATGCTGCAGGCTGACTACTTCTATGGGCGAGAGGTTGATGAAATCCGCTGCCCGCCGGTAATCCCCCCGGTGCTGATCCCGGATGTGGAAGGTTACCTCCCGGCTGTAACTGTATTGTTCCTGGCTTTTGTTCAAGGCGATTACTTCCAGCAGGGTCTCTTCTTTAAGTTTTGAATTGACCTGGTACATTTTATTAATGCTGTCCAGCAGGTCGGCGGTATAGGTGGCGAGGCCGCACTGGCGGGGTGGATAAGTTGATATAAAAGCTATTTTTAGCGGTTTGGGCATAGCGATATTCATTAATTACACCTCTTCCTTTGTAATGTTAAATCTTTAGATCTTCTAAACCGTTTTACCGCGGAAAACATTTTGCCGCGGGGAAGGGTGAAAATTCTCAACCGCCATTGCAAAAGGTGCGTTTTTGATTTGTTCCGGACAAGGACATTGGAGATGACAGCAGTTTTTTCTGGATTGGCGGAGCCGGGTCAACACCGGTACCGGCCGCGCCAGGCGGGTGTGTGTTGCTGGGTATTCTGGTTGTTCGGCACCCCTAAGAGAAGCTGGCCCGGGACATTCCCTGATATTTTAAAGGCTGTGGAGTCAGTATGGGAGCGCTTCGGTGAGTTGGGACCAGATCCGGCTTCAAATAGCTTTTCGGCTTCATAGTAAGTTGAGACACCCCTTTTATATATTTGTTTTTATCTAAAAGAGGACAGAAAATGGTGCTGTCGCGGTCAAGTCCCGGCCGTTGGATCGGTTAATTAATGGGAATAAAAATGTCTTATTGGAGCAGCTGGTAGACTGAAAATCAAATATACCCTGGACTATACTATTTATTATATATAATATTTACATTTTATACAACTCTAAGGGGCCCATGGGTAGTTTCGGGGCATTTTCTGGCTGGCTCTTGTCGAACAGGCTGCCGCTGATTCCGGGGTTTAGTATTGGCCGGCCCCGCTTTCCTTTAAGGGAGCAAACCCCCGGCGGAGGAACTTGCCGGCCTGCCCGGCGGCGCAGTCCGGGCTTGCCGGCGGAATCTTCTTTCCTTTTTGAAGGAGAAACCCGCTGCTCTCGCGAACTGTAGAGAAAGCCGATTTCCATCTTTTTGCCTTCCCCGGCGCGGCAAGGCCGAGCCGGGGGCAGGCCTTTAAATGCGGCAATGAAGCAAGAAAAAGAAGCGGCCCCCAACGCAGTCTTTGAGCAAGGGCAGTCGACTCAGTATGGATATGATGGAGGTAGGAGATGAAGGTCCAGGAAGATAGGGTAAGCAGTAAGATCTGGTTTTCGGTGATTATCTTCGGCCTATTCGGGCAGGTGGCTTGGGTAATTGAAAACATGTATTTCAACGTTTTTGTCTACAAGACCATCACCGAAGATCCGGACGTCATCGCCATCATGGTTGCCGCCAGCGCCATCGTCGCCACGGTTACCACCTTGCTCATGGGCGTGCTTTCGGATAAGCTGGGCAAGCGGAAGCTTTTTATCAGCCTGGGCTATATCATCTGGGGTTTTATAATTATGCTCTTTGCCCAAATCTCCGTCGACAATACCGCCCGGCTGTTTCCCAACCTTAATTACCTGCAATGGATCTCCATCACCGCGGCTATCGTGGTCGTTATGGACTGCGTGATGACCTTCTTCGGGTCCACGGCCAATGATGCTGCTTATAACGCCTGGGTTACCGATGTAGTCTCGGATAAGAACAGGGGCAAGGTGGAGGGAGTGATCTCCGCCCTGCCCCTGCTGGCTGTTTTGGTGGTCTTTGGCGGCTTTGACCCTCTCATCCAGGCTGAAAAGTGGGACCTCTTCTACTATATCATCGGCGGGCTGGTGAGCTTAAGCGGCTTTCTGGGCCTTTTCCTTCTCCAGGACCAGTGCAAAAAACGGGAAGAAACCTCTTATCTTCAGGATCTCATTTACGGCTTTAGGGTATCGGTGATCAAGGCCAATAAGACTCTTTACCTGGTTTTTTTGGCCATCCTGATTGCCAGCACCGCCCAGCAGGTATTTATGCCTTACTTGATCATCTACCTAGAGAACTACCTCCAGATTGCCGATTATGCCCTCCTCCTGGGCGTCGTTTTGCTCCTCTCCTCCGTGGGAAGCGTGCTCCTTGGCCGGCAGGTGGACAAGCACGGCAAGCAGAGATTCATGATCCCTTCTGTGCTGGTTTTTGCCTTTGGCAGCCTGTTAATGTACCTGCTTGGCAAGGCTGCGGGCAGCCTGGAAGCGGCAGCGCTAAAGGCTGCCCTGGCGGTCTTCGGCACCGTCATGATGCTGGGAAGCCTCCTGTTGGCGCTGGTCTTCAACGCCCTGGCCCGGGACAAGATGCCGGAATCGCAGCGGGGGCATTTTAACGGGATCCGGATGATCTTTTACGTTATGCTGCCCATGGTAATCGGCCCCTTTATCGGCTCCAACATCATCAAGGCCAGCAGCACGACTTATGTTGATGAGTACGGCCTTGTGCAATCGGTGCCTATACCGGAAATTTTCCTGGCCACCTCCCTGGTATCGCTCTTGATAATCATCCCCGCCCTGCTGCTCAATAAAAGGCTGGATGGCGAAGGGAAAAACAATAAGCCGCTGTACACCCGCTGGGGACGGGAACTGGACCGGAACAATCCACTCCCGGAATACCCCAGGCCCCAGTTGGAGCGGGACAGTTATGTAAACTTAAACGGGGTTTGGGAGTACGCCATCTACAAGCGGGATGAAGAATTTCGCGGCTACCAGGGCGAGATCGTAGTCCCTTTTTCTCCCGAAAGTCCCCTTTCCGGGGTGGGAAGAAGGGTTGCGCCCGAGGATTACCTTTACTACAAGCGGGAATTTACCATTGATGAGGGTTTTCTAAAGGATAAGACCCTGCTCCATTTCGGGGCGGTGGATTCCCATTGCGACGTCTATTTAAACGGGCAGTATTTGGGTTTTCACAGCGGCGGCTATCTCCCCTTCTCCTTCGATGTAACGGGGATTATAAAAGCGGGACCCAACGTACTAACCCTGCGGGTCAGCGATCCCACGGACACCAGCTATATCAGCCGGGGGAAGCAGGTTTTAAAGCGGGGCGGGATCTGGTATACCGCCCAATCGGGCATCTGGCAGACGGTCTGGCTGGAGAGCGTCCCCGAAGTTTATGTGGAAAAGCTCTATTTAACCCCCGATATTGACAACGGAACCATCACCATAAAACCCATCCTCTCCAGGACCCCGGAAAGGCTCCTGGCCCGGATCATGGACCACGGAGAAGTGGTGGCGGAGGCGGAGCTGGAGGCCAATGTAGACAATGTGATTAAACTGGAGGAGTTCAAGCTCTGGTCCCCGGAGACTCCCCACCTTTATGACCTGGAGATTTGCGCCGACGGGGACCGGGCGAGGAGCTATTTCGGGATGAGGAAGTTCTCCCTGGGCACCGACGAACAGGGCTGCAAGCGGATCTTCCTGAACAATAAGCCCTACTTCAACAATGGACTGCTGGATCAGGGCTACTGGCCCGACGGGCTGCTGACCCCGCCTTCGGACGAAGCCATGCGCCACGATATCCTGACCATGAAGAAGCTGGGGTTCAATATGCTGAGAAAGCATATCAAGATCGAGCCCCTGAGGTGGTACTACCACTGCGACAAGCTGGGGATGCTGGTTTGGCAGGACATGGTCAACGGCGGCGAAAAGTACAACCTGTTTACCGTGGCCGTCCTTCCCTTCCTGGGCTTTAAACTCAACGATGGTCCGAAAAACTACCGCAAATTTGGAAGGCTGGATCCCCGGGGGAGGGAGAGCTACTACCGGGAGCTGGCGGGCATGCTGGACCTGCTGTACAACGCCGTCTGCATCAACGTCTGGGTTCCCTTCAATGAGGGCTGGGGGCAGTTTGACGCTCTAAAGGCGGTGGAGTTCATCCGGGAAAGGGATGCCACCAGGCTCATCGACCACGCCAGCGGCTGGCATGACCAGGGGGGCGGCGATTTCAACAGTCCCCACGTCTACTTTGTCAAGTTTAAAATGCCTGCGGACAAAAATAGGGCCGTGGTGCTCTCGGAGTTCGGAGGCTATTCCTACCAGGTAAAGGGCCATGTTTTCAACGAAAACAAAGTCTTCGGCTACCGGAAGTTTAAAGACCGGGAGAGCTACGCCAAGGCTTTCCAGAAGCTTTACCGGGAGCAGATCATTCCTTGCCTCAGCCGGGGCTTGTCCGCCACGGTATACACGCAGCTGTCCGACGTGGAAGACGAGGTAAATGGTCTTTTTACCTACGACCGGGAGGTGTTAAAGCTTACCGCTTCCGAGTTGGCGGAAATTAACGCCCAGCTGAAATTGGGATGAAGCCGGTCCGACCCGGCATGGCGCATATTTCCCTTTTATTTTGAGGAGGTTTCTGAGCATGAAAACTGCTTCCTTGTATAAAGTACCTCTGTACGAGGTAAAAAAAATACGCGATTTGCGCGATATGCTGCAGCAGAGCGTAGCCCTCTTTGGAGACCATCCGGCGTTCATGATCAAGAAAAAACCCGGTGCTCCTTATACCACGGTTTCCATGAAGCAATTTGCCGCCGATGTGGATGCCTTGGGAACGGCGCTCTTAAAGCGCGTTCCTCACGGCAGCCGCGTGGCGATCCTGGCCGAGACCCGCTACGAATGGTATGTCTCCTATCTCGGCGTCACCAACGGAACGGGAGTTGTTGTCCCCCTTGACAAGGAACTGCCGGCCCGGGAGATTGCCAACCTGTTAAACCGGGCGGAGGCGGACGTGCTCATCTACTCGGCGGCAAAGCAACAGTTGGTGGGGGAGATTCGAGAAGAGGTTCCGGGGGTTAAGATCTTTATCTGCATGGACCCCTTGCCGGACGGGAAGGGCACCCTCTATTTCTGGGATCTGCTGGCGGAAGGCCGCCGGCTCCTGGCGGAGGGGGACCGCACCTTCCTGGATGCGCCCGTGGACCCGGAGGCGATGACCATTCTGCTGTTTACCAGCGGCACCACGGCGGAAGCCAAAGCGGTCATGCTCTGCCAGCGCAATATCTGTGCCAACCTGGAAGGCATGACCTCCATGATTTATATCGGCCCCGAGGATACCTTCTTGTCCGTTTTGCCGCTGCACCATACCTATGAATGCACCTGCGGCTTCCTTTGCCAGATATACCGGGGCAGCACCATTGCCGTCTGCGAGGGCTTGCGTTATATTCTGGCGAACATTAAGGAAAGCCGGCCCACCGTTATGCTGGTGGTCCCCGCAATGCTGGAGATGTTTCACCGGGCCATTATGAAGAAGGCAAAGGCGGACAAAAAAATGGCGCGCAAGTTTGAATTCGCCCGGAAGCTTTCGAAATTGCTGCTGCGGGTGGGCATCGATATTCGCCGCCGGTTGTTTGCCCCGGTGCACGAGACTTTCGGCGGCCGGCTGCGGATGTTTATCTGCGGCGGCGCTCCCGTGGACCCAAATATCCTGCAGGACATGCAAGACTTGGGGTTTACTTGCATACAGGGCTACGGCCTAACGGAATGTGCGCCCATCCTGGCCGTTAACCGGGATTGCTACTTCAACAACCGGGCCGCCGGCCTGCCCTTGCCCGGAGTGGAAATAAAAATAATTGACCCTGATGAAAACGGTATCGGCGAGATCGTCGGCCGCGGCCCCAATATTATGCTGGGCTACTATAAGAACCCGGAGGCAACCGCCGAAGCCATCGACGAAGAGGGCTTTTTCCATACCGGGGACCTGGGTTACATTGACCAAAAGGGCTTTTGTTACATTACCGGGCGCAAGAAAAATGTAATCGTCGCCAAGAATGGAAAGAACATCTACCCGGAAGAGATTGAATACCTGCTATCTCTTTCTCCCTATGTGGCCGAATCGCTGGTTTCCGGGGAGGAGAGCCAGCGGGATGACGTCGTCGTGACGGCAACCATTTATCCCGACATGGAGGCCGTAAAGGAGCGGCTGGGTGCCGAACCGACTCGGGAAGCCATCCAGGCGCTGCTGGAGGAAGAGGTCCAGAAGGTAAACCGGCAGCTGGTTTCCTACATGAAGATCCGCCGGGTCATCTACCGGGATACCGAGTTCGAAAAGACCACCTCCAGGAAAATCCGCCGGCAGTATAAGTAATCCAAACAAGGATTTTATTGGTTTTTGGTGAATATAATCGAATGATTAAACAATTAGTTTATTGTTTTTTATATTTCTATCATATACGAAGGGATTTTAATAATTTAATAAATTTGTATATTAAAAGCAGTTTATAACACGCCTATTGGAAACAGCTCCCAACATACTCCCTTAGTACATAGCTCTAAACGTAACTCAGGCTCCAGGAAAAATTTTGATGTTGTTGCGTTGTACGGAGGTCTATGACATGACTCAACATGGCTTTAGCAATGTTGAAGAAGAAATGGCCAAGGGGAAATTAGGTAGGCATGAAACCTTTACACCAAGATATGGTTGGCTAAAAAAAGGGTTTGATGCAGCGGTTGAAAATAAAAATATTTTTAAAGAGCCATTTGCCATTGAGAAACTTGGAGTTGGTAAGAATATGGTCAGCTCCATACGTTTTTGGTGTTTGGCTTTTAAATTAATTGACCACAACATTGAGCCAACAAAATTGGGACAAAAGTTACTAAGCAGCGATAGCGGTTTCGACCCATATTTGGAAGATGACGCCTCATTATGGTTGTTGCACTGGCAGTTGTTTATTCCGCCATTTGAAGCAGTTAGTTGGCCTTTAGCTTTTAACAAATGCAATCTATGGAGTTTTGAAACCAAAGATTTATCTAGAATTATATATAGCGCAGCGCAGTCCTATCCAGGTTTGGCTAAAGGATCTTTTAAATCTTATCAGCGAGACGCTTCCTGCATAATAAGGATGTATACCGATGAAAATGAAAAAGATTCGGAGATAGAATGTCCCTTTACCCGCTTAGGGCTTATGTATAAAACGGGAGAAAAAAATCAGGTCAGCTTCAATACTGCATTCAAACCTACGCTTCCTTCATTAATATTTGCTGCGGTTTGTTTTTCTTACGCCTCTCATTATCTTCCCCCCGGGCAAAGAAGTATATCCCTTGAGCGCTTAGTCTTTGGTGTAAATTCTCCCGGTGTTGCTTATAAACTGCCTGAAACTGCAGTAGGTACTTATCTGGATGAAGCCAGAGAACTTATTGGCGGCTTTCAACTTGTCAGCCGGCTGGGAAGTGTACAGTTATTCTTTGATGAGTTACCGGACCACCTTTACGATGAGGCATTAAATCATTTTTATAAGAAGAGATGAGATTATGATACTGTCGAACGTTATAAAATTGAATAAAAAATATGCCCGATCAATTAATATTGAACGCGATAAAACAGAGTTTGATGTTATTAACGATTATCAAGTTACCGCTAAGGCTCAGGAAGTAATCGAACGTTTTGTTGCCGCTATGGCGGGGGAAAAGGTGTCAGCCTGGTCATTGGTAGGCCCCTACGGGATGGGGAAATCGATTTTTTTAAATTACTTGCTCTCACTAACCGGCCCCAATGACTCTCACCTCACGAGAATTGCTTTAGATAAATTAAAAGCCGTCAATAAAGAGCTGCACCATCAATTTATGGAGAAAAAGATAAGTTTAACCGGAGAAGCTGGCTTTTTTCAGGTGCCTATTGTTTCATCCTTTGAAGCAATAAACACCACCTTGGCTCGCGGCTTGGAAAAAGCAATATTAACAACCAAGTTAGCCGATAAAAAATTTTTTTTACCCTATTTAAAGAGAATAAGACATAGTGAGGCAATTGAAGCTTCTACACTACTCGCGCTCTTTGAGAAAGTTATTGAATCCACTCAGACTCCGCTCATTGTAATCATTGACGAGTTTGGTAAAAATCTGGAGTACTTGTCCTACCACAACCAAAATGGCGACCTCTTTATTTTGCAGCAACTGGCGGAGAAAGAAAATGTCTATCTGTTTGTTTGTTTGCATCAGGCTTTTGAGGATTACTTATACAGCTTTTCGACGATTCAACAACAGGAATGGAACAAGGTCCAGGGGCGGTTCGAGGAGATTTCCTATGTTGAGTCGACAGCCCAAATGCTCCACTTAATCAAAACGTTGCTTACTCTTAAGGGGCCAAAAGAGTTACATGGCCGGATTAAAAAATGGGCAAAGGAGGTTGAAACTGCACTTAAGCCCATTGATTTGGCCGGGATAGAGTATCTTGATGCCGAAACTATCAGCAGCATTTATCCACTGCATCCCCTTACAGGACTGGCATTAGTCGAGCTATGCCGAAGATTTGCTCAAAACGAAAGAACCTTGGTTTCTTTCATGACCAGCGGGCACATATATGCTCTTCCTGCTCAAATGGAGAGAATCATTATAAATCCAAATAAAAAACTGCCATCAATAGGCCTGGATTGCCTCTATAATTATTTCTTTCAGCTTAGCCATACCTCTCTGGCCGGCAAGCCCTCAATTCAGCAGTTAGTTGAAATTCAAGACAAAATTGAGTCAGCTTCTCAGTATACCGATGAAGAAGCTGTTTTGCTAAAAAATATTGGTGTTCTCAATTTATTGAGTGGAACCTTGGGGCTTAAGGCAAGCCGAGAGATTATATTTGCAATAATGGAATACTCATATTGTTGGCCTCAAGATAAAATAAGGGAAATTTTAGATTCCTTAATGCAGCGCGGAGTAATTTTTAACCGGGAATATGCGGGGGAATTGCGCCTCTGGGAAGGTTCGGATTTTGATTTAAATGAAGCTATTGCCAAAGAGAAAGCAAAGTTAACTATTGTTTCTTTGGAGGAATTATTGGAAGCCAATTTGCCATTGTCCCCGGTTGTAGCTGCACGGTATGCCTTAGAGAAAGGCATAACTCGCAAATTTGAACGGCGCTGGATTGATATCGAATCATTAAACAATATGCTAAAAGATGGATTAACCCCGCGTCAGGGTTTTGATGGTCTACTCTTATATTGCTTTGGAACGGAGAAACAACCTCGTACAGACATCCCCGAAAAATGTTCCGACGGACGTCCTCTTGTGGTAGCTTATGCCCCTGTGAAGGAAGCTTTTTCGGAGATTGTATTGGAATTAGTCTCTTGCCGGCAAGTATTGGACACCTATCCTCAACTCGTCCACGATAAGGTTGCCCGCAAAGAGATTAATTATAGGATTAAAGTAGCAAGACAAAAGTTTCAAGAGCATTCGACCCAAGTTTTTAATCCAGGAGCCCCGGGGCTACTTTGGTATATAAAAGGGCGCCCGCATGAAATAAACAATTTTAGGGAATTATCAGAGAAGCTTTCTGACCTGTGTTACGAATGCTATAAGGATGCACCGACTATTCCCAATGAGATTGTAAGCGGAGAAAAGATTTCCGGTGCTGCTGTAAGAGCGAGACGGGAACTGGTGGAAGCTATGGCAACCAATGCAGAACAAGAAAATCTTGGTTTTACCGGCTGGGGCCCGGAGGTAGCCATGTACAAATCGCTCTTGCTTTCCAAAGGCTTACACAGGCAAAACCAAGAAACTGGTGCTTGGTATCTAACTTTGGAAAGCGAAGAAGTGGAACTAAACAAATTGTGGGAAGTGCTTGACAAAGAGGTAGAAGATGCTGCTGATGAGGGAATTACAATTGAAAAAATGCTGAACAGGTTGCGTCAACCGCCTTTCGGCCTCAGACAAGGCCCTGCGCTTATTTACATTGCCCTTTATATACTTGTCAAAGCAGATAATTTAACAGTGTTCCGAGAAGGGGTTTACTTGCCTTATCTGAGAGCTGCAGATATGTCTCTGCTCCTCAAGCGCCCGGCATTGTTTACTGTTAAGCGATTTATTGCCGATGAAATGCAAGATAAAATGTTTGCGGTATATAGAAATGTCTTACAAAGTCCTCAGTTGAAAGTGGATCGTAATCTTCGAAATGCAACCATGTTGGGTATAATTGGTCCTCTGATGAAATTTGTAGATTCATTGCCGCGCTATACAAAACAAACTAGGAACATTTCTAAGCGAGCTCTGCAAGCAAGGGCAGCTATAACAAATGCGGTAGATCCCATTAAATTTTTATTTAATGATTTGCCTGAAGCATTGGAAGTAGAGATAGAAGAAGGGAACGTCAATTCCTGGAGTCAATTACTGGAACACAACCTACGGTCTGTTTTGAAAGAATTAAGTCAGGCTTACGAAAAGCTTAACACAAAAATACAAGAAATTATGCTGGAGACATTTTCTTCCCCGGATATTAAACAATTACATGATTCTTTTTTAAATACAACTCCTCAATTAATGGCAATTTGTAGTGATATTGAGATGAGGCCTGTGCTGCAAGCCTTGTCTCGAAAAGAACCCGATTTGGACGGCTGGGCCAGAGGGGTTGCAGGAGCAGTAGTGAAAAAACCCGTTGATGCTTGGAAGGACGACGATTTGGCCATGTTTAAGGCTCAGCTGATCGACTACGCGGATCGTCTTGAACATTTAAAGGTTTTAGCCAAAGTTGGTAAGTCCGAAAATGTTCAGGTTATTAGCGTAATGAAGCCCGGAGGCAAAATCAAACGCGAAGTTGTTACCGTAAAAAATGAGGATCCAATAGTTGCCGGAGTAGTGAAAGAAATTTTCGATTTACCTGTTGAGAAACGCCGTACGGTATTGGCCTTGTTGGCCGACAAAATAATTTGGGGTGGTTGATATTGTGAAGGAGCGGCATATTCTTGCTTTATCCGGAGGTAAGGATAGTGCAGCCCTGGCAGTATATTTACGGGAAAAATATCCTCATCTACAAATGGAGTATGTTTTTACAGACAGTGGATGCGAGCTCCCTGAGACCTACGATTATTTGGATAGAATTAGGGCAGTATTAAATATTAACATAACGGTTATTAAGCCGGAAAAAGGTTGGGATGATTATTGGACATTGACTAAAGTTAAAAAAACACCTTACGGCATTTTTACCTATTTGCCATCGCCAAAGAATAGATGGTGTACGGAAGTTTTAAAATTGTTGCCATATGAGAAGTGGATAAAAGAAAATTTTGAGGATTGTATTGTACATAGTTATGTGGGATTACGAGCAGATGAAGCTCGGGATCGTAAAGGTTTAATTGCAAGAAACCCCAATTTAAAGGTTCACTTTCCATTTATTGAAGACGGATTGGTTTATAAAGATATTCGAGACCTTCTTCAAAATTCTGGATTAGGTTTTCCTGCATATTACAAATGGCGCAAACGTTCAGGTTGCTATTTCTGTTTTTATCAAACAAAGAGTGAATGGCTAGGGCTTCTTGAACATCATTCGGAGCTTTATTTCAAAGCTATGAAATATGAAACTTATTTGCCTGAAAAAGGAATTAAATTTACATGGCGCCAAGATTTTAGCTTAAGGGAGTTAATGAATCTTAAGAACAAATCATCAGTCATAAGTAAAGAAATGACTGATAATCTTGACTGTAAGTTGATTGATATGTTCGTGTGAGGAGGTTTGACATTGTTTCTTGAGGATTTTTTAACCAACCTTGATAGAATGGCAGCAAGACATAATAAGCCACACAAGTTTATCTTGCTGTTAACCATAATTGACTTGCTTGAATTAAAATTAACAAATCAAATTAAATATGATGAAGTTTTAAAGAAACTTTTTACAAAATACATTAGGAAATTTAATTTTCAAATTGCTGACAGGCCTTATATACCATTTTTTCATTTAAAAACTGATGGTTTTTGGCACTTAAAACCCAACGCAGGCAAAGAACTAGATTTATCAAAAATGTCTACTGTTGCGGGCCCTAGAGAACTAACTGATAATGTTGAATATGGATATTTCAGTGAAGATGTTTTTATCCTTTTACAAGATGATCGTAATAGAAATTTAGTGAGAAATAAACTGTTATCTATATTACATGAATATTCAAGCCTCGACAATGTACAACACATAAAGGAAGAAAGTAGTCCATATTTCCTCAAAAAATCATCTTTGTTTGAACATGAACAAAAAGCAATAAATAAAATTGTAAGTTTAATTGGTGAGACAACCAAAGCCTTAGCAAATGTAAATCTAGTAGACAATCAAAGCAAAAGCTATCTTGAATGTGATCTTATAGTTATATCCCCTTCGGGGATTTATGTGGTTGAACTTAAACATTGGTCTGGGAATATAGAAATTAAACAATACCAATGGCTTATTAACAAAACAAAGTATCGAACCGACCCTCACAAAAACAATAGTTTTAAGTGTAAGGTACTTAAAGGTTTATACGAACATAACTTACCTACCTTCCCCAATGTATGGGTTGAATCCGTGGTTGTGCTTACAAATCCGGACGCATCTGTTGAAAATGCAGATACACCTGATATTGCTTATAACCGGGAGCGACACAACTATACTTTTGCTTCTATCGCTGATTTTGTCTCTTTTTTAAAGAGAAGAGATGCAAAGATGGCGGTTTTGGATAATTCGCAAGTATCCGCTATTGCCAATTTTATTGCCGGATTAGACAAGCCCAAAATCAAGCAAATAGAGTACTTCGTAAACGGGTATGAAACCGTGGAATATCTTTCCCAACATCCCGAATGCATAGAACTGCTGGCTCGTCCTATCGGTATTAAAGCGAGGGGTTTACATAGGTTAAGGGTATTTCGTCAAATACAAGAAGATCCTAAGGAAAGAGAGCGACTAAGAAGAATTGCCTTAAATACACTTAACGCCGTAGAGCAGATCGGAGACAACCCCTATATCCTGAAGGTGTGGGCTATTCAAAACGAAGATGGCGACATTATCGAAGTGTCCGATTGGTCCGAGACCGGAACTTTACAAGATTTAATTTATGAGGCAAAGGGTAGGTTGCCCTTAGAACAGGCTTTGGAGATGTGCAAAAATATTGCCTTGGGGCTAAAAGAAGCCCACAAAAATAATATTATACATCGCGCTATTAAACCGGAAAATATCTTAATTAGCAACAACATACCCAAATTGATGAACTTCGATTTGTCATATCAATTGGAGGATCATCGCCTTACAGTCATACCGGATGCGTCCAAAATTAAAGACGACGGCTATGTGGCTCCGGAACTCCTAATGGGTGGCGATATAGACGAAAGCACCGATTTTTACAGCCTGGGTGTAATTGCCTACCAATTGCTTACTGGAGAGAAGCCTTTTCGGTCTTCGCGAGACTTTTTTGCCAGGGGCGGCTATTTATCTTCCCAACAAATTCAAAAGTTGGAGAATGCCGAAGTCCCGGAGAGAATAATAGATCTTCTAAAAAATATGATTGTTGCCGAGCGGAGCAAACGTTTACGGAATATAGATACGATTATTTCCACTTTTTCCGGCATAGAAGAACAAAAAAGCATTCCTGAAGAAGCAATTCCGGACAATTCCAAGCTATCCCCAGGGGATAAAGATCGTATGTTTGAAATTGTTGAGTTTGTCGGTCAAGGAGCAGAAACTCAATTATATAAGGCAAAAGTAAGGTTGTCGCCAAAAGATGAACCGGCAACAGTTGTTTTAAAAGTATTTAACCGCGAGGTTTCAATGGATCGAGTTCTTAGGGAATTGGAGATAGGTAGAGAGATCCGTTCTCCTTACGTAGTAAGGTACGAAAGTAGGCCCGACCAGTGGAAAGATAAACGCTTCTTTATCGTTATGGAGTACGTGCCGGGGCCAACCTTAAGACAAATAATTGAAAACGGCGAGAGGCCAAATCGTGTGCTTTTTAATCATATTGCTTTGTCCCTCATGGAGGGGATTCGGGCACTTCATGAGTGGGAACGTGAAGACGGGACACGAGAAACAATTGTTCATGGTGATATAAAACCCGACAATATAATAATTGCCCCAAAACAAAAACCGGTTTTGATTGATTTGGGTATAGCCGGTCCGCCTCGGGTCGATGTTTTCCAAGGCACTACCGGATATGTTCCTCCTGATTCTATACTCGGTGTGGATCGCGATTTTTCTCCCAGAGGCGATCTGTTTGCCTTTGGTGTAACTTTGTGGGAATGGCTGTTCGGGAAGAAACCGTATGATAATCCAGCTATTGGCGACAAGCCGCATATTCCCGAAGATCTGCCGGAGTTTAGAGATCTTTACCCATGGCTGGAAAAAGCGGTTGCTACTGAGCCTAGTAAAGGTTTTTCTTCCATAGCGGAAATGTGGTCCAGCTTTACCAAAAGCTTAGAAGAGGAAAAACCTCCTGAAGAAAGTGACGTAGTTGGTGACGATGAAGAAGCTGTAACTGTTATAGATGTATCAGTTCCTGACGAAAATTTTGTATCGTACCTTAATTCTCTGTCCAATGCTTCAGCCGGAAATGAAAATGCCATTGCAGAATGCCAAATACGGAACCAAAATTTCCAAAAGATACACATTCCCAATCCAATAGTAAATGTCATCTGCCGGCTGTTGGATGACGGAAGAAATGTTATTTTGACCGGCAATGCAGGTGATGGGAAAACCACCATAGCCGTAGATGTTGTTAAAAAGTTTGGAGAAGAAAATCTTCTCACGCTAAATCCCCGGCATGAGGTTGCGGGTCATTCTTTAGTGGTTATAAAGGATATGAGTGAACTGCCCAAAGAGGAACGCGTGGCTGTTTTAAAAGAAGCCATGGTTGCGGAAAAGTCCAGATACCTCATTGTTTCCAACACAGGCACTCTTTTGGATTCTTTTAGAGCTTTAAAGGATAACCGGTGCAGCAACTATAGTGGTTTGTTGAATGCGCTAAAAGCAAGCGAACCCGTTGACGTTGTGGATAATCATTTTTGTTTAATCAATATCGGTCAACTGGACAGTATAAAAACTGCATGCCGTGTTTTTGAACGCATGCTTCAGCCCGATAATTGGACAGAATGTTCCCAATGCCGATTATACGGTGATTGTCCGATAATAACAAACGTAAATGTGTTGCAGAGCAATTTAGATTTGGCAATAAACCGTATTTACTTGCTCTATAAACGCCTTTATGAATACGGTCAACGCTTGACCATGCGGCAAATGACGGGGCACTTGGCGTATGCTCTTACGGGCGGTCTACACTGTCGAGATGTTGCTAGTATGTCAATAATGGCCAGGAAGCAACACATATGGCGTTCAGGTTTTTTCAATCGCTTTTTTGGTGACGACGGGAGTAATATTATCCCTGAAGCAACAAAGCTGGTGCCGGTTCGCGTTATTCGGGAGGCCGGTTTTGGAGCGAAGCTTATTCCAAGTTTTGAAAGAAAAGCTTGGCTGAAAGAGGAGACATTTAAGATTTTAAATCAGGATGCCAGGAATATTTATGAAGAGATGTTGAAAGGCTTTTCTCCAAAAGCTATCAGTAACCCGATATTTCGGCAGCAAATTAGACGCCTGGTTTATTTTTACGGAAGATTTACTGACGAAGAGGAAAGAGCGTTTATCCCCGTATTTTTAGATTCGCCCATGCTCCTGGATTATTTGGAAATTACCGACAGCGAAAATCCTCCTTCTCAAGCACATTTGCGCAAATTGTGTATAAAAGTGTTGCATATTCTGCAAGAGCATTTTACGGGTTTTAGGTTGCCGGAAGATTCTTGGAAGAACATGAAAGACATTTTTATAACCTTGAAGTTGCCGGAGAATGTTACGGCGGTCCAGATGGTACTGGCCCGTTTCCGGGATGATGACTTTAATTTAGTCGTGGAGCCCCGTTACCAGTATGATAAGGCCAGTGGTGGAAGCAGAATGTTTGTACTGCAATATATGACCTTGCCGAACGTTCGGCTGACGTTGGACCTACCATTCTTTGATTATGTTGCCCGGCGTTATGATGGGGATATGACTTATCAACTGTCCGCTTACTATAGCAACAGGTTGGATGATTTTAAGGCCAAATTGCTCCAAGCCGATACCTCAAGTTTCCGGAAAAAAACTAATTCACTCCAGTTGATGCGCATTAGGCCGGATCGAGGCTTTGATGAATTGAATCTTCTTGTAAGTGAGGATGAATTAGAGGTGATTTGATGGGCTTGCCCAATCCCTTTCCAAGAACTCAAAAAATTTGTAAATCCGCTAACCCTGCCTTTATTTTGTTTGGTTCCCGCTTTTTCGCCGATCAGACAATTTTAGAGTTGCTTGCCGAATTTCTGTCAGTGACTTTTTCAGACAAGTGGATCGGCTCCAAAGGTCCAATCACGGATCCTTTACCATCACTATCAGAACTGCGCGGATGGGCATCGGCCGACGAAGAACAGCTGCACTATACGCCTCCTATCAAGTTAAATTTAAAGCTTTTTGCGCTTTTGTGCGCTTCGCCTTTAGATTCACGGCATCGGGTGCATGAAAAACAATACAGCAATTTAATTACTAATTTTATAAGTAGAGTCCGTTCAACTACGGAAAAGCCCGAAGAAGTAAGGGAATGGATTGAAGATTTTTTAATGGGGTTTCAGGGGGCAGGTTTTGATCGAACTTGGTGTGCGCAGACTTTTTATCCTATATCTACAAATCTATTGACTCAAGAAACTATCTGGAACCATACTGTTGCGAAGAGTAAACCTATACTGGATTGGCAAGATTCAATAAATGAATTTAAAACATATTATACTGTTTCAAGGCATCGCTTCCTAGCTCGGGGGGGAGAACTGCTCTACCTGCAGCTTTGCAATCTATTTTCGAACCCGGAACGAGACATTGAGTCTTTGGCAAAAAAACTGGAATTATCAAACGACGAATTAAACTACGGTACCCTACATGAACGTCTTCTGACGGGGTTAAACAAGCTAAAAACAATGCAGTTCGCTTCGCTGGATAAGCTGGTGGATTTCATAGAAAATCTTGATCCGGAAACCAAATGGAAGGTCAACAGGAAAAAAAGCAAATTAACCTGCGAATGGTGCCCCGAGGAAAGCTGGCCGGAGGCCTACCTTTTTGCTGTTGAAACAAGTCGTATTCTTGGAGCGATCTTGGATCCTGTTGAAAGACTGGAGTTGTTGCAGATTGGCTGTGTTCTGCAGGTACTGCGGAGTCTTTGCGCTCAAAGTCTCAGGTATGCCGACCTGATCCCAAGACAAGGAGAAGGAAGTGCCCTAGGCTATGCCTGGATATTTACTCCATTGGACGGGTGTACTCGGCAACAAAGACTGGCTTCATGCCAAAACGTGCAAATAATATTTAGGTTGATACAACGTGCTCTTAACAACAAAAATATTTTAAGTATTGTAAATGAGAACAGAGAAAATAGAACAATGGCGGCAGTGCTTCGGGAAGCTGAAACCAGATACGGACATAAGTATTTTAACTTGCTTGGCAAGCGTTTGGGAATTATTTATCCCTGGAAAGGTGCCGAGCCTCGGTTTATTTTAACAGATAAGCTGCTGCGCTATCTGGTATTATCTGTAATTCCGCCTGGAGAATCATGTGAATATCAAGATTTTAAGCGCAAAATTTATATGCATTATGGCATAGCTGTAGAAGGGGAAGAGCTCTTGGATGCGGTTAGTTGGAGCGGTCTTCCTGTCAACAGCTCTGTTCAACCGGACAACGGTTCGTGGTTTACACAAATGCTGCGAGCGGGCGGTTTTTTGGTGGAGTTGTCAGACGGGTGTTCAATAGTCCAAAATCCCTTTAGTTTGCAGGATTCGAAAGGGGTGGTTACGGCATGAAGTTTATGGCAGGAACTATTGTCAATTACATATTAGACCAAACTAAAAAAAATATAGGTCGAACACTTCGGTTTGTTTTGCCCTCTTACCCTCCCGATCTCTTGTATGAAATAGGCAATGAAATTGCTGAAAGGACAATGAAGAGCATTGAGCATAGAATTGGATTTGAGTATGGTATCGCCTATCGCCTGGGAGAAAAATGGGAGAACGGAACCCAGGAAGAAAAGGTTATTTTTCAGCAGATTAAGAATCGCAATTGGTATAACTATACGGACAACATGACAAGGTTGCGCCACCTTGTAAAAAGAGAAGAAGACGATTCTCTTATCGTATTGCTGGCTGGTTATGAAGATATCCGCGACCAGGCAAGTTTGCAAGATTTTTTCCATCTCGACCAAAAAACCTTATGGAATATATGTTTAAGGAAAAGCTTTGAACCTTGGGTTATCAAGGCTGTGCAAAATTATGTTAACCCTGAAGGCAACGAGGAAGCTATTAAGAAGATCGCCGGTATAATGGGCGATCTTTATCAATTTGGCTTGGCCGATCCTCTTCAAATAAGCCGCTACCTGCAAAATAAAGATTTTAGCAAGGCAATGGATGGACGCGATGCATTAAAAGAGGTTTTAGCCGACCTTAGTGTATTTGGCCTGCCCAATATGATTGGATTTGAAAAGCACGGCAAGAAAAATTTTATTCAATATCTTGAGGCGGCCCAAAAGTTTATGAATTACAGCAACTTTATTGATGAGCAGAACAGGAGAAAAGCATATAAACGAATTGATTTATTTTGGGAGGAAAATAAAGATAAAGAGGAACCGGAGCCAGAGGTTCGGGGAGCATATGGCAAATTAGAAGACCTTGTTGCTTCGCTAAGAAGATATGTGGAGACAGGCTCACCTCAAGAACTTGAGAAATTGGCTACAGCCGATTTTATCTATATCAACGATCGGATTTTACAGTTTAAACTTAGCGGCCCCAACGGTCCTCGGAAAAGCATAACAAAATTGAGAGGGCATGCCTTGGAGGTATTTCTGCATGCTCTATGGTTATCGCTGTCTGATTTTAAAAGCGAAAATCGAAGTATGCTTCTTCTGCCTTTGGACAACATCGCCGGAATATCTTTTAAATCCTTGGAATTTAAACATCAATACGGCCATGATGATGAAGAGAGAGCACAGGAGTTTTTACACAAGCTTTTAGGCGGTATTGATGAATACCTAATGGATTACTTGGAAATTGAAAGAAGCGACAAAAGTTTAATATCGGTAGAATCATTCCTATCGCCTGGGAGAGCTGAAACAAATGAGATAAAGTATTCTGCCGCCAGAGCTGCCATGCCCGGTTTAGTATTTGAAGTGACCATCTACGGTCAAGATGGCAGCACCCTATCGAGAAAGTTTACCTGGGTTTTAGAAAAAAATAGCCAAGCCCGATTTCTGGTGCAATTGTTTGATTGGGTGATCAAAAATTACGAAAAATATATAGTCCTTCCGGTTTTTAAAACACAGTATGTTAACGAACTATTTATGGTAAAAAATGAAGAAGACATAGTAAGGATTTTAAATATTGCAATGGAGAAACAATCATGTTCCATCGACGATCTGTTCAATGCGCCTAATTTGGATAAAAAAGATATTTTAAAAGATAACCTGTTTAAACTGTCTGCTTGTTATCAGGAGTTTTTACAAGAATATTCACGAGCCGGTTTTATATCTGCACTAAGAAATAAATTTGATTCCATACGCAAAAGTTACACAGAGCTTTTTGTCAATTATCTTGACAACAGCACAAGATCGTCAATAGGGTTATTGTTAACAAAATCGTTCCTGTTTATTTCCACCCAATATGCTTCCGAATCCAACTGGCAATGGAAAAAGACCTTAAATTGCGGCGTTGTTACTCCGCTGCATCCTGCTTTATTGGAAATGATTCATCACCAGCATGCCTACTTATGTAAGAGCTTTTGTAGTTATGTTAAAAAGGGGTTGGCCGAATCTGGAACACGCAGTCTGTCCATAAATAAATGGCATAGATTGATGGATTTGTCCAAGATAAAATGGCCATTGCTGGGGCTTCTTAATGACAACTTAAAATTAAGCACAAACGTAAGAAGTTATGACTATATCCACCTGGTAGGAGATCCTGACGACGGCTATTCTACGATCAGCTCGCGGCTTCTGGTTAAATATGAAGACGATGAAGACGAGGATATATCCGATGCAGAATTATTTCGGGAGACACAGGAAGGAAAACTTATTAAGCATATTCTCCTCGATTATTGTAAATTGCACCCGTACGGCAATGACGGTTTAAGTGTCGGAGTATACTGCGGGGGAACCATACAACAACTCATTGGCGGTATAGACGCCTTTCTGAAGGAAGTTGCTGATAATAAAGATGACGCTTATTCCTTTAACCTCACCATTTTTTCCGACAGCTCTGATGATACAGGGGTATTAACTTGGGTTAATGCATGGAAAGAGCGATGGCAAAACGCCAAGGATGCTTCTTCACGCCATTATTATGCCAATAGCATGATATCAATTAATTACAAGGTGGTTGGGGATGGGGATCGAGAACAATTGGCGAAGTTGCTCCATGATACAGATTTGGATCTAATGTTTTTTATTAATTTTACACGGCATCAGGAAAGCCGGTTTGTTCCCTTGGAAAATTTATGTCCATTTGGAATTGATGACTATCTAAAATTTCCTGTGCTGGAGAAGATGGACTGTATCGTTATTGATGGAGGCAATGTAAAAGAGAGGGGAATAGTTCTAAACAACCGAAGATTCCGGTTGGGAACCTTACATGGGGAAGTCATGGCCAGGCTTGACAACCCGTTTAGTCAATGTTCAGAGCATGTTGTTGTTAGCTCATCTAATTATGCTCCTTGGGAAACGGTTATAGACGCTGCACATAAAAATTGCGTCTGGGTGGTATGCATTGATCCTATTGTCGATGAAAAACTCATTCGCAAGGGAGGTGGCAATGATAGAGAAATAATTGGATTTGGCACAGGCGTAGGCCCACACGGTGAATATAACTTCACAGTATCTACCGAACAATTTTATCTCTTGGATATCGTTAACAAGATCAGCAGACAATTAACAAATTTGCTGGACAGCAATGATAAGGATGTTATTGATTTAGTGGCCGAAAATTTGATTAAAGAATCCTTTTCCATGTCCGGATTGTCTATCGTTAAAGCCACAGGTCCTTCAGAATATGTGCGTGATTTTATTGCCTACACGTTGATCAGGAAACTGCTACCCAAAGAGAATGGGGTATTCTGCGATGAAATTATTTCCCTTGATGCCTTTTTGCACTGGTTTGATTTCGGTTCTAATGAAGTGCGTCCGGACTTATTAAGGCTACAGGCTAAAATTGAGGGTGAAGCTTTCAAAATTAGAGCCCAAATTATTGAATGCAAAATGGCACAAGAGTCCGAGGGTTATTTGGAAAGAGCCTTGCGGCAAATAGAAGAAGGATTAACCCGGTTAATCCCCAAATTCCGTCCCCGGCAAACATCGACTCCGGTTGGTATAGAAGAAAGGGAAATGTCATCGTATCCGCCGGATCAACGTTATTGGTGGATGCAACTACATCGTTTAATATCCAGCCGGGGTGAGGTTCGCTACGCCGATTATCCTGAAGTCTTGCGGGCTTTGGAAAACTTAAGTGAAGGCTGTTATGACATAGAATGGGAAGCTGCAGCCATAGTTTTTTGGGTCGATGTTCCCAACGGGGAACTGCACAAAACCCCACAATGGAGCTTTATGATGGATAATCAGGAAATGGACGTCTACTCTGTTCAGTGCGGAAAGGATTTTATCCTTAAGGCGGGCTTAGGCCAAGAAGGACATGCACTGTTTGATGGTAGTTCTACGATAAGCTATCAATATGCGCGACCGCAAAATGTTTGTATCGATTCTCCTGAAGAAAAGAAGGACGAAAATGAACAGATTTTCACTTTGCCGGGCAATGAAGTTGTAGTCCCGGATGAGAAAGGGCAGGCAAAACCGGCTTATCAGCAAAGGGAAATACCAAAACGAATTTACTTGGGAAGCGGCAGTGCAGGGGGGCGTGAGGTATTTTGGGAATTTGGCCATCCTGACCTGCCCAATCGTCATCTACTAATATTTGGAGCTTCGGGGACAGGTAAAACTTATACCATTCAAGCGGTAATGGCAGAATTGAGCAAGTGTTCCATTAACAGCCTTATTGTGGATTATACCAATGGATTTACGACTCAGCAATTGGAGCCAATTATTGTTAAACAGTTAAAACCGAAGCAACATGTTATTCGCAGGAAGCCGTTGGCCATAAACCCCTTCCGGAAGCAGTGCGACTATATTGATGGCGAGCCCTTGGAGGATACATCTGCTCAAGTAGCGCAAAGGGCTAGCGGTGTATTTGCGGAAGTATACCGGCTGGGAGAACAGCAAAAAGCATTAATTTATAATACCATTCAAGCTGGAGTAGAAGAAGCGGGAGAAACATTCAATCTAAATATGCTTATACAAAAACTGGATGATATTAGGGCTCAAGGTGGAATCACAGCTAATACTGCACTAACCATATTAAATAAAATCAAGCCCTTTGTAGATATGAATCCTTTTGGCCAAGAAGATCCTGACAGCTGGGAGAAACTTTTCTTAGATCCTGATTCAAGATGTCACGTAATTCAATTGGCCGGGTTTAGTAAGGACTATGCACGTTTGATTACTGAGTTTTTCTTGATAGATCTCTATTGGTATTACAGAACCAGGGGCAGCAAGGATAAGCCCAGGGTAATCATACTGGATGAAATTCAGAATTTGGATCACAGCCTGGAAAGCCCACTAGGACAGTTCCTTACCGAAGGAAGGAAATTTGGAATATCCTTAATTCTTGCCACCCAGACCTTAAGCAACTTGAGTAAAGACGAGAGGGATCGCCTGTTCCAGGCGAGTCATAAACTTTTCTTTAAGCCGGCCGATACAGAAATTAAAGCTTTTGCGCAATTGCTGGCCGATGCCACGTCGGAAAGCCAGGACAGTTGGGTTCAACGTTTATCCGGCCTTAAGCGGGGTGAGTGTTTTTCTTTAGGATATGCTTTTAATCCTGGGACCAATAAACTTGAAGTTAATCGAGCATTTAAAATTAAAATCAAACCCTTGGAAGAAAGATTTTAAGGAAGAGGGGCTCATGTTACCGATAAACTTTCACAAAACCTTTATTCCAGAAAGACACCTTATTACTGCTTTATTAGAGTATGCAGCATTGGGGAAAGAAGGCACTATTCATGAAATGGCTGAGGATACTGGCATACCTATGGGGAAATATTCCGGTAAAATGCAAGCTATAATTGCCTACTGTCGAGGCATGGGTTTAATAACGGTTGAGCCCGGCAGGGATAAAAAGTATAAGAAACCCACTCTAACACAACTAGGAGAGGCAATAATTCTAAATGATAAACATCTTGGTGAACCTCTATCCCAATGGCTGGTACATATGAATCTGTGCCGAAATGACATCGGGGCCAAAGCCTGGCATAAGGTTTTTGCTGAAGGAAGAGATGTTTTGGGGGTTAGTTTCACCGCTGAGCAACTGGAGAGCTATTTGGTTGATTATTTTGGAAAGGGTAGAAACCGAACCGGTCCGCTTGTATCTGCCTATACGGATGATGCAGCTTTGGGAAGGGCCAAAGTATTGACCGTTAAGGATATGGTGATCACCAGGCATAAAGCACCAATTATCCCATCATGGGCTACCGCTTACTCCGCAATGATAATTGAACTACTGGAATCCCATTTTCCCGGCCAAGCCCAGGTTACTTTAACAGAATTTACAGAGAAAACCAATTGGTTTAATGTTTGTCTTTGGCATGACAGCGACATTGAAGCAGCATTTTCGCTTATTGAAATAAAGGGGTTTGTTGTTCTGGATCGTCAGATTCGACCCTGGATACTAGAAAAAAAAGCCAGAGCACAAGATGTATGGCCACATGTTTTTGATGATATAGCCTGATTGGAGGGGTCTCTCTTGAAACTGGGCGAGATAACTTCTTTTAGAAAGGATCTATTATTTCACGGCGCGGTTCAGTTGGGCTGGTTCGTGCGTAACAGGTCGTTATCCGACAAGGCTGCAGCACATTTTATTTTTCACGGTCCCGATTATCACGGAGCATGTGTCGAAGACTTCGTTGAATCAGGTCTCCAATTGATAGATACAGCCAGTTTTACCCAGGAAATAGCAGAGAGATTAATGGAAGACAATCCGGATGACCCTTTTATGTTGGCTATAGCCGGATATGGATCCGGAAAATCTCATTTGGCTATAACACTGGCAACATTATTTTTGCGGCCCAAATCTGAAATTGCTCAACAGATACTGGGAAATTTGTCTTTGGCTGACGAGGGGATTGGCCGCTATGTTGCCAACTTAATTTCTTCTATGAGCAAGCCATTTTTAGTAGTTGCTTTAAATGGCATGGAAGACTTTGATTTGGCCGCCGAGATATCCAGACAAATTTTAAAAACTCTAAAGGACCAAAGTATTGATACAAAAATATTAGAGAATTTGCGGCCTCGTTTTAAATTGGCGGAAAACTTTGCCGTGTCCTTCTACGATTCTCTAAGAGAAGATTTTCAAAAGCACTTTGGGCCCGATTTTCATATAGAAGATATAATACATGGTCTGGGTACCCAGGATGAAGAGGTTTTCCAAAAAATAAATGAAATCTATAAACTAAAAATGGGCCAGGCCATACCGGCAGTTGGACAAGAGTCGCTGCAAGACTTCATCAGGGTAACAAAAGAGTTTTTCTGCGGTAAAGGGAAACCTTTTGCCGGGATACTGATAATCTTTGATGAATTTGGCCGTTACTTGGAGTTTGCTGTACAAAGGCCACACGTTGCCGGTCCGGCAGCATTACAGCAACTATATGAATCTATCCAAGAAAACGGAGACAAGGTCTTTTTGCTTGCTTTCATTCAAAACGAACTTAAAGCCTATATTTCCAGGGTTGCTCCGGAACGACGCGAGGAAATTAATCGTTATGTGACCCGTTATGATGCAGTGCGCAAAGTAAGGCTTTCAACAAATTTGGAGACGGTAATTGCCAATCTTTTAGAAAAGAAGAAGCCCCGCGCTATTGACGACCATATAGCCGGCCTTGAGCCTCCTCTTGACCAAATTCAAAATTGTATGTTGGAATGGTTCCCTGACCTCAAGAATCATTTGCTTTGGCAGGATCCTGAAAAATTTACCAAGGTAATTGGTCAAGGCTGTTGGCCCTTACATCCATTGTCTACCTGGGTTCTATATAAGTTAACGACTATCGGCAAGTCGTTGCAGCAACGCTCCGCTTTATCTCTCATCGCTGACGTATTTGAAACTTTCCAGAACAAAGAGTTTGAATTGGGTCAAACTATCTGCCCTGCTGATTTATTAATTGACAGTTTAATTGATGAATTTTCTGCATCTGAAAAAAATTTGATGCAAGGTGCGGTTACTTTTGCTTATCAGAGCGTTTTGCAAAAATATCAGCACGAGTTAACTGCTTTGGAAAAAGCTGTTCTCAAAGCCATAGTACTTCAGCAGAAAATTGGGATCAAAGTTAAAGATAAAGACGACTATCTCCACGCCATTTCCATGTTTTGCAATAGTGCTGTTGCCGCTATAGAGCCCAGCATTGAGTTGCTGGAAAAAGAGTATGGGGTATTGGAATGGAATGCTTTATTAAATCAGTACGAAATTGTTGGTGATGCAGTTCCCCGAAAAACTTTTCTGCTCCATCTTGCCAGAAAAGTGGAAGAGATTGATTCAGAAAGACGGGCTAGTATTTTTAGTGCTAACTGTAAACAATGGCTTGGTAAAGACAAGTTAAATACCGATTTTGATACATATACCAGAGAATGGGGATACGACATATATTTCACCGATGTCAACCTTCTTGAGAACCAAATCCAATTTGCCCTACGGGCTTGGAGGGATGCAATAAGTGTTGTTGATAACAAAGGTCAGTTAATATATTGTTACGTAGGCCCCGAGAGCAGCCTGGAATTACTGCAGAATAGAACAAATGAAATGATCAAGTCTCAAATGAACCTACTTAATCTCGATTATAGCAAAGGGGCGCCACTGGCAATTTTATTTCTTAATGATGCCGATGGTGTACTTGGCCAAATAATAGCAGAATACTGGGTGCTTGAACACGGGTTTAGCAAGGAAGAAAGAAATAAATTTAACAATTTTATTTTAGATAAACAGGAAAGTGTTTTACATGAGTTGGAACTTCAGCTTTCTGAATTGGAGAAAGAACTTCATCTTATATTTGCAACTGAAGTTAAACCAAGGCAAGGAAGCTTAAAACAGATGCTGGAGCAGTTGTTTGAGATAGTGTATCCCAATAAAATACCTTTTCCCTTTGACGGTTTCGGTACTGCAGGTGGAAAAGCAGCCCAGGACTGCCAAATATTTTCTAGGGAACTGCTGTTGGGAAATTTAGACAGAGAATGGCTATCGGCACAAAGTCAAAAACAAAAAAATCGCGGCTATGCTGTTCTTGACAAATCTTGGGGTGTTTTTGATGAAGACGGTTCGGTTAGGCTCTTGCCGGCCAATCCAAAGATTAGGGAAGCCCTAAAAGTATTAGATGAAAAGATACAGGACGAAAATTCATTAAGGGAAAGCCAGGATTGGAGTTTGGGTGACGTTGTTAGAGCTTGGATGGCACCACCTTTTGGCTGCAATCTAGCTTCTGCAGGATTGCTTTTAGCTGTGTATTTGGGTCGCCGCCGGGAGGAATTAGATTTACTGGAAAACGATGAAGTTGTTTCCATGGAGAGATGGTTAGCAAGAGCGATACCTAAAAATTTTTTCGATTTATCCATATTGGACATTACACAGGTAATAAAGATATCGCAAGAAAAGGTATCAGAGTGGGAGTCCTTACTTGAGGAATGGGAGCTGGAGCCTACTTTTGTGGGTAAAGTTAAGTATGGTGAAAAGGCAAACCAGCTGAAAAACCGGATCCCTGTTCCACAAAAATTAGTATACAAGTACAGGCTGTTACAAGAAAAAACAAGTAGAGCTGTAGCAGAACTCAACCATCTTGATTCTATATTAAACGATGCCCTGGGAAAAATTGAAGCAGGAAACAGCAAAGATGATGTGAGCTTACTGTCTTGGGGAGCTGCTATTTTGGCAAAAGAGTATAACAATATGCTACAAAATAAGAGATACTGGACTGAAGAACAATTAGAAGAGGTAAAAGGTTATTACGCTCCCGCCCGATTAAAAGTGAAGCAAATTTTCCCTAAGTGGCTTAACAACCAGAGAGTTACGAATTTGGAGCAACTGGGAAAATTTAAGCATCACATGAGAAATAATATTGGAAGAAATCTTGAACAAATTGAACTTGATGAAGAAAAAGCAATACTTGAAGCTCATGTGGAAGAAGTGGAATCCAATGTCCATTTACTTGCTGAGATCTTTGAAACGTTGGAAGCGTCAAAAAAATTACGAGAGAATTATATCGTTGCAGGCAAAACATCAGTAGTTGAGTTGCAAGGATGGTCGGACCAGGCGAAAAATTTAATTGAAAAATTCCAAGCTGCCAAAGGAAAAACCAGTGTAGCTAAAGATGATATTAGGGAAGCAGTGACTTTGCTCGTACAATTTAGACAGCAGTGTCAGGATCAAATACAACAATACAAAATTAAAGCCGGCGAAATTTATGACCATCGGGAAATAACATGCTTGGCGGACATTACAAAATGGAAAGCTGATGCGCTAGAGTTAATCAATGTCTTTTCCGGTCAGGAAAAAGACATAGAGGATTTTCGCCAGATAATAAAACAGCTCGAGCTGTTAGAAAATCACTATTCCCAACTCAACAATGATAACTTGACCGATAAGGAGTTAACCGAAACATTGGAACAATGTGAGCGAGAGCTAAATGAAATATATCTGGATGATCAGCCGCCTTTAGACAGCGATATGATATACCGCGAGATCATGAATACAATTCAAGAACACCGCCGCCAGCTGGCCTCTGATTGGATGGCAAAAATGCTAATCTATAGCGATGAGATAGCTGCTGCTAATGCCCAACGTCTTTTGGAAATCAAGAGGCAATTAACATATATGCCTGCAGTGCTTTCTGAAGAGCAAAGAAATAGAATTAATAAAATGCTAGAGGAATGCGATAAACGTCTTGATGAACTGGAAGTAGATGGTCTACTGGCCAAATTTGATGCGTTCTCAGAGAAAACGAAAATAGCTTTTTTAAGAAAACTGTCGGATTATATCGAGAAGCACTTTCCTTCTTTTAAATTGCGGGTTCCTTTTAATTGATGGGCGATCTTCTATCTTCCAGCTGTCGAGAAATATGTTAGAATGGCAACTACTTAATATTTGTGCTAAGGATAGTAAATTTGCGTCTCCATAGTTAAGCCTGCCTCCTTATGCCCATTCGATATCTCTTTTATCGGTTGCTCAAGTCCTGCTTGGCTATCATTTAGTTTATTCATTTTTTCAATTTAGTTATGATCAAATTAACTAGTAAAGACAGTTCCTCCGCTGACGTAAAACTTGCGCAAAAGAAATCAACATAATTTGCTTATTAACAGAAAAATGCAGTGTGCGAAACCAAAAGGGGGCTGCGGCGGTCTATCGAATAAAGGCGGCTGCGGCAAGCCCGAGCAGGCCGGAAAAAGGTGGCAAGATTGCCGGAGAGGGGTAGGGCAGGCTTTTCCGTCTTCCTA